>Ga0335083_10002478_pt1 | contig 24306 bp, 18 predicted proteins | sample Lox_Sample_42_FD_206716 | JGI IMG/M metagenome (GOLD analysis project Ga0335083, IMG submission 206716) | Soil microbial communities from Loxahatchee National Wildlife Refuge, Florida, United States - Lox_Sample_4.2 | ecosystem: Environmental > Terrestrial > Soil > Wetlands | place: USA...
GCGGGGCGCCGGGTGGTGGCCGGCCTGGCCGGCTCGGCCGGCTCGGCCGGAGCAGGAGCCGGGGCAGCCGTCGCAGCGGACGCGGCCGGGGCGGCCTCGGCGGGGGCGGACGCGGCACCCTGACCGGACGGCCTGGTGACGGTGGTGTCAGTGACCGTTCCCGCCGCCCCGGGCGTCGTGTCCCACGGTTTTTCCTGGCGCGAGCCCTTGTTCCGTAGCCTGTCCGTTATCAGCAGCAACTGCCCGATGCCGGCGAAGACGCCGCGCAGGGCCTGCGCCGGAGCTTCCTTGATGCGTTCGCTGACCTGCGGAACGCGCATGTCACACTCTCCCTCGAGGACGGGATACCACTGGGCGCCCGGGCAGGTCTGGTGCGTCTGCCGGCGCCGGTGCTTCGCTGATAGTCAGCGCGTGTTCCCTGACGGGTTATCTTCGCGCCTCCTCGTGTGTGTCGCAATACCCGTACCGTGACGCGGGGTACGCCTGCCCGCAACCAGGATTTACTCACCTACCATGGAGGCATGTCTTCGAGCCAGCGACGGGTCCTGCTCGCTAAGCCTCGCGGCTACTGCGCCGGGGTCGATCGCGCTGTGCAAGCGGTCGAGATGGCGCTGGACAAGTTCGGCCCCCCGGTCTACGTACGCAGGCAGATCGTACACAACACGCACGTGGTCAGCACGCTCGAGAAACGCGGTGCCGTCTTCGTGGCGGAAGTGGACGAGGTGCCACCGGGCGCGGTCGTGGTGTTCTCCGCGCACGGCATCGCCCCGGAGGTCCGCCGTGACGCGGAGAGCCGGGGGCTGCGCGCCATCGACGCGACCTGCCCGCTGGTGACCAAGGTTCACAACGAGGCGCGGCGGTTCGCGGCCAAGGATTACGACATCTTGCTCGTCGGCCACGAGGGGCACGAGGAAGTGGTGGGGACGGCCGGTGAGGCCCCGGCCCGGGTCCGCCTGGTCGACGGCGCCGACGGGGCCGCCCAGGTCCAGGTCAGGGACCCGTCGAAGGTGGTCTGGCTGTCGCAGACGACGCTGTCGGTGGACGAGACGATCCAGACCGTCGACGCCCTGCGCGAGCGCTTCCCGGCCCTGCTCGACCCGCCGAGCGACGACATCTGCTACGCCACGCAGAACCGGCAGGCCGCGGTCAAGGTGATCGCGGCCCGGGCCGACCTGATGATCGTGGTCGGCTCGCCGAACTCCTCCAACTCGGTCCGGCTGGTCGAGGTGGCCAGGGACTACGGCACCCCGGCCGCCTACCTGGTCGACGACGCCGGGGAGGTCGACGAGCGCTGGCTGGATGGCGTGACCACGATCGGCCTGACCAGCGGGGCCTCGGTGCCGGAGGAGCTGGTGAGCGCGGTGCTGGACAAGCTCGCTGGTTACGGGTTCGGCGACGTGGAGGAGATCGAGGCGGTCGAGGAGCACATGACGTTCGCGCTCCCGCGTGAGCTGCGTCCCGCCGGACCCGGGCGGAACGGCTAGCGCCGCCGGGCCCACCGTCGAAGCCCCGGCAGTTGGGGCCGCCAGCCGCGGCCGAGGGCGATCACCACGGTGAGCCCCGTCCCGGTGAACAGCCACGGCGCCGAGAGGGCCAGCGTGACCAGGATCCCGGTCGCGACCGAGAAAGCATCCGGCGCGGTCAGCAGCTGGGCCAGCACGCACCCGGCCAGGAACGCCAGCGGCGGGCACACCACGAGCTTGCGCAGCCCGCTAGGCCGCGTGTAGCAGGCGACCAGGCCGCAGGTCATGACGAACATCGCGTTGACGAACAGGTCCCATCCGGTCCAGGCCGCAATCAGCAGGCCGCACGAGCACGCCGCGAACAGCGCGACGGCCCCGCCGCGGCCGGTCAGCGTGATGGACCGCGAACGGGCCCGGGGTGACGGCCCCCGCGTCGCTGCTGTCCGGCCCGGGGTTCGCGTCTGCGTCATCGAGCGGCACGCACCAAGCTGACCTCGGCCGGGTCGATCAGGGCCCCGTCCATCTCCGCCAGTTCAGGAGCCGACAGGGACCGGGGCGTCTCTTCCACCACGACGGGCGCGGTGAGCTCCCCGTCGACCATGCCGAGCTCGCTGAGCTTGCGGGCGCTCGGCAGGACCCGGCTCTCCAGCGAGCCGACCGCCTGGTTGTACGTCGACACCGCCTTGGCCAGCGCGCGGCCCAGCCGGTCCACGTGCCCGCCCAGGCCGCAGATCCGCTCGTAGAGCTGCCGGCCGAGGTCGAAGACGGCCCGGGCGTTCTCGGCCAGCGCCTCCTGCTGCCAGGCGTAGTGCGCGGTGCGCAGCATGGTGACCAGCGTGGTGGGGGTGGCGATGTGCACCTTGCGGCCGATCGCGTACTCCAGCAGCCCGGGGTCGCGTTCCAGCGCCGGGGCCAGGAAGGCCTCACCCGGGATGAACAGGATCACGAACTCGGGCGACGGGCTCAGCGCCGTCCAGTAGGCCTTGCCCGCCAGCCGGTCCACGTGGTCTCGCAGGTGCCGGGCGTGCGCGTCCAGCCGGGCCGCGCGCACGTCCCCGTCGTCGGTCTCGGCGGCCTCCAGGTACGCGGCCAGCGAGACCTTGGAGTCCACCACGATGTTCTTGCCGCCCGCCAGCCGGACCACCAGGTCGGGCCGGACCATGCCGTCCGGCGTGGCCACGGTGGCCTGCTCGTCGAAGTCGCAGCGCGGAGCCATCCCGGCCAGCTCGACCACCCGGCGCAGCTGCAGCTCGCCCCAGCGGCCCCGGGCCTCCGGCCGCCGCAGCGCGGTGACCAGCGCCTGCGTCTGCGCCCGCAGCTGCTCCGAGGTGTGCCGGGCGAGATGGACCTGCTCGGCCAGCGCGGCGTGCGACCGGATCCTGGCCGCGTCGGACTCGCGCAGCTGCTCCTCGACCCGGCCCAGCGTCGCCAGGAGCGGCTCGACCAGGTGCTCGACCGCCGCGCGGCGCAGCTCGAGCTCGCCCGCCGCGGTCGCGTTCGCCGCCTGCAGCCGCCCCTCGGCGACCTCAAGGAACCTGGCGGTGCTCGCGTCCAGCGCCTGCGCGGACAGCGCCTGGAACCGCTCGGCGAGCTGGCTCTCGACCAGCGCGGCCCGGTCCTCGGCCGCGCGGGCACGCGCGTCCGCCGCGGCGGCCCGGCCGCGCGCGAACAGGTATCCGATCGTTGCCCCGATGAGAATTCCGAGCAGCAGTCCGACCAGCAACAAGAGTGCACCCATATGCCACGATGATCTCACCGTCCGTGCCGAACCCGGCGCAGACACGCCCAGGTCGACCCCGCCCAGTACGAAGCCCAGTTCTGACCGCTCAATCCGCCTGCCCCGCGCTACTAAACTCGCGCAGGTGAGTCTGTCTATCGGCATCGTCGGCCTGCCTAACGTCGGCAAGTCCACCGTGTTCAACGCGCTGACCCGGGCCGGGGCGCTCGCGTCCAGCTACGCGTTTGCCACCATCGAGCCGAACGTCGGCGTGGTCGGCGTCCCCGATCCGCGCCTGGCCGAGCTGGCCAAGCTCTACGACTCCGCGCGGATCGTGCCCGCCAGCGTGCGGTTCACCGACATCGCCGGCCTGGTCCGCGGCGCCTCGCAGGGTCAGGGGCTCGGCAACCAGTTCCTGGCCCATATACGCGAGACCGACGCGATCTGCCAGGTGGTGCGGGTGTTCGCCGACCCCGACGTCGCCCATGTGGACGGCGACGTGTCGCCCGAGCGCGACATCGAGACCGTGGTCACCGAGCTGATCCTGGCTGACCTGCAGACGCTGGAGAAGGCCCTGCCCCGGCTGGCCAAGGAGACCAGGTTCGCCAAGGATGCTGAGCGAGCACGGCTGGCCCAGACCGCGGAGGCCGCCGAGAAGCTCCTGTTCACCGGGGTCACCCTGTGGGCCGGCGCCTCCGCCGCGGGCATCGATCTGGCCGAGCTGCGCGAGTTGCAGCTGCTGACGGCCAAGCCGTTCCTCTACGTGTTCAACTGCGACGTGGGCGAGCTCGGCGACAGCGACCTGCGCACGCGCCTGTCGGCGCTGGTCGCCCCGGCCGAGGCGGTCTTCCTCGACGCCAAGACCGAAGCCGACCTGACCGAGCTGCCCGAGGAGGAGGCCGCCGAACTGCTCGCCGAGGCCGGCCTGGGTGAGCCCGGCCTGGTCCAGCTGGCCCAGGCCGGGTTCCGCACGCTCGGCCTGCAGACCTTCCTCACCGCCGGCCCCAAGGAGGCCCGGGCCTGGACGATCAAGGCCGGTGCGACGGCGCCGCAGGCGGCCGGCGTCATCCACAGCGACTTCCAGCGCCGCTTCATCAAGGCCGAGGTGGTCTCCTACGACGACCTCATCGCGGCCGGTTCGCTGCCCGCGGCCCGCGCCGCGGGCAAGGCCCGCATCGAGGGCAAGGACTACGTCATGCGCGACGGCGACGTCGTGGAGTTCCGCCACAGCGCAACATCACGGTCTAGCTAGACCGGGCGGCCGCTCCATCCGGTCCACCTCAATGGGTGGACCCCGCCTGCGAAGCACCGCCGTGGGGTCCCGGACACGACACATCAGCTCAAGCGGCACACCCGGCTGGTACAGCAGGAAGCCATCTTCCTCGCTTTCGATTGTCCAGCTCACGGTGGGCGTCTCAAGATTGCCTTCGGCGTCGCTGACGCGATTCGGCTACGCCGAGCCCGGACATGGCACCCGCTCCCCCCGGACCTGGCACCTACGAGGGAGGTGGACCGGGCTAGGACTCTGGCGGCACCGCAGGCTGGTGTTGAGCCCTTCACGCCTACCCAGGCGCTCAGACCAAGGCGTAGTGTCGCTAGCAGCCTGATCCGCTCTTCGGAGGGCAGCCGGGCTAGGTCATTTCGGCCGCTGCCCGGCGCCCGGCGACCCCGGTCCTGGCGGTACCCTGCACGGCACCGGCCGGCTCTGCGCTCGGCAGGCTGTCATTGATGTACGTACGTGCCGGGGGCTGGCTCTTTCGCGGGGAAGAGGCGGCTGCCGATGGACCGGGGTGCGGTGATCTGCTCACCGGAGCGTTCGGTCAGCCAGCCCGCCCAGTGGTCCCACCAGGAGCCCTCGTGCCGCTCGGCGCCCGCCATCCACTGCTCGGCATCGGGTGGCGTCTCCGGGTTGAGGTAGTACCCGAGCCCGCGGTGCTTGGGGTCGGCCACCACGGTCTGGATGTGGCCGCTGGAGCACAAGACGAACTGGGAACGGCCGGAGACCATCTGGGTGGTCCGGTAGCAGGTCTTCCACGGCGTGATGTGGTCGGTCATCCCGGCCGCCACGTATGTGTCGCAGGTGATGCGGGAGAGGTCGATCGGCGTACCGAGGACCTTCATGGCACCCGGATGCACCAGCTGGTTGGTAGCCACCATGTCGAGCAGCTGGTGATGGAAGCCGCGAGTCAGCCGGGTCGTGTCCGCGTTCCAGGCGAGGATATCGAAGGCCGGCGGGTCCTGGCCGAGCAGGTAGTTGTTCACCCAGTAGTTCCACACCAGGTCGTTGGGGCGCAGCCAGGAAAACATCGACGCCATCTGCCAGCCGTCGATCACTCCGGTGCGGCGCGACACCTTCTTGGCGATCGCGAGCGTCTGCGGTGTCCCGAAGAGAAGCATCTTCCCGTCGGACTCGCAGTCGAGCAGGGTGACGAACATCGTCGCGGAGTGAACCTTGTTCTCTCCCAGGGCGGCCAGGTGCGCCTGCGTGATCGCGGCCGTCATCCCGCCCAGGCAGCCGCCCATGATGTTCACATCCGGCGAGCCGGAGACCTCGCGGGCCACGTCGATCGCCTCGATCGTGGCCTGCGCGTAGGTGTCGAAATTCCAGTCGCGTTGCGCCCCCGTCGGGTTGCGCCAGCTTATCCCGAACACGCCGATGCCGCGCTTGAGCAGGTATTCGTACAGGCTGCGGCCTGGTGAGAGGTCAAGCGCATAGTACTTGTTCACCTGCGGGGGCACCATCAGGATGGGGCGCTGGTAGACGGTGCCGGTCTGCGGGGTGTACTGGATCAGCTCGAAAACCTCAGTCCGGTAGATGACCGCGCCGGGCGTGGCCGCGACGGTCTCGCCGACCTTGAACGGTCTGCGGTCGACCATCGACGGCATGCCGTGGTTGTGGAGCAGGTCGCCGGCCATGTGGGCCATCCCCCGGCCGACGCTGACGCCGCCGGTGCCGAACATGCGCTTGAGCGCCGCGGGGTTGGTGATGAAGGCGTTGGTCGGCGCCATGGCCTCCCGGACCAGGGCCAGCGCGAAGCGCGCCCGCTCGCGGTTCAGGCCCTCGATGCCGAGGCTGTCGATGAAGGGGTCGACCTGTGACCCGTAGTAGAGATAGGTCTGCATCGCCCTTTGGTACAGGGGGTTCTCCCGCCACGCCGGATCGGCGAAGCGCTTATCTCCCTTCTCCGGCGCCACCTGCGATTTGCCGAGTGCGATCCGCAGCAGCTCGCGGGCCGCCCCGGGCGTGTCCCGCGCCAGCGTCAGCGGCTGCCGCACCGCCTGCTGACCGAGGAACCGCAGGGCGCCGATGGCCTCGCCGGGGCCCAGGCCAGCGAAGGGGCCCGCTGCGGGCGCCGCCTGTGCGCCGCCGGCCGGCTGAGCGGCGGTGTCCGCGAGGTCCTGCCGCTGCTTCGTGCCGGGCTCGGCGATCTTGCGTGTACTTGACGCCTTGGACCTGGACGCGCCTGCTTTACGTCCGTTGGGATTGGTCTTGGTTTGCGGTGCCTTGCCGCGCGGAGTTGTCATGACAGCCTCTCTATGATCATGGCCATGCCCTGCCCGCCGCCGGCGCACATCGCCTCGAGCCCGACTGCGCGGCCGACCGGCGTCCGGCCGATGGCGGCGATAACGACTTCTGACATGACACTCTCCTGTCGGTATTACTGCCACGTGGCCGGGTGCGCCTGGGGCGGCTCATCGCTGACCACGGCGTTCAGCGTCCTGCCTGGGATGATGACGTGGGCTGGCGGCGGGTCGGCATACAGCGGCTCGATCAGCGCCGAGCGGTTCTTCAGCACCTGCCGCTGGTTGACGTAGCCCTTATCGGTGATCTCCCCGCAGTCCAGGTCCGCCGGGCGCGCGAGCACGGCGAGCCGCTCGATGCGGGCTGCTGACCCGGCGGTGTCGTTGTGGTCGGCCAGCCAGTGCGCCAGCGCCTTGTGCAGGGCCTCGTGTACCACGAATTCGCCGTCGGTCTGGATGTCCGCGCCGGTCAGGCGGCGCGCCTCCGCCGGGTTCAGCCACGCCAGGGCGCACAGGCGGTTGCGGCCTTCGCCTGCGATCACCGCGTCGGCCAGGACCGGTGCCGCGGATAGCAGCGCGGTACGCACGGCGCCGACCCGGACGAAGGTACCGGTGATGAGCTTGAAGTCCTCGGCGATCCGGCCGCGGAATACCAGCCCCGCGTTCGGGTCGGCGGGGTCGGCGAGGGTGGCCGCATCGCCGGAGCGGTAGAAGCCCTCGTCGTCGAATGCCTCGGCGGTCAGATCCGGCCGGTCGTAGTAGCCGGGGGTGACAATCGGGCCTTTGACCCGAATCTCGTAGGCGTCCTCGGCCGGGACGAGCTTCACCTGTGTACCGGGCAGCGGCGCGCCGATGCAGCGGGCGTCGGTGTAGTCGAAATTCGCCGTCGTCACGGCTGGCGCGGTCTCGGTGGCGCCCCAGGAGCCGGTGACGGGTATGGATCGGCCGCTGGCCCGGGTGGCGAGGTCACGGAGCCGGTCTCGCAGCCCGGATGGCAGCGCGGCCGCGGCGTTGAACAGCAGCCGCAGCCGGGCGAAGAACTTGCGCGCGAACTCCGGGTTCGCCTCCAGCGCCGGGATGAGCTGCGCGTACCCGGCCGGGACGTTGAAGTACACCGTCGGCGCGATCTCGCTGAGGTTGGTGATCGTCTGGGCGAACAGGCCCGGGGCGGGGCGTCCGGCGTCGATGTAGAGCGTGCCGCCGTTGGTGAGCACCATGCCCATGTTGTGGTTACCGCCGAAGGTATGACTCCACGGCAGCCAGTCCACGATCACCGGCCGCCCGGCGGCGAGGAATGGCCATGCCTGGCGCATCATCTGCTGATTGGCCGCCAGCATCCGGTGGGTGTTCAGCACCCCTTTCGGCACCCCGGTCGAGCCGGACGTGAAAAGGATCTTCGCGACCGCGCCGGCCTCCAGTGCCGCGAAGGCGCTGGCGATCAGCTGGCCAGGCCTGCTTGCGGTGAGCTCGGCCAGCCGAACGGCGCCTGCGCGGCTGCCGGTGCTGATGATCGCGGGCACCTGGCCCAGTGCGTCCAGGGCCGGCCCGAAGCGCTCCGCGTCCTCGGCGAATACCGCACCAGGATCGATCAGCTCGGTGATCGCCCGGATCCGGGCGTGATCGTGGCTCTGCAGCGAGTAGGCCACGCTGACCGGCGCCACGGGAACCCCGGCAGTCATCGCCCCGAGCGTTACCAGCAGGTGGTCGATACTGTTACCGGACAGCACAAGCAGCGGCCGGTCGCGGGTCAGGCCCCGTTCCAGCAGGGCCTGGCCGATGGCCGCGGCCGCAGCCACGGCGGCCCCGTAACTGCTGGCGCGCCACGACCCGTCAGCGCCGCGCTGGGCGACCAGCGGATAATCCGGATCGGCTGCCGCCCAGGCCCATACGCTGTGCACGATCGTGCCCGGGTAATCCTGCAACGGGTCGGCGGATCTCAGCAGCAGGCAGCCATCCTCCCGTTCCTGCATTGCGATGCGCGGACGCGCGAACAGGGACATGTCAGCATGGGCAGTCATGGCTCTCTCCTGCCTTGTCTGCGGCCGGAGGGCGCAGCACCGGAAGCCGGATCGAACACGACTGTCTGATGGGCCGATTCCGAGGAATACGAGCTCCCCGCCCGGCGCCGAAGCGGCGACCACGTCGGCAGACAATGACCGATTGGCGCACCGGCCCCTCAAGGGCGGCGCCTGCCATGCCCGCACGCCCTGCTCCGATAGGCATTGCCCCACCTCCTGCCGCCGAAACGCGGTGGCTGAGCCGCATTCAGCTCATGGTTGCCTCAACGCCTGATGCCTGCTAGGGTCCAACGTCCCGAGCCGCAAGAGCCCGCAGTCGGCACCGAGGCAGCGGGGAGCCCCTCCTGGGGCTGTGGCGCGGCCTCGGCGCTACCGGCGATGCGTGGGATGGGTGGCGGCCGTTGCTCGCCCAGCGGCCAGGGCGCTGGCTGGCGCCGGGCCTGCCCGGTCATGGCGGCTCGCGCCGCTATCTAGCTATGCCTTCGACACCCTCGCCGCCGCGGTCACCGGTATCGCCGGCGCCGGTGCCCGCACCGTCACGCTGGGACATTCGCGGGGCGTCGTCGGCCTGGCCTTTGGCCAGTGGCGGGGCCACGCCGGTTACTGTTGCCTGGCTCCGGCCATGCGCAGGGCCAGGGAGGCGTATACGTCCGCCAGCTGGGAGGGGTTGAGGCCGACCTCGGGGGCCGGGTACCAGCTGGCGACCCGGATGCCGATGCTGCCGATCGCGGCGGCGGTCGCCTCGCGGTGGACGAGGTCGAACACGCCTTGCTGCTGGCCGATGGCCAGTATCTCCGCTAGCAGAGCCTCGGACCGGCGGCGCACCGCGGCTGCCGGCGCGGCGGCCGCGGGGGACAGCGCGTGCATCTCGTTGCTGGCGACCACGGCGAGCATCGGGTAGTCGGTGTGGGCCCGGACGTGGGCGCGCACGAGCGCCGCGAGGCGGTCGCGGGGGTCAGCGCCGCTCTGGAGCAGCGCGGTCACCAGGCGGCCGTGGTGCTCCTCGTGGCCGGCCAGGACCAGCTCGGCGAGAATTGCCTCTTTCGCGGGGAAGTGGGCGTACAGCGAGGCGGACCGGACGGCTGCTTCGGCGGCGATGTCACGGATCGACGTGCCGTGGTACCCGTGCTCGGCGAACAGTCCCAGCCCTGCGAGCAGGATCCGGCCCCGTGTGCCATCTGCCGCAGGCCGGGGCGGCAGGGCTGGCACGCCGGAACGGACTCTGCCCAGCCGGGGTGATTCAGTCAAGGGAAGCTCCAGTTTCCAGCCGATTGATCGGTAGGCAGCCTTGCCGCTTGCGCGCCCTCACCACCCTACTATTGCCTTGACCGGACCCTACTATCGCCTTGACGGGACGCCGAGGCTCCTCTTACTGTATTTTCCTAGCGATCGATCGTTAGCCGACGATGGTCGCGCCAACATGAAGGGGAAGCCATGCCGTTCGCCCGCCGCCCCGGGGCGCGGATCTGGTGGAACCAGAGCGGGACCGGCGACCCGGTCCTGCTCATCATGGGCCACGCTTACGGGGCTGGCATGTGGCATCGCACCGTCCCCGAGCTGGCTACGTCTTACCATGTCCTCCGGTTCGACAACCGGGGGGTCGGTCGCAGCTCCGATCCGCCCGGGCCCTATTCCGTGCCGCAAATGGCGGATGACGCGCTGGCTGTCCTCGACGCGTCCGGCGCCGCGTCCGCCCATGTTTATGGCGTGTCGCTGGGCGGAGCCATTGCCCTTCAGCTGGCCCTGGACCACCCGGGCCGGGTCCGGTCGCTGATCCTGGGGTGCACCGCCGCCTCGGCCGGGGGGTGCCGCGGGGCGCACTGCCCACCCGGGCCCGGAGTGGGTTACCAATGATTCGGAGATGGAATGTAGATGTTCAGGCAGCTGACCCACGCAGCGTTCGGCGCGACCACGCTGGGTGCGCGTGTCATGGCCAAGGCCGTAGCGGTGCCGGTGGACACGGCGCTGTGGGCCCACCACACCACCAACCGCAAGCCCCCGACGTGGCACAGCCGCAACAAGGTCGTGCTGGCCGCGCCGTTCGCGCTGCTGCGTGACTTCAGCACCGGCGACGAAGACGTCGTTCCCACGCTGGTGTTCCCGCCGCTGGCCGGGCACGCCTCGTGCATCATCGACAAGAAGGGCCAGAGCCAGATCCAGCTCTGCCTCAACACGGGCCTGACTAGACTCTACTCATTCGACTGGCTGAGCTGCACCAAGCCCGCCAAGGACACCACCGAGACCGACCGCCTCGACTTCATCACCCGCGCGGCGGATCTGATCGCCGGGCCCGAGGGCACGGTCAACATCGTCGGCAACTGCCAGGGCGGCTGGGAAGCCGCGCTGTGGGCGGCCATGCACCCCGAGCGGGTGAACACGCTCATCGTGGCCGGCGCGCCGATCGACACCAGCGCCGGCAATGGCCCGGCCCAGAAGCTGATGCCCATCGTGATCCCGCGCGGCAACATGGCGCTGTACAAGGCCATGGTCAAGGCCAACGGCGGCATCGTGCCCGGCATCAACCTCGTCATGGGATTCATCGCGATGCACCCGATCACCCACGTGGCCGAGCATCTCAAGGTCTACGCGCACGTGCACGACCGCGAGTACCTCGACCACTTCAGCGAGTTCTACGACTGGTACCTCTACCCGGTCAACCTGCCGGGCAAGCTGTACCTGTGGGCCGTGGAGCACCTGTTTCTCAAGAACGAGATGTTCAAGGGCGAACTGGAGGTCGCGGGCGACACGGTGAGCCTGCGCAGCATTACCTGCCCGGTGTTCCTGCTCGGCGGCGAAGAGGACGACATCACGCCGTGGCAGCAGGTCCACAACATGCGGCACGCGGTCGGCTCATCGCAGGTCCGCTGGTACCTCGCACCGGGCGGGCACATCGGCCTGTTCATCGGCCGCGAGGCGCAGGCCGAGTACTGGACCCCCATCCTGGCCCAGGTCCACCGGCTCTCCCGGCCAGCGGGTATCACGAACGCAACCGCCGGCACCGCAACCCGAAGTGCTGGCAGGGCATCAGAAAACGGGCTGCTGAACGGGTCGGGCGACCCGGACGGGGCCGAGCAGATCCTGCGCGTCCGGGCCGGCGCCGGCGACGAGCGGGCCGCCCGGCGGCTGGCCGGGCTGCTGGCTCAGCACGGCGACCTGGACGAGGCCGAGCAGATCCTGCGTGCCCGGGCCGACACCGGGGATGAGTCCGCCGTCTCGCGGCTGGCCGAGCTGCTGGCCGAGCTGCTGGCTCAGGGCGGCGACCCGGGCAAGCTGCGGACCCGGGCCGACACCGGCGACCGGGACGGCGTCCCGGAGCTGGCCGGGCTGCTGGACGAGCGTGCTGACCCGGACGGGGCCTTACAGATCCTGCGGGCCCGGGCCAACGTCGGCGACTGGGACGCCGCCCGGTCCGGGCATGGCACGGCGAACGTGACGGGACCGCGTACGGGCCGATAGCGCCTCAGGGCAACTACTGCACCAGGGGAGGAACCTGATATGAGCGACGCCGGCGGGACTACCTTCTTGTCGGTTCTCCGGCAGCTAGCCGAAACTGATCCGGACCGGCCCGCGCTGACGTGCGGAGAGGTTACGCTGACCCGGGCCGGGTTCGTGGACCGGGTGGAGCGCCTGGCTGCGCTGTTCGAGGCCCGCGGGGTGGCGGAGGGCTCGACGGTCACGATCGGCCTGCCCAACTCGACCGGGTTCGCCGAGAGCATGTTCGCGGCCTGGGCGGTGGGAGCCGTGCCGCAGCCGGTCTCCCACCGGCTCCCGGCACCCGAGCGCGCCGCCATCATGGGCCTGGCCAGCCCGTCACTCGTCGTGGGAATGCCGCAGTCAGAGGCGGGACCGTGGCCGGCCTTGGAGTCGGTGCCCGGGCAGCTTCCCGCTGGCTCGTTCACGCCGGGCGTATCACCGGTGTGGAAGCTCGTTACCAGCGGCGGGAGCACGGGCCGCCCGAAGCTGATCGGGGCCACCGCGCCCGCTCTGCTGGAGAACGTGGCCGGCCTGGCCCCGCTGGTCGGCCTGCCGTCCGGCGAGTGCGCCCTGATGACCGGGCCGCTGTCCCACAACGCGCCGTTCGTGGCCACCGCGGCCGGGATGCTGCTCGGCAACCACGTGGTGCTCATGTCCAGGTTCGACGCGGCCGAGACACTGCGCCTGATCGAGCAGCATCAGGCGAGCTGGCTGTACCTGGTGCCGACCATGATGCTCCGCATCTGGCGGCTGCCCGGGGACGTCCGGCTGGCCGCCGACGTCTCCTCGCTGAAGGTGGCCTTCCACGTGGCCGCACCATGCCCGCCGTGGCTTAAGCAGGCCTGGATCGACTGGCTCGGCCCGCAGAAGGTGCATGAGCTGTACGCGGGCACCGAGCTGCAGGCAGCCACCGTGATCACCGGCACCGAATGGCTAGCCCACCCAGGCTCGGTCGGCCGCCCGGTGCTCGGCGAGATAGAAATACGCGACCCCGGCGGCCGGGCCGTCCCGGCCGGCCAGGAAGGGGAGATCTGGATGCGCCGGGGCCCCGGCGCCCCGCCTCCGTACCGGTACATCGGCGCGACCGCCCGCAGCGCTCCCGGCGGCTGGGAATCGCTCGGCGACATCGGCCACGTCGACGCCGACGGGTACGTCTACATCACCGACCGGCTCACCGACATGATCCTCATCGGAGGAGCGAACGTCTACCCGGCCGAAATCGAGGCCGTCCTCGATGAGCACCCCGCCGTCCAGTCCTGCTGCGTGATCGGTCTGCCGCACGAGGACCTCGGCAACATTCCCCACGCCATCGTCGAACTATCCGAACCGGTACCTGACGAGCATTTGCTGGCTCATCTGCGCCAGCGGCTCGCCCCGCACAAACTACCCCGCACGATCGAGCGCGCCACCACCCCGCTGCGCGACGACGCCGGGAAAGTCCGCCGCTCGGCGCTCCGCGCCGAACGACTCGCCGGCACCCAGCCATCCAGCTAAGCCCGGCTGGAGGCGGCTGATTCGGGGTCCGGTCATCGCATCTCGCACGTGGCTGTGCATGGCGGCCACACCCCTGTTCCCTGCGGGCATTCCCGCGGGCCCGAGGCTGGCGCCGCCAGCTAGCTCGCCAGCCTTTCAATGCGGCCGACCGGCTCGCACCCGTCCGCGTCTCCTCGAGCTGATCCTGGAGCGATGATCCGCCGGCCGACCGCCGGAGTCCTTCGTCACCTTGTCCTGGCGCGCTGTCATCGTGGCGCCCGGTCACGGAGGACGTTGAAGCCGAATATCGTGGAGTTCCGCCACAGCGCAACATCAAAGGGGCAGCACTGACCGCCTGATCGAGCCCCGGGCGGGGTCCAGCGGATGGTCATGCGCTCGGCGGGTGGGGAGGCCTTAAGACATGGCGAAGCGAACCGGTGCGGATGATCCCGCGCACGGGCATGTCGTGCTGGCCTCGGCCGACAGTGACGCCTTCACCTCGCTGCGGCGGCGGCCGACGTCCCGGCGTGACCGGTACCAGCTAGGCAAGAACCTACGGCGCCAGGTTCCGCGCAGCTCGCTGGGCAAGTGGTCCGCCGATCGCGGCCGCCCCGACCCGGTGCGGCTGATCATCGCGTCGCATGCCGGCCGGCTCGAGTGGCTGATCCCGGTGCGGGTCGGGCGGATGACCGCGTCGCCGTACGGGTTCCTGCGCGGCGCGGCGGTGGTGATGGCGGCCGATGCGGCCCGGCTGCCGTCTACCGGCATCACGCCGGTGATCTGCGGGGACGCGCACCTGGGGAACTTCGGTTTCTACGCCTCTCCGGAGCGGGACCTGGTCATCGACCTGAATGACTTCGACGAGGCGCACCCCGGAGCGTGGGAGTGGGACCTTCGCCGCCTGGCCGCCAGCATCTGGGTCGCGGGCCGGCAGAACGGCGCGAGCGAGCGGCAGTGCGAATCGGCGGTCCTGCGGTGCGTGGCCGGATACCGGGCCGAGGTCCGTGACCTGGCCGCGGCACCGCTGCTGGCCCGGTCCTACCAGCGCATCGACGTCAGCCGCCTGCAGCACAGCGGGACGGGCAAGTCGCTGCGGGCCGAGATCAAGCGGGCCGCGGCCCAGGCGCGCCGCCGGACCAGCGACCGGGCGCTGCCCAAGTTCACCGCCGAGCGCGACGGGCAGCGCCGGATCGCCGAAGACCCGCCGCTGCTGACCCGGATCAACTACGCCGAGGCCGATCAGCTGGCCCGCGGGCTCGATGAGTACCTGGTCACCCTGGCCCCGCACTGGCGCCGGGCGCTGGGCGGCTACACGCTGATCGACATCGCCCACAAGGTGGTCGGCGTCGGCAGCGTCGGGCTGCGCGCCTACGTCGCCCTGCTGGACGGCTCCAGCCCGGACGACGTGCTGTTCTTGCAGCTCAAACAGGCGCGCCGGTCGGTGCTGGCCCGGCACGTGCACGGCGAGTCGGCCTGGCACGCCCACCAGGGCCAGCGGGTGGTGGAATACCAGCAGGCCCTGCAGACGGTCAGCGACCCGCTGCTGGGCTGGACCACGGTGGCCGGGCGCCAGTACTACGTCCGCCAGTTCCGGAACATGAAAGGCAGCGTCGCGGTGGATTCCATCGACGCCACGGCCCTGGCCGGCTACGCCGCCGTCGTCGGGCACCTGCTGGCCAAGGGGCACGCCCGGACCAGCGGCGCCTCCATGATCGTCGGCTACGCCGGGTCCTCGGACCGCCTTGATGTCGCCCTGGCCCGGTTCGCCCGGCTCTACGCCGACCAGACCGAGGCCGATCACGCCGCCCTGGTCAAAGCAGCCGACCGGGGCATCGTGCCGATCGAGCGCGGCCTGTGAACTCATGCTGGCGGCCCCGGTTCCCTCATGCCAGGCGAGGTCGCGGCGGACGTGGTGACGGGGTCAGTACTCGTTCTTGAGGTTGAAGTAGGAACCGCGGATGGTCCCGGCCAGCTTCGACCTCTGCCTGGCGAACTTGAACTGCGAGGCGAGTTCCGCGGGGACGTCCATCCCTTCGGAGAGCTTGAACCCGACCGCCCGCTTCCCGGGGGCGTCGACGGTGTACATCACGTTGACCGACAGGCCGCTCTGGTAGAAGACGTAGGCGATCCGGATGTTCTCGACCTGGAAGGCCGTGGCCTCCAGCGGGCGGGAGGAGATGACGATGCCGCGTTCTTCCTTCAGGATCCGGTGCACCCAGCCGATGGTCGTCTCGGCGTCGCTCGCAGGCTCCACCGTGAAGACGTGGTCGTACTTGTTCTTGAAGTAGCGCGCCTCGTTCGCCCGCAGGCCCGCGAGCGCGGCCGCGACCGGCGAGGACTCCAGGCCGGCGGTGGAGACAGTGTTGAAATCCACGGTGTAGGGCATGACGCGCTCCCGAACGACGCCGAGGTTTGTCCGTTTACGTCGGGCCCGAGGTTACCCCAGCCGTGCAGCCCGGCCGACCGTGTCCGCAGACAGCGAGGTCGTTGACAGCGGGCCATGCCGGGTTGTACCCGGTGCCGCGGCAGCTTATGGCTGCGGTGTGTCGACCGGCGCAGGATCTGTGCTGAAGAACGACGTGGCCGTCACGCGCCTCGATCCGCTCAGCAACTGGAACCCGCGGTGGCTCCCGGCCAACATGAACGCCTCCTACATCGACGACTTCGACATCGAGGCCGGATTCACTGCGTGCAACTCAGCGACGGTCCGCTGCGGCTGCCGGCCGGCGTGACCCTGGAGGAGAACTGCTTCGACCGCGGCTGGCCAGGCACCGGCACAAATCCCGGCCAAGCTGGTCCAGCACAGCAGGCGTAAGTCCGCGCATGTATCGCATGCCACATCCGAACGCCCAGCGGCAACAACCGGCGGTTCTCAGGCCGGAGGGCCTTGCGCTCCCGGGCCCGGACCCGGCGGGAGCCGCCCGGCAGCACGCCGGTCAATCCGTGCGTGGAGCGCTAGGAGGCCGGCCAGCGCCAGGAGCCAGATCGGGCTGAAAAACAGCACGCCGCCCAGCACCGTGAGCGGGTTCCCGTCGCCGTCGCTGATCGCGGCGACCAGGCACAAGCCCGCCACGATGGCCACGTAAGCGCCCGCCCGGGCGAGGGGGGCGGGCCGCGGCGCGGCAACGGGGGGCAGCCCGTCCGGGAGGTCGTCGGTGAGCGTGGCGAGCTCGGCGTAGGTCTGCGGGACGAGCGCCCGGGCCACCCGCGCATCGAGCTCGTCCTTGGTCAGCCGCCCTTGCACGAACGCGGCCTTGAGCACGTCGATCGCCTGCTCGCGGTCGGCGCGTGACGTCCGCACCCGGCCGCAGCCGTCCGGGACCGCCGCCACCTGGTCTCCCGGTCCTGTCGCCACGGGCGCCTCCCTCGCCAGGGGAATGCCACCAAAAGCGTAACTCGCCCGGCGGGCCGGGGCCTCCAGCCGGCCGGGATCGCCTGTTGACATGATCGTACAAATATTCGATTATACTGAAGTTAGGCTACTGCTCTTTGAGTAAAGATACGATACGCTACCACGGCCGCCGGGCCCGGCCGTAAGCAACGGTTAATCTTCACGAGGTGAACAGCGACTTCTGATGGCAGGATTCCCAGGTCAAGAGCTAGAAACCGAGTTGGTGCCAGGCGGGCGGCCGGGCCGGCCGACGTGGCTCGCCGTCGGCTCCCCCAACGCGTCAACTGGGCTCAGCCCCAGCCGGGTTTTCCGCGTGGGGGGCGCCGTGAGCTGCGGTGATGCTGCCCTCCGGCGCTCCGCTCCGGGCCGCTTTACGGGCGGGAGCAGGCACGGCGGCGGCCGGGCTGAATACAGTCCGAACTCGATTGAACCCGTAGCGTCGCCAGAACGTATCATGGTTGCTGGTCGTTTTGTCCGTGTGGATGTTCCGGTGATCCGTTCTATCCGGTTTTGGCTTCACGCCGGGACTTCTTGACGCACAATGGACCGCGAGGCCGGCACGAGAGGGACGGCCGCTCCGCGCATCGCGGGGCGGGGACGTGCGGAGGTGTAATGCGTTTGCCGAAGTCCGGTAACGGTACGCAGTCTCCTGTGTACTTCCTGGATTCGGCGGATCTGGTCTCGCCGCGGCCCCGGCCGCGGGCCCAACGGCCGACACCGGGCAGCGAGATGGATCCGCTCGCCGCGGGCATGCAAGCGGACGGGTCGCTCGCGGCTCGTCCGGGGATCGGCGGCAGCTGGCCAGGCGCGGGTGGCCGGTGGCTGCTATGGCCGCTGCGGGCCGTTCTGTGGACAGCTCTGCTGGTCATCGCGTTCCGCGGCATCACCGCGATCATCGTCAGCTCGTCCGCTACCCCGGCGGGCGGGACCGGGACGGGAACCGGCGAGAAGTTCCCGGTCGGCCTGGCCGAGGCCTACGCGGCCGACTTCGGCCGGGTATATCTGGGGTTCAGCCCGCAGAACCTGGCCGAGCGGGAGCAGGCTCTGGCGGCCTTCGTGCCCGCCAGCGTCTCGGCCGCCAACCCGAGCCTGGGCTGGAATGGCATCGGCCAGCTCAGCCTGCAGTCCTTGCAGGTGGCAGGCGTCACGGTGCAGGACCCGCAGCACGCCGTGGTGACGCTGCTCGCCCTGCTCAGCGGCCAGCTCATGGAGCTGGGCGTGCCGGTCACCGCCACCGGCGGCGGGGTGGTGGTCGCGGGCGAGCCCGCCTGGCTGCCGGCGCCGCCGCGGATTTCCCCGCGGCCAGCCCCCGGCGGTTCTGACCAGGTGGCCCAAAGCCAGCTGAGGAATGAGCTGCCAGCCTTTTTCCGCGCCTACGCCAGCGGCGATAGCGCCACGCTCAACAGCTTCCTCGTGCCTGGCGCGCCGGTCACCGGGCTGGGCGGTGCGGTGACATTTGACCAGATCAGCGCGCTACACGTCCCGCCGGGCGGGACCACCCGGCAGATAACGGTGACCGTGATATGGCAGCTCCCGCAAGCACCGGGACCGGCGGCGACGGAAAATCCAGACGTGACATCGAATCTTGAGGTGTCATATGGTATGTCGGTTGTCGACCTGCAAGGCGGCAAATGGTATGTAAAAGAGATTGGTGCGTCGTCCGAGGTGGGAGCCCGATGACCAGGACAGGGCTAGCTGGCGTCGCCATGTCCGCGTGCGGGCGTGCGCCAGCGAGCCGGCCGGTCCTAGCCCAGCCTGGCTTCCGCGAACTGGTCTCTGTTAGGCCCCTCTCCCATGAGCCAACCGTCGTCCGGGCTCTGTTCCCTTGTTCGGCCTCCCTCAAACCTGCCTCTTGCCGCCCGCCCGGCCGGCCCCGTAGGCCCCCGCTGTCCCCCCGAAGCCACCGCCGTGTCCGCGGTCGCCCGCCCACACATATCCGGTCTACTTCTACCTGCCCGAGTGGCCTGGCACCGCACCACCTGGAAGTTCATTTTGATCCCGGAAGGGACATGTTATGCATATTCTTCACCTCACCGCCGCGATGGCTCCAGTGGCCTTGAGTACGCAGGGTCTCGTCACCTACCTGCAGGGTCTGTTCGGGCCATTGTTCCTCGGCATCGTCGGGATCGTAGCGATCTTCTTCCTGTTCACCCGCGAGATCACCCGGTTCGTGCAGTTCATCGTGCTTGCCGTGGCCATTGCGGTCATCTTCTACACGCCAGGCATCGTGCACACGCTCGCCACTGGCATAGCGAACGCGCTCGGAGTCCACTGATCCCGAATCAGGAAGAAGGAGCGCGCCCCTAGTGGATCTACCCACTTATACGAATATCTGGCGAATCGAGAAGAGGCTCTACAAGCTTTACGATTTCCGGTTGCCAGCACCCTTGCCGATCACCTGGATCGGAGTTTTCGTCGGGATCACGGTCCCTTACGTGCTCTTCCTTATTGCTGTCGGATTGCCGTTCAACCACAACCTGGTATGGCTGTACATACTTCCCCCCGGTGTCCTCACCTGGCTGACGACCAGACCGGTCATTGAGAGCAAGCGGCTGCCCGAGCTGGTGAGCTCACAGCTCCGGTATGTCGCCGAGCCGCGGACCTGGTGCCGGATGGCGCCGTTCGCCGAGAAGGACGAGATCGTGGTGTCCGCCCGGGTGTGGCACCAGCATCCGCCCAAGACCCGGCCGAAGAAGGCGAAGAAGGCAGTGGTCCGGGTCCGGCCGGCTGCCTCTGCGCCGCAACTCGCCGCGCCAGTAGCGGAAGACATGGCGCCGGCCGGCACGCACCCGGTGGCCGGCACGCACCCGGTGGCCGGCGCGCGCCCGGTCAAGGCCAGGCGGGCGGTCGCGAGGCCGCTGACGGCCCGGCAGGCAGTCTCGCCGCCGGCCGTGTCGCCGCCCGGGTCACTAGCTGAGCCGCCGGTCGTGTCACCGGCCGCCGAGCCGGGTGTCCCGCCGTCGCCAGAGCAGGTGCCAGAGCAGAAGCGGGTGCCAGAGCAGGTGCAGGTGCCGGAACGCGCGCCGGCCCGCCGGGCCCCCAAGCGGGCCAAGGCCGGGCCGCAGACGCGGCCGTCGTGGTCTCCGTGGCCGTTCGGGCCGGAACCGGGCACCGCTAGCGCTCCGGACGCGGGCCAGGCGCCCGACGCAGACCAGCGCCCCGCGTGGGCCACTCCGCCGCCTCCGGCCGACCTGCCGGCCGACCTGCCAGAGGCTCGGGCGCTCGAGGTCGCGCACGACTCCGATCCCGGCTTCCGCGGCCCGGGCGCGCGGCCGGCCTCGTTCGGCCCGGCATCCTGGCCGTCGCCCGAGGTTAACCTGCTCCCGCTGGTGCGGCCGCGCCCCGATCCGGCTCCGTTCCCCGAAGCAGGTCCGTTCCCCGACGCGGGCCCGTTCCCGGAAGCCGGCCCCTACCCCGGGGCTGACGCTGAGCCCGAGCCCGTCGCTGACGCTGAGCCTGCGCTCGGCCGCGAACACCCGGAAGACGCCGATCTTCTTCTTGTGTACCGTTCCGGGATCGCCTCGGCGCGCAGGCACCTGTCCGGCCTGATACCGAGCCTGGGGCGCAAGCCGGACCGTTCGGCCGACTCGCCCGAGCCGCCAGCGGAAGCCTTCGCGCCGGCCGGCCCCGTCTCGCCGGAGACACCCGCGGCGACGCCCGGGCCCCCGGCACGATCGATGCTCCGCGTCCGGCCACGTCCGCCAGCGCCCCCGGCCGGCGAGGCCATCCCCCTGGAGGCCCGCACCCCGCTGGCTGCGGATCCCCCTCCCGCCGCCGAGAGGGCCGCACCTGAAGTCCGGGAGCCCGAAGCCCCGGCCGCCGAAGCTCGGGCACATGAAGCCCCGGTACCCGAAGACCCAGTACCCGAAGCGTCAGCACCCGAAGCCGGAGCAGCACAGGCTCAGGAACCCGAGCCCCGGGAACCCGAGGCCGAGGCACCCGCGCCCCCGGTCGCGGCCAGGGCGGCCGTCGTCGAGCGCGAGCGGCCGCTGCCGTCCATCGAACGGGCGCTGAGCGGCCCGGGCAGTAGCGACGAGGTGAGCTGGCGACGCCAGGTCAAGGTGGTGGCCGGCGGTCAGGGTCCGGGCAAGCGGGACCAGGAGACACTCGATCGCGACCGGGTCAGGGCGTCGCTGGCAGGCCCGCGCCGGATCGTCGTGCTCGGCTGCACCAGGGGCGCCGGGCAGACCCTGACCGCCCTGATGACCAGCCACATCTTCGCCACGGTGCGCGGGATCCCGGTCGCGGCGCTGGACCTGAACCCCGGTCCCACCTCGCTGGCCGCCCGCCGTTCGCCCGCCGCCTCGGTCTACGCGCTGCTGGGCGGCCAGCCGGGTCACACCGGCCCGGGCGCCCGTCTCGACGTGATCGCCGACCTGCCCTGCCGCGGCGGTAACGTCGCCGCACACCCCCTGGACGGCGACGACTTGCAGCGGCTCGCCGACGTGCTGGCCGAACGTTACCCGCTGACTATGATCGACCCGGCGGCCTCGGGCCTGACCCAGGTCCTGTCCGCCGCCGACCAGCTGGTGCTGGTTGCCCCGGCCAGCCCGGACGCGGCGACCTCGCTGGCCAACACGCAGCAGTGGCTCGGCGCGCACGGCCACGGCGAGCTCGCGAGCCGGGCCGTCACGGTCGTCAACGGGGTGAGCAGGCGGACGCGAGAGGACGTGCTCCGGGCCGAATCCGTGGCCAGGGGGCGCTGCCGGGCCATCGTCCGGGTGCCGTGGGATGATCTCCTGTCATCGCATCCCGGAACGCAGAAGCAGACAACCCTGCAGCCGCAGACCAGGCTGGCCTACACGGCCCTGGCCGGCGTGCTCGTCACGGGCCTGGCCGCGGCCGAGCCCAGCCCAGCACTGGGTCCCGTCCCGGGAGGGAACGCCGGTGAGCACGCGGACTAGGGGTTCGCGGGGGCGGACCCGGCTGAGCATCAGGTACTTCGACGACCGGATCCTGCTCACCGACACCTACGCCTGGGCGTACTACCGGCTTCCCTCGGTGTCGTATGAGTTCACCACCCCCGAGGAGCGGGAGGCGCTGGCCACCAACATCACGGTCGCGCTGGCCGCGATCAGGATGGCCGACGCCGAGGTGCACCTGCGCATCGTGCACCGGTCCTACCCGGCGCACGCGTGGGCGACCGGCCTGGACGCGACCTCGGACGGCGGCCCCGGCTGGCGGGACTACCTGGAGCAGACCTACCAGCACGTCTGGGCCAAGGACTTCTGGGCCAAGGAGATCTACCTCGGCGTCCGGCTGGGCCAGCGCGGCGTGCGCGCGCAGCTCTCCGGCGGCGTGATCTCCCAGTTCCGCGGCGTGTACGCCCGCGGCGAGAAGGAACTCGGAATCAACGACGAGGCGGTCGGCTCGGCGGAGGTCGCCAAGTGGACGGAGAACGCCGAGCGGCTCGGCCGGGCCCTGAACGCGAGCGCGCTGGCCGCCAGGCACGCGTCGGCCGGCGAGATCGCCTGGCTGATCCAGCACACGCTGATGCAGACGGCGGGCGAGCCGCTGCCGTCCGCGACCAAGCGCAGGCGCTGGGGCCCGGGGGAGATCGACACCCTCTTCGAGGGGCAGATCCACAACGGCCGAACCCACCTGTGCCTGGAGCACATGTCCGGAGAAAGTTACGCCGCTTTCCTGTCGTTTGCCCGTTTTCCCGATGTGATGTCTTTCCCCGACGGGGAGCCGTGGCTGCATTTCGCCGATTCGCTGCCGTTCCCGGTAGAGATCAGCGCCCGGATGAAGCTCATTCCGCCGGCCAAGGCGAGCAAAGACGTCAGCCGGCGGCTCGCGCACGCACGCGACATGGACTCCCATATCCGGGAGGCGGGCGCGGAGGCGCCAATCGCCCTGGCCGAGCAGATTGCCGCGGCCAGAATGCTCGAGCACGGCATCACCAAGGAACGGCTGCCCTTTGTCTACGGCTGGCACCGGCTGATCGTCGCGGCCCCGACAAAGGACCTGTGCGTGCGCCGGGTGGAGGCGGTCGTCGAGCATTACCGCGATATCGGAATCGACGTGGTCAACTCCACCGGGGACCAGTTCTCGCTGTTGTGCGAGGCGCTGCCCGGCGAGCGGATCCGGCTGAATTCCTATGTGCAGCGGCAGCCGCTTTACACGATCGCGGGCGGAATGCCGACCGCGACGGTGGAAATCGGCGACCGGGCGGACGAGACGGCCGGCTGGGTCGGCCCGTACATCGGCGAGACCCTGGGCCGGGCCCGGTCCGTCGTGCACTTCGACCCGCTGCTGGCGGCCGCGCGCAACCGCCCCACCGCGATCGCCATCACCGGCGAGCCAGGCGGCGGCAAGACCACGCTGGCGATGCTGCTGATCTACCAGCTGGCGATGCGCGGCGCCACGGTGGCGGTGATCGACCCGAAGGGCGACGCGGAGTCGCTGGTGGAGTACCTGAAGCAGCAGGGCCGTAAGGCCCGGGTGCTGCCGCTGAACTCGGCGGCGCCGGGGCTGCTGGATCCGTTCTCGTTCGGCCTGGACCTGTCCGAGAAGCGGACGATGGCCACCGAGACGCTGCGGCTGCTGCTGCCGCGGATGAGCGAGGAGCGGGAATCCGCGATGATCCAGGCGGTCGGCGCGGTGGCGGGCACCGACCGGCCCAGCCTGGGCAAGGTCATCACTCACCTGGAGGAATCCGACGACCCGGCCTGGAAGAACACCGGCGCGGTGATGCGGGCGGTCTCGGAGATGCGGCTGGCCAGGCTCTGCTTCGCCCCGGCGGTGGACGAGCAGATCGACGCCGAGGGCTGGACCACGGTGTTCACGCTGGCCGGGCTGACGCTGCCGGACACCAAGACCAGCCGGGACGACTACTCCTACGAGCAGCGGCTCTCGGTGGCCCTGCTCTACCTGGTCTCCCAGTTCGCCCGCAAGCTGCTGAACGGCATCGACCGGAAGCTGCCGAAGGCGATCTTCCTCGACGAGGCGTGGGCGATCACGTCGACTCCCGAGGGCGCCAAGCTGGTGCCCGAGGTGTCCCGGATGGGCCGGTCGCGGAACACCGCGCTGATCCTGGTCTCGCAGAATGCCGGTGACCTGCTGAGCGAGCAGGTGACCAACTGCCTGTCCGGGGTGTTCGCGTTCCGTTCGACTGAACGCGGCGAGGTGGCCAACGTCATGTCGCTGCTCGGGGTCGCGCCGTCGGACGAGCACAAGGCCGTGCTCCGCTCGCTCGGCAACGGCGAGTGCATTTTCCGGGATCTTGACGACAGGGCAGGCCGGATC
>Ga0335083_10002479_pt1 | contig 24290 bp, 13 predicted proteins | sample Lox_Sample_42_FD_206716 | JGI IMG/M metagenome (GOLD analysis project Ga0335083, IMG submission 206716) | Soil microbial communities from Loxahatchee National Wildlife Refuge, Florida, United States - Lox_Sample_4.2 | ecosystem: Environmental > Terrestrial > Soil > Wetlands | place: USA...
TCTCGGCTGATGCGCCGAGCTTCTTCATCAATTCCGCCGCCGCCGCCTCGCCACCAGACTCCAGGCTGCGGATCAAATGGTGCACCGACTCCCACACCGTCAGCCGATCGTCCATCTGCGGGTCCCAGTCCGCGGGCATCTCATCCGGCTTGAGGAGACGAACCTTGCTGCCCTTCGACGCAAGAATTCCGGCCTTCTTCATGCCATCGACGCTGGTGTTCTTGCTCTTGGAGAGCTGTTCTGCAATACCGAAGTCGCCCTCCTCGAAGCCGTGCTGCTCGAACCAGGTCAGCGCCCAGCGGCTGTCGGCGTCGAAATCGCCTTCCTGCTCGGCAAGGGTCTCGTCCAGCACTTCATTGATGAGCGCCAGCGCATCCCGTACCGGAACAGTCTTGCCTTCGGCGTCAAGCACCTTCGCGTAGCGCGTATATACCGCCATGCCAGGGCCAATGGAGGCCTGCGCGAGGTCCACGGGCGCGATATTGCCTTCCTGGAGGTGGCGCAGTGCCGTGGGCAATTCCGCCTTCAGCGCGGCGACGAATTCGCGGCGGGTGGCTGTGGAGGCAATGGCCTCGCGCTTGCGACATACGAGGATGATGCTCGAAGCGAGGGCGTTGGTGTCATTTCCAATCATCCGCCCAGACCTCTCTGTACGCATCGGCCAAGTACCGCTGATAGAAAAGCCAGCTTCGATGACGGCGGCCAGAAAGGTGTCCCAGCCCGTGCTCGCTGTTCCCGCCTCGTTGTCGCTCTCAGACTGCTTAAATGCGTAGTAGATGGTGACGGGAAAGGCCGGATGCACTTGCCCAACAAGCCTATGCATCGCCATAGTCATGCCGTTAAGGAAGAACCGCTCGGCCTTCTCTCTGCCCCCATGGCGATAGGGCGTGGCAACCAATTCCTCAGACTTTGGCACAGCAAGTGTTGCGAACAAATCTGGAAAGATGTTCCTCATTGATCGCCGGAGCCACATGTAAAAATAGTCGGAAAGATCGGCGTAACCAATGTTGTCGTAGTAAGGCGGGTCGGTGGAAACCAGCTTGCCGGCCGAAAGGGTGTTCGTTGCGGCATCGACTTGGCTCGAGTATCCGAGTGCAGCACCAGCAAGGTGATCGATCCCCATGGCGACGTAGCTCAGGTTCTTCGCAAAGTTTCCACCTGATCCACTAAACGGGTTGGCTTCTGCGTAGTCCCACGCCATGGGAATGGCTTGTCTACCAAACAGATGAGTCACAAGCTCGTTCTTCGGCTGGTTTGCCCATATACAGATGTTCGACCAGAAATCCGCTGATCGACTGATGCCGCACGCCAAGTACACACTCACCGCTTCGGCGTAGGCCGTGGCCCCAGTGCTGCCATCGCGCAGGGTGTCGGGGTCGTCCGACAAGCCGGCAGCGAGCGCATCGCTGCGGATACGCTCGCGGGCTTCGCCCACAAGATCGGAAAACGTTGTCAGCGCCACGAGCTGGCGGGGGGTGAACAGATCACCGTAGGTCTTCAAGCCATACAACGGTGGCGAAAACCAACGGGGGTTCTCTGGCATCGCAACATCTGGCCTCCATTCCGGCTTTGCCTTCCGCGCTACCGCCTCATGGTCCGGAGTCGGAGCAAGATAGACTCGCCCACGATCACCTTCGGCCACGATCGCCATCAGGCGTGCGCCCATGCGACCCGCATTTGCTTCGGCGTAGATATGCTCACTCGCAATCGGCGTCCGCGACATCAGGCACTCGAAGTTCGCGCCGCGCGCGAGCTTGGTTCCATTCTTGGCCGCGGCGGCGTTTTTCGGCTTCCCCACCCTCACCGTGAAGCAAAAGGCGCCGCTCTCGACTACGGGCTCGACGTACACCTCCTTGCCCGCCTTGGTCGAAAGCATGAACGTTGAAGCCAGTGGCACATCCACATTCGCAAAGGCCGGGTTCGGGCTCTTCACCGTGCGAGCCCAGAGCCAGGCGATCACCGTGAGCGACCTGCCCGCATAGGGCTTGAGGTCCGGCCGCCCCTTGGCCATTTCCGCGGTCACCTCGACCTTCGGGTAGAGCTTGCCGATGCGCTTCTCGGCCTCATCGCGCATCCACTGGCCATAGTGGCGCACGTCCTCGGCAAGCCCCTGCGCCCCCTTCCACTGGCGCGAAAAGAGATCCTCGTCCTGCCGCACCTTCGGATTCACCGGCGGCTTGCCGGCGAACTTCGGCGGGATCTCGATCATCGCCTTGTTGATGAGCACCGCGACCGGGTTCAGGTCACTGGCATGCGCTTCCAGCCCGAGCCGCTGCGCCTCCAGCGGCAGCGCGCCGCCCCCAGCGAACGGATCATGAAAGGCCGGCAGCTTGTTCCGGTCGAACAGTTCCCTGGCGCGCGGGTGATCCGCATTCTCCGCACAGGCCCGCCGCCAGCTCGCCCAGATCTCCTCGCGCGCCTTATGCAGCACCGCCTCGTTAGTGGTGTTCTCCCACAGGACCAGATCCTCGATGATGCGGAACAGACGCTGACGCTCCTTCTCCTGCTTCGCCTCCGTCGGAAACAGGTCCGGCCAGCTGGAAGGGTCGTCCACCATCTGCGCGAATATCACCGCCCGCGCTGCGGCCAGTGGCCGCCGCGCCCACCACAGGTGCAGCGTGCTCGGATGCCCGTGCCGGATCGATTTCTCCCGCGCGCTGGCCTTGTTGATGGCTTCCAAAGGAAGCGCGACTTCGATCAGCTTCTTGCGAACGGTCATTAACCCTGCGCCTCTGAATGCATCTCTCTCACCAATCTGATCAGCATCTGATTCGCTCTCCGGCGACCGTGGAGTATGGACTGCCTGGTCATGTCCAGCTTCATCTATGTAGCCCGCGAGTCCAGATGAGAAGGCAACCAACCAACCACGACCTGCTCGTCCTCATCGTCCCAATAGAAATACAGGCGAAAACAACGACGCGGGTCGCGCGTGTTTCCGCCGTTCTTGAGGTGCCGCTCCAGCAAACGGGACCGACCTCCCCGTCGCACACGGTAAGTCTCTCCTTCCTCGCCCCAGTGATTTCCGGAGAATGTAGGCTGTTCGTCGAGCCCGAGCTCCCGACAAGCGTCCTCGAAAGCGGACTTCCTCTCCATTCCACCGTGTCGGCGCATGGGTACATAGAGATCACGCAGCAATAGCAGCGTCTGATAAATCAGTGCGACGTTCTCGTACTCGGACTTCTTGACTGCCTGGTAGGCGCGAGCATGCACTTCTACAGCGCCGCCCAAATGCCTGTCGCACCAGTCTTCAAAATCGTCCAGCGAAGTCGGCGGAGCTTCGATCTCGGCGGAATCACCCCGCGCCCGACTCTGCTCTTCGAGTTGCTCGACGCGGTAGCGCAGCGCCGCCAACCGGGACTTAAGTGCCTCATTGTCCTGTACGGTCCTGTCCCGCTCACCCTCAGCAGTCCGCAGCAACTCGCTGAAGGTTCTTTCCTGCTCGTCAAGTTGCCCACGCAGCTCAACGATTTCCTGATCAGCCAGGACCAACAGCTCCTTGTCGGATGTTCCTGCCTGCCGCGCCGCGGCCAGACGCCGCTTGGTAGCCAACTCGCGGACCTTAGCAAACGATGGCACGGCCTCCAGCGCATCGCCGCGCGAAACGGTGCGCGCGAGGCTCTGGTCCACCAGAAAGCGAACATACGCTTCCGGCCCACCATCCGGCCAACCCTCAATGCGATGAGGCAGCGCCAAGGGGTGCGAGAACGGCTCGTCGCGAGAGATATCAAACCCCGGTCGATAGGTTCTGACCGCGCGGCGAAAGACCGAGTAAGGCTTTCCGAGTCGGTCGGTCAGGGCAAAACTTGCTGGACCGGTCAGGACTGCCACATGTGCGGCACCGATCGTGCTGTCGTGCAGGATCTTCGCCGACACCACCGTCTCGCGTGGATCCGTGGACCCATCCGGCAGCGCCAAGACGATTACGTCACAACGACGAGGCGCGTGAAGCATATCGATGAGCGCCTCGACATCCTTCTCGCTTTCGATCAACCACGGGTGTGGCCGGACAGGATAGCCGTCCACCCAGGCGGCACCCGGCCGGGCAACTTTTTTGACGAAGCCCGGCATGGAACGAATGAAGTATTCATCCCGCCCCTGGGTGACGCAGGTCAGCCGCGCGCCCAGCAACACGCCTTCTTCAGGATGCTCGCCGATGCCCACCTCGGTGACCCAGGTGCGTTGGGGCAGCGACTTGTCCGCATCATCAACGCGCGTGGCCCAGTAGCGCGGATGGTCCAGCACGGCCGCCACGACGCGCTGTGCGCCTACCTCTTCCAGCTCGAATGCTTCACCAGCCCATGCCTGTTCCGGAAGCTCGCGCCCCGCCCGACCAACGGTCCATTTCAGGACGGTGTCCCGCGCTTTGTCGAACAGCTCCTTCTTGCTGGCTCCCTTCAGATGCAGGAGCACCTGGCTGACTGGAACCACTGCAGACAGGGAGCGTCGCAGCCCGGGCCTCAAAGCGCGCAGTTGTTCAGCTAAACCGGCTGGTGTGTTGGTCACCGCGGAGTCTCCCCGCGCGCCAGAAGGTCTGCAAATGTGTAATTCACGCTGGTTACGCCGAAATCCGGCTCGCGTTGGAACGGCCGGCGAACGTATACAACCCGATGCCTTGCGCCCTCGGAAAACTCCACCAGCGCGAGGATGAAATCGTCGGGCTTGTTGAGGGAGTACAGGATCTCGTTGCGGGTCACAGTAATCGTGTCGGCGCCTGCCACCCTCCCCTTCACCTCGATGAAGCGCAGGCGACCCTTGTCGTCGCCTTCCAGAATACGGCTCTCGATGTCGTAGCCCAGCCGCTCGAACTCGCGGTCGGTGGGTTCGAAGCCCAGCTCACGTTCTACCGCCATTACTGCGGTGCGGGCACGGGCAGCGCTGGCCTGCGTGTCCACAGGCAGAACCACGGCTTGCGGTTTGCCAGCCATTGCTGCGATCAGCCCCATGGGCACGACCACCACTCCGCCCAGAACGACCGGCGGCGCCGCCGAGATCTGGGCTTCGCGGTCCAGGTCGGCGAGACGCTTCTGCAGCCGCGCCTGCAACTCGTCCGCGCGACGCCTGGCCTCCTGAGAGTTCAGCCGTGCCCCGGGCTTTCCCGACTGCTCCTTGTGCTTCAACTCCTCTGCGCGGTGATCCCACCAGGTGATTTCCTTGGTGAGGCGGTCTTTCACGGCGGCGCGGGTCTTTTCTATCCATTCGAGGCGGCGCCCCTTCACCTCGCCCATGTGCTCAGGCACCAGCGACTGGATGGCATGGTTCAGCGCGGAATGCTCCAGCCCGTGCGCGATCCAGCCGCATTCTGGCCGCGCCATGATGCTGGCGACGGCTGGTTCACCGTCCTGCAACGGCCGGTAGTCCAGGTAGGGTGCGTACTGCATGTGCCGCGCCACACCCTGCGCATCCATTTCCACATACAGCAGCCGGCGTGAGATCGCGCGACGCTCGCCCGAGGCAGTGATGCTTGCATCCTGGATCGTGTGCTCCAGCGTGACCAGCACACGCGGCGTTGTGCCCGCATCACGCTCGTCCACCAGAACCGTTCCGCGCCTCAAGAGATCACGGTGGCGTTCGAGAGTGAGATCCAGCACCGCATCGAGAAGCGGATGGCCGGGGCAGACGAAAGCCGCGAGCGGCTGACCCTGCGGTGCGACCAGCGGCTTCTCGAAGGCGATGCGCTCGTAACGCGGCAGCACCGCATCCCCGATGCCGATCTGGCGATCGCGATTGCGCACCGGCGCCGGCACATGGGTGATCTCGTAGCGGCGCGGCTCGCGCTCGCGCGCATTGCCACCCAGCTGCTGGAAGGCCTCGAGGAAGAACGACTTGATGTAGTGCGGCTGCAGCTTGCGCGCTTCGGCGCGCTCCATGTCCTCGCGGATGCGGGCCACACGACTGGCGTCCATGGCCGTGGGAGCCAGCGCGTGGTCCTCCAGTAATTCCTGCAGATGGCGATGGTCCACGCCATGCTCCACCGCCCGCACCAGGCGCGCGCGCACTTCGGGCTGGTCGCCGAAGCGGACCGCCTCGATCAGCAGGTCGCGCAGCGGCTTGCCCTCGAACTGCAGCTTGCCAAGCACGTCGAATACCTGACCGCCGAGCGCGGTGCGAGCCTCTTCGAGCTTTTCGAGCAGCTTGCGGTAGACATCGCCCTCCCTGGTTTCCTCGGCCACCAAGTTCCATAGATGGCAGGCTTCGGTCTGACCGATGCGATGAATGCGACCGAAGCGCTGTTCCAGCCGGTTGGGATTCCAGGGCAGGTCATAGTTCACCATCAGGTGAGCGCGCTGCAGGTTGATGCCCTCGCCGGCCGCGTCGGTGGCCAGCAGCACCTGCACATCAGGGTCATGAAGGAAGCTCTCCTGCGCCTTGCGGCGCTCCTCGCGGCCTAGTCCGCCGTGGATCAGCACAACTGCGGCAGGGCGGCCTAGCAGCGAGCCGATCTGGCGCTGCAGGTAATTCAGTGTGTCCTTGTGTTCGGTGAAGATGACGAGCTTCTGTTTGGGTGAAGGCACCGGCTTCGGCACGGGCCCAGAGCCGTGCGGCGCGCCTTCGGCGTGGGGCGTACCGACGCGGCCGGCGAGCGCGCTGGGCGTAAAGATTTCGCCGAGCAACTGCGAAAGCTCGCGCCACTTGGTGTCCTGACCGCTGCGCCGCACGCGACCGGCCAGGTCTTCCAAACGCTGCAGGGTCTGGATCTCGATGGTCAGCTCTGCCAGCGTGGCAGCGGCTGTAGCCTGGTCCAGGATCTCCTCCTCGGCGGTTTCGATCTCACTCTCGGGAGCCTCTTCGAGATCCTCGATGTCGTCGGCGTCCATGGTCAGGCCGCCCGATGGCGGCACGGTCTGCGCCATGGCGCCACGTTGCAGCAGCTGCAGTTCGGTGAGGCGCTTCTCCAGACGCTCGCGGCGGCGGCGCAGCGACTGGTAGATGGCTTCGGGCGACGAGGCGAGACGGCGCTGCAGGATGGTCAGCGCAAAACCCACGGTGCCGGCCCGCTTGTCATTCTGCAGCGCCTCGGCCCGGTTGAACTCCAGGCGCACGTATTCGGTGACTTCCCGATACAGCGCAGCCTCCCCGTCGGAGAGCTTGAACGGAACGGTGTACGCGATGCGTAATGGAAACAGGTGAGAGCCGTCGAACTTGAGCAGCTTCTCCTTCACCATGCGGCGCATCAGGTCGTCCACCTCGACCTGGTGCACGCCATCGCGGAATCGGCCCTCGAAGCGATCGCCATCGAGCAGCGCAAGGAACAGCTGGAAATCCTCTTCCTTGCCGTTATGCGGCGTGGCGGTCATCAGCAGGAAATGGCGCGTGATGCCGGAGAGGAGCTGGCCCAACTTGTAGCGCTTGGTGAACTTCACCTCACCGCCGAAGAAAGTGGCGGAGAGCTTGTGCGCTTCATCGCAGACGATCAGGTCATAGGCGCAATCCGGCGCGGTGAGCTTCAGCTGCACGTCCTCGTTGCGCGAGAGCTTGTCCAGCCGCGCGATGGCGAGATCGTTTTCAAGAAACCAGTTGCCGGTGCGCGCGGCTTCGAGCTTGTCGTTGGTGAGGATCTCGAAGGGCAGCTGAAACTTTCGGGAGAGCTCGTCCTGCCACTGCTCAACCAGGCTCCCTGGGCATACGATGAGGCAGCGCTTGAGATCGCCGCGAACGATCAGCTCCTTTATTAGTAGGCCTGCCATGATGGTCTTGCCGGCGCCGGGATCGTCGGCAAGCAGGAAGCGCAGTGGCTGGCGCGGCAGCATAGATTCATAGACGGCGGTGATCTGGTGCGGCAGCGGATCGACCATGGCGGTGTGGACGGCCAGCAGCGGATCGAACAGATGCGCGAGGCGAATTCTGTGAGCCTCGGAGACAAGGCGGTACATCGCGCCGTCGCCATCGAAGCTCCACGGGCGGCCGGCCTGCTGGATCTTCAGTCGGACCTGGTCATGGCGGTATAGGATTTCATCAGCGACGCGACCATCCGGGCCGCGGTATACGAGCGTGAGTGCATCTGACCCGTGCCACTGAACGCTGACGACGGTGACCGATGCGTCCGGAAGGATGCCCCGGACCGAGGCGTCTGGCTGAAGGTCTTCAAGCTTCACTTGCTCGCGAGTCCTGTCTGCTTTCCCTGAGGACAGATTCTTGTAGGGTCGGAAGCATATCCCCACCTGCCATCGATATGCCTCATCTCCAGCAGCGAACGGGCATATTTGGAGTCAATCTTCACTTGCCTTGCCGCGCGCCCACTTGATGGCGTCCTGCGCGTCCTGTCCCGTGATTTTTAGCTCTTCAAGCTTCGCGCGTACCACCTCAGCCGATGCCTTCAGCACCCACTTCGCCGAGCGCCCCTTGCCCGTCGAAGCGATCAGTCCCTCGCGGCTCATCTCGCGTAACACGTTTCTCACTGTCTCGCGCGATACGCCCGGGCAATCCGCCTCGACTTCCGAGATCGAGAACGGCGCCTGCTTCGCGAGCACGACTTCACGCACCTGCTCCGACTTCGAGCCCCTGCCCTTGCGCACCTCACCTACACGCTCCTCGAACTCGCGGTACGCGCGCAGCAGCACACCCCAGAAGTAGTTCATCCACGGGTTCGGATCGTGCTGGCCTTCGTGCCAGCCCTGCGAGCTGGTCTCCAGCGTCTCGTAGTAGCCTTCTTTCGTTTCCTCGTACACGCGCTCGATGCTGATGTAGCGACCGACTTCGTAGTTGAAGTGGTACAGCAGCATCAGCGTCAGCAATCGCGACATGCGGCCGTTGCCGTCCGCGAACGGATGGATGCAGAGGAAGTCCAGGATCGCGAGCGGCACGACGATCAGGGAATCCAGATCGTGCTTCTGCGCGGCTGCGGCGTAGTTGGCGGTGAGCTGGTCCATGGCCATCGGCGTGAGGTGCGCGGCAACGGGCCGGAACCGCACGCGCGAGGTGCCATCGGGCCGGTGCTCGACGATGTCGTTGTCGGTCGGCTTCCACCGGCCGCCGGGGTTCGGCATGTAGCGGTAGAGCATGCCGTGCAGCTGCAGGAGTACGTTCGGGGTGAACGCCATGTCGCGCCCCGACTCGTGGATCAGCGCCAGGGCGTCACGGTACCCGGCCACTTCCTGCTCCGAACGGTTGCGGGGCTGCGCCTGGTGGACGACGAGGCGCCGGATGCGGTCCGCAGGCACGTTGATCCCTTCCAGGCGGTTCGAGGACTCGCTGGATTCGATCCTGGCGACTTCCAGCAGCCCGGCGAGGACTTCCGGGGCCTGCCGGTAAAACAGCTCCTGCTTGCCCCGGTATTCGCCGATGGCGCGCAGCGTGGCCGCCTGCTCGGGGTTGAAGCGGAGCCGGGCGAGGTAGTCGTCGGTAAGCGAGTGCACTGGCAGGCCTTGGGGCGGCGGGAAACGGGGTGATGATAGTTCTAAATGGGGTCCTGGCTGCGAAGACACCCCTTTTAGATGGATAAATGGGGTAATGAATCTCATATTTGGGGTATTATTATCGTTCATACCCTATTTAATGACGCTACATGCCGGCAATCAGCCCCGGAACGCTCCAGACAGGCCCTCGGCCGGCACGACGCCCGCACCTGGCCACCGCTCTGGCCGCAGCCGCAACCCTCGGTGGCGGCGTGTGCATGGGGCTGTGGCTGGCATACCCGCACCGGGATCTCCCGGTGGTCCCGGCTGCCGCCTCTGCTGCCGCCTACCTGATCGCCGCGCTCTGGCATCCGGCCGGCCGCTACCTGCGCAACCTGCGCCCCGTCGAAGACATCGTGGCCTACATCCGCTGGATGCGCTCGACCACGCCCATCATCCGGTTCAACGGCGAGTGCTTTCATCACGAGCTGCGCAGACACTGGGTGATCGAGACCTGTGTCGGGCCGGACGGCAAGCTCCACGAGCGCGAGGTTCCGCGCGACGAATGGGAGCGGATCGTCACCCTTCGCCCAATCCAGGACTTCGCCTACGCCAGCTGGGCGGACCACAGCGCGCACCTGACCGACGCGATCTACCGTCACCAGGCACTGTGCGTGGACTTCCGCATCATCGCCAAGCCGGCCGATGCGTCCACCGCTGCGGCGCTCGCCGCCGCACGGGATTCCTTCATCGCCCGATTCGCGAACCACGATGTCCGCTTCCACTTCACGGAGACCGTCCTCGCCGCGGGCTTCAAGCCCCGGATGCTCGCGGTGGTGGACATGTCGAGGAAGTCACCGCTGCTGGACTTCAACACCTTCGTGCTGCTCACGGCACTGGGCTTGCTCGCGCCGTACCTGATCTGGTTCGAGCACCGCACCAGGACTGGAACCTTCCGCTTCCGGAAGCTGTTTTCGACTGCGCGGTTCGCGCGTCCGCTGCGCACTTCTGCGCACCGCGCGAGGGTGTACCCCAAGGTGTACCCCAGAGCGTTTTCAACCCGATAAGGACCGACCGGAGAACACGTAAATGCTTGAAGAGATTGGTGGAGCTAGACGGGATCGAACCGTCGACCTCTTGCATGCCATGCAAGCGCTCTCCCAGCTGAGCTATAGCCCCACTGCGGGAGGGCCGCGACGTTACGCGGCGCCCCCGGGGCTGTCAAGGAATAGGCCGGATTGCCTTGGCGGGCCGCACGTACTATTGCTGTGCCAGCAAACCAAGGAGCCAGCATGAGCAATCCATTGCGCCGCATCCGCGATCTGGGCCAGCGCATCTGGCTGGATGACATCCACCGTGGCCTGCTGACCAGCGGCACGCTGCAGCGGCTCATCCAGGAAGACGGCCTCAGCGGCCTGACCTCCAACCCGTCGATCTTCCGCAATGCCGTGCTCGAGACCAGCGATTACGCCGCGGTGCTGGGCGCCAGCGACGGGCTGCCGCCGGTGCAGCGCTACGAGGCCCTCGCCATCGAGGATCTGCAGGCGGCAGCCGACCTGCTGCTGCCGGAGTATCGCGCCAGCGACGGCCACGACGGCTTCGTCAGCATGGAGGTGGCGCCCGAATATGCGCACGACACCGCGGCCACGGTGCGCGAAGGGCTGCGGCTGCGCGCGCGGCTGGCCCGCGACAACGTGATGATCAAGGTGCCCTCGACCGACGCCGGCGTCGCGGCGCTGGAGCAGCTCATCGCGCAGGGCGTGAACGTCAATGCGACGCTGCTGTTCAGCGTGGCGCGTTACGAGCAGATCGCCGCGGCCCACCAGCGCGCACTGCTCGGGCGGCTGGACGCCGGTCTGCCGGTGCGCGGCATCGCCTCGGTGGCGAGCTTCTTCCTCAGCCGCATCGACACCCTGGTGGATGGCCGGTTGGACAAGCTGCCCGCAGGCCCCGCCCAGCTGGCAGCGCGCGCGCTGCGCGGGCAGACCGCCATCGCGCTGGCCGCCGAGGCGCTGGCCTGCTGGCGCCAGCGCCTGCAGGGCGCGGACTGGGGCCGGCTGCGCGCGGCCGGCGCCCAGCCACAGCGGCTGCTGTGGGCCTCGACCTCGACCAAGGACCCGGCCTATCCGGACATCAAGTACGTGGAGGCGCTGATCGCGCCGGACACGGTGAACACGCTGCCGATGGCGACATTGCAGGCCTATCGCGATCATGGCGCACCTGCCATCCGGCTGGGCGTGGGCGACTCAGCGGCCGCGAGCGAGCCCCTGGCGCCGCTGGCGGCCGCCGGCATCGACCTGCGCGAGGTCTCCCGCCAGCTCGAGGAGGACGGGCTGCGCAAGTTCGCGGAGGCCTACGACGCACTGCTGGACGCGCTCGGGCAGAAGCCCGCCGGCAAAACCGCCGCCCATGCCTGATGCGCTGCTGGTACTGAACTGCGGCTCCTCGAGCCTGCGCTTCGCCCTGCTGGAGCAGCAGCACGACGGGACCTTCGCGCGCCGCCACCGCGGCGAGGTCAGCGGCCTGGGACATGCCCCGCATTTCGCCGTGCAGGCCGCCGATGGGGCTTCGCCGGTACAGCAGCGGTCGCTGGCGCGCGGTGGCGATGCTCATGCCGCCGCGCTGGATGCCGTGCTCGGCTGGCTGGATCAGCTGCCGGAGGCGGCGCGGCTGGTGGCGGCCGGCCACCGCATCGTGCATGGCGGAGCCACGCAGCACGCACCAGCCGTGCTCGACGCCGCGTTGCTGGCGCGCCTCGAGGCGCTGGTACCGCTGGCGCCGCTGCACCAGCCGCAGGCGCTGGCGGCGGTGAAACGCCTGGCGGATCTGCGGCCAGGGCTGCTGCAGGTGGCCTGCTTCGACACGGCCTTCCATCGCACCATGCCGTGGGCCGAACAGCGCCTGGCGCTGCCGCAGGGGCTGCACGCGCAGGGGGTGCAGCGCTTCGGGTTCCACGGCCTGTCCTGCGAATTCATCGCCGGCGAACTGGTGCGGCTGTGGGGTGAACGGGCGCGTGGACGCATCGTCATCGCCCACCTGGGCCAGGGCTCGAGCCTGTGCGCACTGCACGGGCTCGCCAGCCAGGCCACGACCATGGGTTTCACTCCGCTGGACGGCGTGCCCATGGCCACGCGCTGCGGCGCCATCGACGCGGCTGTGCCGCTGTACCTGCTGGAACAGGGCATGGACGTGGCACAGGTCCGCCGCCTGCTGCACGAGCAGAGCGGCCTGCTGGGCCTGTCCGGGATCAGCGGCGACATGCGCACCTTGCTGGCGGACGCACGCGCGGCGGCGGCCGATGCCGTGCAGTACTACTGCCATCACGTGGCGCGCGCGCTGGCCTCGATGGCGGCGGCCATGGGCGGCCTGGATGCCATCGTGTTCACCGGGGGCATCGGCCAGAACGCACCACCGGTGCGCGCGGGCATCCTCGAACGGGCGGCCTGGCTCGGCGTACAGGTGGACGCGCAGGCCAATGCCACCGCCATCGTGCAGCGGGGTGCCGTGTGCATCACCGGCGCGGACAGTCGCGTCCCCGCGTGGGTGCTGGCCACCGATGAGGAGGCCGTGATCGGCACGCACACCGCCAGCGCCTGTCTGCAGCGGCCCGAAGCCACCCGCTGACCCGCCGCCGCGGCCTGCGCCGCTGCCTTGTCATGGATGTCATCGGGCGGGAGCCGGGGCTCGGTTACCATGCCACTGGATGCAGTCTCGGCATTACAGTCCGCGCCCCTTGCCGCAAGCCCTGCGCGGACTCGACCAGCTCGCGCTGGACCTGCGCTGGAGCTGGAACCACGGCGCCGACCAGCTCTGGCATCGCGTGGATGCACAGCTCTGGGATGCGACGCGCAACCCGTGGCTGATCCTGGAGTCGGTCTCCGAGACACGGCTCATCGAACTGGCGGGCGACGGCGCGTTCCTGGCCGAGTTGCGCGAGCAGCTGGCGGCACGTGAGCAGCACCTGCACGGCACGCCCTGGTTCACGCGCCAGCACGGCGACCTGCATGGCCAGATCGCCTATTTCTCGATGGAGTTCGGTCTCAGCGAGGCGCTGCCCATCTACTCCGGCGGCCTGGGCGTGCTGGCCGCCGACCACCTGAAGGCGGCCTGCGACCTGGGCGTGCCGGTGGTTGGCGTGAGCCTGCTGTACCAGCGTGGCTACTTCCGCCAGAAGATCGGCGCGCACGGCGAGCAGATCGAGCTGTATCCGCTGAACGATCCGACCATGCTGCCGGTCACGCCGCTGCGCGACGACAGCGGCGCCTGGGTGCAGGTATCCCTGCAACTGCCCGGGCGGCAGATTCACCTGCGCACCTGGCAAGTGCAGGTGGGCCGGCGCTCGCTGCTGCTGCTCGACAGCAATCACCTGCTGAATGATCCGGCCGACCGCGGTGTCACCGGCGAGCTCTATGGCGGCGGTCCGGAACTGCGCCTGCAGCAGGAGCTGGTGCTGGGCCTCGGCGGCTGGCAGCTGCTGGAGCAGCTCGGCATCGACTGCTGCGTATGCCATCTCAACGAAGGTCACGCGGCGTTCGCCGTGCTGGCGCGCGCGCGGCAGTACCTGCGCGCGCACCAGGTGGATTTCGACGTGGCGCTGCGCGCCACGCGCGCCGGCAACCTGTTCACCACGCACACACCGGTGGCGGCGGGCTTCGACCGCTTCGAGCCGGAGCTGATTGAGCAGTACCTGGCGGACTTCGCCGCATCGGTGGGTCTGCCGGTCGCGCGCCTGCTGGCGCTGGGACGCGGCAATCCGCAGGACGCCCACGAGCCATTCAACATGGCGCTGCTGGCCGCGCGCGGCTGCGGCGCCATCAATGGCGTCAGCCGCCTGCATGGCGTGGTCAGCCGCCGCATCTTCCAGAGTGCGTTTCCGCGCTGGCCGGAGGCCGAGGTGCCCGTGGATCACGTGACCAACGGCGTGCACACCCCGACCTGGGATTCCCCCGAAGCCGACAAGCTGTGGACCGCCGCCTGCGGCAAGGGTCGCTGGCGCGACACGCTGGAGGACGTGGAAGGCGGGCTGCGCGGAGTCGAGGATGAAGCGCTGTGGCGCTTCCGCTGCGCCAGCCGTGCCAGCCTGATGCAGTTCCTGCGTGGCCGCTGCGGCCGCGAGGTCTTCAACCCGGACGTGCTGACGCTGGGCTTCGCGCGGCGCATGACCGGCTACAAGCGCACCACGCTGCTGCTGCACGATCCGGAGCGGCTGCTGCGGCTGCTGGCCAGCCGCGACCGGCCGGTGCAGATCGTGCTGGCCGGCAAGGCGCATCCGCGCGACGAGCCCGGCAAGCAGATGCTGGAACAATGGCTGGCCTTTGCCAGCCGCGGCGACGTGGACGGACGCGTGGTATTCGTGGAGGACTACGACCTCGCCATCGCCGCCGAGCTGACGCGCGGCGTGGACCTGTGGGTCAACACGCCGCTGCGTCCCTGGGAGGCCTGCGGCACCAGCGGCATGAAGGTGCTGGTAAATGGCGGCCTGAACGTGTCAGTGCTGGATGGCTGGTGGGCCGAGGCCTGGCAGCCCGAGCTCGGCTGGGCGCTGGGCGATGGCGATGAAGCCGATGACGCGGCAGTACGGGACGCGCGCGATGCCGATGAGCTTTACCGGCTGCTGGAAAGTGCCGTGGTGCCGGAATTCTATGCGCGCGACGCCGCGGGCATTCCGCGCGCCTGGGTGGCCCGCATGCGCGAGAGCATGGCGCGCCTGACGACGCAGTACTCGACCAACCGCATGGTGCGCGAGTACGTCGAGCGCTACTACGTGCCGCTGGCCCGGGCATGCAGGCAGCGCGTGCCGGAGGCGGCCCGCCAGCTCGAGCAGCGCTACCGGCAGCTGGCACAGCACTGGCCGCAGCTGCATTTCGGCAATGTCGCCGTGGCCGCAGATGCGGGCCGGTTGCGCTTCACCGTGCAGCTCTACCTCGGCGATCTGAATCCCGACTTCGTGCAGGTGGAGGCCTATGCCGAGGGGCGCGGCGAGGAGGCACCGGTGCGGCATCCGCTGCAGCGCGGCGCACCGCTGGCGGGCGCCGCCAATGCCTTCACCTATGAGGGGGAGCTGGCCACCGGCCGGCCAGCCGGCGACTTCACGCCGCGCGCGATGGCGACCGATGGCGACCTGCTGGTACCGCTGGAGGCGGACTTCATCACCTGGTACCGATAGCGTCGCCGCCCTTGCCTTCGGCGGATGCCTGACGCATGGTCGCGCTCGGGAACATCACTCAGGGAGATTGCGATGAACCGATTCCACCGCCTGGGCATCACCATGGCCGCGCTGGCACTGCTCGCCACCGGCGCACTGGCCGCCGACGCGCCCGACATCAGCGGCACCTGGACCACCTCGTTCGACAGCCAGGTCGGCAAACAGGACTACACGTACACGTTCAAGGTCGAGGGCGGCAAGCTCACCGGCCATGCCAAGTCCAATCTCGGCGAAGGCGACCTCAGCGATGGCAAGGTGGACAAGGGCATGGTGAGCTTCGTCGAGCACCTGAACTACCAGGGCATGATGCTGGACATCAATTACCAGGGCCAGATCGTCTCGGCCGACGAGATCAAGTTCAAGCGCGACGTCGCCGGCCAGGGCGGCGAGGAATTCACCGCCAAGCGCGCGAAGTAGCCGGCCGGCGGGCGGGTCAGGCGCTGGCCCGCTCCGCCTCCCTCAGGGCAGGACCCGCGCGATCCGCTCGCGCACCAGCGCACGACCCAGCAGCGCCAGCGTGGCGTCGATGGGTGGCGAGACCGTGCCGCCGGTCACCGCCACCCGCAGCGGCTGTGCCACCTTGCCGAGCCCCAGTCCGCGGCTTTCCGCGAAGGATTGCAGCAGCGCATGCAATGCCGGCGCGCTCCACTCGGCAGCCCCGGCAAAGGCCGGCTGCAGTTCGGCCAGCAGCCCCTTTGCCTCCGCCGTGAGATGCTTCGCCACGGCCTTCTCGTCCATGGCCGGTTCGCGGAAGAAGAACAGGCTGGACTGTGCCATCTCCTTCAGCGTCTTCGCGCGCTCGCGCAATGCCTCGACCACCCCGTCCAGCAGCTGCGCATCGTCGGCCTGCACGCCCAGCAGCGCCAGCTGCTCGCGCAGCGCCGCCACCAGCGTGGCGCGCGGCGCCTTGATGATGTGCTGCTGGTTGAGCCACAGCAGCTTGTCGGGATTGAACGCGGCGGCGGCCTTGCCCACGTGCGCGATGTCGAAGGCCGCGATCATTTCCTCGCGCGTGAACACCTCCTGGTCGCCATGCGACCAGCCGAGCCGCACCAGGTAGTTCAGCAGCGCGTCCGGCAGGTAGCCTTCCTTCTGGTACTCCAGCACGCTCACCGCGCCATGCCGCTTGGAGAGCTTGGCGCCGTCGGGGCCGAGGATCATCGGCACATGAGCGTACACCGGCGCCGTGGCGCCCAGCGCGCGCAGCATGTTGATCTGCCGCGGCGTGTTGTTCAGGTGGTCATCGCCGCGGATCACGTGCGTGACGCCCATGTCCCAGTCGTCCACCACCACGCAGAAGTTGTAGGTGGGATTGCCGTCGGAGCGCTGGATGATGAGGTCGTCCAGCTCGGCGTTCTGGAACACGGTGCGGCCGTGCACCAGGTCATCGACCACCACCTCGCCGTCCAGCGGGTTGCGGAAGCGGATCGCGGGCACCACGCCCGCCGGCGGCGGCTGCGTGCTGTCGCGCCAGCGGCCGTCGTAGCGCGGCTTCTCCTTGCGCGCAAGCTGCCCCTCGCGCATGGCATCCAGCTCCTCTTTCGTGCAGTAGCAGCGGTATGCCAGGCCGCGGTCCAGCAACATGCGGATCACTTCGCGGTAGCGCTCGTAGCGCTGCGTCTGGAAGTACGGGCCCTCGTCCTCCTTGAGCCCGAGCCAGCGCATGCCGTCGAGGATCACGCGCACGGCCTCTTCGGTGGAACGCTCGCGGTCGGTGTCCTCGACGCGCAGGATGAAGCGGCCGCCATGGTGGCGGGCATACAGCCAGGAGAACAGCGCCGTGCGCACGCCGCCGATGTGCAGCATGCCGGTGGGGCTGGGAGCGAAGCGGGTGACGATGGTCATGGGGCGCGTAGCCTAGCCGAAGGGACCGGGCCGCGCGCGTCCGGCCGGCGCTCAGTCCACGCGGTAGATCCACGACCACGGCAGCACGTTCGCCAGTCCCCGCCTCCCCGCCGGGCCATGCCCCGTAACCGCCTTGTACTCCGGAGGAATTTGCGTACCATCCGGCCGCTGCGTAGACTTGCGCTCCCTTCAGGACGGGCGGTTAGCTCAGCGGTAGAGCACTGCTTTCACACGGCAGGGGTCACAGGTTCAAATCCTGTACCGCCCACCACTTCCCGAGCCCCGCACCCACGATGATGCGAGTCCGCCTGCCGCCTGCAGTCATCGCACTGGGCTTCGTCAGCCTGTGCATGGACGCCTCCTCGGAGCTGATCCACGGTCTGCTGCCGGTGTTCATGGTCAGCGTACTGGGCGTGAGCGCGCTGTCGGTGGGCGTCATCGAGGGCATCGCCGAAGCCACCGCGGCCATCGTGAAGGTGTTTTCGGGCACGCTCAGCGACTGGCTCGGCCGGCGCAAGCCGCTGGTCCTGCTCGGCTACGGACTTGCCGCGCTGACCAAGCCGCTGTTCCCGCTGGCTCATGGCCTGGGGCTGGTGCTGGCGGCGCGTTTCATCGACCGCATCGGCAAGGGCATCCGCGGCGCGCCCCGCGATGCGCTGGTGGCCGACATCACCCCGCCGCAGTGGCGCGGGGCCGCGTATGGCCTGCGCCAGTCCATGGATACCGTGGGAGCCTTCATCGGGCCGGCGCTGGCCATGCTGCTGATGGCCGCCACGCGCGACAACTTCCGCCTGGTCTTCTGGGCCGCGGTTCCGCCAGCGGCGATTGCCGTACTGCTGGTCACATTCGCGGTGCGCGAACCACCCGCCGCCGCGGCACGACCACGGCGCGGCGCGCCGATCCATCGCCGTGAACTGCGCCGCCTGTCATCCGCCTACTGGCTGGTGGCGGGCTTCGCCAGCATCCTGACCCTGGCGCGCTTCAGCGAGGCCTTCCTGCTGCTGCGCGCCGGGACGCTGGGCTGGTCGCCGACCTATGTGCCGCTGGTGCTGATCGTGATGAATGTGGTGTACGCGGCCAGCGCCTGGCCGTTCGGGCACTGGTCGGACCGCATGGATCGACGGCGCCTGCTGCTGCCGGGCATCGGCCTGCTGATCGTCGCCGACCTGCTGCTGGCATTGGCCTCATCGACGGCGTGGCTGCTCGCCGGCACGGTGTTCTGGGGGCTGCACATGGGAGCCACACAGGGCCTGCTGACCGCGCTGGTGGCAGACACGGCGCCCGTCGACCTGCGCGGCACGGCCTTCGGTCTGTTCAACCTGCTCACCGGAGTGGCGCTGCTGGCCGCCAGTGTGCTGGCCGGCGCGCTGTGGGAGTGGACGGGGCCGGCCTCGACCTTCGCCGCCGGCGCGGGCTTTTCCGTGCTGGCGCTGCTGGGCCTGCTCACCGTGACGCGACCCGGATCACCGCCTGCCACGGGCGGATGAGGAATCGCAGCTGATGCCCCGGGGCCGTGTCTTTTCCGAACCGCATCTGCACCTGGCGTTCAGGATCAGCCTGTGGTTCAAGGCCGCGTTCGCCGCGGCCGAAATCGCCGCGGGCGCCGCCGCCTGGTTCATGCCGCGTGAGCTGCTGATCCGCACCACCGCCGCGGTGGTGCGGCACCTGCCCCATGTGGCGGGCAGCGCCGCGGTCGGCGACTACCTGCTGCACGCGGCCCGGGAAGTTTCCGCCAGCACCCGCCACTTCACCGTGTTCTTCCTCGTCAGCCACGGCGCCATCAAGCTGTGGCTGATCGCCGGACTGCTGCACATGAGACGCTGGTATTACCCGGCCGCGCTGTCCGTCTTCGGACTGTTCATCATCTATCAGGTGTACCGGTTTTCCCAGACCCACTCACTGTGGCTGCTGTTCCTCAGCCTGGTGGATGCGATCGTCATCGCACTCACCTGGCACGAGTACCGCTACATCAGTCGCCGACCACCACCAGCAGGCGCTGCGCGGTGAGGACGCCGGCGGCGGCGTCGAAGGTACCCTCGCCCGCCAGGCTGTACAGCACCGTCGTGCCATTCAGCTCGCCCGCCAGCTGGGTCTCGAAATCCGCGAAGTTGCTGAAGTTGTCCACGTCATGGGTGGTGCGGTGGTAGATCGCGAAGGTCAGCATGCCGCTGCCGGCCGGTTGCAGGCTCAGCGCGGCCAGCGTGGTCACGTCGATCAGCCGTCCGCCCAGCCTGACGGTGCCATGCACGCTGCCCAGGTTCAGCGTCAGTGAGGTGCCGGAGCTGGCGCTGAACGGCGCGGTGCTGCCGTTGATGCCCCAGTTCAGCGCCGTGCTGGCATGCGTGTCGGTGAAATCCACGAAGGTGTCGGCGGTGAAGTCCGGCGGCGCGGCGCCGAAGGGCGTGACGAACCCGAACAGCCGCGTGTACGCGCCGTTGGCGAGACCGGTGACCGGCAACGAGCCGGTGCTGACCACATAGTGGGCCGGGTCGGCGTCATTGGCGGTCGTGGAACCGGTGCCGCTGAAGTCGAAGTGCGCGGGATCACGGCCATCGATGTTCTGCAGCGCCAGCGTCACGCTGCCCGCGGCAGTGGCGGCCACCGTGCCGTACAGGTGCGTGTAGTTCAGGCGTACCCGGCCGGCCGTGGCGTCGAGACTGGCATGCCCGGTGCCATCACCGGAGAACACGCCGTAGGCCTCGATGCGCTGGCCCACCGAGATCGCGCCGATGTCCAGCGCGCCCGAACCCTGTCCGTCGCTGGTCACCCTGGTGCCCGTGGCCACCGTGACACCGACGTGACCCAGCTCGAAGCCGCTGCGGCCGCCGTGGCGGCCAACGCGCACGCCGCCGATGGTCAGCGTGTCGCCGGAACGCGCGAGCACGTTGCCGGACAGGTAGTCGAGCTGCAGATCCTCGGCGCTGCTCGCCGCCAGCACGCGGGTGGCGGTGAAGCTCATGGTAGTTGCGTCGATCGAACCGAAGGCGATGGTGACCGGGTTGCCGGTGAGTGCCGCGAGTTGCGTGAGCCCGTCGGCGCCGCTGGACACCATGCCGTTGATCTCGAAGTGCGTGCTGGCGGTGGTGTGGACGACCAGCTGCCCGCTGGAATCGGTGGTGTCCTCGAATGGCCGCACGTTGATGCTGTAGCTGCTGCCGGCGACGTCGACACTGGCCAGGCGCCCGCGCGCCCGTACCTGCCGGCTCGCATCACGCTGCACGCTGGCGACGATGAACGGGCTGACGGTCACCGTATGTGCGTTCAGGTCGACGGTGTTGGAGGCCGCGATGTCCATGTCGAAGGCCAGCTGCGAGACGCGCTGGCGGTCGATCACCAGGTGATGCCGGTTGTCCAGCTGCACGGTGAGATCCACGTGCCCGAGCGCGTGCCCGCCCGCATCGACCGGCGACACCTGCACGCCGTTGCCGGTGCCGTCATCCACCACGATGTCGGCATTGCTGAAATCCACGCCCAGCGTGGCTGCGACATATTCACCGCTGGGAATCTCGCCGGCGCTCAGCACCTCGGAGAGATCCACGAGCTGTGCGAAGTCGATGCGCGCGGTGGCCGGAATCGCCTGCACCAGCGTGCCATTGGCTTTCCTGAGCTGCAGCGAGGTGACGTCCACCGCGTAGCTCAGGAAGTCACCCGGCGCATCCGTCACGGTCAGCAGCGCCGTACCGCAGTCGCTGCAGGAACTGCCCTGCGTGCCGCCCATCTGGCTGCTGCCCCCGCCGCATGCGGCAAGCGTGGCAGCCGCGAGCGCGAGCAATCCCTGCCGCAGGCGCTGCAGGATGCCGGCCGCTGTTCCGTTCTGGTGTCCGTGCGTGGTGGCGTGTGTCATGGCGCTCCCCTCGATGGTTGGCACTAAGCGGAGGAACGCGACTGTGCACCCGCCGTTGACAACAGTGGGAGTCGCCAGATGGAGACAACGGGTTGCGCGCGGCGCGGCGCGCTAGGAGCGGTTGCGCGGAATGTGCGAGGGGATCAGGAAGAAACTCAAGGTCGTGATGAACGCGCAGGCCGCGACGAACCAGAAGAACAGGTTCATCGCCGGCCGCGGCTGCATCGCCAGGTAACCCGTCGCCACGATGGGGCTGAGCACCGCGCCGATGCGCGACACCGTCTGCGCCAGGCCGAGCGCCGAGCCGCGCAGCTCGGTGGGATAGGAATGCGCGGCCACCGCATACATGAAGGCCTGCATGCCGTTGAAGGAAACGCCCGCCAGGAAGGCGATGGTGCGGATGTTCGCGCTCGACGGGGCCACGGCGCCCACCAGCATGGTGCCGATGACCGCGGTCGCGACCACGCCCAGCAGCGCCAGCAGCGAGCCGACATAACGCGAGCCATACCAGCGGATCAGGAAGGCCCCGCCGATGGAACCGAAGAACGCCCCCAGCGAGAACAGGCCGAGCGCCGCGGAGGCGACGTCGCTGCTGATGCTGCTCTCCTGCAGCAGCACGCGCAGGTAGTTGGTATAGATGTACAGCACGAAACTGTTGAACGAGAACGCCACCCAGATGAAGAACGTGGCGCGCGCATAGTCGCTGTTCCAGATGGTGGCCAGCCAGTTGGAGGAGCGCTTGCCGTCCTCGCGCACCACGAACTGCTCGTTGCCGCTGAAGCGCTGCTCGCCCAGCAGCCGGTTGAGCGCCTGCGCCAGCCGCGCGTGCTGCTCCGGCCGCTGCGCCATGTACTTCGGGGATTCTGGCAGCAGCACGCCGAACACGAGGAACAGCCCCAGTGGCACCAGGCCGCCGAGCAGGAACATGGTCTGCCATTCCACGTGCTGCACGGCGAAGCGCGCCAGGTAGCCGCCCACCGGCACGCTGGAGATCACCATCGCCACCACCACGCTGCGCACGGTCTTCGAGGTCCACTCGGAGATCAGCGCGGTGGCCAGCGGCGTGATGCCACCCATGCCCAGGCCGGTGATGAAGCGCCACATCGTCAGCATGCGCAGCGACTCATGGGCATTGGCGGGCGTGCCCGCCCTGGCTGCATGCCAGCTCAGCACCGAACCGATGCTCAGGAAGATCAGGCAGGCGAAATACGAGCGCTTGCGCCCGATACGGTCGCCCAGCCAGCCAAGGCCCACCGAACCGATGGCCATGCCGAGCAGTCCGGCCGTGTTGATCGGGCCCAGGTCGGTGGAGGCGACCTTCCATCCCGCGGTAATCGCCGGGCCCACCTGCCCCATCAGGAACAGGTCGTAGCCGTCGGTGGCCATGATGATGATCATCATGATGGTGATGCCGAACGGCACCCAGAAATACCTGGCGGAATCGATGACCTCGCCTATCTCGACGACCTTCTTGTCCATGCGCCCCGAGGCCCCCCGTGGAATTTTTCTGGTCCGCGACTTTGGACTGAAACCGCCCCGATGGCAACGGCCGGCAGCCGCTCGCGGGCCCGTTCAGGGCACGATGGCCTGGATTTTCGGGGTCGTGCCCGGCGGAAAACTCGCCGCGGGATTCTCGGCCTTCGCGCCCAGCGAGCGCAGCAGCGCCACGGTGTCGGTGTGCTTCTCCGGCAGCAGCGCGTTGAACTCCTTCGGAAAGCGGCCCAGCGCGTAATCGATGGGCGAGAGGCCATTGGAATCGATCACGTCCAGTTCGGCGCCGTCCTCCACCAGCCGCCGCACCAGCCGGTTCCAGCCATTGGCCGCGGCGGCGTGCAGCGCAGTGCGATTCGCGGCGGTCGTCACCTTCAGGTCCGCATCGGCGATGGACAGCACCGTGCGCGCATTGACGTCGGCACCGGCCGCGCGCAGCAGCGCGTAGCAGGCGAGCGCATCATCCTCGGTACGCTCGCGGCCGCGCGTGGGCTCATGGATCATGCCCTCGCCGGCCGCCGCCATCAGCGGCGTGACGCCCTGCGAATTGGCGAGATCGGCCAGCGCGCCATGCTCCAGCAGCAGCTTCACCATGGGTGCATCGCCAGCCTTGGCGGCGCGCAGCAGCGGCGTGGTGCCCCACACCAGCGTCGGGTCGCGATAACGGTCATTCGGGATGTTGCGGTAGCGCGGGCGCAGCTTGAGCTGCGCGTTCGGGTTGGCGCCGCGTTCCAGCAGCAGCTGCGCGACCTGCTGGCCGGTGGCCGCATCCATCGTCGGCAGCTCGACGCGCCGTCCCACGGGCGGTGTGTTCATGTCCACGGCGACGTACAGCGGCGTCTGGCCGTAGATATCCCACAGGTTCACGTCGGCACCGGCCTCGATGAGGAATTGCGCCGCATCCCAGTGGTAGTTCAGCAGCGCCATGACCAGCGCGGTGGTGCCATCCGGATCCGGCAGGTCGATGTCGGCGTGCCGGGCGAGCAGCTCGCGCAGGCAGTCGATGCAGCCTTCGCGGGCCGCGAACAGCAGCGGCGTCAGCCCGCCGCGGAACATGTCCTTCGGCCGGCCTTCCGCGGTGACACGGCGCTGCCAGTCGCGCACCGCGGAACGCTCATCGACCCGCGCGCCATGCTGCAGCAGCAGCCGGATCATCTGCGGCTGGCTCTGCGCCGCAGCCCACATCAGCGCCGTCTGCCCGCCCCAGTTCTCGTGGGCGCGGACCTGCGCGCCATGGCGGATCAGCAGCTGCGCCGCCGCGACATTGCCGGTACGCGCCACCGCCATCAGCGCGGTCTGGCCTTCCTCGTTGGCGGAATCGGCGTCGACGCCGGCCTCCAGCAGCGCGCGGATCACCTCCGTGTCGCCCCGGGTGGCCGCCAGCATCATGGGCGTGGCGCCGAACAGGTTGGTGGCGCGCGGATCGGCGCCGTCGTGCAGCAGGCGCCGTACTGCGGCCACATCGCCCGCGTACACTGCCTGCTGCAGCGCTGTGGTGCCGTCCGGGCTGGCCGGCTCAGCACCGCGCGCCGCGCCCGGGAGCGCGACAGCCAGCACCAGGCAGGCCAGCAGC
>Ga0335083_10002480_pt1 | contig 24288 bp, 25 predicted proteins | sample Lox_Sample_42_FD_206716 | JGI IMG/M metagenome (GOLD analysis project Ga0335083, IMG submission 206716) | Soil microbial communities from Loxahatchee National Wildlife Refuge, Florida, United States - Lox_Sample_4.2 | ecosystem: Environmental > Terrestrial > Soil > Wetlands | place: USA...
TGCTGGTCGCCGACCTCGTCCAGTACTGGACGCATCGCGCCTATCACGAGGTTCCGTTCCTGTGGCGATTCCACGCCGTGCATCACAGCGCCGAGTACATGGACTGGATGGCGGGCTCGCGGCTGCACATGTTCGAGCTGCTCACCACGCGCGTCTCGATCCTGGGCGTGCTCTATGTGCTGGGCTTCAGCGAAGCCTCGATGAACGTCTATATCGTGATCGTGGGCTTCCAGGCCGTGTTCAACCACGCCAATGTCCGCCTGCCCGAGGCCTTCGATCGCGCGCCGCTCAAGTGGCTGATCGTGACGCCCAACTTCCACCACTGGCATCACAGCTCGGAGATCGAGGCGATCGACCGCAACTACGCCGCCCACTTCGCCTTCATCGACTACATCTTCGGCACGGCGGTGAAATCCGATCGCCGCTTCCCCGGCAAGTACGGCGTGCTGGGCGACTACATGCCGGCAAGCTACGTCCGTCAGCAGCTTTTTCCCTTCACCTGGAAGCACTGAACGTGCGCCGGCGCAGCCTGCTGGCGGCGCCGGCAATCGCGCTGCTCGCACGCAGCGCCACCGCCGCCGAGCCCGAGGTCGCGATCGTCGGCGCGGGCATCGCGGGGCTCGCCGCGGCGCGCACCCTGATGGCGGCCAACCGGCCGTGCCTTGTGCTCGAGGTACGTCAGCGCATCGGCGGCCGCACCTTCACCGATACGGGCCTCGGCTTTCCCTTCGATCACGGCGCAGCGGGCATCGAGGGCGAACTGGCCAGGGAGCTTGGGGCCAAGACGGCGCCGGCCGTGGGCACGGCGTCGATTTACGTCCATGGCAAGGCCCTGACCGAAGCGGAGTACGCGCAATTCGCCAAGGCATCGGCGGCCGATGCCAAGATGATCGACAAGGTGGCGAAGGAGCTGCCGGGCGTCGATCCGCGACAGGTCATCAACGCCACCAGCCCGCTGGAGAGGCTGGCGCTCGCCGAGCGGCTGCGGCGCACGCCCTTCGCCCCCGAGCCGTCGGCCGTCGAAGGTGTCGGCACGCTCGTCGCACGCTTCGGCGCCAAAGTGCCGGTGAAGCTCGGCGTCAAGGTGATCCGGTTCGATTCGACGGGCCCCACGGTGCAGGTCGTCTCGGCGGCGGGCGAATGGGGTGTGAAGGCCGTGATCGTCACCGTGCCGGTGGGCGTGCTGGCGGCGGGCGAGTTGAGCTTCGCACCGCCGCTCAAGGCCGACAGGAAGGCAGCCATCGCGGCGCTTTCCAGCGGGTCCTACGACAAGGTCGCCATCGCCTTCACCCGCAAGGTGCTGGACGTGCCGGCGGACACGCGCCTGATCGGGCTGACACGCGCCGAGACCGTGGTCGACTTGCTGTTGCGTCCGCAAGGCAAGGAAGCGGCCATCATGCTCTGCGAGGGCGAGGAGGCGCGTCAGCTGGAGGCGGCGGGACCGAGCGCGGCGGGTGCCACGGCTTTGTCGGCGGTGGCGGAGATCTTCGGCAAGGAAGTGCGCACCGCCTTCGCGGGATCGCAGTCGACACGCTGGACACAGGATCCTTTTTCCCGCGGCGCCTGGTCGGTTGGACCGGACAAGCAGCGCGCGGTGCTGGCGGCGCCACACGACGAACGCATCTTCTTCGCGGGCGAGGCGACAGATAGCGGCCGGCTCGACGGCGCCTATGTCTCGGGCGTGCGCGCCGCGAAGGAAGCGCTAGCCCTGCTCGGCCGACGATAGGGCCGCGAGCCCGGCGGCGACGACGAGCGCCGCTGCCGCGCAGAGCGATGGCAGCGAGAAGCTTCCCGTCAGATCGAAGACGTAGCCCGCGAAGGACGGCCCAAGGATCTGGCCGAAGCTGAAGGCTGCCGTCATCAGTGCGATGCGCCCGCGAGGATCGCCATCGCCGTGACGTGCGCCGATCAGGCCCAGCGCCGTCAGGCCCATGAAGGTGCCGCCGACCAGCAGCGAGGCCGCGATCACCGTCGCCGAGGTCATCCAGAGCGCCGAGGCCGCGACGCCCGCTGCCTCGACCAGCGCTGCGATTGCATACGTGCGCAGGATACCCCAATGCGCGCCGAGCCGGGTCCAGAGCGCGACCGAGGGCGCGGCGCTGAGCCCGAACATCACCCAGATATAGGGCTCGAGCGGCGCGATCTCCTTCGAGCCGCGCACCATGGCGACGATGAAGGTCGCGGTGATGATGTAGCCGAAGCCGAACAGGCCATAGGCCATCGCAAGCGCCACAAAACCCTTGGGCAATCCGGACGAGCGGTGCGATGCGGCGACCTGTGCGGCCGTCGCAGGCGGCACCAGCAGGATGACGACGAGGCCTGCCACGAGCGCGAGCGCGGCGCTCGCCTCCCACATGGTGCGCCAGTCGTGCCCGCTCGCGACCAGGATCGCGACCAGCGCCGCCGATGCCGCGATGCCGGTGCCGACCCCCGCGAAGTGCATGGCCGACAGGCCGCCGCGGCCTGCCGCCGCCAGACGGTCGAGCACCAGGGCCGAGGCGAAGATCAGCACGAAGGCCGAGACCAGTCCGGCGATCGCCCGCAGCACCAGGAAGAGCGCGAAGCTCTCCGTCGCACCCATGGCGGCGAGACAGATCACGTTGATCAGCAATGCGCCCAGCAGCCACGCCCGCCGCGAGCCGGGCAATCGCATCGCCGCCAGCAACGCGCCCGCGAAGTAGCCCACGAAGTTGGCCGAGGCGATCAGTCCCGCCTCGCTCTTGCTGAGATGCAGCGCCTCGACCATGGGCGGCAGGATGGGCGTGTAGACGAAGCGGCCGATTCCGATGCCGGCGGCCATCGCCAGAAGACCGCCGAAACTGAGCGCGAGGGGACTTTTATTCATGTGGGCGCGCACTTTGGTCCGGTGGCAATCACAGCGCAAATGACCTAATTTCATCCGCCCATGTCACAGATCGATCGTTCCCTCGCCGAGGCCGCGCGCGCGTGGCCGTTTGAAGAAGCCCGCAAGCTCGTCGCCCGCACGGGTGGCAAGGTGCCGGCGAAAGGGTTCGTGCTGTTCGAGACCGGTTACGGCCCCTCGGGCCTGCCGCATATCGGCACCTTCGGCGAAGTCGTGCGCACCACCATGGTGCGCCAGGCCTTCATGCGTCTCTCGGACGTGCCGACCAAGCTCTACTGCTTCTCCGACGACATGGACGGCCTGCGCAAGGTGCCCGACAACGTGCCGAACAAGGAGATGCTGGCCGCCCATCTCGGCAAGCCGTTGACGGCGGTGCCCGATCCGTTCAGCAACGAATATCCGTCGTTCGGCGCCGCCAACAACGCGCGGCTGCGCGCCTTCCTCGATTCCTTCGGCTTCGAGTACGAGTTCCAGTCGGCAACGGATTGGTACAAGTCGGGCCGCTTCGACAAGATGCTGCTCACCATGCTTCGCCACTACGACGAGGTGCAGGCGGTGATGCTGCCGACGCTCGGCGAGGAACGGCGCGCGACCTATTCGATCTTCCTGCCTGTCTCGCCCAAGACTGGCCGCGTGCTGCAGGTGCCGATGATCAAGGTCGACGCCGATGCCGGCACCGTCGTCTTTCGCGACGAGGACGGCTCGACGGTCGAGACACCGGTGACCGGCGGCAACGTCAAGCTGCAGTGGAAGGCCGACTGGGCCGGCCGCTGGTTCGCGCTCGACGTCGACTACGAGATGTACGGCAAGGATCTCATCCCCTCCGCCGAACTCTCGGCGAAGATCGTGAAGATCCTGGGCGGCACGCCGCCGGACGGCTTCAACTACGAACTCTTCCTCGACGAGGAGGGTCGCAAGATTTCCAAGTCCAAGGGCAACGGCCTCTCGGTCGAGGAATGGCTGCGCTACGCCAGCCCCGAATCGCTGGCGCTCTACATGCACCAGGCGCCGCGGCGCGCGAAGCGGCTGCACTTCGACGTGATCCCGCGCGCCGTCGACGACTATCTCTCGCTGGTCGAGAAGCTGCCGGCCGAGGAGCCGGCCAAGTCGCTCGAGAATCCGGCCTGGCACATCCACAATGGCGCGGCGCCCGCCAACAATACCGGCGGCGTGAGCTTCGGCCTGCTGCTCAACCTCGCGGGCGTGGCGAACACCGAGGACAAGGGCGTGCTTTGGCAGTATCTGCGCCGCTACGTGCCGGGCGCGACGCCGGAGAACGCGCCCTATCTCGACAAGCTGATGGCGGGCGCGGTGGCCTACTACCAGGACTTCGTGAAGAGCACGAAGAAGTTCCGCCTGCCCGTCGGCAAGGAACGCGAGGCATTGCAGGACCTCGCCGACACCCTGCGAAAGATTCCCGAGAGCGAGACTGCGGAGTTCATCCAGAACGAGGTCTATGAGGCGGGCAAGCGGCACTTCGCCAAGGAAGAGCTGCGCCAGTGGTTCAAGACGCTCTACGAGGTGCTGCTGGGCTCCGAACAGGGCCCGCGCATGGGCGCCTTCATCAAGCTCTACGGCCGCGACAATGTCGTGCGCCTGATCGAGCGCGCTCTGGCGGGCGAGGATCTGGGCAAGGCCGCGTGAGCGAACGCGGCATCGGCGCTCATCTGCGCCGGCTGGAAGATGCGCGGCTGCTGACCGGCCGCGGCTGCTACTCCGACGATTTCGCCTTGCCCGACCAGGCGCGCGGCTTCGTGCTGCGCTCCACGCATCCGCACGCCCGCATCGTGTCGATCGATACCGCGCGAGCTTCGAAGATGCCGGGCGTCCTGCTGATCCTGACCGGCGCCGACGTCGTGGCCGAAGGGCTGCGGCCGATCCCGCACATCCCGACGGCGATGAGCCCGCCCGACATGGCGCTCTACAACCTCGATGGTTCGGAGCTCTTGCTCGAGCGTCCGATGATCCTGGCGACGGAGACCGTGCGTCATGTCGGCGAAGCCGTGGCGTTCATCGTCGCCGAGACGGTTGCGCAAGCGAAGGACGCGGCCGAGGCGATCGACGTCGTCTACGAGGCGTTGAATCCGATCTCCGACATCGCCGTCGACGCAAGGGTCGGCAATCCGCAGGCGACACGCGCGGGTTTTGCCGAGGCCGAGCACGTCGTGCGGCTGGAAACGCACGTGCAGCGCATCACCGGCGTGCCCATGGAGCCGCGCTCGGCACTGGGCGCCTACGATCCGGCGACCGGTCGCTACACGCTCTATGCCGGCGGCGGCGCGGTGGTGCGCCCCAAGAAGGAGCTCGCCATCATCCTCGGCCTCGAGCCCGAGCAGGTGCGGGTGATCGCCAAGGAAGTCGGCGGCAACTTCGGTACGCGTAATTATCTCTATCCGGAGTTCGTGCTGGTCGCCTGGGCGGCGAAGAAGATCGGCCGCCCCGTCAAATGGACCTGCGAGCGCGGCGAGGCGTTCCTGAGCGACTATGCCGCCCGCGATCTCAAGGTCGAGGTCGAGTTCGCCGTCTCCGCCGATGGCAAGTTCCTCGGCTTGCACTCGACCAACACCAGCAATGTCGGCGCCTATACCGCGTCCTACATCCCGCTGACCAAGGGCACGCAGCTCATGACCAGCGTCTACCGCATGCCCGCGGTTGCGCGGGCGCGGGCGGTGTTGAGCAACACGGTCTGCACCGCGCCCTATCGCAGCGCCGGCCGGCCCGAGACCATGTTCGTGATCGAGCGACTGATCGACATGGCGGCGCGCGAGATCGGCATGGACCGGGTCGAGCTGCGCCGGCGCAACCTGATCACCTCGCTGCCCCATCGCAACGCCTTCGGCATCACTTACGACAGCGGTGACTATGTCGGCACGTTCGATGAAATCCTGAAGCTCTCCGACTGGGCAGGCTTCGGTGAGAGGCAGAGACAGTCGGCGGCGCGCGGCCTGAAGCGCGGGTTGGGACTCGGCGGCTATGTCGAATCGCAGAGCGGCGCACCGCTGGAGCGCGCCGAGGTCACGGTGCGCGGCGACGGCACGGCCGAGGTGCTGATCGGCACGCTGTCGTCGGGGCAGGGGCATTCGACCAGCTTCGCGCAGCTTGTCGAGGAGTGGCTCGGCATCCCGGCCGACAAGGTGATCGTCGAGACCAGCGACAGCGACCGGGTGCAGATCGGCGGCGGCTCGCATTCCGGCCGCTCGATGCGGCAGGCCGGCACGACTATCCACATCGCGTCGCAGGGCATCATCGCGAAGGGCACCAAGCTTGCGGCCGAGCAGCTTGAAGCAAGCGAGGCCGATATCGATTTCGCCGACGGCCGCTTCACCGTGAAGGGCACGGACCGCAGCGTTGGTCTGATCGAGCTCGCGGCCAAGCATGGTCCGATCGCCGATGCGGGCGACGTCAACAGCCGGGTCGGTTCCTATCCCTATGGTTGGCATGTCTGCGAGGTCGAGATCGATCCCGAGACCGGCGTGGTGCGCATGGACCGCTACACGACCATCGACGATGTCGGCCGCGCCGTGAACCCGATGATCCTCGACGGCCAGACCCACGGCGGCATCGTGCAGGGCGCGGGGCAGGCGCTGATGGAGCAGATCGTCCATGACAACGGCCAGCTCATGACCGGCTCGTTCATGGACTACGCCATGCCGCATGCCGACGACTTCCCGAGTTTCGTCACGGCACTCTCCGAAGTGCCGTCGACCACGCATCCGCTGGGCTTTCGCGGCGGCGGCGAGGGCGGCATCACGCCGGCGCTGGGCGTGATCGTGAACGCCGTGGTCGATGCGCTGTCGGAGTACGGCGTCTCGCATGTCGAGATGCCCTGCACGCCGGAAAAGGTGTGGCGGGCGATCCGGGGCTTGCCATCTAGATAGGTAGCATCCTATCTTTTTCGGGTGACTGACCGCCACACCGAGTTCGGCCTCCTCGTCGCCCGCCTGTCGCGGCGGCTGCGCCAGGCCGTCGATGCCGAGATGCGCCTGATCGGCCTGACCGAGGCGACGTGGCGGCCGCTGATCTATCTCCGCGCTCTGGGCGACGGCGTGCGCCAGAAGGAGCTGGCGACCGCGATGTCGATCGAAGGCCCGTCGCTGGTGCGCCTGCTCGACAGCCTCGAACGCCGCGGCTTCATCGAGCGGCGTGAAGACGAAAGCGATCGCCGCGCGCGGGGCATCTACCTGACGCGAGCGGGCCGCGAGCTGGCGGTGCGCGCCGCCCGCATCGGCAACAGCCTGCAGACGCGATTGATGGCGGCCGTGCCCGCTTCCGAGCTCGATATCTGCGAGAGGGTGCTCGAAACCCTCGAACGCGAACTCGAAGAGCCGCAGCAAGCGGCCTCCGCCCTTGAGGAAACGACCAAACGGAGGAAACGATGAATCAGATCGTCGTGAACGAGCCGAACCGCTGGCGTCTCGAAACGCCCGGCGCAAAGTGGCCGCGCAGCGCGCGTCCCGATGCTGCGCGAAAGTACTTCATGGTGTCGGCCGACGGCCACGCCAACGAGCCCGCCACGCTCTGGGTCGACCGCATCGAACCGCAATACAAGGACCGCCTGCCGCGGGTCATCACCGACAAGGACGGCGTGCAGTGGAGGGTCAGCGAAGGCCATCGCCCCGACCGCCTGCGGCTCTCGACCCTCGAGGGCGAGGACATGGCGCGCAACAAGGCGGGTGCCGAGCCGCTCAGCCGTCTCGCCGACCACGATCTCGACGGCATCGATGTCGAGCTGATCTTCCCCAACAAGGGCCTCGCCATGTGGGCGACGCCCGATCCGCAGTTCGCCATGGCGCAGTGCCGCGTGTGGAACACCTGGGCCTGGGAGCAGTTCGGCAACCACCAGGACCGCATGATCCCAGCGGGGGCGCTCGCCACTGCCGATCTCGAAGGTTCGATCGCCGAGGTGAAGCGGCTGGCCAAGCTCGGCTTCAAGTGCCTGACGCTTCCCTGCAAGCCGGTGTGGGGCGCGCATGAAAGCGCCCATGTGAACTACAACCTGCCGCACTTCGATCCGCTGTGGGCGGCGATCACCGACGCCAATCTGCCGGTCACCTTCCACGTCTCGACCGGCCGCGATCCACGCGCCGCGCGCGGCAATGGTGGCGCGGTCGTGAACTACGTCTCGCATTCGCTGTCGCCGACCATCGAGCCGGTCGCGAACCTCTGCGCCTCGGGTGTGCTCGAACGCTTCCCGACCCTGCGCTTCGCCACCATCGAGGCCGGCATCGGCTGGGTGCCCTGGCTGCTCGATGCCATGGACGAGGCCTACAAGAAGCATCACTTCTGGGTGCGGCCCAAGCTCAAGCACCTGCCGAGCGAGTATTACCGCATGCACGGCTTCTCCTCCTTCCAGGAGGACAAGGCGGGCCTCGATCTCTGCGAGAGCCACAGCCTCACCGAAAACTTCATGTGGGCGAACGACTACCCGCATCATGAAGGCACCTGGCCGCATTCGGCCGAGGCGATCGAGCGCACGATGGGTCAGATCTCCGACTCGACGCGCGCCAAGATCCTCGGGTTGAACTGCGCGCGTTTCCTCGGGATCGACGTGCCGGCGAAGTATCGGCAATGAGCGAACGCAGTCTCCGCGGCAAGGTCGCGGTGGTGGGAGTCGGCGAGACGACCTACTGGCGGCACGGCAAGTCGCCGCATTCGGAGTTCAAGCTGGCGCTGATGGCGATCCTCGCCGCGGCCGAGGACGCGGGCATCGATCCGCGCCGGATCGACGGCTTTGCCTCCTACTCCAACGACCGCAACGACCCGTCGCGGCTCGCGGCCGCCCTCGGCCTGCCAGCGCTGCGCTTCTCCAATATGAACTGGGGCGGCGGCGGGGGCGGCGGTTCGGCGGCGGTCGGCAATGCGGCGGCGGCAGTTGCCTGCGGCATGGCCGATTGCGTCGTGGTGTTCCGCGCGCTGGCGCAAGGCCAGTTCCAGCGCTTCGGCGCCGCGCCGCCCGGTGGCACAGCCTCGGGCGAACCCGCGTTCAACGCGCCCTATGGCGTGATGTCGCCGGCGCAGCGCTACGCCATGCGCGCGATGCGCTTCCTGCATGAGAACAAGATCGCCGACTCGGCGCAGCGGGCGATCGCGCTCGCCTCCTATCATCATGCGCAAGCCAATCCCCGCGCGGTGATGCATGGACGGCCGCTGACGGCGGAGGCCTATGACTCCTCGCGCTGGATCGTCGAGCCGTGGCGGCTGTTCGACTGCTGCCAGGAGAATGATGGTGCGGCCGCGCTGATCATTGTGCCGGCCGAGCAGGCAAAGGACTTCAAGCACAAGCCCGCCTATGTGCTGGGCTCGACGCAGGGCTCCGAGCATCGCAACGGCGCCCGCGTGCACAACGCGCCGCTCTACGCGACGTCGAGCTTCACGACCGTGGCGCCGCAGCTCTACGGCATGGCGAAGGTGAAGCCGTCGGACGTCGATGTCGTGCAGTCCTACGAGAACTTCACCGGTGGCGTGCTGATGAGCCTGGTGGAGCACGGTTTCTTCAAGGCCGAGGAGGCGAATGACTTCCTGCAGCCGGAGAACCTGATGGCGCCCAAGGGCAAGCTGCCGCTCAACACTTCGGGCGGCAATCTCGCCGAGTGCTACATGCACGGCCTCGAGCTTCAGGTCGAGGCGGTGCGGCAGCTGCGCGGGCAATCGACGTCGCAGGTCAAGGATGCCGACGTGTCCATGGTGATCTCCGGCCCGATGGTGACACCGGTGTCGAGCATGATCCTGGGCTCGGAGGCGACGCTATGAGCTACCTGCCCAAGGGTTTGCCCATCCCGGTTCCCGAGAATGACGGCGTCGACAAGCCCTACTGGGACGGCGCGCGGCGCGGTGAGCTCATGGTCCAGCGCTGCACCAAGTGCGGCACGTTCCGCTGGGGGCCGGAATGGATCTGCCACAAATGCCTGTCCTTCGACTTCGACTGGCAGAAGGTCTCGGGCAAGGGCCGCATCTACAGCTGGGAACGGCCGTGGCATCCGGTGCATCCCGCGCTCAAGGGTCATGGACCTTATGTCGTCGTGCTGGTCGAGCTGCCGGACGCCGGCAATGTCCGCATGCTCGGCAACCTGTTGGGCGAGCCGGAGCAGGCTGTGAAGATCGGCGCCGAGGTGCAGGCCGTGTTCGAGCCGCACGACGACGCGCAGCCGCCGTTCACGCTGGTGCAGTGGAAGATGGCTTAGTCAGCCCCAGTTGCTCGCTCTGAAATCAACCACGAACGACTGCGCCGGGCGCCATTTGTAGTCGCGGCGCTTGGCGGTGAAGGTCGCGTTCTGGTGGATCACGTTGTAGACGGGATCCTCGCGCTCGGTGATCGTGAGGATGCGGCGGAAGTCGCGGCGGCGCGGCTCGAGTTCGGTGCCGGCCTGCAGCGAGGCCATCAGCTTCACCATCTCCTCGTTTTCCCACTGGCCCGCTTCCCAGGTCTGGCCGCCGGGAGCATAGGCCGAGAGCGAAGCCACGGGATCGTTGAACCAGGACGAGTTCGAGTTCTCGCAGATGCCGCGGCCGGGGAAGCGGCCCAGGATCTGGCCCCAGTTCTCCTTCATCTCGATCTCGACGTTGAGGCCGACGGCCTTCCACTGCTCGGCCATGATCTGACCGGTGGCGAGCTGGTTGGTGTAGTAGTTGTTCAGCATCTGATAGGGAATCGGCGCGCCGTCGTAGCCCGCCTCCTTGAGCAGCCGCTTGGCCTCGGCCGGATCGTAGGCCGGCGCGGCCCAGTCGGTGAGCAGCATCGGCCCGAAGAAATCCCATTGCAGGCCTTTCGGCACCTTGGTGCGTCCGCTCCACAGGGCATCGACGATGGCCTGACGGTCGACGGCATGCGTCATCGCCCGGCGCACCCGCGCGTCCTTCAGCACCGGATGATGCTTGTCGAAGATGGTGAGGCGGATGTTCATGATCGGCCCGCCCACGACCTCGAGCTTGGGATTGGCTTCGATGGCCGCGATCTGGTCCGGCGGCATGTCGCAAGCGAAGTCGAAATCGCCGGCGCGCAGCCCGTTCACGCGCGCCGCCACCTCGGGCACCTCGATGAAGCGCAGCCGCTTGATCGGCGGACGGCCGCCCCAATAGTCGTCGAACGCCTCCATCAGGAGTTCCTGGTCCGGCTTGTACTCGACGATGCGATAAGGCCCGGTGCCGACCGGCTTGCGCGCCCAGTCGAGCCAGGTCGCCGCCTCGCCGAAGGCGCGGTGGGAGAAGATGGCGCCGCAGTTGCGCGTCAGCCGGCCTTCGAGCGTGGCGTCGGGCACCTTGTTCACGAAGCGCACGGTGTATTTGTCCACGATCTCCATGCGCTCGAAGCCGGGATAGGCCGACATCGCGATCTTGGGCGCCTCGGGTGGCGGCGTCTTGGTCGCGATGCCGGGTGTGGCGTTGACCCACATGCCGCGTGTGTCGACCGAGCTTCCGGTCCACATGCGCTCGGGCCCGAAGCTGAAGGCCACGTCCTCGGCGGTCATGGAGTCGCCGTTGTGGAAGCGCACGTTCTCACGCAGCTTCAGCTCGAGCGTGCGGCCGTCGATGCGCTTGAAGCTCTCGGCGAGGCCGGGCTGCAGCTTGAGATCGGTCGTCCAGGCATGGTCGGTCAGCGTCTCGGCGAAGGTGTAGAAGACGCGCTGGCCGACATTCGATTGCTCGCGCATGGGCTCGAGCGTGTTCGACGTCGAGATCTTCTGGACGGCGATCGTCAGTGATGGCCGTGTGTCGCCCTGGGCGATGGCGAAGCGGGGAAGCAGGGTGGCGCCGAACAGGCCAAGCGCATGGCGACGGAGGAGGGTCATGCCGCCACCCTAGGCGGCCTAGATTGCCGTTCCGTTGCCGTTACTTGACGAGTACCGCCGCGCGATAGGCCATCACCAGCCGGACCAGCTCGTCCTCGAAGCTCTTGCTCTTCAGGAACGGCTGCTCCTCCAGCACGGCGGCCCGGATCGCCCCCATGACGGCGCGGGAGAGAACGAAGGTCTGCTGGCGGTCGAAGCGGGCGAAGGTGTGGTCGGCGACGAAATCGGCGATCGGCTGGTGCATCGCGCCACCGCTCTGGCTCAGCACCGCCTGCACGACGGCCTTGCGCGCGCGCTGGCGGCCGCCGAAGGCGTGGATCACCGTCCGGATCACGGCACGAACGCGCTGCTCCTCGGGGGCGTCGCCGTCGTCCTGCAGCGCCGCGATCACGCTCCGGAACGTCGCCCGCGTCTCGCGCTCGCCGAGCGCCCGGATCAGCGCCGCCTTGTCGGCGAAGTACTGATAGAGCGTGCCGATGCTGACGCCGGCGCGTTCGGCCACGGCGTTGGTGGTGAAGGCCGCGAGCCCGCCCGCCTCGAGAATCTGAGCCGCCGCCTCGAGGATCGCCGAGACGGTCTCCTCCGCGCGGTTCTGGCGGGGAATTCGTCGTTTTTTTGCAACGGGTTGGCGGGACTTGGCCATGATGGAGCGGCTCCCCCGAAGGCGAGTATCAAACCTGAGCGATACTCATATATTGAAAGCCTCCCGTCGGCAAAAGGAGCGTCGCGCATGTACGATCCCGTCAAGCTCTACACCATGCTGATCCCCATCGTGCTGACCACCGCCATCCTGGAAGGCGTGGTGTTGTCGCGCAGCCGGGGCACCTACGACTGGAAGGCTTTCGCCACCTCGATCGGTGACGTGATCGGCCGCCGCGCGCTCGCCTTCGCGCCCCTCGGCCTCGCGGCGCCGGTGTTCGAGCTGGCGTACGGCCATCGCCTCTTCACCCTGCAGCCGGACAGCGTGGGCACGGTGTTCCTGCTCTTCATCGGCATGGAATTCTTCTACTACTGGCACCACCGCTTCAGCCACACGGTGCGCTGGTTCTGGAACACGCACTCGGTCCACCATTCGCCCAACCAGCTGACGCTCTCGGCCGCCTATCGGCTGGGCTGGCTCGGCAAGTTCTCGGGCTCGATGATCTTCTACACGCCGCTCGCCTTCCTGGGATTCGAGCCGGCGCTGATCCTGATCGCGCTGGCGCTGAACCTGCTCTACCAGTTCTGGATCCACGCCGACTGGATCCCCAAGCTCGGCTGGCTGGAATATGTGCTGAACACGCCGTCGGCGCATCGCGTACACCATGCGCGCAATCCCGAGTATCTCGACGCCAACTTCGGCGGCGTGCTGATCGTCTTCGATCGGTTGTTCGGCACTTATGTCGAGGAGCGCGCCGACGAGCCGTGCGAGTACGGCCTCGTGACGCCGGTCACGACCTACAATCCGATCGCGATCAACTTCAAGCCGTGGATCGGGCTCGCCAAGGATCTCGCCTCGGCGCGCTCGTTGGGCGAGGCCCTGAAGTTCCTCTTCGCGCCGCCGGGCTGGCGGCCGGACGGCAAGGGCCTCACCACGGCCGAGCTGAAGGCTGCCGCACTGGCCACGGCCTAGGCTGCCTCGACCGCCTGCCGCCATACCGGTATATTCCCGCGGGAATAGCCATACGGAGGCAGCGGTGAAGATCAGCGCCAGGAACCGGCTCAAGGGCAGGATCGTCGAAGTCAAGAAGGGCGCGACCACCGCCCATGTGCGGATCGACGTCAGCGGCACCACCGTCACCGCCTCGATCACCAACGAGGCGGTCGACGAGCTCGGCCTCAAGGTGGGCGGCACGGCCTATGCCGTGATCAAGGCTTCGGACGTGATGGTCGCCATCGACGACTGACGATGGTCCGCCTGAACGAGATCCGGCCGGGAGAATTGGCGGTCGATCTGCCCGACAAGACAGACGCCGGCGTCTACTTCATCGGCCGCATCCACACGCCGTGGACCAGTCGGCTGGAGACGCCGCGCCAGGGGCGGCCCGACGGGCCGACCTGTCGCATCGAGGTCTTCGCGCCCTGGGACAGGGGCTGCACAGCGTCGCCGAGTTCGAGCGGCTGGAAGTCCTCTATTGGCTGCATGAGTCGCGGCGCGATCTTGCCCTTCAGGCGCCTGCGAGCGACGGCAACGGGCGCGGTGTGTTCTCGCTGCGCACGCCGGTGCGGCCCAATCCCATCGGCACCTCGATCGTGCAGCTCCTGAAGGTCGAGGGGAACGTGCTGTCGGTGCGCGGGCTCGATTGCCTGGACGGCACGCCGCTGATCGATCTCAAGCCCGATCGCACGCTCTTCAAGCCGATTGCACCGGCGCAAGCCGGCGACTTCCAGGTGGGTGACAAATGATGCTTCTCCGGCGTCGTGCACTGGCGCTGCTGGGCGCGGGCCTCCCCGCAGCCCCCGCCTTCGCGGCCGGCCGCATCATCGTCGATTCTGCCAAGCGCTCCGTCACGCTGCCCGACAAGATCTCGAAGGTGTTCGTCGCGGGGCCGCCGGCCTCGGTGCTGGCCTATGTGCTGGCGCGCGACATGATGGCGGGCTGGATCCGCGAGCCATCGCCTGCGGAGAAGGAATTCCTGGCGCCGCCGGCGCGCGATCTGCCGGAGACCGGCCGTCTCACCGGCCGCGGCGACACGGTGAGCCTCGAACGCCTGGTCGCGGCCAAGCCGGATCTCGTGCTCGACTTCGGCTCGACCACCGGCACCTTCGTGTCGCTGGCCGATCGCGTGCAGAGCCAGACCGGCATTCCTTATGTCCTGATCGACGGCAGGTTCGCGGCCACGGCGCCTTCGCTCAAGCTTGCCGCCGAGATCCTCGGTCGCGAGCAGCGCGGCGCCGAGCTCGCGGCCTATGCCGACAAGACCTTCGCTCTCGTCGACGACGTGCTTGGACGCGTGCCGGCCGCCCAGCGGCCGAAGGTCTATCTCGCGCGCGGGCCGGAAGGGCTCGAGACCGGCGCGAAAGGGTCGATCAACACCGAGATCATCGAGAGGGTCGGCGCGGTGAACGTGGCCGAAGGGCTGGGCGGACGCGGCAACATCGCCAACGCCTCGCTCGAGCGGATCGTCGCCTGGAACCCCGACATCGTCGTCACCCTCGACCGCCGCTTCTTCCAAGGCGTGAAGAGCAAATCCGGCTGGGAGCAGGTGAGGGCGGTCGCCAACAACAAGGTCTACCTCGCGCCCAGCCTGCCCTGGGGCTGGATCGACGCGCCGCCGTCGCTCAACCGCCTCATCGGCTTGCGCTGGCTGCTGGCGCAGTTCTATCCCAACGAAGCCGGGATCGACCTGCACGCCGATACGCGCGCCTTCTTCGATCTGTTCTATGGTGTCGCCGTGACCGACGCCCAGATCGATCGACTCCTCGGTGGCAAGGCTGGCTGACAAGGCGAGCGCCGTCGTCCTGGCCGTGCTGGCGATCCTGCTGCTCGCCACGGTGCTGCTTGCCGCCATGCTCGGCCCCTACCCGGCGCCGGTCGGCGATGTGATCTCGGCTATTGCCCGCCACTTCGGCGGCGGCGGTGCCACACCGCTCGATTCGATCCTGTTCCAGATCCGCCTGCCGCGCGTGCTCGCGGCCGTGCTGGTCGGTGCGGCGCTGGCGACGGCGGGCGCCTCGTACCAGACGCTGTTTCGCAATCCGCTCGTCTCGCCCGATATCCTGGGCGTCTCGGGGGGAGCAGGCTTCGGCGCGGTGCTGGGCATCCTGCTCGGCCTGCCGGTGCTCGCCATCCAGGCGCTGGGCTTTGCCGGCGGATTGGCGACGGTCCTTGTGGTCTATGCGCTCGCCCGCGCGCTGCGCAGCCAGAACGAAGTCCTTGTGCTGGTGCTGGCGGGCATCGTTGTCGGCGCACTCGCCGGGGCGGGTATCTCGCTGGTCAAGGTGCTGGCCGATCCGTTCAACCAGTTGCCGGCGATCACCTTCTGGCTGCTGGGCAGTCTCGCCGGCATCAAGGCCGAGGATGTGCGGATCGTGCTGCCGCTGGTGGTCGTGGGCCTCGTGCCGCTAGCTCTGCTGCGCTGGCGCATCGGCGTGCTGTCTCTGGGCGATGACGAGGCCAAGGCGCTCGGCGTCAATGTGCGGTTCGTGCGTGCCACGGTGATCGCAGCGGCGACCCTGGTCACGGCGACCGCGGTGTCGGTGTCGGGGGTGATCGGCTGGATCGGGTTGGTCGTGCCGCACATGGCGCGCATGCTCGTAGGACCGCGCTACGATCGCGTGCTGCCAGCCTCGGCACTGATGGGCGCGGCCTTCCTGGTGCTGATCGACACGATCGCCCGCACCGCCGCACGCATCGAGATCCCGCTCGGCCTGCTGACGGCGGTGCTGGGCGCACCGGTCTTCGTCTGGCTGCTGGCGCGCGGCCGGCGGATGTGGAGCTGACGGTGCTGCAGGCCCGCAAGCTCGCCATCGGCTACGGCGCGCGCGACGTTGCGATCGATATCGACCTGGCCGTCGCGCGCGGCGAGGTGCTCTGTCTGCTGGGGCCCAATGGCGCGGGCAAGACGACCTTGTTCAAGACGCTGCTCGGCCTGATCCCGGCGCGCGGCGGCGAAATCCGGCTGGGCGGCCGTCCCCTCGCGGACCTGACGCGCCGGGAAACGGCGCGGGCCATGGCTTACGTGCCGCAGGCGCAGGTGATGGAGTTCGCCTACACCGTCCTCGATCTCGTGTTGATGGGCCGCACGGCGCATCTCGGCCCCTTCGCCGCGCCGGGCCGCATGGATCGCGAGCGGGCGGAAGCGGCGCTCGCCGATCTCGGTATCCTCGATCTCGCCCACGCCGAGGCCAATCGAATCTCCGGCGGCCAGCGCCAGCTCAGCCTCGTCGCCCGGGCCCTTGCCCAGGATGCGCCGCTGCTGGTGATGGACGAACCGACGGCGAGCCTCGATCTCGGCAACCGCCTGCTGGTACTGGAGAAGGTGCGGGCGCTGCGTGAAAGGGGCTACGGCATCGTCTTCTCGACGCACGATCCCGACCAGGCGCGCGAACTCGCGACGCGTGTCGCGGTCATCGCGCATGGCAGGCTGGCGGCCTATGGCACGCCCGGGGAGACACTGACGGCGGAAACCTTGTCCGATGTCTATGGCGTGCCGGTGCGTCTGGAGCGCACCGAGAGCGGCCGCCTGGTCGTTACAAACAGCAACGCCGGATCCGACTGAACGGACCCGGCGTTGCGCGCCTTGGAGGGGGCGATATTTCCTAGTGATGCGGCGTCGTCGCGGCACCGACCGCAGCGCCGCCCAGGCCGCCGACGATGGCGCCGGCCAGCGGGTTGAAGCCGGTCGCGGCACCCAGCAACGCGCCGCCGCCGGCGCCGATGGCACCGCCGGTCACGGCGCGCTGGCCCCAGGTGTCGCCGCAGGCCGTGACGCCGAGCAGGATGGCGACGAGTGCGATGTACTTGGTCATGGTCTTGGCCTTTCTTCTCTTCTTGAAGGGGACTACTGACGCTGCGGCGTGGTGGCGGCGCCGATGCCGGCGCCGGCGACACCGCCCAGAAGGGCGCCCAGCACCGGATGGCCCGTCGCGAAGCCGAGGAGGGCGCCGCCGCCCGCGCCGAGGCCGGCGCCGGTCACGGCACGCTCGCCCCAGGTGTCGCCACAGGCCGTGGCGCCGAGGAGGATGGCTGCGAGAACGAAGTATTTGCGCATGGGTTGCCCCTGAGATGTCTCTTACGCCCCAATACGAGTCGAATTAGGGCAAAAGATCGACAGCTGACTTCACGATCACAGATTTGCCACACGGCGCCGCACCTTCTCGAGGAAGCGCTGCCGCGAGCGGGGCGTGGAATGGTCCATGTCGTAGTGCGCCATGTAGAAGGTGCGCACGTCCCTGGCGCAGAGCGGCTTCATGCCGCGCATCAGCACCTTGTAGCCGGCATTGCCGGCGTAGAGCCGCACGACCCACCAGGGCGTGCCGTAGGTGGTGACGGCGCCGAACAGCTTGATGTTGGTGAGCGCCGGTTCGAGGTGCCGGTCCTTGGGGTCGTAGTCGAAGGCGATGCCCGGACCCCACACGCGGTCGACCCAGCCCTTGAGCACGGCCGGCATGGAGAACCACCAGTGCGGAAAGCAGAGGATCAGCCCGTCGACCGACTTCAGCGTCTCGCAATATCTCGCGACGGCGCTGCGGTCATAGGCCTCCTGCATGTAGGTCTGCCGCTCGTGCACCGTCATCGCGGGCTCGAAGCCTTCGCGATAGAGGTCGGTCGCCACCGCGTCGTGGCCGTTCGTCCGCAGCGTCTCGACGATCGTCCGGAACAGGGCGTGATTGTAGCTGTCGACTAGCGGGTGGCAGTGAACGACCTGGATGCGCATACTCGGGCCTAACGACCCGAACTATACGGCAGTTCCGGTCAGATGATCCGCTGCGTCCGGGAGAACGCCATGTAGAGGTCGTGGGCCTGCCGGGCGAGGGGGCCGGGCTGCAGGTCGCGGCTCTCGAACTTGCTGACCGGCTGGACCTTGCCGGCATTGCCGGTCGTGAAGATCTCGTCAGCGTCCTCGAGTTCGAGGACTGTGACGGTGCGTTCCTCGACGGTGACGCCGGCATTGCGCAGGAGCGTGATCGTGCGGTTGCGCGTGATGCCGGCCAGGAACGAGCCGTTCGGCACCGGCGTCGCCACCACGCCGCCCTTGGCGATGAAGATGTTGGAGCTGCAGGTCTCCGCAACGTTGCCCGCCGAATCGAGCACCACGCCGTTGCCGAAGCCGCGCTCCTGCATCTCGGCCACGCCGCGCGAGGAATTGGGATAGAGGCAGGAGGCCTTGGCCATGGTCGGCGCGCTCTCGGGCGTCGGCCGGCGGATGGTGCGGCAGAGGCCGAGCGTCAGCGGCGTGCCGGCGCGCATGGGCGAGACATAGACGCAGAGCAGGAACTGCGTGGAGTCCGGATCGACGGAGATCGGACCCGCGCCGCCCTTCATCGCCCAGAACATCGGCCGTACATAGAGCTCGGCCTTGGGGCCGAAGCGACGCACGCCCTCGTGCATCAGCGCGAGGATCTCGTCCGCGGTCTTGGTGGGCTTCAGCCCCAGCGCCTTGGCCGAGCGCACGGCGCGCGCGGCGTGGAGGTCGAGATCGGGGCCGCAGCCGTCGAAGGCGCGGCCGCCGTCGAACACGATCGAGCCCAGCCAGAAGGCGTGGTCGCGCGGGCCCAGGATCGCGGGGTTGCCCTCGTGCCACGTGTCGTTCCAGTAGGTGAGCGTGTCCATCGTTTCCTCGGCGCTTTCGAAGCCCGCGGAAATAGCAAATTCCCGGCGGCGGCACGCCCTAGTTTTTGTCGCCCCTGCCCTCCGACCGGAAGGGGACGCTGACGGAAAGCTGAACGAGTTGAGGCACAAAAGTCATGATTTCGGCCGGGCATGGCGCCGAAGATGCCGCCGTACCTCTGTCAGACGCGATCGAATCCGACGCGTCATTGGAGGTTTCAAATGCTTCGTGCACTGTCGACCCTCGTTGCCGCTGCCGCGATCTCCGCGCCGGCAATGATTGCTCCGGCGGCGTTCACCCCCGCCGCCGCCCAGGCTTCGCTCAACATCGGCCTCAACCTGCCGGGGCCGGTGGTGCCGGTGCCGATGGTCGGCGTCGCCCCGACGCCGGTCTACTACCCGTACCATCGCTGGGACGAGCATCGCTACTGGGAGCATCGCGTGTGGGAGCGCGAGCATCGCTACTACCACTATCGCTGATCGCACCGCCTGCGATCGCGACGGCCGAGAGGGGCGCTGCAAGGCGCCCCTTTTTGCTGGCCGGCAGGTGGCCGAATTGGGGCGGCGGCGCGGCGCAAATGCCCCGATCCGCGGGGCACGGGGCGAGGCCTGGAATCGTATCTCTATCGAACGCGGTTCTCGATGAGGCCGCGCATGTACAGGAGGCAAGTCATGTTGAATCGCACTCTGATCATGGCCCTTGCCGCCGCTGCGATTTCCACGCCAGCGGTGGTCGCGCCTGCGATCTTCACGCCGGCCGCGGCCCAGGTGGGCGTCAGCGTCAATATCGGTGTCCCTCCCCCGGCGCCGATCTTCGAGCCGGTCCCGGCTCCGCGCGTCGGCTATGTCTGGGCGCCGGGCTACTGGTATTGGGAGGGCGGCCGCCATGTCTGGCGCAGCGGCTACTGGATGCACGAGCGTCCGGGCTACCACTGGACGGCCGACCGCTGGGTCCATGAGGGCTCCGGCTGGCACCGCGAGGCCGGTCACTGGGACCACGAGGTGGCCGAGCATCACGACTACGGCCATGAGCATTGGCACTAAGGGCACTGGCACTAACAGCCACGCCTGAGGGCGAAAGAGAGAGCGGGGTGCTTCGGCACCCCGCTTTCTTTTTGTGTGCTAGCTTCGGGGTCGGAGGAACGAACAATGCCCGCACCGATCGCCATCCGCCTGCATCCCAACGACAACGTCGTCGTGGCGCGCATGGATATCCTGCCCAACACCGAGATCGAGGCGGGCGTGTCGGCCGCAACGCGCATTCCGCCCGGCCACAAGATTCTGACGCGCGCGGTGAACAAGGGCGAGCCGCTGCGCAAGTACAATCAGATCATCGGCTTTGCGACGGAAGACCTCGCGCCCGGCGCGCACATCCACACGCAAAATTGCGTCATGGGCGACTTCGAGCGCGACTACGCCTTCTGCGCCGACGCCCATCCCACCGACTATGTGACGACGCCGGCGACCTTCATGGGCTATCGCCGCGCCGACGGGAGTTCCCGGGGCTGGAGGGCGGCGACGCGCAACTACATCGGCATCGTGACCACGGTGAACTGCTCGGCCGCGACCAGCCGCATGATCGCCAAGCATGTCGAGCCGCTGCTCGCTGAGTTCCCCAACATCGACGGCGTCGTGCCGCTCACGCATGGCGGCGGCTGCGGCATGGCCGCCTCCGGCCTCGAGATGGATGTGCTGCGCCGCACGCTTGCGGGCTACACGCGCCACCCGAACATGGCGGCTGTCGTCGTGCTCGGATTGGGTTGCGAGACCAACCAGATCTCCGGCCTGATGAACGCCGAGGGCCTCAAGGAAGGGCCCAAGCTGATCCCCATGGCGATCCAGGACGAGGGCGGCGTCGCCAAGACCGTGGGACGGGCCGTCGGCTTCTTGAAAGAGCTGCTGCCCGAGGCGAACAACGTCAGGCGCGAGCCGATCCCGGTGAGCGAGCTGATCCTGGCGCTGCAGTGCGGCGGCTCGGACGGCTATTCCGGCATCTCGGCCAACCCCGCTTTGGGCGCGGCGGTCGATCTGCTGGTCCGCAATGGCGGCACGGCGGTGTTGTCAGAGACGCCCGAGATCTACGGTGCCGAGCATCTGTTGACGCGTCGCGCCGTGAGCCGCGAAGTCGGCGAGAAGATCGTGAAACGCATCAAATGGTGGGAAGACCACTGCGCGCGCACCGGCGGCGAGATGAACAACAACCCCTCGCCGGGCAACAAGGCGGGGGGCCTCACGACCATCCTAGAGAAGTCGCTGGGCGCGGTGGCCAAGGGCGGCACGACCAACCTGGTCGATGTGTACGAATACGCACAACCGATCACCGCCAAGGGCTTCGTTTACATGGATTCGCCGGGCTACGACCCGGTGTCCGCCACAGGGCAGGTCGCCGGAGGTGCCAATGTTTTGTGCTTTACCACCGGCCGGGGCAGCGTTTTCGGCTGCAAACCCGCGCCTTCACTCAAGCTCGCCACGAATAGCTCCCTCTACCGGCGCATGACGGACGATATGGACATCAACTGCGGCACCATCGTCGAGGGCGAGGAGACCATCCAGCAGAGCGGCCAGAAGATATTTGAACTCGTGGTGAAAACAGCATCGGGCCAGAAGACCAAATCCGAGGCCTTGGGCATCGGAGACGACGAATTCGAGCCCTGGAAGATCGGCGCGACCATGTAATCGGTCGAAAAGAAGGCAACCAAACTTGACTTGGCGGCGTTAATTCCCCACATGCGGCGTCACGACTTACGAACTTGGCCTCGGCTCGGCCTTAGCCCTCGCGGCACGGACCTCCCCATCCCAAATTCTCTGAGTTGTCGCAGTACGACGTCGCGAGTGACCCGGCTGCGCGTTGATGTATGTGCTCGCTGAGCCTAGCTAAGGAGACAGAGTAATGCCGACTGGTACCGTGAAGTGGTTCAATGCCACCAAGGGTTTTGGTTTCATCCAGCCGCAGGAAGGCGGCAAGGACGTGTTCGTCCATATCAGCGCCGTCGAGCGCTCGGGCCTGAACGGCCTGAATGAGGGCCAGAAGATCAGCTACGAGATCGCGACCGAGCGCGGCCGCTCCGCGGCTGTGAACCTCAAGGCGGCCGACTAACAAAGCCGTACGGCTTCGCAACGGCGGCGTCGAAAGGCGCCGCCGTAGCCTTGAGTCCTGCCTGTTTGGCAGGGATCATGCTCCCCGAAGAACAAGAAGAGGGGAGCTTCCATGGCGACCGATCTGCATTATCTGTCGCTCGACGAGGTCGCGCGGCGGCTGAAGGCGCGCGAGGTTTCCTCTGTCGCGGCAACGGGCGCGATCCTTGATCGGATCGCCAAGCTCGACCCCGAGCTCAAAGCCTATGCCACGCTGACGCCCGAGCGTGCGCTCGGGGAGGCGAAGGCGCGCGACCGCGAGACCGAGGCGGGCACCTCGCGCGGGCCGCTGCACGGCGTGCCGATCGCGGTCAAGGATCTCTGCAACACCGAGGGTGTGCCGACCGCGGCTGGCATGCCGATCCACTGGAAGAACGTGCCGACGAAGGACGCCACCGTCGTCGCCCGCCTGAAGGCGGCCGGTGCGGTGATCCTGGGCAAGCTGCAGATGACCGAAGGCGCGTTCGGCGCGCACCATCCCGACATTCCCGCGCCGATCAATCCGTGGAACGCGGCCTACTGGACGGGCTCCTCGTCCTCGGGTTCGGGTGCCGCGACGGCGGCGGGCCTGTGCTACGGCTCGCTGGGCTCCGACACCGGCGGCTCCATCCGCTTCCCCTCGACGATGAACGGCCTCTCCGGCCTGAAGCCCACCTGGGGCCGCGTCAGCCGCGCCGGTGTCTTTGCCCTCGCCGAATCGCTCGATCACATCGGCCCCATGACGCGCAGCGCGCGCGACTGCGCCATCATGCTGGGCGTGCTCGCCGGCGCCGATCCGGACGATCCGACGGCGGCGCCGATGCCGGTGCCGGACTATGTGGCCGCGCTCGAGCAGGGCGTGCGCGGCAAGCGCATCGGCGTGCCGGCCAAGCTGCGCGAGGTCGACGAGGCGTCGGGACGCGCGCTCGATTGCGCGTCTGTCACGCTCAAGAAGGCCGGCGCCGAACTGGTCGACGTCGTGTTGCCGCCGATCTTCCGGGCCGCCTCCTACGACTGGGTGGCGCTGTGCGCCGTGGAGACTGCTCTCGCACACGAGGCGACCTATCCCTCGCGCGCCGCGGAATACGGCCCCGTGCTCGCCAACCTGATCGAGATGGGCCGCCGCGTCTCGGCGGTCGAGATCGCCCGCCTGCAGGTGCGTCGCGCGGCGCTCACCGGCGAGATGAACAAGCTGCTCGCCGGCATCGACCTGATGCTCCTGCCGGTCATGGCGCAGGCGACCTGGACGCTCGATGGGTTGGCGGCGACCGGCCGCGATCCGGAAGCCGTTGCCGCCCGGCTGCGCTTCTCGGCGCCGCTCGACATGAGTGGCCATCCGGCACTCACCCTGCCGGGCGGCATGACCGAGGACGGCGTGCCGACGGGTTTCCAGATCGTCGGCCGCGCCTTCGACGAGGTCGGCATCCTCGCCGCCGGCGACGCCTACCAACGCCTCACCGATTGGCATCTCAAGCGCCCCCCGCTCTAGCGGCCTTTCATGGACGCTGAATCTGCAGTGCGTTAAACTGCGTTTCGGGGGACATGAGCTCGATCTTCAAGCGCAAGCTGCGGCTGAAGCCCACCATCCTGACGCTGTTCATCGTGCTGACCATGCCGGTGACAGTCGCCATCGTGGCGGTGACCTACGTCTCCAACGATCATATCGCGCACGAGAGCGTCGACCGGCTGGTCGAGCGTTTCCGGGTGAGCGCGCTGGAGGACATCAAGAACGTCTTCGAGCCGATCAAGACCATGGTCCGCTCGGCCGCGGTCCTGGGCCGCGAGCAGCCCGACTTCTTTTTCGGCGATCGCTCGCTCGGCTACATGCAGAGCGTCCTGCTGCACAATGAGCGGACCGTCAGCGTCTATGTCGGCCTGGACGACGGCACCTTCCGCCAGGCGCGCCGCATCGATCCCACGGTCGAGATCCAGGGCAAGCTGCCGCCCGGCGGTTCGCGGTTCGCCTACCGCTGGATCCTGCGCGGTGCCGACGGCCGCATGCTCGACCGCTACGAGTTCCACGATGCCGAGGGCCGCACGCTCGGCGTTTCCGAGGCGGTCACGACCTACGATCCGCGGCCGCGCGGCTGGTATCGCAACACGGCCGAAGGCGACAGCACGAACATCACCGATCCGGATGTCTTCTCCGCGCTCGGCCTGATCGGCTTCACCGTGGCGGCGCCGATCCGCGGCGACGGCAAGGTGCTGGGCGTGGTGGCCATCGACTTCACGCTCGACGGGCTCTCGGAATATCTCTCCGACCGCCGCATCAG
>Ga0335083_10002481_pt1 | contig 24279 bp, 26 predicted proteins | sample Lox_Sample_42_FD_206716 | JGI IMG/M metagenome (GOLD analysis project Ga0335083, IMG submission 206716) | Soil microbial communities from Loxahatchee National Wildlife Refuge, Florida, United States - Lox_Sample_4.2 | ecosystem: Environmental > Terrestrial > Soil > Wetlands | place: USA...
CGTGGCGCTGGAGGCCGGAACCGGCAAGTGGCGCTGGCAGTACGAGCGCGAGATGCCGGACGGGTTCACGATCCACGGATACGCCGGGCCTCGCCTGGTGGGCGACCACCTGCTGACGGGGTTCGCCGACGGCTACCTGGTCTCGCTGGCGGCGGCCACGGGCGAGGTGGTCTGGGCGCGCTCGCTGGCGAGCACGTCCGACCAGTTCGTGGACGTCGACACGACCCCGGCCCTGGCCGGCAACCTGGCGTACGTCTCGTCCTACTCCGGCGGGCTGTGCGCCGTCGACCTGCAGGACGGCGCGATCAAGTGGCGGCTCCCCATCCCGGGCGTGGGCGACATCAGCATCGCGAACGGCCGCCTGTTCTTCGTGGCGCCGCGGCAGGGCGTGCACTCGGCCGATCTGGATGGGCACGTGCTGTGGCGGCAGGGGCTGACCGAGGCCGGCGACCTGACCCGCCCCACGGTCGTCGGTCCCTACCTGATCTTCTCGGGCAGCCGCGCCGGCCTGTTCGTGGTCGACCGGACGACCGGCGAGCTACAAGAGCTCTTCAACCCCGGCCACGGCGTCTGCGCCGCGCCCATGATCGACGAGACACACCATCGCCTTTACGTGCTGTCGAATGGCGGCGCGATGTACGCGCTGGAATACGGGACGTGAGAAGCGAAGAGGCCGTCTTCTCTAGGCCGTCCGGCCCAGCGGCACGCCCTGCGCTTCGATGCGGCGGACCAACTCTTTGATTCGGCGCGTTCCGCCTGCGTCGCGGGCTTTCCATTCGACGCCGAAGCCGGGCAGGCCGCCGGGGTGCCCCTTCCAGGCGATGCGCGCGGACAGGGGCATGGCCACTTCGGCGCCGGGCGGCGAGACCATCAGGACCACGTCGCTGGCCGCCGGAATTGGCTCCTCGGTCTTCACGAAGGCGCCGCCGCGGCCGATGTCGCGCAGGACACCCGGCCTGTCCTCCAGCACGCCCTGGACCTGCCAGAGCACGGGCAGCTCGACCGGCAGGCGCTGGTGCCGCCGCGCGACCATCTCGGCCGAGTTGTCGCGCGCGACGGCCAGCAGGTAGTCGCGGGACTGCGCCTCGGTCTGCAGGAACTCGATCCCGATTCCGGCCTTGGTCTTGGTGCTGTGCTTGCCCGGCCGGCGCCAGGCCACGCGGCCGCGAATCAGCGTGGGGCTGCGGCGCCGCCCGAGGCGGATCGAAACGGCCACGCTTTCCCCGATGGCCAGCGGGCGGCGGGTCGGGAAGAAAAGCCCACCCGTGGCGAAATCTTCGAGGTAGCGGTCCAGAAATGCCGCTCCGGTCGGGAAATGCGCCTTGAGGATGGTCATGTGGGGAAGTGAAGACGATCGTATTACGTAGAACCCCAGTTTTTGTAAAGTGAGTTGCCGAGAAGAAAACGCGTGCAGACCGCCGACTTCGATTATGTTCTACCGCCTGAGCGCATCGCGGCAGCGCCTGCGGTGCGTCGCGACCAGGCTCGCCTGTTGGTCTTGGATCGTGGAACTGGCGAGCGCAAGCATGCGCACTTTTTTGACTTGCTGCAGCACTTGCCGCGGCAGGCCCTGCTGGTCCTGAACGACACCCGCGTCTTCCCCGCGCGGTTGCGTGGCGTGAAGCCGACCGGCGGCGCCTTCGAGGTGCTGCTCATCCGCCGCCTGGCCACCGACCCCACGCCAGCCGGCCAGTTCGGCGAGACGTGGGAGGCGATGACGCGGGGCCTCGGCCCGACCGCGGCCGGCAAGCGGCTGGCCGCGGGCGGCATCGAGATCGTCGTGCTCGAGCGCGGAGGCGGGACGGCGCGCGTCGCGTTGTCGGGGCCGGGGGCCTCGCTGCTGGAGCGGCTGGACGAGATCGGGGAGATGCCGCTCCCGCCGTACATCGAGGCCGCGCGGCGGCGCGCGGCACCGGACCAGGCCGCGCAGCCGGTGAACGACCGCCTGCGATACCAGACGGTCTTCGCTTCCGAGCCAGGCGCGGTGGCGGCGCCGACGGCGGGCCTGCACTTCACCCCCGAGCTGCTGGCGGCGGCGACGGCGGCCGGGCACGAGATCGCCACCGTCACGTTGCACGTCGGCCCCGGGACGTTCCGTCCGGTCGAGGTCGACGACCCCGCCCAGCACCGCATGGACGCCGAGCGCTACCGCGTGCCGGCCGCGACCGCCGCCGCGATCGCCCAGGCGCGACGCGAGGGGCGGCGGATCGTCGCCGTCGGCACCACCGTGGTCCGCACGCTGGAGGCCAGCGCGCGCGCCAACCGCGGTCCGGTCGTGGCCGGCGAGGCCGAGACCGACCTGTTCCTGGCGCCGGGCGCGCGCTTCCAGGTGGTGACCGACCTGATCACGAACTTTCACCTGCCGCGCTCGACGCTGCTGATGCTGGTGGCAGCCTTTGCCGGGCGCCCGCTGATCCTGGAGACCTACGCGGAGGCCGTCCGCCTGGGGTATCGCTTCTACAGCTACGGCGACGCGATGCTGATCACCGGAGAGCCTCGGTGAGCGCGCCGGGGACGTTCGAGATCCGCGCGCGGGCGGGGAGGGCGCGGGCCGGCCTGCTGCAGACCGCCCACGGCGCGATCGAGACGCCGGTCTTCATGCCGGTCGGCACGCAGGCGTCGGTCAAGGCGCTGGCGTCCGAGGACGTCGAGGCGCTGGGCGCGCAGATCCTGCTGGGCAACACCTATCACCTGGCGCTGCGCCCCGGCGCCGAGCGGATCGCGGCGCTGGGCGGCCTGCACCGGTTCATGAGCTGGCCGCGGGCGATCCTGACCGACTCGGGTGGTTTTCAGGTATTCAGCCTGCGCGAGCGGAGCAAGCTGGACGAGGACGGGGTCACGTTCGCCTCGCACCTGGACGGCTCGCCCCAGCGGCTGACGCCCGAGCGGGCCATGGAGATCCAGGCGCTGCTGGGGAGCGACATCGCCATGGTCTTCGACCACTGCCCGCCCTCGGACGCCCCCCGGCCCGAGATCGAGGCGGCGATGGCGCGCACCACGCGCTGGGCCCGGCGCTGCCTGGCGACCCAGCCGGCGCCCGGCCAGCTGCGCTTCGGCATCGGGCAGGGCGGGGTGCACGTCGACCTGCGCCGGGCGCACCTGGCGCAGCTGCGCGAGATGCGGTTCGACGGCTACGCGCTGGGCGGCCTGGGGGTCGGCGAGGCGCCCGAGGTCATGCACGCGGTCATCTCCGACGTGGCCGAGGACATGCCGGCCGACCGCCCTCGCTACCTGATGGGGGTCGGGACGCCCGACGACATCTGGCGGGCCATCGGCGCCGGCATCGACATGTTCGACTGCGTGATGCCCACGCGGAACGCCCGCAACGGCCAGCTCTTCACCAGAGCCGGCAAGCTGAACATCGCCAACGCCAAGCACCGGGACCAGGACTTCCCGGTCGAGGAAGGGTGCGCGTGCGCCTGCTGCCGGCGTTACAGCCGCGCCTACCTGGCCCATCTTTATCGCGCCGAGGAGCTGCTGTACTACCGCCTGGCCACGGCCCATAACCTCACGCACTACTTGAACCTGGCGGCCCGGGCTCGGGAAACCATCGCCGGCGGTTCCTTCCCGCCCGCGCCGTGGTAAACCCGACCGCGTGCCAAAGCCGGTCGCGGTGATTCTTTCGGGCTGTGGGCGCGAGGACGGCAGCGACCCCGCAGAGACGTTGTTCACCTTGCTGGTGCTCGAACGGGCCGGCGCCCGGCCCATCTGCGCTGCGCCCGAGCGCGCCCGGGCCGACGTCGCGCGGCTGGTCGGGCGAGCCGTGACCCCGCTGGACAAGCTGGAGCCGCGCCAGGTGCAGGGGATGATCATCCCCGGCGGCGGTGGCACCAGCACCGTCCTTTCCGACTACACGACCAAACACGAGCTGTGCACGGTCGATCCGAGCCTGTCCGCGCTGATGCGCGCGCTGCTGCAGTCGCACCGCCCGATGGGTTTCATCGGGTCATCGGCGTTGCTGGCGGCGCGCGTGCTGGGGCCGGTGGCCGGCGTGCGCGTCACGCTGGGCCCGAAGGGCACCGCCGTCGCCAAGCACGCGGCGGTCATGGGGGCGGACGTGCGGCCGGGGACGGGGGACGACGTGGTGTTCGATCCGAAGGCGCGCGTCGCCAGCACGCCCGGCCTGCTGGCCCCGCCGCCGCCCGCGGTCGAGGGCGGTGCCGCGCCCGATTCGACGCTTCCCGCGATCATGCGGTCGGTGGACCGCCTGGTCCGGCTGATCGTCGGTGGTGGCGGACAGCCGCGCCCGGCCGGACGCCCCGATGGGGGCCGCCCGAGTGGGGGCGGACGGCCTACTGATCGAGACCGCGGTTCCGCTTGATCTGCTCGAGGACCTTGCCGTACTCGACCTCCCAGGTCGACGTCCCTTCCTCGAGGTTCTTGATGCGGCGGCGGACCTCTTCGTCCAGCTCCTCGTCGACCTGCATGTGCTTCTTCAGGATGTCACCCATCCGCTTTCGCAGGACGGTGTCCTCGACGAAGATCTCCTCGATGTGCGGGGACTGCATGAACGACTCGATCATCTGATTCGTCATCCATTCGAGCCCCTCCTCGCCCAACCCGAAGGACTTCTCGCCGGCGAGAGCGCGCTTCACCTTGCCGAACTGCTCGTAAGGGAGGTTGCGCTTCTGCAGGACGTCCTTGGCCTTCTCGGTGATCTCCCGATCCAGCCGCAGGTACTCCTTCAACACCGCCTGCACGTCCATCTCCGCTTCGGCGCGGTCGGTGACCTCGATGTCCCCCGCCTCGACCAAGCTCTTGACGATCTCCGTCCCGACGAGGGGGATCTTTCCGCTGTAAAGCCGCATCTTCTAAGGCGCGTTATAGGGGTGCGTTCGGAGACAGTCAAGGATGGCCGCGGCTTAATCCGGCAAAAACGTGGCAAACTGACCGGGCGTGTTTCTTCCGCTCCGTGACGATCGGCCGCGCACGCGGTTCCCCGCCGCAACGCTCCTCCTCATCGCGGCCAACACGATCGTTTTTCTGTACCAGATCCTCCTGACGCCCCAGGGGCAGCGGCTGCTGGTGCTGGAAGCCGGCGCGATCCCCTACGAGATCGTCAACCACGTCGACATCCGCCCGCGCAACCTGCTTCCGCTGCCCGGGTCGATCTGGACGTCGATGTTCCTCCACGGCGGCTCGCTCCACCTGATCGGGAACATGTGGTTCCTGTGGGTCTTTGGCGACAACGTCGAGGAGGCGATGGGGTCGATCCGCTACCTGCTGTTCTATTTCCTGGTCGGCACGGTCGGCGCGCTGGCGCAGTGTTACGCGATGCCCGATTCGACCGCGCCGATGATCGGGGCGTCGGGGGCGATCGCCGGCGTGCTGGGCGGATATCTGATGCTCTACCCGCGGGCACGCATCTCGACGCTGGTCATGATCCCGTTCCTGTGGCCCGTGATCACGCTCCCAGCCTGGTTCTTCCTGAGCGGCTGGTTCCTCGCTCAGTTCATGTTGCCCGGCAACTCGGGTGTGGCCTGGATGGCGCACGTCGGCGGCTTCATCGCTGGCCTGGGCGCGGTCCGGCTGCTGGCGCACTCGACCACCCGTCGCGGGCCCCCGACAGCCCCCGTCGAATACATCCCGCCGCCCAAGCGTCACTCGTAATCGTAAGGCTTGACACCGACGTCGGCACGCGCAAGATGTGGCGCCGCTCGTCGCGGTTTGCCGCGGCGAGCGAACGGCGGATTAGCTCAGCTGGTTAGAGCAGGCGTTTCATACGCGCCGGGTCCGGGGTTCGAGTCCCTGATCCGCCACGAAGGAAAGTCATGAGACGCGTCGAGAAGCCCTGGGGGCATGAAGTGATCTGGGCGGTGACGGACCGTTACGTCGGCAAGGTGTTGCACATCAAGGCCGGCCACAAGCTGTCGCTGCAGTACCACCGCCAGAAGGACGAGACCGTCATGGTCTGGTCGGGGCGCATGCGGTTCGAGCACTTCGCCGAAGGGCAGCCGCCGCAGTTCAAGGACCTGGGACCCGGCGAAGCCTTCCACGTGACCCCGGGCCTGCGCCACCGGATGATCGCGATCGAGGACACCGATGTCTTCGAGGTGTCGACCACGGAGCTCGACGACGTGGTCCGACTCGAGGACGCCTATGGCCGGGAAGGCACCAGCGCGCCTTGACGGCGCACTGACCGCCGAGCTAAACCCCTCCCCCTCATGGCGACCTACGACACGTCCGACATCCGCAAGGGCTTGAAGATCATGATCGACGGCGCTCCGTACACCGTCGTCGAGTTCCAGTTCGTCAAGCCGGGGAAGGGCGCCGCGTTCACGCGCACCAAGATGAAGAACCTGCTGACCGGCGCGGTCCTGGAGCGCAACCTGCGCTCGGGCGACAAGCTCGAGGGAGCCGACGTCGAGACCAAGACGATGCAGTTCCTCTATGGCGACGCGGACTCGTTCGTGTTCATGGACACCTCGACCTACGACCAGGTCCAGATCCCGCACGAGACGGTGGGCGACCAGTCGGCGTTCATGCCGGAGAACATCAACGTCGAGGTGCTGTTCTTCAACGGACGCGCCGTGGGCGTGACCCTGCCGAACTTCATCGAGCAGGCGGTCACCGAGACCGACCCGGGCTTCCGCGGCGACACCGCGACGGGCGCGACCAAGCCGGCCAGGATCAGCACCGGCGCGACGGTCAACGTCCCGCTGTTCATCAACGTCGGTGACGTGATCAAGATCGACACGCGCTCCGGCGAGTACCTCGAGCGCCTGAGCCGCGCCTAGACCCCATGGCCGCCACGCCGGCGGTGCTGGAGGCGCGGGCGCGCATCCGGCGCGCGGTGCGCGACTGGTTCGACGGGCAGGGATTCGTCGAGGTCGAGACGCCCGCGCGCGTGCGCTCGCCCGGGCAGGAGGTGCACCTGGACGCCGTGCCGGCTGGGCAAGCCGGCACAGATGCGCGCTGGCTGATCACCTCGCCCGAGTATCACCTGAAGAAGCTGGTGGCGGCCGGGATGCCCCGGGTCTACGAGCTGGGACGCTGCTGGCGCGACCACGAGTCGGGGCCGCACCACGCCACCGAGTTCACGATGCTCGAGTGGTACCGGGCCGGGGCGCCCCTGGAGGCGCTGGCCGACGACTGCGAGGCGCTGGTCCGGCTGGCCTTCCGGGCGGCCGGGCGCGAGCCGCCGCCGCCCCTGGACGCGCCCTTCACCCGGACCACGGTTCGCGATCTCTTCGCCGACTTCGCCGGCATCGAGTTGGCCGGCGACGAGGACGTCGCCACGTTGCGCGCCAAGGCCGAGGCGGTCGGGGTGTCGGCGGGCTCCGCGACCGCCTGGGACGACATCTTCTTCCAGGTGTTCCTGGATCGGATCGAGCCGGCCCTGGCCGCAGAGGGGGCGACCTTCGTGTTCGACTGGCCCGCCCCCCTGGGAGCCCTGGCCCGCTCGCACCCCCGCGACCCTCGCCTGGTCGAGCGGTTCGAGCTGTACGCGGACGGCCTGGAGCTGGCCAACGCCTTCGGCGAGCTGACCGACGCCGCCGAGCAGCGGCGCCGGTTCGTGGAAGAGGCCCAGATCCGGGCCGAAAGAGGGCGGGCCGTCTACCCCATCGACGAGGGGCTGCTGGCGGCGCTCCCCCGCATGCCACCGACGGCGGGCATCGCCCTGGGCTTCGATCGCCTGGTCATGCTCGCGCTCGGCGCCGCCCGAATCGACGAAGTCCTCGCATTTCCGCCAGGCTGACCCAGGCGGTCGCCCCGGGAGGGGGACCCGCATTGTTCCTTGCCCGTTTTTAGCTTCCCTGCTATGCGTGTGCCCGGCTGGAGGCCGCCGTGACCCACTTTTTGACCGGACTCGCACAGGCCGCTCCCTCAGGGGGCGGATCGCCGTTCATGAGCTTCCTTCCGATGATCGCGATCATCGGGATCTTCTACTTCCTGGTGCTGCGCCCGCAGTCCAAGAAGGCGAAGGAACATCAGAAGATGCTCTCGGAGCTGAAGAAGGGCGATGACGTCTCGACGCAGGGCGGGATCATCGGGAAGATCACGGGCATCAAGGACAACGAGGTCACCCTGCAGGTCCAGGAGGGTGTCCGCATCCGTTTCCTGCGCAGCGCCATCACCGGTGTCTACACCGGCGCGACGACGCCTGCGACGCCCAAGGCCGACGCCAAGGCTTCGTAGCCGCGGCTCCCCTCGAAATCGCCCCTTCGGAATAGACAAGCACTCTCATGGAACGTTCTTGGTGGTGGAAGGCCGCCCTCTACGGGCTCGTCACGGTGATCGCCGTCCTGTACCTGATTCCGACGGTGGTCCCCGAGGACAAGCAGCCGGCCTTCATTCAGAAGCATTTCCAGAAGCGGATCCAGCTGGGGCTGGACCTTCAGGGCGGTCTGCACCTGGTCTACGAGGTCAACGTCGACAAGGCCGTCGCCGGCAAGGTCGATCGGTTGGCCTCGGACATCGAGGACCGGCTGCACAAGGACAAGGGCGTCAACGACCTCAATGTCAACCGTGAGGGGCGCGACGACATCATCCTGACGTTCAAGCCGGCGTCCGACGAGACCAAGCTGGACGACGCGATCCTGAAGGACTACCGCAAGGCGCTGGACGTCGTGAGCCGCAACGCCACCACCGGCGTCGTCGTGCTGCGGCTCGATCCCGACCAGGTCGAGGAGGTGCGCGACTACGCCCTCCGCCAGGGGATCGAGACGATCCGCGGGCGCGTCGACAAGTTCGGCGTCGCCGAGCCGACCATCATCAAGAAGGGGACCGACATCATCGTCGAGCTCCCCGGCCTGAAGTCGGCCGACTTCGAGCGCATCAAGTCGATCATCGGCCGCACGGCCCAGCTCGAGTTCAAGATCGTCGACGACGGCACGGACTACATGAAGCGGGTGGCCGGCTCCGTCCCCAAGGGGCAGGGGATCGACGTCGTGCCCGAGTCGTGGACCGAGAAGGACTCGGGCAAGCCGCACGAGGACGTCTACCTGCGGTCGAAGAGCCGCGACACGTTGCAGAAGTTCTTCGCCGGGCTGACCGGCGACCTGGCGCTGCCGGCCGATCACGAGATCGGCTACGAGGAGATCCAGGGGCGCAACGAGAACGGCGAGGCCACGCCCGACCGCTACTGGCGCACCTACTTCCTGCACAAGCGCGCCGCCCTGACCGGCGAGTACCTGTCCAACGCCGACCAGACCTGGGACCAGCAGACCGGCCGGCCCGAGGTGTCGTTCGAGTTCGACCGCCAGGGGGCGGCGATCTCGGAGCGCATGACCGGCGACAACATCGGCCGCAAGATGGCCATCCTCCTGGACGACAAGATCAACAGCGCCCCGGTCATCGAGGGGCGCATCGGCGCGCGCGGCCGCATCACGCTGGGCGGCTTCGGCGACCCGTTCGCGCTGCAGCAGGAGGCCAAGGACCTGGTGGCCGTTCTCCGCTCGGGCGCGCTGCCGGCGCCGCTGCGCAAGACCTTCGAGACGCAGGTCGGCCCGACCATGGGGCGCGACGCGGTCCAGAAGGCCAAGTTCTCGATGTACATCGGCGCGGCCGCGGTCGTGCTGTTCATGCTGATCTACTACCGGCTGTCCGGGATCATCGCGGTCGTCGCCATGATCCTGAACATGCTGTACATGGTGGCCATCCTGGCCGGCTTCGAGGCGTCGCTGACCCTGCCGGGCATCGCCGGCCTGGTGCTGACCATCGGCATGGCCGTCGACGCGAACATCATCATCTACGAGCGCATCCGTGAGGAGCTGCGCCTGGGGAAGTCCGTTCGGACGGCCGTCGACGCGGGGTTCGCCCGCGCGTTCTGGACGGTGTTCGACGCGCACGTGACCAACTTCGTGGCCGGCGTCGTTCTGTACTCGTACGGATCGGGTCCGATCCGCGGCTTCGCCGTCACGCTGCTGGTCGGCATCGTCACCAACCTGTTCACCTCCTACTGGCTGTCGCACTGGATGTTCGACGGCGTGGTGGGCCGCCGGGGCGCCGCGCGCGCAACGCTGTCAATCTAAGGAACGGTCATGGCGGCCCAAGGAAACACCAAGTCACAGCAGAAGTTCTTCGAGATCATCAAGCCGGGCTCGAACTACGAGTTCATCGGCAACGAGAAGTACTGGATCGGGCTCTCGATCGTCCTGGTCACGCTGACCATCGTGATGCTCCCGCTCAACGCGTTCGTCTTCAAGAGCCGCGGGCACATGCTGAACTGGGGCGTCGACTTCCGCGGCGGCAGCGAGATCCTGATCGAGTTCTCGAAGCCGGTGGACGCGGGCGAGGTGCGCAAGACGCTGGCCGAGGTGGGCTTCCCCGACGCCGACGTGGTCAAGTACGCCGACCCGACCGGCCAGCACCCCTACAACTACATGGTGCGGGTGGGCGCCGTCTCGGTGGTCTCCGAGCAGCAGGCCAAGCAGATCCGCGAGTCGCTGGCCAAGGAGGGCGACGCCTCGCTCAAGCGCTTCGAGTGGTCGGAGGGGGGTGACAAGGTCTACCTGCGCTACGACCGGCCGGTCGAGCCGACCACGCTGCAGACCTCGCTGAAGGCGCTGGGGGTCAACACCAACCAGGTGCAGCCGTTCGGCCGAGCGGACGAGAACACCTACGAGGTCACGCTGGTCGGCCTGGACACCGAGATCCGTCGGGCGCTGGACACCAAGCTGGGCGCGGGCGCCGTGGCCGCCATCCCGTCGGTCGAGTCGGTTGGCGCCAAGGCCGGAAAGCAGCTGCAGATCGACGGGGCGCGGTCGCTCATCTACGCGATCCTGCTCATCATGGTCTACATCGCCTTCCGGTTCGACCTGCGCTACGGGCCGGGGACCGTCGTGGCGCTCCTGCACGACGCGGTCATCTGCGTCGGTGCGTTCGCCGTCACCTACAAGGAATTCTCGCTGACCACGGTGGCCGCCGTCTTGACCATCATCGGCTACTCGATGAACGACACGATCGTGGTGTTCGACCGCATCCGCGAGAACGCGACGCGTCTGCGCGACCGCCGGTTCGACCGGGTCGTGAACCAGTCGATCAACGAGACGCTGTCACGCACCATCTGGACCAGCGCGACGGTCTTCTTCGTGACCTTCGCGATGAACGTCTTCGGCGTGGGCGTCATCCGCGACTTCGCGTTCGCGATGAACGTGGGCGTCATCGTCGGGACCTACTCGTCGATCTTCATCGCCAGCCCGATCCTCATCTGGCTGAACGACAAGTACATGGCCAGCCAGAAACGCCAGCAGGCCCAGGGGCGCAACCCCCGCCGGCCGCGCCGCGACGAGTTGGAACCAGAAGTTTAGCCTCGACCGGGGCCGCGCATTTTCCTGGGCCGGCGCTGAGTTATCCACAGGATGCGGTGATACCGTGGGTGCGTGATCGCCTGGCGCGCGCCCTTCGTCGATGACCAGCGGGTCGCGGCGCTGGCGGCAGAGACCAAGCTGCGGCCGCTGACGGCGCGGGTGCTGGCGGCGCGGGGCATCCTGCGCGCGGACCTGGCGTCGAAGTTTCTGGAGCCGCGGCTGGCCGACCTGCGCCGGCCCGACGGCATGGTGGACCTGCCGCGCGCGATCGATCGGCTGGCCGCGGCCATCGGCGCGGGCGAGACCATCGGCGTGTTCGGCGACTACGACGTGGACGGCGTCACCACGGCCGCCACGCTGGCCAGCGCCTTCCGGCAGATGGGGGGCAAGGTGCTGGCCCGGGCGGCCAGTCGCGAGGCTGGTTACGGCGTCGGGGTCGACGACGTCGGTCGGTTCGCCGCCGACGGGTGCCGCGTGCTGGTCACCGGCGACTGCGGCACCAGCGACCACGAGGCCCTGGCCGAAGCGCGCCGGCGGGGGATGGACGCCATCGTGATCGACCATCACGAGCTGCCGGCCGCCGAAACGCCGGCCTACGCGCTGATCAACTCGCGCCGGCCCGACGACGCCTTTCCGTTCAAGGGGCTGGCCTCGTGCGGCGTCGCGTTCTACCTGGCCGCCGCCCTGCGGACGCGCCTGGGCTCGTCGTTCGATCCCCGGACCCTGCTGGATCTGGTCGCGCTGGGGACGATCGCCGATCTGGTCCCGCTGACCGACGAGAACCGGATCCTGGTGGCGGCCGGGCTCAAGGTGCTCTCCGCGCGCCAGCGGCCGGGGCTGGCCGCGCTGGCCGTTCGCGCCGACATGGTCGACGGGCCCATCACGGCCCAGCAGGCGGCGTTCCGGCTGACCCCGCGCCTCAACGCGGCCGGCCGGCTGGGCGAGGCGCAGCTGGCGCTGGATCTGCTGCTGGCGGCCGCCGCGGACGCCGAGCGACTGGCGGCGGCCATCGACGAGCAGAACACGGAACGGCAGCGCATCCAGGAGCTGGTCTGGATGGAGGCGCGGGCGCAGGCCGCGGAGCAGGCCGATGCCCCGGCGCTGGTGGTGGGGGCCGAGGGGTGGCACCACGGCGTGGTCGGCATCGTGGCGGCCCGGCTGGTCGACGACTACGCTCGCCCGGCCATCGCGATCGGCTTCCGCAACGGCGAGGGGAGGGGATCGGCCCGGACGGTCCCGGGCGTGAACCTCTTCGACGCGCTGGGTGCCTGCGGGGAGCACCTGACCCGATTCGGGGGGCACGCCGGCGCGGCCGGTCTCAGCATCGCGCATGACCGCCTGGACGCCTTCCGCTCCGCCTTCGTCAGCGAGGCGGCCCAGCAGCTGCGGGGGCGCCCGCCGGCCACGGTGGAGGTCGACGCCGAGGTCGCGCTGTCCGACCTGGACCTGCCGTTCGCCGAGGAGCTGTCCCGGCTGGGGCCGTTTGGCGCCGCCAACCGTGAACCCCTGTTTGCGCTACGCGGGGTCGTGGCGCGCACGACGCGCGTCGTCGGGAAAGGGCACCTGCAGCTCACGCTGGACCATGGCGGGGTGGTGAGCGAGGCCATCGCCTTCGGCCTGGGGGATGCCGACCCGGGCCCGGGTGCCATCCTCGACCTGCTGGCGACGGCCGAGCTGGACACCTTTCGGGGGGTCCGCCGGACCCGCCTGCGGGTGACCAAACTCGCCCGCAGGCCGAACGGCGTCTAAAATCCCCTTCCTCGTGCCGAGTTCCCCGACCGAGACCACCCCTGGGGCGCCCCCCGCCGCAGGACCGGACCACGTCGACGTGTCGACGCGCCCCGGTCCCCGGCCGCCCGGCGTTCGCAACGCGCTGCTGGCGCGGATGAACCCGTCCGAGCGCAGCTACTGGCAGCTGGTGCCCCGGAAGAACTTCCGGATGGCGATCCTGCTCCTGCTGTTGATCGTGGGGGTCATCGCCGTCAAGCGCAGTGGCGCGCTGTCGTTCAGCCACATGATCGATCAGATCGCGCCCGCGGTGCCGGCGTCGAAGCAGGAGCCGGCCTTCCAGCACCTGCAAGTGAAGCCGGTCGAACAGCCGCAGCCCAAGCACCCCTGAGATGACCGGCCCCGGCGACGCGCTGGCGTGGACTGTCTTCGGGGTCGTCGTGGCCGGGATGCTGGCCCTGGATCTGGGGATCTTCCACCGCAAGGCGCACGTGGTGCGCGGGCGCGAGGCGGCCATCTGGTCGCTGGTCTGGATCGCGCTGGCCCTGGCCTTCAACCTGGGGATCTACCTGCGCAGCGGCGGCAACCGGGGCATCGAGTTCTTCCAGGCCTGGCTGATCGAGAAGGCGCTGTCCGTCGACAACCTGTTCGTCTTTCTGGCCGCGTTCTCGTACTTCGCGGTGCCCGAGCAGCTGCAACACCGGGTGCTGTTCTGGGGGATCCTGGGCGCGCTGGTGACGCGCGGCCTGTTCATCGCGCTGGGCGCCGCGCTGCTGGCCGCCTTCCACTGGGTGACGTACATCTTCGGCGCCTTCCTGGTGCTGACGGGGGGGCGCCTGCTCTTCGGCGGCGACGACGAGATCCACCCGCAGAACAACCCGGTCCTGAGGCTGTTCCGCCGCTTCGTTCGCACCACGCCCGACTACGACGGACCGCGCTTCTTCGTGCGGCGCGACGGGTCGCTGTACGCGACGCCGCTGCTGATGGTGCTGGTGGTGATCGAGGCGAGCGACGTGGTGTTCGCGGTCGACTCGATCCCGGCGGTGTTCGGGGTGACGCGTGACGTGTTCATCGTCTACACGTCGAACATCTTCGCGGTGCTGGGGCTGCGCGCGCTCTGCTTCCTGGTCGCCCGCCTGGTCCGGCGCCTCCGCTACCTGAAGCCGGCGCTGGCGCTGGTGCTGGCCTTCGTCGGCACCAAGATGCTGATCGGCGACAGGGTCCACATCTCGGACGCGGTGTCGCTGCTGGTGGTCGTCGGTCTCATCGGCGCGGCGGCCCTGCTGTCGCTCCTGTTCCCGCAGAAGCAGCCGTAGCTTCAACGCCGCGGTCGCTGGTTGGGTGAAACGGACCGGACGATCAGCTTTCCCCGGCGGTTCACCGCCGGTTTCGAGACGGCGATCGCGGCGTCGATCAAGGCGCGGACGTCGGGGTCTGCCAGAGCATCGGTCGAGGGCAGCCTCAGATAACGGTTCGAGGCGCCGGTGCCCCGCAGAAGCCCCTTCGGATCGTCGATCCGTGTGCCGTTGTACCCGAAGAAGAGGTTCGGCCCGTGCTTGTCGGTGCCGAGGGAGAAGTAGCTGTCGCTGACCCGCTCGGTGGGGCAGTAGGCGATGACCAGGAAATTGTAGTTGTCGTAGATCAGCTGGTTGGCGCCCGGTAGCCACCTGCGCAGACAGGCCCGGGCGCCGCGAATCAGGCGCTGATTGGCGGGGCTGAACTTGGCGATGAAGGCACGCAGTTGCCCGGCTGGGGTCACGACCGAACCGGAGGTTCGCCCTCGGCCGGTCCGGCGTCAAATCGCCCGGACGGCGAACTGAAAATGATCTTGATTTTCATTATCAACTCGGCGACCGTGCCGCCCATGCCCTGCAAGCCGACGTTCCTTTTCCTGGCCGGATCCGCTGCGGCGCTGGCCGCCGGGTGCCGTTCTTCCGAGGACCCGCCCCAAATGGTCGCGGAGACGACCCTGACGATCGAGGCGGCGCTGACCGACGCGACCACACTGGCCATCCAGATTCACGACGGCGATGCGCCGGTCGTGACGGACGTGTGGCTGTACACGCTGGGTGACGGCGCGCCCACACCGCTCACCGGGTTCACCTCGACGGCGGCCCGCAAGAGCCCACGGTTGATGCTCCCGGCCACGATCGGGGGAAATCCGTCGGGGCTGGCTCCGGCTGACGACGGCCGGATGAACGGCTTGATGACCAACACCACCCGGGGTGCGTTGCAGGGCGGGACGTTCGTGTCGACGTTCGACGGCAAGGTCACGGTGACGCTGCCGGCGGCTCCGACCGCACCGATCCTGATCGAGGCGGGAGTCGAGGATCAGCGCTATGCAGGGGCGGCGGTGGTGCAGCCGGACGGCGCGGCGGGAGTCGTGCCGTCCGGCTTTGGGGTGCCGGGCTCGCACCTGCAGCGGTCGTTCTCGCGCGATGTCGCGCCGATCCTGCAGCTCCAGTGCGCGCTCTGTCACAACCCCGCCGGGGCGGAGGACGCAAACTTCTACCTGGTGGCCGGGTCCCGAGACGAGCTGGTCAACGACAACTTCGCGCTGAAGGAGCAGACCGAGGACTGCCACGACGACAACCCGGACGGCGGCGCGCCGCTGGATGCCTGCGTGCAGGGCATCACCAAGGCGCAGTTCCTGGTCGAGCCCGGCGCCCCGGCGGCGTCCGACCTGTTGCAACGATCCCGCCCGGACGAAGAGGCCGGTGACTCGACGCTGGGGCTGGCCTGGTTCGGCGGCGGGAACCCCAAGTCACGCTACAACGCCGAGTACGGCGACCGCCGGATGCCCTCGACCACCCAATCGACCGATCCGGCGGCCTGGACCGATCAGCCGACCCACTTCGACATGCACCCCGAGGAGTTCCAGATCCTGTACGACTGGGTCGCGCAGGGCGCGCTCGACAACTGAAGGGGAGCGCCCTCAGACCCGCCGGTGGCTCAGGCAGGGGAGGGCGCGCCGGACCTCGTCCTGATACGCGAAGTCCAGCCCGGCCAGAGCGAAGCCGTCGTGGTCGCCGCACTCGGCGATCACCGTGCCCCACGGGTCGATGATGAGGGCGTGCCCATAGCTGTAGCGGTTGGGGCCGTGCGCGCCGAACTGGGCCGGGGCGATGACGAAGGCCTGGTTCTCGATGGCTCGGGCGCGCAGCAGCGGATGCCAGTGGTCCTTGCCGGTCTGCAGGGTGAAGGCAGACGGGACCGCGATCATCCGTCCGCCCCGTGCGGTCAGCGCCCGGTAGAGCTCGGGGAACCGGAGGTCGTAGCAGATGCTCAGGCCCAGGCCGCCCCAGGGCGTCTCGGCCACGACCACCTCGCCGCCCGGCTCGATCGACTCGGACTCCCTGAAGCGCCGGCCGCCGGGAACGTCGACATCGAACAGGTGGATCTTCCGGTAGACGGCAGCCACCGCCCCTTCGGGGTCCAGCAGGACGGCGCTGTTGCGGATGCGCCGTCCCACGCTCCGCTCGGGGAACCCACCCAGGAGCAGCCAGGCCCCCGTTCCCCGGGCCAGCTCCTGCATGGCGCCCAGGATGGGCCCGCCGTGGCCGGCGCCCTGGGGCAGGTCCTCGGCGATCGCCAGGCGGTGATCGTTGTCATTGCCCAGGTAGGCGAAGTTCTCGGGCAGGCCGATCAGCAGGGCCCCCGCCCCGGCCGCCTCGCGGACCAGCTCGCGGGCGCGTTGCAGGTTGCCGTCGACGTCGTCCGTCGAGGTCATCTGCACCGCGGCAACCACCAGGTCCGACATGGCGGCAGGCTAACACGGCGGGATCGGGCCAAGACCGAGGGAACGACCGGGGGAACGACCGAGGGAACGACCGAGGGAAATTCCCCGCAAATCCTGACGCTTAGACGCAGTGGGCCATCTTGCGCACCCCTGCACACCATGTTATAAAACCCGGCCTCGAAGACTGCGTTGCCTCCGTCAAAGGGTGGGCCGCGTGCCCGCCCTTTTTATTTGCTCGACACCCATCCCCCAAACCCCCATGCGAAAGGACCTCCAAGATTTGTGGCTGCTTGCTGAGCCCTATGTCCGCGATGCGGGCTTCGATTTGATCGAAGTCCAGTACGGTCGCGAGCAGCGGGGCCTGGTGTTGCGGCTCTTCATCGACCGCCCCCAAGGCGAGTCGAGCCGTGGGATTCATGTCGACGATTGCGAGCGTGTCAGCCGGGATGTCTCGGCCGCGCTCGACGTGGCCGACAAGATTCCACAGACGTATCAGCTGGAAGTGAGCTCGCCTGGGCTTGACCGGCCCCTGAGGCGAGAGCGGGACTTTGCGAGATTCGTGGGGGAGAGCGCGCGTATTCGGCTCACCGAAGGTGTCGAGGGGCGGCGCAATTTCACCGGGACAATCCGCGGGGCCAAGGAGGGCCGCGTGGAGATCGCTTGTGACGGCCGGTCTTACGAGCTTCCCATCGACGACATTACTCGCGCGAACCTGATCCCGAACTGGGACAAGGAGTTCGCGCGCAAGGACGATCGCGAGGGAGCCGCCGATGATTCGACCGTCATCGGCACGGAAAACGGAGCTCTTCATGAGTGAAGGTGCGGCGCTCGGCCTGGTCCTCGACCAGGTCTCCAAGGACAAGAACATCGACCGCGCGGTGCTGGTCGAGACGCTCGAGCAGGCGATCCTGACGGCCGCCAAGCGGGCGTTCGGCATGCAGCGCGAGATGGAGGCGAAGTTCAACGAGGAGACCGGTCGCGTCGACCTGTTCCAGATCATCGTCATCGTCGACCAGATCACCCCCGGCAACGAGGGGAAAGAGGTCCTCCTGTCCGACGCCCAGCGCTTCGGGCTGAAGGCGGACCCTGGGGACGAGCTGCTGTTCCAGATCTTCTATGACGAGAAAGATCAGGCCAAGGCAGAGGAGCAGGACGCCAAGTACGGCGAGCTGCTGAAGTTGAACCGCGCCTGGAAGGGCTTCGGCCGGATCGCCGCCCAGACCGCCAAGCAGGTCATCCTGCAGCGGGTGCGCGAGGCGGAGCGCGAGAACGTCTTCAACCAGTACCGCGAGCGCAAGGGCGAGCTGATCTCCGGCATCGTCCGGCGGTTCGAGCGCGGCAACATCATCGTGGACCTGGGCGGCGCCGAGGCGGTGCTGCCGGTGCGCGAGCAGGTCCCGCGCGAGTCGTACCGCGCCGGCGACCGCATCGTGGCCTTCGTCGTCGAGATCGACAAGGCCGCTCGCGGGCCCCAGATCATCCTGTCGCGCACGCACAAGGGGCTGCTCGAGAAGTTGTTCGAGATGGAGGTCCCCGAGATCTACGAGAAGATCGTGCGCATCGAGGCGTCGGCCCGCGAGGCGGGGGCGCGCTCGAAGATCGCCGTCAGCTCGCGCGACCGCGACGTCGATCCGGTGGGCGCCTGTGTCGGCATGAAGGGCTCGCGCGTCCAGGCGGTGGTGCAAGAGCTGCGCGGCGAGAAGATCGACATCGTCCCCTACGACGGTGACCCGGTGAAGTTCGTCTGCAACGCCATCGCGCCGGCCGAGGTGTCGCGCGTGCTGATGGACGTCGGCTCGCACACGATGCAGCTCATCGTCCCCGACGAGAAGCTGTCGCTGGCGATCGGCAAGAAGGGGCAGAACGTGCGGCTGGCCTCCCAGCTGTCCGGCTGGCGCATCGACATCCACTCGGCGTCGAAGGTCACCGAGATGGAGCAGCGGGCGCGACAGTCGCTGGCTGCCATCTTCAGCGGCGGTCAGGGTGGGGGCGGCACGCCTCCGCTGCCCCCGCTGGCCGATGCGCTGTTCGCGGCGGGTTGGCGTTCGGCCTCCGAGGTCGCCTCGGCCAAGCCGGACGAGCTGGCCGCGCTTCCCGGAATCGGCGGCGCCCAGGGGGCGCAGGCCGTGATCGCCGCGGCCGGCAAGGCGGCCGAGGCCGAGCGCGTGCGTAACGCAGCGGAGGCGGCGCAGGCCGCGCAGCAAGCGCTGCAACAGGACGCCAACGCCGCGGCCCCCAATCCGGAGGCCCCCTGAGCGTGGGGAGCAACCAGCATGGAGTCGCTGAGAACCTGCGTCGGCTGTCGCCGGCGCGGGCCGGCCGGCGACATGTTGCGGCTGGTGATCGAGTCGGGAACCGTGACGATCGCGGGGCGTCGAAAGCGGTCCGGGCGAGGGGCGTCGGTGCACCGCGACCCCGCGTGCCTGGAGTCCGCGCGGCAGCCAGGCGTCCTGGCACGGGCCTTCAAGCGGCCGGTCGAGCTGGCCGTCGAGGCGGCGTTAACATTTTCGCAGTTGAGCGCGACCTCGCGTAAATAGGGGCAAACATGATCGGAAGCGGATACGACAGAGCAGGAACTCCTGAAGCGCCGCTCGGGCCGCGCGTCCGCGTGTATGAGCTGGCCAAGGACCTGGGCGTTCAGCCCAAGGACCTGGTCAGCAAGGTGCGCGCGATGGCCATCGACGTGGCCAACCACATGTCCCAGATCGAGCCGGCCGACGTGGAGCGCATCCGCCGCGCGGTCGAGCGGGAGCGTCACGAGAGCCTCGTCGAGGAGCGGCTGAACGACACCGTCATCCGGCGCCGCTCGAAGAACGCGCCGCCCGTGACCGCCCGGCCCGCCTCGATTCCGGCCGCCGCGGCCCCGGCGCCCCGCCCACAGGCTTCGACGCGCGCTGCCGCGCCGCCACCTGCCGTCGAGGCCAGGCACGAGCCGAAGCAGCCCGAGCCCGTCGAGGCCAGGTCCGTCGAGACGCCGGCCCCCGCGCCGCGTCCCGCGCCGATCGTCGTCGAGGTCGCGCCGCCGCCTCCGGTGGCGCCGCCGCCCGCCGTCGAGCTCAAGCCGGAGCCGAAGGTCGAGGCCAAGCCGGCCGCCTCTGCGCCGCCCCCGCCCGCGCCGGTGGCCGAGACGCCGCCGCCGGTGGCCACCCCCGCGCCGCGCTCGACCCCGGCCGCCGCCGCTGCCGCATCCTCACCCGCGGCCGGCGAGGCGCCGCGCCCGGTTATCAAGACCATCCCGCAGCCGGTCGTGACCGGCTCGGCCGCCACCGGCGCGTTCATCCAGCTGCCCGGCATCCCGCCCCGCGGCGAGCCTGGCGCGCCCCGCGTCGAGATCAAGGATCGCGACGAGGAGCTCCGGCGCCTGGGGCGCGGAAATCTGCTGAACCGCGCGCCGGCAGGTCGCGACCGCTTCGGTCGCCCCGCGTTCGGCCCCGGCGGCCAGCGTCCCGGCAGCTTCCCCAAGAAGAAGGTCGCCGCCGCCGGCAAGAAGCTGAAGCAGACCCAGATCACCACCCCGGCCGAGCACAAGCGCGTCGTCCGGATGGGCGACACCATCGCCGTCTCCGAGCTGGCCAAGAAGATGGCGGTCCAGGGGCGCGAGATCGTCAAGAAGCTCTGGGCCCTGGGCATGATGGGCGTGACCATCAACCAGGACATCGACCTGGACACGGCGACCCTGATCGCCAACGAGTTCGGTTACCAGATCGAGTCGACCGCGTTCAGCGAGGACAAGCTGCTGACCGAGACCGAGGCCCCGGACAACCCGGAGGATCTCGTCGCGCGCGCCCCGGTCGTGACCATCATGGGGCACGTCGACCACGGCAAGACGTCGCTGCTGGACGCCATCCGAAAGGCCAACGTGGCGGCCGGCGAGGCCGGCGGCATCACCCAGCACATCGGCGCCTACAAGGTGTCCGGCGACAAGGGCGACGTCGTCTTCCTGGACACGCCCGGCCACGAGGCGTTCACCGCCATGCGCGCCCGCGGCGCCCAGATGACCGACATCGTCGTCCTGGTCGTCGCCGCCGACGACGGGCCGATGCCGCAGACGGTCGAGGCCATCAACCACGCCAAGGAGGCTCAGGTGCCGATCGTGGTGGCGGTCAACAAGATCGACAAGCCGGGCGCCAACCCGGACCAGATCCGCAACAAGCTCTCGGAGTACGGGCTGGTTTCGGAGCAGTGGGGCGGCGACACGATCTTCGTGAACGTGTCGGCCAAGACCAAGCAGGGCATCGACGAGCTGCTCGAGATGCTCTCGGTCCAGGCCGAGGTGCTCGACCTCAAGGCCAACCCCAACAAGCCGGCCAAGGGGCACGTCGTCGAGGCGCGCCTCGATCGCGCCCGCGGGCCGATCTCGACCATCCTGGTCGAGGACGGGACGCTGAAGGTCGGCGACCTGGTCGTCGCCGGCGAGTTCTCGGGCAAGATCCGCGCGATGATCGGCGACAAGGGCCAGACCATCTCCGAGGCCGGGCCGTCGACGCCGGTCGAGGTGCTGGGCATCGACGGCGTCCCCGACGCCGGCGAGGTGTTCAACGTCGTCAGCGACGAGAAGGCCGCCAAGGCGCTGGTCGAGCACCGTCACGACGTGCGCCGCAAGAAAGAGCTGGCCGGGACGGGCCGCGTGTCGCTGGAGAACATCCTCGACAAGATCAAGAGCGGCGAGGTCAAAGAGGTGAAGGTGATCCTGAAGGCCGACGTGCAGGGGTCGGCGGAGGCGGTGTCCGCCGCGCTGACCAAGCTGTCGACCGACACCGTCGGCGTGAACGTCATCTCGACGGGCGTCGGCGGCATCACCGAGTCCGACGTGAGCCTGGCCAAGGCGTCGTCGGCGATCGTCGTCGGCTTCAACGTCCGCCCGGCGGGCAAGTCGCAGCAGCTGGCCGAGCAGGAAGGCGTCGACATCAAGCTGTACCAGGTCATCTACGACGCCATCGACGACGTGAAGAAGGCCATGGTCGGCATGCTGGCCCCCATCTCGCGCGAGAAGGTGATGGGCAAGGTCGAGGTGCGGCAGGTGTTCAACATCCCCAAGGCCGGGACCATCGGCGGCTGCTTCGTCACCGAGGGGAGGATCACCCGCAAGGCGCAGCTGCGGCTGGTGCGCGACTCGGTGGTCATCTACACCGGCAAGGTCGGCTCGCTGCGCCGGTTCAAGGACGACGTCTCCGAGGTGGCGCAGGGATACGAGTGCGGCCTCTCGATCGACGGCTACAGCGACCTCCGGGAGGGCGACGTCATCGAGGCGTTCGAGATCGAGACGGTCGCCGCGACGCTGGACGCCCCGAAAGCCTCCTGAAGCAGGGGGGACCGGATCGTGACGGTCGCCATCGCGCGCGTGACGCTGGTGCTGGCCGCGGCCCATTCGCTGAAGGACAAGCGGATGGTGCTGCGGCGGCTCAAGGACCGCGTGCGCGACAGGTTCAACGTCTCGATCGCCGAGGTCGACGCCCAGGACGTCTGGCAGCGGGCGGTCGTGGGGATCACGCTGGTGGGCGGCGACCGCAAGCACGTCGAATCGTCGATCGACGAGGTGCTGCGGTTCGTGCGTGAGAACGCGCCGGTCGCCAAGGACGAGCAGGAGATCCAGAGCTTCGGGTCGGGCGAGCTGCACGGGCCCGACTTCACACACTGGGAGGGCTGACCGGTGTCGCAGCGGATGGAGCGGGTGGCGGGCGAGGTGCGCGCCGTGCTCGGCGAGACCCTGGCGCGCGACGAGATCAAGGACCCGCGTGTCCGGGGAGCCGGGCTGATCACGGTGACCCACGTGCGCATCTCGGGCGACCTGCGGCACGCCACGGCGCTGTTCACGGTGCATGGGCTGGACGCAGCCGGCATGGAGCGGGTGCGCCAGGGGCTGGATCACGCCAGCGGGTACTTCCGGCAGGCGATCGCGCGACGGCTGCGGATGAAGGTGGCGCCGGCGGTGAGCTTCCAGGTCGACCACGTGTTCGAGCAGGCGGAGCGGGTGGAGAGGATCCTGAAAGAGATTGAGCCGGCGCCGGAGCAGAGCCAGAGCGGGGACGGCGACGAGGACGAGGACGATCGCGAGAACGAGGACGGGTAGAGCGGTGGATGGGGTGATCGTTGTCGATAAGCCTGTCGGGCCGACCTCGTTTGACGTGGTGGCGAAGATCAGGAGGGCGGCGAGGGTCCGGCGGGTGGGGCATGGGGGGACGCTGGATCCGCTGGCATCGGGGGTGCTGCCGGTGTGTATGGGGGAGGCGACCAAGCTGGCGGCGTTCCTGCTGGACGCGGACAAGGAGTACGAGTTCGCGGTCCGCTTTGGAGTCGAGACGGAGACGGACGACGCCGGTGGGGCGGTGACCCGGACGGCGGACGCGTCGGGGGTCGACGCGCGGGCGGTGCGGGAGGCGCTGGGTCCGCTTCGCGGGCCGATCCTGCAGGTGCCGCCGGCCTATGCCGCCATCAAGCGGGACGGCAAGCCTCTCTACGCCTACGCCCGCGAAGGGACCCCGATCCAGGTGGCGCCGCGCGCCGTGACGGTGTTCGAGCTCGAGCTGGTCGATTTTGCGGGGACGACGCAGGCGGGGTTCCGGGTCCGCTGCTCCAAGGGGACGTACGTGCGGGCCCTGGCGCGCGACCTCGGCCGGGCGCTGGGCGTGGGGGCCCACGTCACGACGCTGCGGCGGATCCGATCTGGTCCGTTCTCGCTGGCGGCGGCTCGGCCGCTGGAGGAGATCCTGGCCGGGCTGGCCTCCGGGGCGGTCCCGCGACTGATGACGCTGCCGGCCGCGCTGGCCGACTATCCGACGGCCTGCGTCGATGACCTACTGGCCAGGCGCCTGCGCGCCGGCCAGCGGGTCGCCTGGGCGTCACTGGGCGCCGTGCTCGAGACGCGGGTCTGCCTGGTCGACGCGCTGGGGGCGCTCATCGCCGTGGCCGAGCCCCGCGCGGATGGGCTGGTCCGCACGCTCCGCGTTTTTGGGGTCGAATCCCAGAAACCCGCACCCAAGGTGTCCGCCGACGTTGACGAAGGCGCGATATTGTAGGACATTCAATCACCTCAAAAGAGAAAAGAAGATCGTCAATGTCCCTCGCTGCAGAACGAAAATCGGCCGTCGTCCAGAAGTTCGCCCGCAAGGCCGGTGACACCGGCTCACCCGAAGTCCAGATCGCTCTCCTTTCGGAACGGATCTCTTACCTGACCGAGCACTTCAAGGCTCACGCGAAGGATCACCACTCGCGTCGCGGCCTGCTGATGCTGGTCGGCAAGCGTCGCCGTCTGCTGGACTACCTGAAGTCGAAGAACGTCGACCGCTATCGCGCGGTCATCCAGACGCTCGGCATCCGCAAGTAGCGCGTCGCGACTCGCGCTGACGGACGCCGTCTTTGCGTCCTGGATCTGCCACCCGTGCGCCCCCGCGCGGGTCTGGCAGTCGACCGCTTTTTCTTTCGCAGCAGGGACCAGACAGGAGACCACATGTTCGTACGTGAAGGTGTCAGTTTTGGCGGCAAGGAGCTCAGCATCGAGACCGGCCGCATGGCCAAGCAGGCCGATGGCGCCGTCGTCGTCCGCTATGGCGACACGATGGT
>Ga0335083_10002482_pt1 | contig 24271 bp, 18 predicted proteins | sample Lox_Sample_42_FD_206716 | JGI IMG/M metagenome (GOLD analysis project Ga0335083, IMG submission 206716) | Soil microbial communities from Loxahatchee National Wildlife Refuge, Florida, United States - Lox_Sample_4.2 | ecosystem: Environmental > Terrestrial > Soil > Wetlands | place: USA...
GTGTGAGGCCGGACCGTCCAGCTTGATCGTCACCGACGGGACTGCCTGGAAATAGCTGCCATGATTGCCGGGCCTGATGCCGATGCGCTTCAGCTCGTCCGCGATCCATTGCGCCGCCGCTTCTCCCTTTCTGGTGCCCGGGCCGCGCCCCTCGAACGCATCGTCCGAGATTGCCCTGTCGCGGGCGGAGATGTCGGCGGCGGTGATTTCGGGCGTGGTCGCGGGGTGGCCCGGATATCGGGCCAGCGCGGGCAGCGCCATCAGGCAAGCGGCGAACGCGAGGACGGGCGAAAGGCGCATGAGGCGGAAATCCTCGATCTCGATCCGGCGAGCATCCTACCTTGACGGCACCGGTTTTCGTGAGCGAGGGTCGCGATCCCGTTGGGGCGGCGCCCTCGCGAGCGTGGCAGGTGGCCGCGCCCGCCGCGCACTCTGGCGTCATGCTGCTGCTGACCTGGACGGTCGATCCCGATCCAGTGGATGGGGGGATTCCGCCCGCCATCCAGGCCGTCTTGGCCGAAGCGCTGTGTGCTCTGGGACCTTGCTGGTTCCCGGGCGACGAAGGGAGCGGAACGCCGGTCGCAACGGTGAGCTTGGCTCGCGCCTTCTCTCGGCGAAGGGCGTTTGTTTTTCGCGCCGAGCGCGCCGTCGATGTGCGCGGCGCCTTCGAGTCCGGTGCGCACGATTGGTCGATGGCCGCCCAGTGGATCGTCGTTTCGGGCCGAGATCGCGCATCGGATGATCGAATCGTGGATCTGCTCCGGGCCTTGCTCGAGGACTGGGAGGTCCCCGGCAGCTGGCCGGCCGACGTCCTGGCGATCATCCAGGCCGGCGTCGACGGGGACGCCGCCGGGTGCCATTGCCGAACGCCGGACATCGAACGCGACCTGCGCGACGCTCTCCAGCGCTCGGCGACCACGCATGGTGTGGTCTTCTCACTTTCGGTTCGGACGAATGCATGCTCTTCATGGACACCGATGGTGACTGGAAAGGGACCGCGGTGTCCGATGGACATGACGGCTACAACCTCTTTCGGAACAACAACGCTTGGTGGGGCTACCTGAGGCCCACCGGCAAGGGCGGAGTGAACGTTTTCGCCAGCTCTGACGGCGCTTGGATCGGTTACGGGGTCGTCGTGAGCGCATCCAAGACGGCGGGCGAATAGTCACCCCACGACAGCTGGACGGGCCAAGCAGAGCAACTGGAAGCGCCAGGTCGACGCTGGCGTCAGCCTCCTTCATCGAAGGCTGAACACATATTCAGTATATGTAAAAAATCGCGTATACTTGCAAGGTAGCGGAGCGTATTCGGGATGCCCTCACAGGATTCAAAGACGGACGACCGACTGGTCGTGAAAATTGAGGGAACGAGCCCATCTACGGTGGACGCCCAGGCGGCATTGCGGTTGGCCGCGGCCTATCTCGACCTGGTTCGATCGGTAGCGGACGAGGAGGGAGCGTCCCTCCAGTTCACTGGGATCCAGCTCCTGAACGAGTCGGTCGGCTTTGCCTTCCACGCGAGTGCGCCGGATGTTGCCCGCGAAGCTGCTACCCGAGCGGCCCGTTACGTATCTGGCGAGGACCAGCCTCCGCGAGGGGCGGCGTCGGCGACGAAGAGCGTGAAGGATGCCTTGAGACACCTACCTAGGCAGCAGTCGGCACGGGTCATTCTTGGTCCTTGGGCGCGCGAGCTTGCCATCGGGACCGTGACGTCGGACTTGCCCGCGGAGTCGTCTCTGTCGGTTCGTGCGAGGCTGATTCGAGCCGGCGGGACCAAGCCGGCCGCTCGCTTCGAGTCGGCCTCTGAGGAGCGTCCGTTCACGCTCTCGCTCAGCATCGATCTCGCCAGGAAGATCGGCCAATTCCTGTATCGCGAGATGGACATCGTAGCGAAGGTGCATCGTGATACGGAGCGCCTAATCGAGTACGGGGAGCTTCTGGAGTTCATTCCGATCGCCGACGATGACGCGACGGCGGGCTGGAAGGACTGGTACCGCGACTACTCACGCGAGTGGGACCAAGTGAAGGACATCGAGGCCGAGCTTGGGCGTCACGGACATTGATATAGCCAAGCTCCCGCAGCGGGCACTTCTCGATACCGGTATCGTGATCCGGGCGTTGGGCGACCGTCCGGAGGATCTCCGGTCACCTGCTTGCGAAGCGTTCTGGGAAGCTATGCTTCAGAATGGGCGTCAGGTACTGATCGCGGCCCCGACCATCGCCGAAATGGCTCGGAAGGAAGGCGCCAAGCGCAACGTTCCAAGGTGAAAAGGTGTGGAAGTGGTCGCGTTCGACGATCTCGCGGCGGAGCTTCTCGGTCGTGCTCTGCCGAACACCATTTTGCAGGCGACGACCAAGGGAACTGGACTGCCGAAAGACTACATCAAGTACGACGCACTCATTGTCTCGTGTGCGGCCCGTCATCGCGCGACTCACGTGATCTCACTCGACGGCGATCACACCGGTCTAGCTGTGAAGGTAGGTCTGGTTGTCGCCAAGCCAGAAGACTTCCTGACAGCGCAGGCGATGCTGCCGAACGTCCGGTAGAAACGCCTTACAAACGCACGTGCTTGTGCGCCGATCTTTAGAAGAATGCTGTGCCGATCAGGTGCATCTGGCAGCGTCGTGGCAGCGCCGGGCGCAAAAAGTGGTTCTGACGGCGCTACTATCAGCCGAATTTCATTCGAAAGCCGGGATGGCGAAACGGTAAACGCGGCGGACTTAAAATCCGCTGACGCGAAAGCGTCTTGTGGGTTCGAGCCCCACTCCCGGCACTGCGAGATCATGAGGTGACTTTCAGGAGTGGCGCACGGGTTCTGGCGCTGCACATTTGTTCTTGCACCGGCTCTTGGCCTCCTTGGTCTTCGAGGTGGTGGGCTCGGGCTCGGAGGCGGCCGCGGGGCCATCGCTGGCGCCGCGCCTCCGCATCCTGTAGCTCTTGCCCTTGGTGGTGATCACGGTGGCGCGTTCGGCGAGGCGGTCGAGCAGCGCGGTGGTGAGCTTCTCGTCGGCGCACACGTCGAAGAGCCAGACTCGGATTGGGGGCCGGCCGTTCTCGGCAACTGCACGGTCGTTGGCGCGTGAACCGGCGGTGGATCGGCGGGCCCACCAAGGGTCTTGCGACCGGGGAAGATGCCGATCTCCGTCCCGGCTGCCCTCGAAGCAGCGAATGCTGCCATCAAGGAATCGTCCGGACGATGATCGACGACAGGAACGGCGCTACGCCGAATGACAGTGTCCGGCCTCGTCTCCGGCCTGTCGCGCCAGCGCGCGCTTCACGTCAATCTCGGGCGTTGTCGGCATCCACGCGGCCGCCAACTCGCCGACGGTGATGTCGCATCCAGCTCGGCGCTCATGGCTCATCGCCGACCAGCGAGTGGCGCGTGACGGCGCCCGAGACGGTCTCGGCGCCGACGGTGACGTACAGGACGCCGTCGTTTCGCAGCAAGGTCCAGCGCGCGTTGCGCTCCGTGAGCGCCCCCAATCGGTCCAGAAACGCGGGTTCGAGCGCGTAGACCTCGATCTGCTCCAGCTTGTGAATGGTCCGGCTCTGCGCCTCGCGGATCAGGAGCCGCGGATCGTGCTGGGTGAAGACCACCACCCGCGGGGACGCCTTGCTGACCTTGTGCAGCCGCTCGGCGGAGGGCGTCCCGAGCTCGACCCAGACCCGCAGGTTGCCCTGCAGATCCTTCACCCAAAGCGGCGGCTCGTCTGTCGCGGAGAGCCCCTTCGAGAACGCAATCCCCTCCTCGAACAGGAGCGCATAGGCGACCACGCGCGTCAGCAGGTAGGACATCGACTCGGAAGGGTGGCGGGCTACACGGAGATCGAGCGACTCGTAGACGCCGCGGTCGACGTCCGAGAGCTCGATTTGCAAGTGATACACGGTCGCCGACAAAGCCATTCGAGCGACCTTACTCCGAATCCGACGTCGATCAGGCTTGGATGGCCAGCTTGCTCCGTCACATTCGTCCGGAAAAGAATCCGAACGCGCCGTCGCGCGTCGGAAGCACGCCGAAGCTCATGAACACACTCGGCCGCGACCACGCTTGGTGCGCTCCGGGCCCATCGCCCGAGCCCTCCGCGGGCCCGCCGTCGTCGGCGTAGCGCACGATGCCGCCGACCGTGAGGGACACGCCGGTTGCCTGGACGATTCCCAAGAGCGAGAACAGCGCCGCTTCGTTGGGCGAGGCGCCGATGGCCATCCACGGGCCGGCGACGGGGATCAGGAGGTCACCCGCCCAGGGGTTGTGCTTGGTGGGACACGGGCACATCTCGTTGGTCGCGCCGGCGAGGCGAAGGCGGCCAATACGCCCAGCGTGTACGGGACGGCGAAGGTCACCAGCCCGCCCACGATGAAACCGATTCGACGCGGGCGAGGCGCAGGCGAGGCGCCGGCTGGCGCTGGTTGCGCGGAAACTTGGAATCCGGGCGCCGCATCGGCGCGCACGGTCCCCGGGGAGAGGGTTAGCGCGACGAGCAGTGTGAACGTGATCGTCAATTCCATCGGCTCCAAAATAGGCATGAATCATGCCAGGCCGTGATTCCGCTGGAATAGGGGCGCGCCCGACCCCGAGACAGGACAATCTTGTCGCGACTCCGTCGAACCCAAGTGGACGCTGCGCGGGGGCCTGCCGCTCCGTCAGGGTTCGCGTCGGACTGTGCGAGGACTGCCGGGAGCCGACGCCATCAGCGCAGGGGCGGGCCGTAAAGGGTCTCGCGCAAGCTCATGTAGCCGAAGGTGTAGGTGCCCGCCGCCGTCGGCGGGGGACCGCTTCGCCTTCGTCACGATCGGCTTCGTCCAGGTCCTCGAGCCCGACGCGCCCGGCATGCACACGACCGACTCCGTCGACTGCGTGGTCGTGATCTCGGGCAGCGTCACCCTCGAGCTGTGCGTGTGGCCGGAGGTGTTGGCGCTCAGCGCGCGAGCTTCAGCTTGCCGTCGCCGCCGCCGCTGATGCCGGCGAAGAAGTCGTTGCCCTTGTCGTCGACCACGATGAAAGCGGGGAAGTCGACCACCTCGATCTTCCAGACGGCCTCCATCCCCAGCTCGGGGTACTCGAGCACCTCGACCTTCGTGATGCAGTCCTTGGCCAGGCGGGCGGCCGGGCCGCCGATCGAGCCCAGGTAGAACCCACCGTGCTTCTTGCAGGCCTCGGTGACGGCCGCCGACCGGTTCCCCTTGGCGAGCATCACCATGCTGCCGCCCGCCGCCTGGAACTGGTCGACGTACGAGTCCATCCGTCCCGCCGTGGTCGGCCCGAAGGATCCCGAGGCGTAGCCGGCGGGCGTCTTGGCCGGCCCTGCGTAATAGACCATGAAGTCCTTCAGAAACGCCGGCATGCCTTCGCCGCGATCCAGGTTCTCTTTGATCTTGGCGTGGGCGATGTCGCGGGCGACCACCATCGGGCCGGTGAGCGCGAGTCGCGTCTTGATCGGGTAGCGCGACAGCGTCGCGCGGATCTCGCTCATCGGGCGTGAAAGGTCGATGGGGACCACTTCGCCGGGCAGCTCCGCGCCGGTGATCTCGGGGAGATACCTGGCCGGATCGGTCTCCAGCTGCTCCAGGAAGATCCCCTCGCGCGTGATCTTCCCCAGCGCCTGCCGGTCGGCCGAGCACGAGACCGCGATGGCCACGGGACACGAGGCGCCGTGCCGCGGCAGCCGCACCACCCGCACGTCGTGGCAGAAGTACTTGCCGCCGAACTGCGCGCCGATGCCGGTCTGTTGCGCCAGCGCCAGCACCTTGGCCTCGAGCTCTCGATCGCGGAACCCGCGGCCCAGCGCGTTCCCCTCGGCGGGCAACGTGTCCAGGTAGCGGGCCGACGCCAGCTTGGCCACCTTCAGCGTGTATTCGGCCGAGGTCCCCCCGATCACGATGGCCAGGTGGTAGGGCGGGCAGGCCGCGGTGCCCAGCGAGCGCAGCTTGGCGTCGATGAACTTCATCAAGCTGTCGGGATTGAGCAGCGCCTTGGTCTCCTGAAACAGCAGGCTCTTGTTGGCCGAGCCCCCGCCCTTGGCCATGAACAGGAACTTGTACGCGTCGCCGTCGGTCGCGAAGAGCTCGATCTGGGCCGGCAGGTTGGTGCCGGTGTTCGCCTCGCGGTACAGATCCAGCGGCGCCAGCTGCGAGTAGCGCAGGTTGTCGCCGGTGTACTGCTGGTACACGCCGCGGGCGATGGCGGCTTCGTCGCCGCCGCCCGTGAACACCAGCTGCCCCTTCTTCCCCATGATGATGGCGGTGCCGGTGTCCTGGCACCCGGGCAGCACGCCTGCCGCCGCGATGTTGGCGTTCTTCAAGAGCTCGAGCGCGACGAAGCGATCGTTCGCCGACGCCTCCGGGTCGTCCAGGATGTTGCGCAGCTGCTGCAGGTGCCCGGGCCGCAACAGGTGCGCGATGTCGTTCATCGCCTGCCGGGTCAGCAGCGTCAGCGCCTCGGGCTCGACGCGCAGGAAGCTGTGCCCTGCCGCATCGAACGTCGAGACGTGGTCGCGTGAGAGCAACCGGTACGTGGTGGTGTCGCCGGTGACCGGCAACATGTCCTGGTATTCGAACGCGCGGGTGCTCACGACCGAGGTCTATCCCGTCCGATCGGCCTTCTACAAGGCCGATCCATCCCGTTGCTGCAGTGACCAGGAGCAGAGGTGGCCGTCGCCGCCCACCACGATCCGGCCCTTCACCGCGATGGGCGACGTCCAGCGCTCGACGTTCGAGCAGTTGCCGTTGCTGACGATCGCGGTGCCCGTGTCGCCGTCCACCCCCTGGAGCACGCCGCCGCTGGTGAACCAGACGATGGCGTTCGAGGTTCCGTCGGTGGTGGTGGCGATCGGGCCGGTGGTGGTGCTGTCCATGGCCGCGCACCAGACGATCGACGGCACCGGTGGATTGCCGGGCGCGATGCGCAGCGACACCACGGCGCGCCCGCTGATTCCGCCTGGGCACATGTTGGCGCCGCCCGTGGTGGAGAAGACGAAGTGGAGCCCCTGCGCCGTCCGATAGGCGGCGGGCGCGGTGTGGATCGACATGCCGCTGGCGGCCACGGTGAAGTCGACCTTGTGACCGTCGACGCCGCCCAGCGCCGTGGCGTCGAGGATGTACAGGTGTCCGTCCTTCGAGAGCTGGAGCACCATCTTGGACGGGGTCGAGCCGGCCAGCTCGACGTAGACGGGATTGACCGACGCCAGGTCGGCGTCGCTTCCGTCCATCGAGGACCAGCGCGAGGGGTAGTAGGCGTCGGCGCGCGAGCCGAGGCCGGTCACGCGAACCAGCTCCTCGCTGTCCTGGTGGGTGGACGAGCCGCCGCCCGTCCGGTTCCCCGTCGCGGCAAACACGCCGTTGCCGTCGGACGCCATCCCACCGGCGGCCCAGATCCCTTCGCCTTGCCCACCGGTCGCCCAGCCACCCATCTTCGTGGGGTTCGCGGTGTCGATGCCCAGGACCCAGCCGTGGTAGGGGCCGCAGTCGCCGACGTGGCCCCCGTAGGCGACAAAGAGCGTGCCGCCCACCAGCGACAGCGCGCTTCGCTGGTTCTCCGGCTGCGGCATGAAGGACGTTCCGCCCGAGGCCGGCACCGTCGACGCGTCCACCGGCCAGCCGCTCTTTTCGCTGCCGTCGTCGACCGACAGGGCGTGCACCTCGTGGCGTGAGATCGAGTCGGTCCCGATCGCGGCGGCCAGGTAGATCGTGCGGGAGGCGGCATCGATCACCGGCGTGCTCTCGATGCCGATCGGGTGGATGTTGCCGCAGCCGGCGCCGCTCTGCTGCGGCGAGCTGCCGACGTTGTGCGTCCAGACGACCGCGCCGGTCGTCTCGTCCAGCGCGTAAACGTCGTTGCCGGTGGTGACAACGAAGAAGGCGCCCTTGCCGCCGGGGCCGTTCTCCATGTACAGGGGCGACGCGAACATCGTGCCCGTGAAGTCGGCGGTGAATCCGGGCGTGGTGGTCATGGTCGCCGCCGCGGTCTGGGTCAGGGTCGGCTGCAGGAAGTGCCCGTCCCTCGACGGATTCTTGTTCCGCTCCAGCACCGATTGGCTGGAGGAGCTCCCCTTCGCCGGCCCCGACGAGCAGGCCGCCGACCAGAGTGGGATCGTCGCGCCGAGCAGCAGCAGGCGTGAGGTCATCGAGTCCGCCCTCCCAGCGCCATTTTACGCCAACCAGCAACCTGACTGGAAACTCTGGCTCGGGGGCACCCGAGGGGACCACGACATGTTTGTCGTTCTCGACGGTGCGGGTCGCGGGGGCACCTTCGAAAGTCCCCGCGATTCGTGGCGGCAGGCGTGGCATCTGGCTTGCTTGATGAGCTGCCGTGAAGTCGCGGCGCTGGTGTCATGGCACGGTCGCGCTGGTGTTCCTGGTGTCGCGGGTGCTGTATCGCGTGGTCCTGGGCGTTCGCTTCGATTGGTCGCCGATCACGTATTTCATCCAGTTCGTCGACCCCTGGTTCCTGCGGCACGACTTTCTTCGCAGCATCTTTTACCTGCACCACCAGGCGCCGCTGGAGAACCTTCTGGTCGGGATCCCGGTTCACTTTCTTCGCGACGATGCGGCGTACGTGGTCGTCGATTTCATCTACGTGGCGATCGGGCTGGCGACAGCGCTCGGCCTGGTCGAGGCGATGCTGGGCATGGGGGCGAGGCCGCTGTGGGCGGCGCTGGTGAGCTGCCTGTACACGGTCTCGCCGACGACGGTCACGTACGAAAACTGGCTCCTGTATCACGTTCCCGTGGCGTGCGCCCTGCTCTGGGCGCTGGTGGCCCTGCTGCGCTTTCAGCGGCAGCCCTCGTTCTGGTCGGCCTCGGCGTTCTTCCTTGCGCTCACGGCGGCGGCCCTGCTTCGCTCGACCATCAACTTCATGTACGTCGCCGCGATGGCCGCGCTGGCGTTGCTCTGGACGCCGTTTCACCCGTCGGGGCGCATCGCGGCGCGCAAGTCGATCCTGCGCGCGGCGGCGGGCCCGCTCCTGGTCGTGGCGCTCGTCGCCGCGAAGCCGTCGCTGCTGCTCGGCTATGGCTACGGCGAGGCGCTGCTGTGGGGGAACCTGTCCAAGAAGATCTGGAACGAGGTCCCCGAGACAGAGCGCACCCGCCTTCTGACCAACGGCCTGGTTTCTCCCGCGGCCGAACGGTTTTGCCTGGCCGACCTGCGGGAATTCGAACCGTTCCGCATTCCCCACGAACCACTGGGCGTGCCGTTGATGGACATGGAGCGCGCCCCGAACGGCCGCTGGAATGCCCACGCGTTCGAGTACCTCCCGATCGCGCGAGAGCTCTACAAGGTCGACGCGCTGTATCTGCTCCGCCACTATCCCGGGGCGTATGCGCGGGGCGTCGGTCACGCGCTGTCGTGGTATCTGTCGCCCGCCACCAACGACGCCAACCTGCCCGGCTCACCCAACTATCGACGTCTGACGAGATGGCGCGAGGCGCTCGACGAGCTGGGAGGCGCGCGGGACGGCAGGTATTCGGTGATGCTGGCCGCCGGGATTCCGCTGCTGCTGCTCTTCGGCGCAGCCGGAGTTTCGCGTGCGCGGATCGACGTGGTCTCCGAGCGTCGCAGCGCGGCCGGGTTCGCGTACATGCTGGCGACCATCCTCTACGCCGGCGTCTCCACGATGCTGATCTCGTACGGGGATTTCAGCCGCTACCGCTTCGAGGTCGATCCGCTGTACCTCGTTCTGCTCGCGACCGCCCTGACCAGAGGGCAGACGTTCATGGGCGAGCGGCTGTCTGGTTTCACGCGCCGGCCGAGCTGGATTACTCGAGCCGCCTGATGACGGGGATCGCCGTGATCCCGACGGCGTCGGCGCTCTCCTCGGGCACGACCTCGTTTGTCTTGGGAAACTCGACCGGCCTCAGGACCGTCAACTCACGATCGCAGAGGCGGAACCACTCGTCGTAGCGCGCTCTCTTCGCCGACATGTCGAAGCATCTCTCGAACGCCGTGGCCGCCTTGCCATCGAGCAGGTCTCCTGGGACGTCCTGATCGAACACCTGGTACAGCTGCCCGATGCGGGCGGCGGCGGCGACGTCGAAGGGGGGGGCCCTGAACGCGAACGCGGCCAAGTACAGCCGCCGCGCTCGCGCCAGCTGATCGAGCTTTCGGGTGACAAACGTCTCGAGACGCCGCCGAAATTGCGGACTCCAGCCAGGCCTCGGTTGCTCGACCAGGTCCGCCGCGGGAAAGTACCGCGGCAGGTTCAGGTCGGGTGGAGGCTTCATGCGCGCGAACGCCTCCCATTCGGCTTCCGCCAGGTAGAAGGCGGCGCCGGCGGCCGCGTGCGCGGCACCAGGCTCGGCGGGACCGATCGACGCCTTTGGATCCATTCCGGGATCGGTCTCGAAGAGCTCGGCGACCCTGTGACGAACGGGAGGCGTGCGCGGCTGGTGCACACCTCTGCCCAGGCGACGCCAGAGCTGCTGCACCGTCAAGAAGCGTCGTCGCGCCTCGGCAACCAGGGCGGGCTCCCGCAGCTGGTCGCAACCGCCGTCCTCGGTCGGCTTGGGGCACGAGGCCTTCCAGGCCTGCTCACCGCGAAAAAACTCATCGTCGATCGCGATGTCCGGCCCGCGATCAGCCGCGTTGGCTGGCCGAAGAGGTTGCCCCAGCTCCAGCACGAGCAAGCATGCGACGGCACCGAATCGCACGCGCCTATTGTCGCACGACTCCGGCCTTTGCTTGCGCGGGCGTTGCCACTATTCTCGGCCGCCGCGTGCTGACCATCGAGGAGCTGTCGAACGTCGCGATCTTTTCGAGCCTGTCCCCCGCCGAGCTGGAGCAGCTCGCCAAGCTGGCGGCGGACATTCACCTGGCCGCCGGCGAGTACGCGGTCCACGAGGGCGAGGAGCGGGTGCTGTTCGCCGTGATCGCCGGCAAGATCGAGGTCACCAAGAAGTTCGACGGCGTCGAGAAGACCATCGGGTGGCGCGCGCCCGGGCAGATCTTCGGCGAGGTCCCGCTGGCCCTGGGCGGGCCATTCCTGGGCAACTACCGCGCCGCCCAGCCGTCGCGCGTCATGCGCCTGACCGCGCAGCAGTATTACGCGGTCGCCGCCGCCGCGCCGGAGGTGGCGCGCCGGGTGGGCGAGCTCGCGCGCGAGCGCATCGGCGGCCTGCAGGGGCTGGCCGCGGAGGCGCCCAAAGCGCGCGCGCTGGTTCTGGGCCACCGCTGGGACACCGCCTGTTACGAGCTGCGCCGCTTCCTGGCGCGCAACCAGGTCAGCTTCGAGTGGCTGACGCCCGACGCCCCGGACCTGGCGGCGCGCTGGCCCGGCGCGCCCGGCGCCGACGCCTGTCCGGCGCTGCGCCTGACGGAGGGTGGCCTGACGCTGCTCAGGCCGGAGCCGCGCCGCCTGGCCGAGTGCCTGGGCCTGCCGACCGCCGCGCGCGCCACCGACTACGACACCGTGATCATCGGCGGCGGCCCGGCCGGTCTGGCGGCCGCCGTCTACGGCGCCTCCGAGGGGCTGGCCACGCTGGTCGTCGAGCGCGAGGCGCCCGGCGGCCAGGCCGGCACCTCGTCGCGCATCGAGAACTACCTGGGGTTTCCCAACGGCGTGTCGGGCGACGAGCTGGCCAGCCGTGCCCTGCAGCAGGCGCGCCGCCTGGGCGCGGAGATCCTGGTGACCCGCAACATCGTGCGCCTCGATCCCGCCACCCGCGCCGTCCACCTGGACGGCGGCGACGTCGTCCGGGCGCGCACCATCATCATCGCCACCGGCGTGACCTGGCGGCGGCTGGGCATCGAGGGCTTCGACCGCTTCATCGGGCGCGGCGTCTGGTACGGCGCCGCGCGCAGCGAGGCCAGCAACATGCAGAACCAGGACGTGTACCTGATCGGGGCCGGCAACTCCGCCGGCCAGGCGGCGCTCTATTTCGCCAACCACGCGCGCACCGTCACGCTGATCGTGCGCGGCACGTCACTCGAGAAGAGCATGTCCCATTACCTCGTCGAGCAGGTGCGGGCCAAGGCCAACATCGCGGTGCAGCTCGAGTCCGAGGTGAGGGCCGTGCACGGCGACAGCCACCTCACCGCCATCGACATCCGGACGCGCGGCGACGATGTGGTGCGGCGCGACTGCGGCGGGCTGTTCGTGTTCATCGGCGCCGACGCCGAGACCGACTGGCTCCCGCCCGAGATCGCCCGCGACGCGCGCGGCTACCTGCTCACCGGCGCCGACGCCTCCAAGTCGGGGCGCTGGACCCTGGCCCGCGACCCGCACCTGCTCGAGACCAGCGTCCCCGGCATGTTCGCCTGCGGCGACGTGCGGGCCAGCCCCGTCAAGCGCGTGGCCTCCGCCGTCGGCGAGGGGAGCATGGCCATCGCCTTCGTGCACCAGGTGCTGGCCAGCGCGGACTGACCTTCACATCTGCTCGGGCGCGGTGATGCCCAGCAGGTCGAGGCCCAGGGCCAGCGTGCGGGCGGTCGCGTCGGCCAGCGCCAGGCGCGAGGCGCGCGTCGGTCCCTCGGCTTTCAGCACGGGGCAGCTCTCGTAGAACGCGGTGAAGGCGGTGGCCAGGTCGTAGAGAAAGGCGCAGATGCGGTGCGGGTGCAGGGAGTCGGCGGTTCGATCGAGCGTGCCGGCCAGCTGCACCAGGGCCAAAGCCAGCGCGCGCTCTTCGGGGGCCTCCAGCGTGATGGGGCCGGCCGCCGCGCCGGCCTCCGCCGCCTTGCGCAGGATCGACCGGATGCGCGCGTGCGCGTACATCAGGTAGGGGGCGGTGTTGCCGTCGAAGGCCAGCATCCGCTTCCAGTCGAAGACGTAGTCCTTGATCCGGTCGCTCGACAGGTCGGCGTACTTCACGGCGCCGATGCCGACCGCGCGCGCGATCCGCGCCTGTTCGTCGGCGGCCAGCTCCGGGGACTTCTGGGCGACGGCCTCGGTGGCCCGGGCGATGGCCTCGCTCAGCAGATCGGCCAGCGCGACCGAGTCCCCGGCGCGGGTCTTCAGCATCTTCTTGTCCGGGCCCAGCACCGATCCAAAGGCCACGTGCTCGAGGCGCGTCCCCTCGTCCACCCAGCCGGCCATTCGCGCCGTCGCGAACACCATGGCCAGGTGCTGCGCCTGGGGCGCGCCCACGACGTAGATGAGCCGCGTGGCGTGCAGCTCGCGCACGCGCTGGCGCAGGGCGGCCAGGTCGGTCGCCGCGTAGCCGTAGCCTCCCTCTTGCTTGCGGATGATGAGCGGCACCGGCTCGTTGTCCCGCCCGGTGAACCCGGGCGGGAAGACGCACATGGCCCCCTGGCTTTCACGGGCGATCCCTTTCTCGACCAGCTCGTCGACCACGCCCGCCAGCAGCGCGTTGTAGGTGCTCTCTCCCGCGACGTCGTCGGGCGACAGCGTCACGCCCAGGGTCTGGTACAGGCCGGTGAAGTGCTGGACCGAGATGTCGACCAGCCGCCGCCAGAGCGCCAGCGTCTCCCCGTCGCCCGACTGCAGCAGCACCACGCGACGGCGGGCCCGGTCGGCGAACGCCGCGTCGCCGTCGAACTTGGCCCGGGCCGCCCGGTAGAACGCGCCCAGCTCGCGGACGCCCGTTTCGCCGCCGGCGCTGCCCTCGTCGACCAGGTGCTCGATGAGCATCCCGAAGGGCGTCCCCCAGTCCCCGACGTGGTTGCGGCGGATCACCGTGTGCCCCTGCCAGGCGAGCAGCCGGGCGATCGAATCGCCGATGATGGTGCTGCGCAGGTGGCCGACGTGCATCTCCTTGGCGACGTTGGGGCCGGAGTAGTCGATCACCACCCGCTCGGGCCGCTGCGCCCTTGGAATCGCCAGGCGCCCCTGGGCGTCGTCGCGCATGCGCTCGACCAGCGCGACCAGGTAGGTCGCGCGCAACGTGAGGTTCAGGAACCCGGGCCCCGAGACCTCGACGCGCGCGATCACGTCATCCGCGGGGAGCTTGTCGGCGATCGCCGCCGCGATCTCGCGCGGCGGCTTGCCCAGCTTGCGCCCGACGGCCAGGGCCAGGTCGGCCTGATAGTCGGCGTGCTGTGACCGGTGCAGCGCCGGATCGACGCCGGCCGCCGCGTCGCCCAGGGCGGCGCGCGTGGCGGCCAGGATCCGGTCGCGCAGGGGGATGAGGGGGTCGGCGGTCTCGATCGGGTTGGACACGGCAGGAGGCAGAGACTACGACAACTGCCGGGCCTCGGTCAGTCGGCTGTTGGCCTTGAGGAGCTGACCTCGGCCGTGCCGCCCTTGGCCGCCCAGGCCCCTCAGGACCCGTCTTCGGTTCGTCAGGTGGACTTGAGGGCGGTGAACTCGCCCGGGTCGTGGATGCGGGCCCCAGCGACGGCGCCCAGGCCGCCGCAAAAGTCGGTGGTCAGGTCGGAGTAGCCGAAGGAGCTGACCTCGGCGGTGCCGCCCTTGGCCGGGAATCCCTGCGCGTCGCCCTTCACGCCCAGAGCGTTCATCAGGTTGTAGTAGTACTTGTTGATGGGCGCGTTGGCGAGGCTGGGGTCGGTGCCGGTCTGCCCGGTGAGGCCGTTGGTCATTCCGTCGCTGCCGGCCCCGCACTGCGCCTCGCTGTTCCCCTGGGTCAACGTGGGCGAACCGTCCTCGACGTTCACCGTCCAGCCGGTCTTGAAGACGCCTCCGCAACTTCCCGCCTGGATGATCGGCAGGTTGTTGGTGTTCCCCGCGAGGCCGTCCGAGAACTCGTTGAACCAGACCGCCGCGGTGCTGTCGAGCAGCGTGGAGCCGTCGCCGTTCTGGATGCCGTCCAGCATGGTGGCCAGCTTGGCGAACTTGGACGCGTAGTACTTGTCGATGATCTGGAGCTTGTCCAGGGCGTTCGCGACACAGGTCCCCGTCAGGTTCGCGTTGTTGCTGCGCACCGACAGATTCTCCGATTCGTCGGTGAAGCCCAGGCCTCTGAAGTAGTAGTTCGGCGGGTATTTCAGCACGATCACGGGGTTGAAGTTGCAGGCGGTCGCCAGCACCGCCATCACCGAATACATGTCCGCGCCGTCGAGATCGGCCGTCACCATGTGGGTCAGGATGTCGCCGTCCGACGGGACGTTGTTCACGGCGGCGGCATTGTCCGAGGTCGCTTCCAGCTGAGTGGCCAGATCTTGCGAGCACTGGCTGGACGTCATCGTGCGGCCGGTGTCGTTGATCAGCGCCTTCCAGGCTTCGAGCTTGTTCTTGTCCTCGGCGGACATGTCGAACCGCTCCAGCGACTCCAGGTCGGCCTTGACCAGGTCGGTCACCAGCTTGCCGCGCGCCGCGGCATAGCTGTCCGGGTTGGCCGACCCCGGAGCGAAAAGGCCCGTGAGTGTGTTGAAGATGCTCACCGGGTTGCCGAGGCCGGGGTAAACGGCGGCGGCCGTGGCCGGCGCGCTGCTGGTCTTCAGGTACGAGATGGCCGACTGGGGCGACTCGCCCATGGTCCCGCCCGAGTTCCCGACCCGCATGTGAAGCGGCGTCCCGGACGAGCTGAGCTGCTGAGCCATGACGTGATCCAGCGAGCTCCCGACCGGCATGGCGTTGAGCTTCGTCTCCTGGCCGAAGCTGAAGGGGTCGTTGGTGTTGGGCGTGACCGGTTGCAACGTGAAGTACGACCCGACCACATTCAAATGCCGGTCGTTTCCCTGCCCCAGGCCGTGCACGCCGTCGTTGTTCTGGGTCCACTCGTTCATCGCGCGGATGCCGCGCGGGATGAGGAGCTTGCCCAGCACCGGCGTGAGCGCGGCCAGGCTGGTGGGCGCCAGGTCGCTGGCCGTGAGCGCGCCGTGCGACTTCACGGGGAAGAACCTGGTCGTGACGCAGCCGTAGTGCGTGAACATCATGATCAGTTGCCGTGGCGCGGCGATGGTCTGGCTCCGGGGCTTGCGTTCCCAGATCGAGCTCAAGAACGGCGCCGCGACCGCCGCCCCGCCCAGGCCCCGGAGGAAAATTCTTCGATTCATTCGCATGGGTTACGCTCCCAGCAGACTGTCCCTATCAGCTTTCCCCCCGATCAACATGGGCCTTCGGCCTTGGATTCTTCAGTCGCGAGTCGCGATTTGTACGGCGGCGGCGCTGTGCGCGCTGTCGTTCGCCACGTTCCTCTGGTCGCCCAACCACCAGCTGACCGACTCGGGGTACGCGCTGCTCGTCAGCGAGAACCTGATTCGTCACGGCGACCTCGATCTCGCGCGCTACCGGCTGGATAGCGGCCCGGGTTCGAACTACCGCCTCGAGCACGCGGGCGATCACGTCCATTACTACTTCCCGGTCGCCGGCTCGATCCTCTCGGTTCCCTATGTGGCCGTCGATCGGCTGATCGGCAGGGCGATCGCCGACGGTGACCATTACGACAGCCGGGTCGAGCGGGCAGTCCAGGCGCGGCTGGCCGCGCTGCTGATGGCGGCGTTCACCGCGATCGTGTTCTTCACCGCGCGGCTGATGCTGCCCAATGGCGCCAGCGCCGCCGTGGCGCTGGTGGTTGCGTTCGGCACACAGGTCTACAGCACCGCCTCGCGAACGCTCTGGTCCGACGACTGGGCGCTGGTGCTGGTGGGCCTGTCTGTCTACCTGCTGCTGCGCGCGGCCGCGCGCGATGCCGGCCGCCCTCTGGTCTGGCTGGCAACGCTGGAGTCGTGGGCCTATTTCGTGCGGCCGACCAACGGGATCGTGCTGGCGGGGACCGCGATCCTCCTGCTCCTCGTCGAGCGGCGCGCCAGCTGGAAGTTCTTCGTCACGGCCGGGCTCTGGGTGGCCGCCTTCGTCGGGTGGTCGCTGGCCCAGACCGGGGAGGTGCTGCCCTCGTATTTCCGCAATCGCCTGGGCGGCGCCACCGGGGAGTCGCTGGTCGGGACGTTGCTGAGCCCGAGCCGCGGCCTCTTCGTTTGCGTTCCGGCGACGCTGGCCGTCGCGCTGCTGCTGGTTCGCACCTGGTCGCGGCTGCCTTTCCGTCCGCTGGTCCGCCTGGCCATCGGGATCTGCGTCGCCCAGTGGCTGGTGGTGGCCGGCTTCGACAAGTGGTGGGGCGGCCATTGCTTCGGCGCCCGGCTGTTCACCGGCCTGGTCCCCTGGCTGGCGCTGCTCGGCGTCCTGGGGCTGGTCGCTGCCCGGCCGATCTCCCGGGCTCTAACGGGCCTTCTCATCGGGCTGGCGGCGCTCAGCGTGCTGATCAACGCCGCCGGGGCCATCTCCGCCGAGACGTTCCGCTGGAACCTCCAGCCCGAGAACGTGGATCTGGCGACCGGGCGCCTCTGGAGCTGGAGCCGCAGCCAGCCGCTCGCGCCGCTGCGCGACTGAGCGCTACTTCGTGACCACGACGGTCGCCGTCGTGAAGTCGATGGTTCCGCTGTTGTTCTGCCCCTCGACCAGGATGCGGGTCTCTTCCAGGTTGCCGAGCGTCAGGCCCAGGCTCGCCCACTCGTCGAAGTGCTTGGAGATCGAGATGTGCCCGCACTGGCGCGGCGACGTCCGGACGCTCCAGAACTGCACGAAGTCCTGGTTGGTGCCGGTGATGTTGGCGGCGTTCTTCTGCTGGTTCGTCATGACGTCGTACGTGCCTTCACCGTCGATGGTGAAGGTGCCGACCTTGGTGAAGTTGGGCTTCTTCCCCAGCCAGTTCTCCGCGATGTAGTACTCGTGCAGCGGGCTCACCGACCAGCCGTAGATCCCGATGTTTCCGAACCCGCCGGTGGTGATTCCCGTCATCGTGTAGGCGAAGTCCGACGAGAACGTCCCGATCTGGGTGTAGGTCTTGCTCTTGTCGAACGCCAGGCCGACGCGGGCGATCCAGTCGCTGACGTTCATCCAGTTCGCCTTGAACGCGGCGTCGGTGCCGTAGACGGTCATGCAGCCCGAGCCCTTGCCGTCGGACCAGAAATTGTACGAGTAGCCGGTGCTCCCGATGTTGCCGCTCTCGCCCGCGGTCGGCGCGTTGCAGATCTGCATGCCGCCGGTCCGGGGAGGGACGGTCGGGCAGGGCATGTCGGCCCCGTCGACCGAAGCGTCCATGTTGCTCGTCGAGCCGCCGCTGCCGCCGCCCGTCGCGCCGTGGCCGGCCCCGCCCGCCGCGCCGCCCGTCCCCTTGACCCCGCCCGTCGGCGTGCCGCCCGTCCCCGGGCTGCCCCCGCCGCCGCTGCCGCCCATGGCCTTCGCGCCGCCGGCTCCGCCGCTGCCGCCGCCGGTCGCGCTGTTGCCGCCGGTCGATCCACCCGTGTGGCTGCCGCCGGTGCCGCTGCCGCCGGTGTTGCTGCCGCCGGTGTTGCTGCCGCCCGTGCCGATCTGCCCCCCCGTGGCTCCGCTGCCGCCGGTGCCGGTGCCCGTCGGCGAGTTGGGGCCGCAGCCCAGGACTCCCAGCGCAATGCCCAGAACAAGCCTATGCCGCAGCGCCCCGCGCATGGAGCTATTGTCTCATCGAAGCGAATCCCCGGACGAGTTCGTATTTTTGACCGCAACCTCCGTTTCCGGCAGGCGTCGCCCCTTCCAGAGCATGTAAATCGCCGGGTAAACCAGCAGCTCGAGCAGGGCGGAGGTCACGACGCCGCCCACCATCGGCGCGGCGATCCGCTTCATCACGTCGGCGCCCGTCCCGTGTGACACGAGGACGGGCACCAGGCCGGCCAGGATGGTGGTCACTGTCATCATCTTGGGCCGGATCCGCTTCACGGCGCCCTGGTAGATGGCGTGGCGGGCGGCGGCGCGCGTGCGTGGCGCGTGGTCCTTCCAGGCCAGGTCCAGGTACAGCAGCATGACGATGCCGGTCTCGGCGTCCAGGCCGGCCAGCGCGATGATCCCGACCCAGGTGGCGACCGACAGGTTGTAGCCGAGCGCGCCCAGCAGCCAGAACGCCCCGACCAGCGAGAACGGCACCGCCAGCATGACGATCAGCGCCTCGATCGCGCTGCCGCCGTTGGCCAGCAGCAGCAGGAAGATGATCGCCAGCGTGGCCGGGATGACCACCGCCAGGCGCGCCTTGGCCCGCTCGAGGTAGCGGAACTGGCCGGCCCATTCCAGCCGGTAGCCTGGCGGCAGCTTGACGTGGGCGGCCACCGCGCGGCGCGCGTCGGCGACATAGTCGGCGATGGGGCGGTCCGTGTCGGCGAAGACGTAGGCGTAAAGGCGGCCCCCCTCGTCGCGCAGCATGGCCGGCCCGTCGCGCGACACCAGGTGCGCCACCTGTCCCAGCGGGATCTGCGCGCCGGCCGCGGTCGCCACCAGCACGTGCTCGAGGTCGGCGGTGGTCGTGCGGAAGTCGCGCGCGTAGCGGACCGTCACCGGGTAGCGCTCGCGGCCTTCGACGGTGGTGGTCACCGTCTTGCCGCCGATGGCGGTCTCGATGGCGTCCTCGACGTCCTCGACGTTCAGGCCGTAGCGGGCCGCGGCGTCGCGATCGATGTCGAAGTCCAGGTAGTGCCCGCCGCCGATCCGCTCGGCGAACGCGCCGCGCGTCCCCGGCACGTCGCGCAGCGCCGCCTCGATCCGGCGCGAGACCTGATCGATGCCGTGGAGGTCGGGACCCAGCACCTGGATCCCCAGCGGGCTGCGCACGCCGGTGGCCAGCATCTCGGTGCGCGTCTGGATCGGCATCCACCAGACGTTGGGCATGCCGGTGAACTGCATCGCCGCGTCCAGCTTCGCGACCAGCGCCTCCCAGGTTTCGCCTGGCGGCCAGGTCGATTGCGGCCGCAGCTGCACGATGGTCTCGAACATCTCCAGCGGCGCCGGATCGGTCGGCGTCGAGAAGCGTCCCGCCTTGCCGAACACCCGTTCGATCTCCGGAAAGGACTTCAGCGCGGCGTCCATGCGGCGGATGACGTCGCTGGCGCTGGCGTCGCTCATCCCCGGCACGGCGGTGGGCATGTACAGCAGCGTCCCCTCGTCGAGGGGCGGCATGAACTCGCTCCCCAGCCGGCGCGCCAGCGGGATCGTCGCGGCCACCAGCAGGGCCGCCGCCAGGATGACGGACCAGCGGAAGCGCAGGGCGAACCGGCAGGCCGGCCCGTAGACGCGCACGAGCGCGCGCGCAATCGGGTTCTCCTCTTCGCGGCGGATGCGCCCGCGGATGAACATGGCGGCGACGGCCGGCACCAGCGTCACCGACAGCAGCGCGGCCCAGGCCATCGACAGCGTCTTGGTGAAGGCGAGCGGCCGGAACAGCCGCCCTTCGGTTCCTTCCAGCGTGAACACCGGCAGGAACGCGACCGTGATGACCAGCAGCGAGAAGAAGATCGGCCGCCCCACCTCCATCAACGCGCGCGTCACCACCTCCGCGCGGGGCTCCGCCTGTCCCGCCGCCTCCCAGTCTTCCAGCCGCTTGTGGACGTTCTCGACGACGATGATGGCTGCGTCGACCATCGCGCCGATGGCGATGGCGATGCCGCCCAGGCTCATGATGTTCGCGCCCAAACGCAACGCCGCCATCGGCACGAAGGCCAGCAGCACGGCGATGGGCAGCATCAGCACGGGAACCAGCGTGGAGCGCAGGTGGAGGAGAAAAAGCAGGATGACCAGCGCCACCACCGCCATCTCTTCGAGCAGCGTGTGCCGCAGCGTCTGGATGCTGGCGCGGATCAGCGTCGAGCGGTCGTAGGTCGGCACGACGCGGACCCCGGGTGGCAGCGTCGGCTCCAGCTCGGCCAGCCGAACCTTGACGGCGTCGATGACGTCCAGCGCGTTCTCACCGGTGCGCATGACGACGACCGCGCCCACGGCCTCGCCCTTGCCGTCGAGCTCGGCCAGACCGCGCCGTTGCCCCGGCCCGATGCGCACCCGCCCGACGTCACGCAAGGTGATGGGAGTGCCGTTCTCCGTCGCCAGGACCACCTTCTCCAGGTCGGCGGTGCTCTTCACGTAGCCGCGGCCGCGGATGAAATGCTCCGTGCCCGACACCTCCAGCACGCGCGCGCCGACGTCGCCGTTGGACCGGCGGACGGCGTCGGTCACCTGCATCAGCGTCACGCGCAGGCTCTGCATGCGGCGGGGGTCCAGGTCGACCTGGTACTCGCGGGCGAAGCCACCCACGCTGGCCACCTCGGCGACGCCCGGGACGCTCTGCAGCGCGTAGCGCAGCGTCCAGTCTTGCAGCGACTGCAGCTGCTCCAGGCTCTGCCCGCCGGTCTCGTCCACCAGCGCGTACTCGAAGACCCAGCCCACGCCCGTCGCGTCCGGCCCCAGGGCAGGGGTCACGCGCTCGGGCAGCTTGGGCGCCAGGCTCGACAGATATTCGAGCACCCGGCTGCGCGCCCAGTAGACGTCGGTCCCATCCTGGAAGATGACGTTGACGAACGACATCCCGAACATCGACTGGCCGCGCACCGCGCTGACGTGAGGCGCGCCGACCAGCGCCGTCACGATCGGGTAGGTGATCTGGTCCTCGATCAGGTCGGGCGCGCGGCCCATCCACTCGGTGTAGATGGTCACCTGCACGTCGGACAGGTCGGGGATCGCGTCCAGCGGCGTCCGGCGCAGCGACCAGACGCCCGCCACGGTCGCCATGGCGACCAGCAGGATCACGACGAACCGGTGCCGCGCCGACCAGGCAATCAGTCGGGCGATCATCTCGACGGCGCTCTCCAGCGGGGGAGGGCGTCGCGCAGCTTGGCCTCGCTCGACAGCAGGAACGTCGCGCCGGTCGCGACGCGGTCGCCGGCGCTCAAGCCGGAGCGGACCTCGTCGTACTCGCCGGCCTGCGCGCCGATCTCGACCTCGACCGGCTCCAGGCGCCCGCCGCCGCGGTCGAGGAAGGCGTAGCGGTGCTCGCCCGACATGAGCAGCGCCGAATCGGGAACCGACAGGCGCGTCCCCAGCGGCGCGTCGATCGCGACGTCCGTGAACATGCCCGGCTTCAGCGCCAGTCGCGGGTTCTTCAGCTCCAGGCGGGCCCCCAGCGTGCGGGTCTTGTCGTCGACGACCGGCGCGACGAAGGTGACGCGCGCCTCCAGCGGCTCGGGCAGCGCCGGAACGCGCACCCGCGCCGGCTGGCCCACCGATAGGAAGGCGGCGTCGCGCTCGGCGACGGCGGACTGCACCCAGACGCGCCCCAGGTTGCCGATCCGGAACAGCGACGTGCCCGCCTCGAGCCGCGCCCCCTCGACGACGTTCTTGTCGATGACCACGCCGGCGACCGGCGACGAGATGGTGACGCGCCCGTCGGGCTTGCCCGCCCGCTCGATCTCGGCCAGCTGAGCCGGGGAGAGGTCCCAGTAGGCCAAGCGCCTCTCCAGGCCGCCGGTCAGCTGCGGGCCCGCGCCCGAGCGCCGGGCCGCCAGCAGCTCCTCCTCGGCGGCCAGCAGGTCAGGGCTGTAGACGACCGCCAGCGGCTGGCCGCGGCGGACGGCCTTCCCGGTCTCGGCGACCAGCAGCTTCTGCACGTAGGCCTCGTACTTCAGCGTCACGTCGCCCAGGTTCCGCTCGTCCACCTCGACCCGGCCCGCGGCCCGCAGCGTGATCGCCAGCGGGCGCGGCGCCACGGTGCCGAAGGTGACTCCGATCAGCTGCTGCCGCGCCGGGGAAACGACGATCGCGTTGCCGGCCGCCCCCGCGTCTTCGACCGTGAGGCCGGGACGGGTGGTGGCGACCTTCAACTTCACCTCCTGGTGGGCGTGCCCCGGAACGTCGACGGACAGCGTGAGGAACCAGTCGCCCGCCATCGACAGCGGGTACGAGATCTCCCAGCGGCCTTTGTCGCGCGCGCGTACCGCGCCGTTCCCCTTCATCTCGGGCATCGCGCCCATGGCGGGCATGTTCCAGACGAAGGCGAGCGCGGCCGATTCGACCGGCTTGCCGGCGGCATCGGCCACCGCGACGTCCAGCCGGTTCTCGCCGGTGCGCGGCGGGCTGGGCGCGATCGCCAGCGTCAGCGTCAAGTCGCCGGCTCGCACGGTCTTGGCGTCGCCGGCTGCGAGCGCCCGGGTGATCGTCAGCGCGAACAGAACGGCAACGGCCCGCTTCATGGCGCCTGCTCCTGGTGCGAGATGCGCGATCCCGATTCGGCGGCGCGTACCAGGCCGACGTCGCCGCCCACGGCGCGCTGCAGGTCGGCCAGGTGCTGGGCGTACGACGCCAGGTGCATGGCCAGGTCCAGCTCGTGCATCTGCAGGTCGCGCTGCGCGTCCAGCACCATCGCGAAGCTGCCGCGCCCGGCCGCGTACGACGCCAGCGCGCTGTCGAGCGCCTGCCGTGACAGCGGGATCAGGTGGTGGTGCAGCTCGGCCTGCCGCGTCTCGGCGGTCACCTCGGCCAGCGCGTCCTGGATCTCGGCCGACACGCGCGCCTGCAACGCCTCCGCGTCCGCGCGGGCTGCCTCGACCCCCGCCTGCGCGCCGTCGATGCGGGCGCGGTTCTTCCCGGGGAAAACCGGCAGGTTCACCTGCACGCCCAGGAACAGGAAGTCCGACGGCGAAGTGGAGCCGCCGAAGACGTGCATCTCGCCGGCCGACAGCCCCAGATCGGGGATCGAGGCGGCGTGGGCCAGCCGCACCCGTGCTTCGGCGGCGCCGGAGGCCGCCTGCGCGACGGCCAGCTCGGGGCGCTCGCGCAGCGCCCGGGCGCGCAGCGTCTCGAAGGCCGGCAGGTCGCTCAGCAGGCCGGGTTCCGAGGTGCGCCCGATGTCGCTGCCGGGCGCGCGATCCAGCAGCGCCACCAGCTTGGCCACCGCCGCGGCCCGACGCGCGCGAGCCGCCTCGCGGTCGGATTCGACCCTCAGCTCCTCGCTCTGCGCCCGCAGCACCTCGGCCTGCTCGCCCCGTCCGGCCGAGACGCGCGCCGAGGCCGCCGCGACCAGCGAGCGCAGCGTGGCCGCGATCTCGTCGTCGACCTCGATGGTTCGATCGGCCAGGAACAGGTCGAAGTAGGCGCGGGCCACCTCGGACTCGACGTCGCGCGCCCGGGTCGACACCTCGGCCCGCGACCCAGCCGCCATGGCGCGGGCCTCGTCGGCGCGCGCACCGCGCTTGCCGCCCAGCGGGATCCACTGGGTGACGTTCAGCATGAGCGGCACGTTCGACAGGTCGACCGGCATGTTCCAGAGCTGGAGCATCACCATCGGGTCCTCGAACGCCCCCGCCGGATCCACGGCCGCCGCGTCGGCCCGCGCGCGGGCCTGCGCCGCGTGCACCTGCGGGTTCTTGCGGCGTGTTTCGTCGAGCAGCTCGGCGAGATGGACGATCGGCGCGACGGGTGGGCTGGATGTGGACGGACTGATGGCCAGACAGACGTAGAGCACGAACATTCCTGGACCTCTGATCGCGAGAGTGAACGGCGGAAACGACGACGTTCAGCGCGCGATCAGATCAGGAACGACTGCGTGAGCAGGAAGACGGGGGATGCGTGGCCGCG
>Ga0335083_10002483_pt1 | contig 24268 bp, 24 predicted proteins | sample Lox_Sample_42_FD_206716 | JGI IMG/M metagenome (GOLD analysis project Ga0335083, IMG submission 206716) | Soil microbial communities from Loxahatchee National Wildlife Refuge, Florida, United States - Lox_Sample_4.2 | ecosystem: Environmental > Terrestrial > Soil > Wetlands | place: USA...
CAGGCGCAACGTGATCAACAACACGGGCGCGGCCACGCCAATCGAGGCATAGCTGGGCAACAGTCCCACCAGGGCGGTCGAGCTGCCCATGATCACGATGGTGATCAGGAAGGTGTACTTGCGGCCAACCAGGTCACCGATGCGACCGAACACCAGCGCGCCGAACGGGCGCACGAAGAACCCGGCGGCGAAGGCCAGCAGCGCGAAGATGAAGCCGGTCGTCTCGTTGACGCCGGAGAAGAACTGTTTGGTGATGACCGCCGACAGCGAGCCGTACAGGTAGAAGTCGTACCACTCGAACACGGTGCCGAGCGAGGAAGCGAAGATAACCGTGCGGTGCGCACGGTCGATGCCGGATGTCCGCTGTGGCTGAGCGTATTGCGCCGGAGTGGCCATGGATCCCCCTGTGTGCCTCCGTGCTGTTGTTGAGTCTCTTCGCGGCTTACTTAAGCACGATTGCCCGCGGCCTGTCTGCCTCGTCGCCACGGCGGCGGCGCCCCACTGGACTGGGCGACCCTACCTGAGGTAGAACGTTCGTTCCATAAAATGGTATGCGGAAGAACGAACATGGACAAGGCGGACCGCCGGATCCTCGCCCTGCTCGAGCAGGAGGCGCGTCAGTCGCTGGCCGAGCTGGGCCAGCAGGTGGGACTAACCAAGACGCCCTGCTGGCACCGTGTGCGCGAGCTGGAACGCTCCGGGATCATCCGCGGCTATCACGCCGAGATCGACTCCGGCCTGCTGGGACTGCGCGTGCATGCGTTCGTGCATGTCACGATCAGCTCGGTGAAGCACGCTGAGTTCGAGAACGCGGTGCTGCATCACCCGGCCGTCCTGCAGTGCTTCACGACCGCGGGACAGGCGGACTACCTGATGCACGTGCTCGTGGCGGATATCGAGGAACTGGACGGCGTGCTGCGGATGGAGATCTCCCGCATGCCGGGAGTGCAGCGTATCGAAACAACCGTGTGCATGAAGACGATCAAGCCACGCGCGCCGGTGACCGGCTGCCTGCGCTGAGCGGCAGCCGACCGGACAGTTCCGCTCGCGCCGGCACGGTGTGCGCGGCGCGCTATCGTACTGTCAGACCGGATCGGACTCCGCGGAGCCACCCGACAGGACCACGGGAGTCGCCGACTGACCATTCAACAGGCCCTTCCAGGACACTTCCTGTCCCTTGCGCTTGCCCTTTTCCGTCAGCTTCACACCCTCGGGCGACAGGGTAACCATGTACGGCTTGCCATCGATGTCGATTTCGCGCTTGAGCAGCTTGTCCAGCTTGGTTGCCATCTCACCCTCTGATTTGCCCTGATTTGAGTTCGCCGCGCTGTCGTCAGCGCACCCCCTGGCCTCGGCCGGCCACGGGAGCCGGATCATACGCTACGTCCGGCGCGACGTGGCGAATTCACCACGAGTGTCACTCTGCGCGGCCGAGTGTCGCTCCGTGCGGCCAACTTCTGCGTGGCGTACTGCTGCACAGCCAACCCGCCGCGCTAAACTCCCCAGGTGATCCCCTCCTCCAACTGGCCCGGCCGTCAGCCTGCTGCCGTCAACAATCCCACCGGCCGTGGCGCATTCGTGCTGGTCTGCGACCACGCCTCCAACTGGGTGCCTGCGGAACTGCACCAGCTCGGCCTGCCCGACTCACAGTTGCAGCGGCACATCGCCTGGGACCCCGGTGCGCTGGCACTGGCGTTGCAGCTCGGCCGTCTGCTGGATGCACCGCTCGTGCATGCGACCGTTTCACGCCTGGTGCTGGATGTGAACCGGGAGCCGGGCCACGCGGGCTCCATCGTCGACAGTAGCGAAGACACGGCGATTCCGGCGAACCGCGGCATCGATCCGGCCGAGCGCGCGCGTCGTGTCAGCGCCATCTACGAGCCGTATCATCGAGTCCTGGCCGGGGTCGTGGAGCGTCAGGCCGCCTTGCATGCGCGCCTGCAGGTCATCGCCGTTCACAGCTTTACACCCGTGTTTCGCGGCCAGCAGCGTCCCTGGCATGTCGGAATCCTCTCGGCGGCCGATCGTCGGATGGCCCAACCGCTGATCGAACTGCTGCGCCAGCCTGGGGATCTCGTTGTTGGAGACAATCAGCCCTACGCGCCCACGGATGGTGTCTATCACACGCTGGAGCGTCACTGTAATGCGCGCAGCCTGCGGTCGGTGATGATCGAATTGCGTGCCGATCTGATCGAGACGGACGACGCGCGCTCACGCTGGGCGGACAGACTGGCTCGAGCGTTGCAGGTCTGCGGCGGGTGACCATCACGTGGCGCAATCCGGTAAACTGCGCGGCTTCCGCGGGCCGCCCGCCCCAGATGCGTACCTGATGAACCAGCCAGCCGACCTCACGCGCGAACAGGCGATCGAGATCCGATTCGGGCAGGTGGGCCTGGTGCAGGTCAGACTCCACACCACCGACCCGGGTGCGATTCTCGATGAGTTGACCGGGCGGACGGCGACTGCGCCGCATTTCTTCGAGCGCACGGCGGTCGCCCTGGATCTGAGTGGGCTGCGGGGCGAACCGGTTCTCGCCGAGATCCGTGGTGTCATCGATGTCGTGCGCCGCGCAGGCATGCTGACCGTCGGACTGACACAAGGCAACGAGTCCACGGAGTCCCTTGCCCGGCAGCTCGACGTTCCGCTCATCACTCCCATCCGCGTGCCCAGCAGACCCGTGCCGGTCGTGCAGGCCGCGCCCCAGCCTGACCCCGCGCCGCCCGCCCTCATGCAGTACCAGCCCGTGCGATCGGGACAGCGCGTCTATGCGCGCGACCGCGATCTCATCGTCCTGGCGACTGTGGCCGCGGGAGCCGAAGCCATGGCGGACGGATGTGTTCACGTGTACGGCTCGCTGCGTGGACGCGTCATGGCCGGAGCGCATGGCGACACCGCCGCTCGCGTGTTCTGCCAGGAATTCCGCGCCGAGCTCGTATCCATCGCGGGCGTGTTCCGCGTTTTCGAGACCCTCCCCGCCGAACTGGCCGGTCATCCCGTGCAGTCGTGGCTGGACGGTGAAACCCTTCGTTTCGCGCGCCTCGGCACCTGAATCACGCATGACCCGTCCTGACTGCCTTCGGGGCAACCCGACCACCGCGGCGCGCGGGCGCCGATCCGCACTGAGGAGATTGGAGAGTTGACCGAGATCATTGTCGTCACATCGGGCAAGGGAGGCGTTGGCAAGACCACGACCTCCGCCAGCATCGCCTGCGGGCTCGCCCGCCGCGGCAAGCGCGTCGCCGTGATCGATTTCGACATCGGCCTGCGCAACCTGGACCTCATCATGGGTTGCGAGCGGCGCGTGGTGTATGACTTCGTGAACGTCATCCAGGGTGAGTGCACGCTCAAGCAGGCGCTCATTCGGGACAAACGCATCGAGACCCTGTACGTGCTCGCGGCCTCCCAGACACGCGACAAGGAAGCGCTCACTTCCGAGGGTGTGCGCCGCGTGTTCGATGACCTGACGGCGGATGGGTTCGACTTCATCATCTGCGACTCCCCGGCGGGGATCGAGAAAGGCGCGCACCTGGCCATGTATTTCGCCGATCGCGCCGTGGTGGTCGTGAATCCGGAAGTGTCCTCGGTCCGGGACTCCGATCGCATCCTGGGACTGCTGGCCAGCAAGACGCGACGCGCCGAGGAGGGCAACGGCGGCGTGCGCGAGCATCTGCTGTTGACCCGCTACAGCCCGAAGCGGGTTTCGACCGGCGAGATGATGAGCGTCGCCGACGTGAAGGAAATCCTCGGCCTGGATGTGGTCGGTGTCGTACCCGAGTCCACTGACGTGCTGTCCGCCTCCAACGCGGGTGTACCGGTCATCCTCAACGAGACGAGCGATGTCTCGCTCGCCTACGAGGATGCGGTCGCCCGACTCCTGGGCGAGACTGTCCCATTGCGCTTCGTGGATGAGCCGAAGAAGGGGTTCTTCGCGCGCATCTTCGGAGCCTGAACATGGGGCTACTCGCCTTATTTCGTCGCAGGCCCCCGTCCGCCAACGTCGCCAAGGAGCGGCTGCGCATCATCGTCGCCCAGGAGCGCAGCGCGCGGGGCGGCCCGGATTACATGCCCCTGTTGCGTCGGGAACTGCTCGAGGTCATCCGCAAGTACGTGAACGTCGATCCGATGGCCGTGCAGGTCAACGTCGAGCGTGAGGACGGTCACGAGGTCCTGGAATTCTCGGTTGCCTTGCCGGACAAGGTCCGCTGAGTGCTCGACAAGCCCTTCGTCCTCGATCGCGGCCCGCTGCGCTACCTGCATTTCAGCGCGGACAACGTCCAGAGTGTGATGCGGCACGACGACCCGGTCGCGCTGTGCCTGGCCTACACGCGCAAAATGATGACCTTCCTGGTCTTCAATGCCGAACCGCGCCGCGTACTGTTGCTGGGTCTGGGTGGCGGATCGCTCGCCAAGTTCTGTTACTGCCATCTGCCCGCGGCCACTCTCACCGTGGTCGAGATCGATCCGCAGGTGGTGGCGCTGCGCGAACAGTTCCATATCCCGCCGGACGACTGTCGTTTCCGCATCGTGCAGGCGGATGCGGTGGAATACATCGCGAGACCGGTGCCGCGTGAGGACATCATCCTGGTCGATGCGTGCGATCGGCATGGCGTCTCGCCGGCGCTGCAGGCTCCGGATCTGTACGCAAACCTCAGAAGACGATTGACGGTCGGTGGCGTGCTGGTCGTCAATCTTTGCGGCACGAGCGGCGACGTGGAAAGTCACATCGGCCGGCTGCGCGGGGTGTTCGGCGATCACCTCATTTCGCTGCCCGCGAGCGAGGACGGCAATCTGGTCGCGCTGGCGTTCCGCACCGCGCCGCCGCTCTGGGACGGAGCGCAGCTGGACCGGCATGCGCGGCGGCTCGAAAGCCGGTTCGGACTGGATTTCCCGCGCTTCGTGCGCAAGATGGTGCGAGGCGTGAACGCCGGCTGAACGGGCGGCCGTGCGGCGGGAGGTTTACCCGCACCGGCGTGAGCCGACCCAAATCCGCGGGCGTCAAAGTGCCCGGCGGGGGCCGGTCGCACACCGGTGCGAGTCGGTTCGGATGGCATCCACCTGCCGGCATCCTGCGGCAGGCCGCTCCAATGCGGAGGCGCTGGGGAAACCTTCCTGTTCCATTCCTGTATCTGTGGCCACAGCATCGCGTATTCCGCCTGAGCGCACGCTGAACGGAAGGCGGCTCAACCGCTCCCGTGCGTCGGCGAATCCCGACGCGCTCGCGAAAATCGTCGCTGAAAAAGCTGTCGTGGCTGGAAACGCTGTCGGTTCCCAAGCGGCCACCCGCCGTGGCGTTTTTTCTCAGCTCGTGCCCGGTGGATCCAGGCTCGCGTGTTGGTGCAGATCGGCGCTGCGCCACAGATACAGCGCCAGCAGCGCTGCAGCACGAGTCCGCATCGCGTGCCGTTCGTGGCGTTCATGATGAATCACTTCACCCGGCCTGCGCTCGCGCCAGAGGCCATCGCCCTGCAGCCAGTCCGCGATACCGGCGAGCGGCACGTAGATTTCCTCGGCTTCGTGCCGATGGTTCGGGTAAGTCGTCCGTGGGCCCAGCAGCAGGCACCCCACCGCCAGCCGTTCACTGCGCAGCGGTCCGTCGGGTCCGATCAGCGCGCACCAGCCGTAATTGCGCAGGAATGCCTCGTCCACTGCCGCATCCGCCCCGGCATCCGTCCCGGCATCCGTCCGGGCCCTGTAGGTTTGCCGCCAGGCCAGTGACGGCGCGAGGCGACAGAATTCGCTGACGAGCTCGGCGGCGAACGGCTCGGCGGCGAACGATTCCGCGCCTCCCCGCAACTGCGGCAAGCACGCCAGCACCGGAAGCGTCGCCGGAGTTGGGGCATGGAGCGTTCCTGATGGCCACTCCTGCAGAAACTCCTGCAGACGCGAGGAGTCCAGTGAGCTGAGAAGTGCCCGAACCGAGCCCAGCAGGCTCGCGAGCCCATCGGACGCGGGCGATCGCGCGGTGTCACCGCTTCCCGAGCTCATGCGGGCATCCGGTCAAACTGGGCGAAGCCGCTGCAGGGCGGAGACAAATCCGTTGGAGGCGCGATGGACGTCGCCACACTACTCGCCATGATGTTGCTTCTCGCGATGAGCGTGCACCGGCCGATGCGGACAGTCGTGCGTGAAGCTAGTATGCCCCGGTCAGTCGGGTGCCGTAAGGACTGCTGAATGACGCGATTGCTGTCTCCCGCGTTCGTGAGGCTGCTGCTCCGCGCAGTACTGCGCCCCCTCTTCCGTGTCAGCGTGAGCGGCGACCCGGAGGTCCTGAAGAACGATCGCACCCTCATCGTGGCCAACCACGAGTCGCTGATCGACGGTGTTCTGCTCGGTGCCTTCCTGCCGGTCGACGCGACGTTCGTGGTTCATACGCAGGTCACCGCCAAACCCCTGTTCCGCGCGCTGCTGCGGTTCGTCCCGCACCTGGCCGTGGATTCGACCAGTCCGTTGGCCATGAAGCAAATCTGCCGGCTGGTGGAATCCGGTCGGCCCGTGGTGATCTTTCCGGAAGGGCGCCTGACCGTCACCGGCTCGCTGATGAAGGTGTACGACGGAGCCGCCTTCGTCGCAGCGAAGACCGGCGCCACCGTCGTGCCCGTGCGCATCGAGGGAGCCGGACGCAGCTACTTCGGCCGCCTGGCCGGTGTCTATCCGCTGCGTCTGCTGCCCAGGATCCGCATTGCGATCCAGCCACGACGACGGATTCCGATGCCGGGGCTGCCCTCGGCCAGATTGCGGCGCCGCCGGGCAGGTGAGCTGATGCGGCGGATCCTGCTGGACATGCTGGTGGCCACGCGGCCGGAACGTACCCTGTTTGGGGCATTCCTCGATGCGAAAGCCACTTTCGGCGCGCGCTACCGGCTGGTCGAGGATATCCGTCTCAAGGAGGAGTCCTTCGGCTCACTCCTGCGGATGTCACTGGGCCTCGCCCGGCTGCTCGGCCGGGTGACCCGACCGGGAGAGATGGTCGGCGTCATGACGCCGAACGCGGCACCGACACTGGGCCTCATCCTGGGATTGTCGGCCGGCGGCCGGGTGCCGGCCCTGCTCAACTACACGGCGGGGGCCGAAGGCCTGCGCGCCGCGTGCACGGCCGCGCAGATCACCAACATCGTCACGTCACGCACCTTTCTGCAGAAGGCGCGCCTGACATCGCTGGTGGAACAGCTGCCCGGCATCCGCGTCCACTACCTTGAAGATCTTCGGGCGCAGGTGCGCACGACAGACCGTCTCTGGATCCTCTGGCGGCAACTCTTCCCCGAATCGCTCGGATCGGCACAGGACGCGCAGGATCCCGCGATCGTCCTGTTCACCTCAGGATCCGAGGGTCGGCCGAAGGGCGTGGTGCACTCCCACGCTTCGCTGCTTTCGAACGTCGCGCAGGTCAGGGCCATCGCCGACTTCTCGCCGCTCGACAAGTTCATGATCGCACTCCCGGTGTTTCATTCCTTCGGCCTGACCTGCGGCGTGATCATGCCGCTGGTGTCCGGCTGCAAGGCGTTCCTGTATCCGAGTCCGCTGCACTACCGGATCATCCCCGAGCTGGTGTACGACCGGAACTGCACGGTGCTGTTCGGTACCTCCACATTCCTGGCGAACTACGGCAAGCATGCGCATCCCTACGATTTCGGCCGGCTGCGCTACGTGGTGGCCGGCGCCGAGAAACTGTCCGAAGACGTGCGCCGGTTGTGGATCGAGAAGTTCGGCATCCGGGTGCTGGAGGGTTACGGTGTCACCGAATGCGCACCCGTCATCGCCGTGAACGTGCCCATGGCGTGCCGCATCGGTAGTGTCGGACAGATGGTGCCGGCACTCGAGTACGAGCTGGAACCGGTTGCGGGGATCGATGAGGGCGGTGTGCTGCACGTGAAGGGCCCCAACGTCATGAAGGGCTATCTTCTGTATGACCGGCCGGGTGTCATCCAGCCGCCGAGGTCGTTGCGCGAGGGCTGGTACTCCACCGGTGACATCGTGCAGATCGATGCGGATGAGTTCGTGCACATCCGGGGTCGGGTCAAGCGGTTCGCCAAGATTGCCGGCGAGATGATTTCGCTGGAGGTCGTGGAGAAGATCGCCGCCGAGGCCGCTCCCGGTCATACGCATGCGGCCTCGACACGCGCAGACCCGGCCAAGGGGGAAGCTATTGTGTTGTTCACGACGGATGTTGCGCTCACGCGTGAACAGTTGACGGCCGCCGCCCGGGGTCTTGGCGCACCCGAGCTGGCCGTGGCGCGCGTGATTCAGAGAGTCGACGCCATGCCGCTGCTCGGCTCGGGCAAGACCGACTACGTCACGCTGCGGCGGATGGCGGAATCGGGTACCGATGCTGACCGCTCCACGGCTGCCTGAGGTTATCCATGGCGACTCTCAAGGGCAGGGTATGACCCATCCTGAGGCAGGCGTATGACCCATCCTGGTCCTCAGTCTCAGGGGCGTGCGGCTCTGTGGTCGCGCGGCCTGATCGCCGTGTTGCTCGCGCAGTTCCTGTCCGCACTCGCGGACAACGCGCTGCTGTTCGGCGCCCTGGCACTGTTGCGCGCAGAGCGTTTTCCGGACTGGTCGGCACCGTTGCTGCAGGATTTCTTCGTGGCCGCCTTCATCATCCTGGCGCCCTTCGCAGGTCCGTTCGCCGATTCCCTCCCCAAGGGCCGCGTCATGCTGCTGTCCAACGGACTGAAGCTGATCGGCTCCCTGGGCATGTGCCTGGGCCTGAATCCGTTCCTCTCCTACGGACTGGTGGGCATCGGCGCGGCAGCCTATTCGCCCGCCAAGTACGGCATTCTCTCCGAGCTCACCAGTACCGGGCACCTGGTCCAGGCCAACGGCCTGATCGAGTCCTCCACCATCGCGGCCATCCTCGTCGGAGCCATCGCAGGCGGCACGCTCGCTGACTGGAACGTCACCGGAGCTCTGACCATCGTCACCGCCTGCTATGGCGCCGCCGCGCTCGCCAACCTTTTCATTCCACGACTGCCACCGGCCCACGCACTGCAGAGCGTGTCCCTGCGGGGCGTCCTGACCAACTTCAGCACCGCCACGGCGACGATGGTCCGGCTGCCCGATACGCGTTTCTCGATGACCGGCACGAGTCTCTTCTGGGGCACGGGAGCCACCATGCGATTTCTGCTCGTGGCCTGGGTGCCACTGGCCCTGGGGATCACCACCAACAGCATGCCGGCCTACCTGAACGCGGCCGTCGCGGTCGGAATCGTGATCGGTGCGGGTCTGGCTGCGAAGTTCGTGACGCTCGAAAAGGCCGATCGTGCCCTGCCGGCTGGAGTACTGATTGGCGTGGCGGTCTGCGTGCTGGCGGTGACGACCCGCGTTCCGGCTGCCTTTGCCGTGCTGGGGGTAATTGGCGCCTGCGGTGGCTTTTTCGTCGTCCCGTTGAATGCGCTTCTGCAGGAACGGGGCCGCGAGAGTGTCGGCTCGGGTAACGCCGTCGCCGTGCAGAATCTCGCCGAGAACAGCGCGATGCTCGTCATGCTCGGCCTGTATACCGCCGTGCTTCGCGCGGGCGCGCCGATTACAGTGATTGCGGCGGTATTCGGCGTGGGGTTGTCGGTGACGATCGCCCTACTCTGGCTGCATCGTCTCCGCAGGCGCGCCCGCGGGGACGGCGTGATGCGAACGTGAGCTCCGGCAACAGCGACAGCGACAGCGACAGCGACAGCGACAGCGACAGCGACAGCGACAGCGACAGCATGATGCAGACATGAACTCCACAAGCAACATCCATTGCGGGTTCGCCATCCTGGGGGCCGGTGCGCTCGGCTCGATACTGGGCGCGCACCTTGCGCGTGCCGGTCATTCCGTCGTCATGCTCGTGCGCGGACAGCGGGCGCAACAGATCGGCACGGAGGGGCTGCGCATCACGGGTCTCGGGCAATTCTCGATCGGCGTTCCCACAGTCACGAATCCCGCGGAGCTCGGCAGTGCCGACGTACTGATCGTCGCGACGAAGACCCCTGGGACCGCCGAGGCACTGGATCGGCTGCGTCACGTCCGCGTCGGGGCTGCATTCTCGGTGCAGAACGGGACGCTGAAGGACGAGCTGCTGGCCGATGCGTTCGGTGCTGACCGGGTGCTGGGCTGCCTGGCGGACACCAGCGGGGAAATGGCTGCCGACGGCACGGTGGTGTTCACGCGCAATGTCAACATCCTGCTGGGCGAACTATCGGGCGAGCTGGACTCGCGTGCCGCCGAACTGGCGCGACTCATCGATGCCGCGGGAATCCGCGCCACCGCCGTGCGCGACATCAGGAGCCTGGAGTGGTCGAAGTTCGCGGTTTGGGTGGGTCTCGTGGTCCTGTCTGTGATCACCCGCAAGGCGAGCTGGAAGTTTCTGAGCGATCCCGGATCGGCGCGCGTGATGGTGCGACTGACACGCGAGATGGGTCAGCTTGCGAGTGCGCTGAGGATCCCGCTGACCGACCACGCGATACTGCCTGCCGCATCGCTGTGCCTGGGGAGCGAACCACAGGCCGCGGAGCGTGTGGTCGCCATCGGCCATGAGTTCGAGCGCAATGCGCCCGGACATCGCATGTCATCGCTGCAGGACATCGAAGCCGGCCGGCCCCTCGAGATCCACGAGACACTCGGCTACGCGTTGCGGGAAGGACAGCGCCTGGGAGTGGAGCTGCCCCTGATCGACGCCTGCTACCAGTTGCTCAGTGCGCTGGAGCGGATGCGGCTGGGCAATCGGGACTGAACGTCCAGGGCGACCCCTCGAGGAAGGTGACCGCGATGTTCTCCGAGCGATGGCGCTCTTTCTGGTCGTGCCTGTAGAGCGTGCCGTCGGAATTGAAGGCGCGCGCCAGGCTGCCGCGATCCTCGGCGACGAACCGCGCATCGCCGAACGAACCATACAGATCGATCACAGGATCGTTGTGCGCGCTGATCTGGAAGAAACCAGCGCGCGGATGCATGTACAGATGCAGCGGCACACCGGTCAGATCGGTTCCGTGGGACTGCAGGATGCTGCCGTACAACCTGAGCCGGAAGCGTTCCCGGTGAGGAGTGCACAGATACGCCACGCCCTGAAGGGGAGACTTCCTCTGACCGGGAGTGGTGGGACTGAGGCGGATCCACAGGTAGTAATCGCCACCCGAGGTCGTGGTGCGCAGCCAGCCACCGCCCTGCCAGCCGGGAATCAGGTGCAGGTGACCGCCAAAGTAGAAATTCCAGGGAGCGAGCAGTGCGTACAGCACGTAAAGCAGTGCGATACCGAACAGCAACGCGCGCAGCACTCCACCGAGACAACCCACCCGTCTGCGCGGTCGCGCAATGTTGCTTTCACGCGCGTCAGCCGTCATGCGCGCTCTCCCCGGCGGGTATCAACCCGCCGCGCGACTCGGTACTCCGGCGGCGATTGCCGGTGTAGCCTTCCCGCCCGCGTTCAGTGCGCGGGCTTGCGGAATTTCAGCACGAAGCGGTCCGACTCGCCGATGGCCAGGTACTTGGCGCGGTCCTTGTCACCGAGCGCCAGCACCGGTGGCAACGTCCACACGCCCTGGGGCCAGTCGGTGGTGTCCTTGGGATTGGCGGCCACCTCGGAGGCGCCGACGAACTCGAAGCCCGCCTTGCGCGCCAGCTCGATGGCATAGTCCTGACGCACGTAGCCGGATTTCGCTTTGGGATCCTGCGGGCGGTCGGCACGCGCGCGATGGTCTTCGATTCCGAGCACGCCACCCGGCTTCAACGCGGTGTAGAAGCCCTTCAGCGCCTGCTCGGCGTAGCCGGAATCCATCCAGTTGTGCAGGTTGCGGAACGTGACGATCAGGTCGACGGAACCGGCCGGGGCGACCTCGAAGTGTCCCCTGCCCAGCTCGGTGAAGGTGACGGAACCGAACCGGTCCTTCTCCTTCGTCACGCGCAGTTTCCAGGCGTTGGTCTGCTCATCCTCCTCCTTGCTCTCGCCGGTCACCGTCACGGCGGCGACGTAGTGACCCGAGGATTTCAGATAGGGACCGAGGATCTCGGTCCAGTAACCGGCTCCCGGCCAGACTTCCACCACCGTCATGCCCGGCTTCAGCCCGAAGAACGTCAATTCCTCGGCGGGATGCCGATACGGGTCGCGTGCAATGAATTTGGGCGTGCGCGCCGAATCGGCGATCGCATGCGCCAGAGCCGGATCGGGCGCAGGCACGTTGGCGGCGGCGACACCCGCGAAAGTTCCCAGAATGATCGCCAGGGCGGCACTGCCGCGTGACCCATGCTTCATGAATGCTCTCCGACGGCCAGGCGCGCGAGCTTAGCATGGGTACCGGCCAGGACCGGCGGCGGAACGCTCGCGGCGTCGCAGGAATCCTGCGCCCTGTCGTTCCGCCCCCGCTATCGTGCCTTGCGTCCGCTGTCGTACGTTGCGCTGACTTTGCGGTTGCAAGACGGCAAGCTGCAGCGTTGCCGCGACGGGAGCGCCATGCTAATGTCAGGTTGACAGGAACCAACAACTACACGATCCAGCCTGCGGGGACGCGGATGCGCAACACTTACCGGAGCGGCCGGACTCTGATCCGGACCGCGCTGTCGCTCCTGTGCCTGAGTGTACTGACCGTCATGTTGAGCGGATGTGTCACGCTCTACGTCGACAATGGAGTACCGGACACAGCGGCAGCGGACTTCCACCGTCCGCAGACACCCCAGCCGGTGCAATTGCTGTTCTCCTTCCAGACCAAGGGAGTGGCCAATGCGCGCGCCACCGATCTCCTGAAGGATCAGGTGAAGGAGACAGTGATGAACAGCGGTCTGTTCTCGGCGGTGAGCGTCGACCCCGCGGCCGGCGGCGCGATTCTGAGCGTCACCATCGACAACGAACCCATCACGAGTCAGCAGGATGCCATGGCGAAGGGGTTCGGCACGGGACTGACGTTCGGTCTGGTCGGCAGCCAGGTGACAGATGGTTATATCTGCACGGTCGACTACGTTGGCGCCCCGGGATCGGCCAGGATCGAAAAGGTCGTGCATCACGCAATTCATGCCACCGTCGGAGCGCACGCCGCTCCCGCGAACAGCACGAAAGCGCCCGACGGGAAGACTGCTGCCAAGACCATGGCGCGCCAGGCAGTGGGCGCGGCCCTCAAGCAGCTCGGCGACGATCCCGCCTTCGGTCATTGATCGCCCAACGGGAGATACCCATCTTCAGGTTGCTCGCCGTCGCGGCGCTCAGCACGGTGCTCTGCGGCTGCGTGACCGTCAAGGTCGGAGACCATCAGCCCAGTCTCGACACCGTGTCGGGACTGCGTGATTCGGGCATCGCAGCCCTCAACGTCGGGGACTTCAAGCTGGCTCGCGGCGCGAAGCCGGATATGGACAAGGGCGTCAGCGCCCGCGGCACGCCGGTCGATCCACCGCAGGGCCAGACCTTCTCGGCCTACCTGCGCAATGCACTGATCACGGACCTGAAGTCCGCCGGCAAGTACGATCCGCAGTCGCCGCTGAGTGTCCAGGGCGAACTCACCGCGAACGAGCTGCATGCCGCCGGCATCTCGACGGCCAGTGCGGTACTTGCGGCCCGCTTCCGGGTGATGCGTGGCGACCAGGCTGTCTATGACAAGGTACTGAAGCAGGAGCAGAGCTGGGAGTCGTCCTTCATGGGCGCGGTCGCAATCCCGGATGCGATCAACCACTACGGCGCGCAATACGCCGCGCTGCTCGCGCAACTGTACGCGGACACCGACTTCCGCCAGGCCTGCAGCCCGACGACTCGTTAGCTGCCGGGGCTATACTGTCCTGACGGAGCAAGCAGGTACCGGGTGCTCGCGGCGCCTGCGCTGGGGGTAGCCATGAACGAGGCAGAGCGGATCCGGCATCTGCGGGTCGCGCTGGTGGCGATCGGCATCATCTGCATCGCGGGATTCTATCCGCTGACGGTGCTGTGGCCCTCGGGATGGAGCTGGCATTCCGGCCGCTCGGAATACCTGCAGATGATCATGGGGATCTACGCCACCCTTGGGGTGTTTCTCATCCTGGCTGCGCGCGATCCACTGGCGCACCGCAGCCTGATCTGGTTCGCCATCTGGTCGAGCATCGTGCACGGCGCGATCATGGCGGTGCAGGCGTTGGCATATCCCGAGCACGGGGGTCACCTGTTTGGCGATGTGCCCGTGCTGTTCATCGCTGCCACAGTCCTCGCATGGCTGATGCCGCGCGCGCAGGGAGACCGCCATGAACCTGATTGAACCGATCCGCACCGATGCCGCGGCCCTGCGCACCCTGCGGCGCGATCTGCACGCGCACCCCGAACTGGGTTTCCAGGAACAGCGTACTTCCGACCTGGTCGCGAAAACGCTCACCGACTGGGGCATTCCGGTACACCGCGGCCTGGGGAAGACCGGCGTGGTCGGCACGATCAAGAGCGGCAAATCGGCGCGCGCTGTCGGCCTGCGCGCCGACATGGATGCCCTGCCGGTCACCGAGCGCAACAGTTTCAGTCATGTGAGTGTCAACCAGGGACGCATGCACGCGTGCGGCCATGATGGCCACACGACGATGCTGCTGTCCGCGGCCCAGTACCTGTCCCGTCATCGCGATTTCGACGGCACCGTCTACCTGATTTTCCAGCCCGCCGAGGAAGGGGGCGGTGGCGCGCGCGAAATGATCAAGGACGGGCTGTTCGACCTTTTCCCGATGGAAGCGCTGTTCGGCATCCACAACTGGCCGGGGCTGCCGGCCGGGCAGTTCGCGGTCAGGTCCGGTCCGGTGTTCGCATCGAGCAACGATTTCCGCATCACGATCCGCGGCAAGGGCGCGCACGCCGCGATGCCTCACAACGGCATCGATCCCGTGCCCGTCGCCTGCCAGATGGTGCAGGCCTTTCAGACCATCATCTCGCGCAACAAGCGGCCGATCGACGCGGGTGTCATCTCGGTCACCATGCTGCGCGCGGGCGAGACGACCAATGTCGTGCCGGACACCTGCGAACTGCAGGGCACCGTGCGGACCTTCACCCTGGAAGTGCTCGACCTGATCGAGAGGCGCATGCGGCAGGTGGCGGAGGCGACGTGCCAGGCCTTCGAAGCCACGTGCGAGTTCGCGTTCCGGCGTAACTATCCGCCCACGATCAATCATCCCGCCGAGACCGAATTCGTGCGCAACCTGCTGTCCGGCGCCTTCGGCGCCGACAGCGTGCTCGAGTTCGAGCCCACCATGGGTGCCGAGGACTTCAGCTTCTTCCTGCTGGAGAAACCCGGCTGTTATTTCGTCATCGGCAATGGCGATGGTGCGCATCGCGGCGAGGGGCATGGCGCAGGCCCCTGCATGCTCCACAACCCCAGTTACGACTTCAACGACGATCTCATTCCGCTCGGCGGCTCGATGTGGGTGCGCCTGGTGGAGTCGTGGCTGAAGCCCCGCTGACGAGTGTCCGCGGTTCGGGCATCACGCGCGCCCATCTGACGCAATCGAGCGGCTGGCCCACGCCGTCCCGATAGCACGCGCCACGCCGAACGCGAGCGGATTGAGCGTGATCGACAGCAGAGCTCCCGCGAGAATCAAGTCTTGCCCAGCCTTGGGCAGCAATCCCAGCGAGACACCGAGCACGGCCAGCACGAAGGAGAACTCGCCGATCTGCGCCAGGCTTGCGGATACGGTCAGCGCCGTGCTCATCGGATAACGGAATGCGATGACGATCAGGAAGGCAGCCAGCGACTTGCCCACCATGATGATGGCCAGCACCGCCAGCACCGCGAGAGGCTCGCGGATCAGGATGGACGGATCGAACAGCATGCCCACCGAAACGAAGAACAGCACGGCGAACGTGTCCTGCAGCGGCACGGAGTCGGCTCCAGCGCGATGGCCGAGCTCTGATTCGCTGAGGATGACCCCGGCGAAGAAGGCGCCCAGGGCGAATGAAGCTCCAAACAACTTGGCGGACGCGTAGGCGACACCCAGGGCAACCGCGAGGACCGAAAGCGTGAAGAGCTCGCGCGAGCCGGTGTGGACGATGCGCGTGAGGAACCACGGAATCGTTCGGGTTCCGACCACGAGCGCGAGCCCGATGAACAGACCCACCTTGGCAACGGTCAACAGCAGCGAGATGAGCACGCTGTAGCCGGTGACATGCGCGTTCGTGCCGGATGTCTGAGTGCCCAACACTTCGGCCAGCACCGGCAGAAACACCAGGGCCAGCACGGTGATCAGGTCCTCGACGATCAGCCAGCCGACGGCGATGCGACCCTCCGGGGATTCGACGGCATTGCGTTCCTCCAGCGCGCGCAGCAGGACCACGGTGCTGGCGACCGACAGCGACAGACCGAAGACGATTGCCGCGCCGAGACCCCAACCCCAGCTGAAGGCCGTCACCGCGCCGATCGCCGTAGCTACGACGATCTGCGCGATCGCCCCCGGCAGCGCGATGCGCCGTACCGCCAGCAGATCCCGGATGGAAAAGTGCAGGCCCACGCCGAACATCAGCAGGATCACGCCGATCTCGGCGAGCTGCGCGGCGAGGCCCGAGTCAGCGACATAGCCCGGGGTGAACGGGCCGATGGCCACGCCCGCGCACAGGTAGCCCACCAGCGGTGGCAGGCGCAGCCGGGTCGCCAGAAAGCCCAGCACCAGGGCCAGTACGAAGGCCGCGGTGAGCGTGGCGATCAGGGTCTCTTCGTGCATGCTTCAGCGTGCGGCGCCGACGGGGCCTCGGACTCGATGGGGCTACAGGGTAGCGTGTCCGCGCCACCGGCGATGGACTCCATACCGCAAAGCGACACGAATTGCCCAGTTTAAGCCAGAGTCGCTTGATGACCGCTGGAGGTCACCTGTACCGGGGGTCCATCCCGGGCGCATGATCAGCCTCAATCAAAACTACTCTTCGGGGCGCGCCCCATGTCGCGCATCCTGGTCGTCGATGACGACCGTGACCTGCGCTTCGTTGTGATCAGCGGCCTGCGACGACGCGGCCACGATGTCGAAGAAGCTGAAAGCGGCGCCGAAGCTTTGCGCAAGGCGACCGTCGGTGTCTTCGACGCGGCGGTCGTCGACTACCAGATGCCACCTCCCGATGGCCTGGAGCTTCTCAGTCATCTGCGGCAGATGCAGCCGCGTTGCGTCCGCCTGTTGATGTCGGGCTCACTGGCGCCGCGTGTCCTCATGGACGCGGTCAATCGTGGAGAGGTCGCCCGCGTCATCGAGAAACCCTTCGAGACCGCACCGTTCGTCGCGATCGTGGAGGAAACCATTGCCGCCCGCGCCCGACAGCAGGATCTGTATGTCGAAGCGATGCAGGAGGGCTTCGCCGCACAGCGACGCTTTCTCGAGGAATGCCTGACGGGCAATCTGCTGCGACTGGCACTGCAGCCCATCGTCAGTGCCACGGACACTTGCGTGCAGGGCTACGAAGCGCTCCTGCGCAGCAGTCATGCGGTGCTCAGCACGGCGATCCGGGTGATCGCCGCGGCGGAAATCCAGGACATGCTCGACCGATTGGCGGATCGCGTCGCGTGTTGCGTGCGCAGCCATCTCGAAACCCTGCCCGAACACACGAACCTGTTCGTCAATGTCCATCCGCGCGAACTGACGGACGTTGACAGGGTGAGGCGGCGTTTCGAACCACTCCGCCCCTGGTCCGATCGCATCGTCCTGGAGATCACCGAGCGCAGCCACGTCATGCAGATCATGCACTGGCGCGAAGCCGTGAATTACCTCACGGGCGCGGGATTCCGCATCGCCGTGGACGACCTCGGGGCTGGATACAACTCCCTGTCCGTGTTGGCCGAGCTGCAGCCGGCCTTCGCCAAGGTGGACATGAGCATCGTGCGCCATATCGACCGCGACGAGCGCAAGCAGAGGTTGGTGGAGTTGTTGTCGCGCTTTGCCCATGCGACTGGCGCGCAGCTCATCGTCGAGGGTATCGAGACCGAGCCCGAGGCACAGGTGGTACGGCGACTCGGTGCCGATCTGCTGCAGGGTTATCTGTTCGGCCGGCCGACCGATGCGCCACTGACCACGACGCCGTCCGGACATCGCTGATCGCGGGCCCGGCGGGCGCGGCGTGCGACAGCCTGTCAGCCGGCGGCGGGGAGAATGACCTCGAACGTGCTTCCCAGTCCGGCCCGCGACCTGACCAACAGCGCGCCACCGTGGTCGAGCACGATGCGCCGGGCAATGGCGAGACCCAGGCCCGTGCCGCTGCCCTGCGGCTTGGTCGTGTAGTACGGCTCGAAGATCTGCTGCAGCTGTGCGTCGGAGATTCCCGCGCCGGTGTCGTGAATGGTTGCCGAGAGGGACGGCCCTTCGGGCACCGCGCCAATGAGTGTCCAGGTGATTCCGGCGGAGGACCAGCTGCGCGGGGACGCTTGCCGTGTCCCTTCGGACGGCTGACCCATGGCGCGCGCCGCCGCGATTTCCGGTCGCAGCTCATCGGTCACATCCACTGTCAGCCCCACCCTGCCCACGCCGTTGGGCAGCGAATCACTGGCATTGATGGTGAGGTTGGTGATGACCTGCGCAATCTGCCCCTTGTCCGCGACGATCGTCGCGTTGGGCGCGCGCAGGTCGACCGACAGGTCGGTGGACGGGCGCAGCACGACCCGCACGAGATCGAGCGCCTCGCAGGCAACCTGACCCAGCGAGACCGGCGCACGCGCTCCCGGCTCGGCCCGCGAGAATTCCAGGATCTGCTTGGTCAGAGTACGTCCCCGCTTGCCGGCTGCGATGATGCGGTTGGCCACTTCGTCGGGCTCGCTACCTGGTTGCACGTGATCGCGCAGCAGGTCCGACAGACCGAGAATGACCGACAGCAGGTTGTTGAGATCATGCGCGACGCGGCTCGAGATGTTGCCGAGCGTCAGGATCCGCTGGGTGTGAAGCCACTTGGAGTCCGCCTGATCGCAGGTGGAGACGGCCAGCACGGGCCCCGCGCATTGGCAATCGCACGGGTCGGCATCCGCTGCAGGGGCGAGCGGCTCTCGAAAGTGACGGGTATCTTCGCGGCGCTGGCCGGGTAGCGTCCGAGGCGCGCCAGCGCCCGCGCGCATTTCGTCGTTCGCCGGAGTGCCGACCGTGCCATTTTTCAACCTCCGCACCTTGAGACCGGCGTGCTGAAGAATCGCCATCACGGTGGGATGGCCGGAATCCGCGTCGTCCAGAATCAGCGTCTTGCCCATGAGATCGCCCCGATCCAGTCGCGGAGGACACCATAAACCAGGGCGTCAGGATCTCAATCGCCGCCGAGTATGTGCGGGCAATCGATTGGTATAGCGCCTGCCATACGAGAGTCCTGCTGCGCTGCCCGCTGCGTCGCCGGGCCGCGACAGGCAAGACGATCGGGGCGGTCAAGCTAGGCGGAGGGCTTGGTCAATGTGCGCGTCAGGGCTTCCAGCAGCACGTTGCCGTCGAAGGGCTTCTTCAGCAGACAGACCGCTCCGGCGCGCACCGCCTGTTGCTCGAGGCGTGGATCGGGGTAAGCCGTGATGAGGATCACAGGTGTCTTGATGCGCTGCGCGGTGAGACTCGCCTGCAGTTCCAGTCCGCTGACACGCGGCATCTGGATGTCGGAGATCACGCAGGCCGTATCACGCAGTGTCGCGGAAGCCAGGAATTCCTCCGCCGACGAAAAGGCCGTGGCGATGAATCCGGCGGAACGCACCAGGCTCGTCAGGGCGGTGCGCACCGATTCATCGTCATCGACTATCGAGATGTGAGCGGCATTCCGGGTCAACTCAGGCAGGCCTCCGCGACAGCCGGGCCACCTTGCCCGGCGAGGAGAAGATCAGGATGGGTCAAGGGCACCGAAAGCAAAAGCTATACTTAGGTGTAGTTGGATGTCAGGTCACGGCGAGAGCGGTTGGAACGGCCCGGCGGCCGGTTCAGGTCCGCTTGGGAGAGCGCAGCTCGAGCGCTTCCGCCATCCTGACCAGGTCCGGCAGCGACTGCGCGGCCATCTTGCGCATGACGTTGCCCCGATGCAACTTCACGGTGATCTCGCTCAGATCGAGCTCATGCGCGATCTGCTTGTTCATGTGGCCCTCGATGACATAGGTCATCACCTCGCGTTCGCGCGCTGTCAGCAGTTCGAACCGCGCCTTCAGGCCCGAGGCACGTTTGTCGGAGACCCGTTGTCTGCGGTCGCGCTCGAGGGCACCGTGCACCGCCTCCAGCAGGTCCTGGTCGCGAAACGGCTTGCTGATGAAATCGAACGCACCCGACTTCATCGCCCGCACCGACATGGGAACGTCCGCGTAGGCCGTCATGAAGATGATCGGAATGCGCACATTCTCCTTGGTGAGCTCGGCCTGCAGATCGAACCCGCTCATGCCCTGCAGGCGCACGTCGAGAATCAGACAGGTGGGTGCATCCGGCAGGTTGCTGCGCAGGAAAGCCGCGGCGGAATCGAACAGGGCGCTGCGCAGGCCCACTGAACGGAACAGACTGCCGAGTGCCGTGCGGATCGACAGATCGTCATCCACGACCAGGACCACGGGCTGTTCGGAATCCGGATTGTCGTGCGAGGTCGGGGAGTTGCTCATCGGGTGCCGATGCTAACCGTGCCGGGATTGCCACCGCGGGCGCTGCCCGCGCCGCGCCGCATTGTGTACCTTGCGGCGCCTGTCAGGTCAACGTTGAAAGCTTCACCAAAGGTGCGAGCGCTGTGCGGCCATCGATCCGGAGCATGGACGACCGGAGCAATTACCGCTGCCGGCTCGATCACGTCGCATCGCGCAAGGGCGGCACGCGGAAACGGAATACAGCGCCACGGCCGTCGGCGGCGTTCTCGGCCCAGATCCGCCCCTCGTGCGAGTCGATGATGGAGCGGCAGATCGCCAGCCCCATGCCCATGCCCTGCGGCTTCGTCGTGTAGAAGGCATCGAAGAGCCTGCCCGCCGCCTGGGCATCGATGCCCACGCCCGTGTCCCGGACTTCGACCAGCACCGCTCCCTCGCCATCCAGCTGCGAGCGCACGGTGAGCTCGCGCGGGCGGTCGCCAACGGCCGCCATGGCCTGGATGCCATTCATCACCAGGTTGAGAATGACCTGCTGCAACTGGATGCGGTCGCCCGAAACGGCGGGCAGCGCGGAGCCGAGATCCACGCGCAGGACGATCCGGTGATCCGTGAGATCGCGCGCCACCAGCGGAATGGTGTCCTCGATCAGACCGTTGAGATCGACCGGCAGTCTTTGCTGGTCGTCCTTGCGCATCAGCGCGCGGACCCTCTGGACCACGGCGCTGGCCCGCTTGGCATCGGAGATGATCCACTGCATCGAGGAAGCGACTTCGTCCAGCTTCGGCGCCTCGTTGTTCAGCCAGCGCTGGCACGCCTCGCCCTGCGTCACGATGGCGGCGAGCGGCTGGTTGACCTCGTGAGCGATGGAGGCGGTGAGCTGGCCGAGAGTCGTGACACGAGTGGCACGAGCCAGTTCCGACTGCATGCGCTGCATCTGCTCTTCTGACTGCCTCGACTGCGTGATATCCATCATCGCGCCAGCGAATCGCAGCTGGCCGGGCTCATCGATCACGACGTGCGCAACCACATGCAGCTGTTTGACGGAGCCGTCCGACATCAGCAGCCGATGCTCGATGTCCAGATCGGTCCGGTCACGCGTGGAGCGGTCGATTTCGCGGCGGACCCCGGCAACGTCATCCGGATGAACCCGCTGCAGGATGAGGTCGAGAGTCAGCTTCACGCCCGGCTCGAAATCGAAGATGCGGTAGCTTTCCTCCGACCAGAAGAACTCGCCCTTGGGCAGGTCCCAGCCGAAACTGCCGGTGCTGCTCAGGCGCTGCGCTTCGGCCAGACACGCCGCCTGGGTCCGCCGCACGACTTCCTGGATACGCACGCGTTCAGTGATGTCGTTGTTGGTCTCGATCGTTCCGATGGGCGTACCGCGCTCGTCGCGCCGCAATTCCCAGCGGCTCGACACGGTGACCGGGGTGCCGTCGCGCTGCTGCCGGACCAGTTCACCTTCCCAGCGACCCGTGCGCAGCAGGGTAGCCGCTACGGCCTCGAATGAATCGGGGAATACCGTCTGCAGCAGCTCGCGGGAATTGCGGCCGATTGCATCCCGCGCTGTCCAGCCGTACAGATGCTCGGCACCCCGATTCCAGTACAGAATCACATCATCCATGTCCCGGATGATCACCGTATCGTGCATCAGATCGAGCAGCTGGGCGCGTTCAGCGGCGGCCTGCGACAGGTTGTGCAGTCGCCGGACGAAGCTCGTGATGAGGATGGAGATGATGACGAACACGCTCAGTAGCGGCAGATCCTCTTCGAACTGCACGCGGAAACTGAAGATCGGCACGATGAAGAAATAGTCGAGACAGGCGATCGCGACGATCGAGAGGGCCAGCGAGGAAATCAGGCTGTCCAGCAGCGAGACGGCGATGATGATCGTCAGATAGCCGAGCTCGGTGACCGCGACGTCGAGCCCGAGGCGATAGCAGACCCAGGTCACGAGCGCGATGCCCGCAGTGCCGATGACCCACAGCAACGCCAGGCGCGTAATGCGCTCCTTGGCGCCCAGCTTTACAGTCGGCAACAACGCTTGCCTGTGCATGCGGATGTGGATCGGTCGCAGCGGGTGGGCCGCACCAACTCGCGGGCGAATGGGAGGGTTCGGGGTACCGGTGACACGGTGGGCTTTATATCACCAACCCACGCGGGTCGCTCCACCGCCGGAGCCGCCCGGTGTCCGAGCCCGAACGCTTCAGATCAACTGCGGTCCGGATGCACGGCGCGAATCCCGCGCTGCACTACGAAAGTCTCAGGTCCTCGTCCGCGCCGGGCTGTCAGGGATTCTGCGGTACCGCCGTCAGCTGTTGGGCAGTTCCCCGCGACGCGATCAATGAGCGGGCAGCTGCTCCCAGGTCTTGCCATCGTCATGGCTTGCCCAGAACAGTCCGCAGGGCGTGCCCACGTAGGCCGTCCCGCCGTCCTTTGAATAGAACACCTGGCGCGCCGCCAGCGGTGCATCCGTGGATTCGGTCCAGGTCACGCCGCCATCCTCGGTGTAGACCATCTTCGCGTGCGAGAACATGGCTCCCTTGAAGGCCACGCCATGCTTCTATCCGCGAGGGGCATAAGCCAGTTGGACGTACCTTGCCTGCGCACACCTGCAATCTGTCGCGATCGAGTCACTAATCCCACCGCAGAGACATGGGGGCGGCGGCCCTGTAGCGCCGGCTACCCCGATTTGAGATCGACCGACGCCGATCTCGCTAGCGCCGCCCAAGCATGTCGGACTATGGCGATCGGTACCGACCGTTGAGCTGACCTCCTTCCCGCGGGCTCGCAGCGCCAGCGTCGTGCCTTCGGAGTAGGCTATCTTTCCGACGATTCGATGCACGCCGCGTGCGATTTTTGCAGCTACTTCGAAGTCCCCGGAGGAGCGCTCACCATCTGTCGCACCCGCTTCAGCTGCTCCCACGCCTCGAGCTCCTGCTTAGTGATTCCGAGGCCCCTGATCCTCGAAGCGTCCAGATGTTCGATCTCCGCGAGGACATCGCTAATAAATTTCTCCCGGTGCTGCGGCTCCACGCTGACCGGAACATTCTCCGTGACCCACTCGGCGACTTTGTCAGGCAGGATCTTCGATCGCACCAGATCCGTCACCATCGCACGCCGCTGCGTCCGGTAAAGCGCCGCGATCTCATCGAATCCCACCGCTAGCGCGGTCGTATCGAAGCGCTGACAGCTGCGCCGATATGACCAGGCATAAACGTCCGCCAGCGGCACGACCTCGTTGAGCTCATAGACCGCGATCGTCGCCTTGAGATATGCATCCTGATTCGCATCGACGAACGACTGCGGCACATAGTCCCCTTTAATCAACGGGATGATCGAGGCGAGGCGCGCGGTGCGCTTGTTGACGTCGATGAACGGCTGCAGATAGGAGATGTGTACCAGCAGGAAAAAACCCTGCTCAAAAGGATCGGTGATCGCGCGCGCCCTCTCGAGAACTGCGTCCAACAGTCTCGTCAACCGATCCCGGCCTTCGAGTGGCGCGTAGGTGGAGCCGCTGACGCGCACAGTCTCATCTCGGATCTGGCCGGCAAGCTCCGGCGCGACCAGGCTGTCCGAAAGAAGGTAGTGAAGCGTGCGGATCGTCGGCTCATCCACCTGCGGGGCCGGGACGTCGCGCACGAGGTAGGCGATTGCCTCCTTGTGATTCAGGATCATGATGCGCTCGGCATTCGGCTTGCCGGGCGCCGCCACGCCCTGCAGCAGTAATTTCTCGGTGTCCGCGAGCGAGTAGGTGTTGCCCTCGAGCCTGGACGAGTTGAAGCTGAAATCGATCAGCAGGCGGTCGTAGATTTTTTTGATGTATGTGC
>Ga0335083_10002485_pt1 | contig 24259 bp, 15 predicted proteins | sample Lox_Sample_42_FD_206716 | JGI IMG/M metagenome (GOLD analysis project Ga0335083, IMG submission 206716) | Soil microbial communities from Loxahatchee National Wildlife Refuge, Florida, United States - Lox_Sample_4.2 | ecosystem: Environmental > Terrestrial > Soil > Wetlands | place: USA...
CCTCGGCGAGTTCCGGCTGCTCGAGATCATCGGCACGGGTGCGTCGGGCGTCGTGTATCGCGCGGAGCAGCCGCTGCTCGAGCGCGAAGCCGCGGTGAAGGTGCTGCTCGCCGACGGCGACGACGCGATCACCGCGTTCCTGGCCGAGGCTCGGCTCGCGTCGGGGCTCGATCACCCGTACGCCGCGCACATCTACGGATTCGGCGTCGAGAGCGATCACGTGATGTGGTGCGCGATGGAGCTGGTGCGCGGCACCACGCTCGCGCAGTGGATCCAGGACCGTGGACCGATGGCCGCCGAGCGGTTCCTGCCGCTGCTCGAGCGCATCTGCGAGGTCGTGCAGACCGCGCACGACAAGGGCATCGTCCATCGCGATCTCAAGCCGGCCAACGTGATGGTGCTGTCGCGGGCGGGGCGCCTGTTGCCGAAGCTGCTCGACTTCGGCATCGCGCGCGGCGCGCGCGACGAGGTCAAGCGCAAGGGCATCGTCGGTTCCCCGGCGTTCATGGCGCCCGAGCAGTGGATCGACGCGCGCCGCGTCGATCCGCGGACCGATCAATACGCGCTCGGCGTGCTGTGCTTCCAGGTGCTCACCGGCGTGCTGCCGTTTCGCGACGGCACGCTCCTCCAGATCGCGGGCCAGCACGCGCGCTCGCCGGTGCCGGCACTCGGGGACGGCGTGCCGGCCGCGTTACACCCGGTGATCGCACGCGCGATGGGCAAGACGCGCGACGAGCGGTTCGCAAATCTGATGCAGCTCGCGTCGGCATTCCGCGCGGCGCTCGACCTGCCGGCGGAGGCCGAGGCGTTGCCGCAGCTCGATGAAGCGCTGCGCGATGCGCTCGTGCTCGGCGCGCCGCAGCCGATCGCCGAGTCGATCGCCGCGCTCGAGACCGCGCGCGACGTGGAGCACGCGTGGAAGGCCGCCGAGCTCGTGCACGCCGTCGCCGCACAGTACGTCGCGCTGCTCGCGCTGTCGGGGTGGTTGCACGTCGCCGCGGCGCGCCGGCCGCACAGCGAGCTGCTCGCGAACCGGCTCGGCGAGCTCGGCTCGGCCGGCCTCGACGCGGTCGGCTGGCTCGACATCGCGTGCGAGATCGCGCGCGGCTTCCACGCCGATCCGACGGCGTTTCCGCTGCCCGAGCTCGTGATCGCGCTCGGCGATCCTGCGTTTCCGCGCCCGCAGGTGCAGCGCGTCGATCTGCCGCGCTACTTTGTCGAGCTCGATCGCATGCTGCGCAAGCTCGCGTGGCTCTCCGACTACCGCACGGGCGCGGTCGCGAAGCGCGCGCTGCACGTGTGGACCGGAACCCGCCGCGTCCAGCGCGTGATCGCCCACGCGGCGAAGGGCGCGCCCGACGGCAGCGTCGTCGTGATCGACGCCGATCACAACGCGGTGCTGACGCTGTCGCCGCTCGTGCAGGTCGCGCGGCCGTCGCCGGGCATGGCCGAGGAGCTGTTCTTGCTCGACGGCGCGGACAAGCGCGGGCTGCGGCTGCGCGCACACCCGCTCGGATTCGACCACCGCGATCCGGATCTCGCGAACACGTTGCGCGAGGCCGGCCTCGTGCTCGGCGCCAGCACGACCGCCGGCGACGAGGCCGAGCAGGCGCCGTATCGCGGCCTCGCCACGTTCACGGCCGACGACGCGAGCTGGTTCTTCGGCCGCGAACGCGAGATCGAGGCGTTCGTCAACCGCCTGCGCGTGACCTCGCTGCTCGCGGTCGTCGGACCGTCGGGTGCCGGCAAGAGCTCGTTCGTGCAAGCCGGCGTGCTGCCGAGCCTGCCCGCGGAGACGCGGTCGCTCACGGTGCGGCCGGGTGCGAATCCGATCGGCGAGCTCGCCGCGCGGCTCGCGCGCGCCGGCATCGATATCGATCGCGAGCGCATCCTCGCCGAGCCGGCGGCGCTCGCGACCGCGATCGCCGCGAAGCACGCCGCGTTCGTGCTGGTGGTCGATCAGTTCGAGGAGCTGTTCACGCTCGGCGTCGCCGCCGCCGAGCAACGGGCATACAGCGAGGCGCTCGCCGCTGCCGGCAACGGCGATCACGAGGGGCTGCGCGTGATCCTCACGTTGCGCGACGACTTCCTCGTGCGCTCCGAACAGCTGCCGGCGCTGCGCCAGCGGCTCGCGACCGGGCTCGAGCTGCTGAGCACGCCGGCGGCCGACGATCTCGCGCGCGTGCTCGTCGAGCCCGCGCAGCGCGTCGGCTATCACTTCGAGGACGACGAGCTCGTCCAGGAAATGGTGCGAGCCGTCGCCGAACAGCCCGGCGCGCTGCCGCTGCTGTCGTTCACCGCGTCGCGGCTGTGGGAGCTGCGCGACGTGCGGTTTCGCGCCCTCGTGCGGCGCGCGTACCAGTCGCTCGGCGGCGTCGGCGGCGCGCTCGCGAAGCATGCCGACGAGACGCTCGCGAAGCTGCCGCTCGATCAGCAACCGCTCGTGCGCGAGATCTTCCGCCACCTCGTGACGAGTGCAGGCACGCGCGCGGTGCTGTCGCGTCGCGAGGCGACCCAGCTGCTCGGTGGCGGCGGGCGCGCGGAAGCCGTGCTCGAGCAGCTCGTCGGCTCGCGGCTGGTCGTGTCGTCGGAAGGCGAGGGCGGCCACGATCGCGTCGAGGTCGCGCACGAGGCGCTGATCGCGGCCTGGCCGCGCCTGGTCGCGTGGCGCCGCGAGGATGCCGAGATCGTGCGCGTGCGCGATCAGCTGCGCGCGACCGCGCGGCAGTGGGGCGAGCGCGATCGCCCGCGCGGCCTGCTCTGGCGCGACGACGTGCTCGCCGAGTACCGGCTATGGCGTACGCGCTATACCGGCGCGCTCACCGAGATCGAGGACGAGTTCGGCCGCCGCAGCATCGAGCTCGCAGATCGCGCGCAGCGCCGCCGCCGCATGCTGCTATCGCTCGCGTTCGTCGTGCTGTCGGCGGGCGCGATCGCGCTCGCGGTGCTCGGTACCCGCGCGTCGCACAACGCCGACACCGCGAATCGGCTGCTCGTCGACAGCTACTTCGAGCAAGCTCGCACCGCGCTGCTCGCCGGCCGCCAGGCCGAGGCGCTCGACTACATCCGGCTCGCACGCGCTGCCGGGCTCGACACGCCGTCGCTGCGCCTGATGAACGCCTACGCGAAGCCGTCGGTCGGCTCGGAGGTGGCCCGGCTCGACGGGCACGGCGGCCGCGCCTGGGACCTCGCGTACAGCCCCGACGGCACGCGCATCTACTCGGCGCACGCCGACGGCAGCATCCGCGTGTGGGCCGCCGACGATCATCGCCTCGTCGCGACCTGGAAGGGCCATGCCGGCGCGATCCAGCGCATCGAGCTGGCGCGCGACGGCAAGCTGCTCGCGACCACGGGCGACGATGGCGTGACCATCGTGTGGGACACCGCGACCGGGCACGCGATCGGCCGCCACGCCGGGCCCGCAGGCCGGAGCTACTGCCTCGCGTTCGACGAGCAGGCCGGCGTGATCGCGACCGCGAGCGACCATCATCTGTGGATCGGCGAGCCGACGACCGGGCGCACGTGGCAGCAGCCGAGCTACGAGGACCTCGCGTACGCCTGCGCGATCGATCCGCTCGGGCGCTGGGTCGTGACCGCGGATGCAGTCGCCGGCACGGCCAGCGTGTGGGACGTGAAGACCGGCGAGCGCCGACTCGTGCTGGCACACGGCGGCCTGGTCTCGGATGTCGCGCTGTCGCACGACGGCGCGATCCTCGCGACCGCGAGCTGGGACGGCAACGTGCGGATCTGGTCGCTGCCGGACGGCAAGCTCTTGCACGTGATGGCCGGCCACGGCGACAAGGTCGACGGCGTCGATCTCTCGCCCGATGACAAGCGCCTGATCTCGGTCGGCCGCGATCTGATCGTCCGCGTGTGGGACGCGGCGACCGGAGACGCGCTGTACACGCTGCGTGGTCATCGCGACCGCATCTACCGCGCGCGCTTCGACGCGCGCGGCCACGAGCTGATCACGACCAGTCAGGACGGCACGGCGCGGCTGTGGGACCTCGACCACGGCCGGCTCGTCAAGATCGTCGATGGTTCGAGCGCGGAGCCGTTGGTCGGCGCGCGGTTCTCGCCGGATGGCTCGACGTTCGCGGTCGCCTCGTGGGACGGAACGATCGCGCTGTGGAACACCGACGACCCATTTCACGTCGAGACCTGGCCCGGCGACGCTCACCCGTGCGAGGGCGATAATCGACCGGCCGGCGAGGTCGGCATCGTGACGTGCGCGAGCTTTACGCGCGTGTTCGACCTGCACGCCCATCGCATCGTCGAGCTGCCGCCGGCTAGCGATGGCTGGGCGGCCGCGGACGGCAAGCATGCCGTGACCATGGCCGATCGCACGGCCACGGCGTGGAACCTCGTCGACAAGACCGTCTTGCACCGGGTCGAGCTCGCCGCGCGGCCGACCGTCGCCGCGTGGTCACCGCATGGCGATGCGATCGCGTTCGGGACCGGCACCGGCGACGTGATCGTGTGGAGCATCGCGGGCGAAGCCGCCCCGACGGCGATCTACCATCACCGTGGCGGAGTCACGTCGATCTCCTGGGGCGCAGGCGGCCTCGTGGTCAGCGGTGACGACCAGGGAGGCGTGCACGTGTGGGCCGCGAGCCGCGCGGCGACGGTGACGGCGTATTCGCTCGGTGGCCCCGTGGACTTCGTCGCGTTCTCGCGTGACGGCGCGCGGTTCGGCGTGGCCGCGGGCTCGCAGATCGAGGTGCGCGACGCGGCGACGCTCGGCGTGCTCGCGCATCTCGCGCACGAGGCGAACGTGCTGTCGTTCGACTTCGACGATCGCGGCGAGCGCCTGGTCAGCGGCGCCGAGGACAGCATCGGCCGAGTGTGGCGCGTCGCGGACGGTGCGCTGGTCGCGCGCTTGAGCGGCGCGAGTGCCGGCGTGTACTCGCCGCAATTCGTCGGCGGCTCGCTCGCGGTCGCAACCGGCGGCGACGGTGTGCTGCGGTTCTGGGACATCGACCGCGCGAAGGAGATCGTCGTGCTGCCTGGAGCGACCAGCGTCGGCAGCGCCGTCCTCCACGATCCCGCCGGCGACTTCCTCGTGATCTCGGTAACCGGCGAGATCGTGACCTGGCGGCTTCCCACCCTGTGATCGATCGATCTCGATTCGAGATCGGTCGATCTCGCCGCAAGCGCCATCGCACACGTGATTTCGGGAACATGAGACTGGCCCCTATTTCGCACTCACGGTGAGCCATGAAGCGAACGACTCGCACCCTTTCGGGCAAGAACCCCAAGCTAGCCCTCAACAAGGAGCGCATTCGCCAGCTGTCACCGGACGAGCTGTCCAATGTCGAGGGCGGGTACGTTACCCCGTCGGCCAAATGCAGCTATGGCTGCTGCTCGATCATCACGCTGAAGTGCACGCCCCACTGAATCGAGGGTGTGATCAACCGATCTCGAATCGAGATCGGTGGTTCTCACCCCCCTCGCGGGCCGTAGCGGCGTCATTCACGGTGATCGCGAGCGCGCGATCCCACGCCGGTTCGACGGCGGTCGTCGCTGCGGTCAGCGCGAGCGCGACGCCCAGCTGACCTTCGAGTAGATCCGACCACTCCGACAAGGGCATGGCCAGCGCGCGCAGGTAGTAGTCGCGGGCGGCGCGCGCGAAGAAGTCGTCGCCGGTCGCCTGCGCGAAACGATTGTAGAGGTGCGCAAGCCCGGCCGTACCGTGGCACAGGCTGGCCTCGACCACGCCCACGTTCTCGGGCGACAGGGTCGTCGCACGGCGCGCCAGCTCGATCGCCTGCGCGCACGTGTCGTGGTCACCGGCCGCCCGCGCTGCCGCGTACACCGCGGTCGCGGTTCCCGCGTCACCGTAGCACCAGGCCAGCCGCCCCTGCGGAGCGCCGACGACGGCGCGAAAGCGGACCGATTCCGGCTGCGCCTGAGTCCACAAGTACGCGACGAGGTCCTCGTACAACGAACGCGCGCCGGAGATGTTCCAGCTCGCCGCGGCGCCCGCGACCGCGATGACCCCGGCGTGGCCGTGGGGAACTCCGAGATCGATTCCGCCTTCGGGATGAAGCTCCCGGAGCAGCGGACCGAACGACGCACCTGGTGTGAAGAAGTAGCGTCCGCGCTCGGCGCGCAGCGCGTGCTCGTCGAGCCACGCGATCACCCGCTCGAGCAGCCGCGTGCTCGCCGGCATGTGCTCGAGCGCGTAGATGCCGACCCCGGCCACGCCGCGTCCGAGCTCGTGCAAGCTGGTCGGCTCGATGGCCTCGCCCAGCGCGTGGTCGATCTCGGCTTCGACGTCGCAGCCGAGGTGCGCCAGTGCGAACGCGACACCGGTGGCCCCCTCGAGCAGCCACGCTCCATCGCGATCGGCGGCGGCCGACGCGGCTTCGAGCTGGATGTCGAGCGCCTCGGCGCGATCGAGATACGAGAACAGCAGCGCGCGCCCGGCGGCATGCTTGAGGCCGGGTTGCGGCGCCGGGCTGTCGAGGCGACGTGCGATGTCGTCGATCACCGCGCAGGCTTGCTCGGCGTGTGCGCCTTCGAGCAGCGGTTCCCATGGAGTGGTCATGACCGGATCCAACCTCGTGTCATTTTTTCTGCGGGCGCGCGATGCCGAAACGAGCGAGCTTCTTGACGAGCGTGCGGCGCGCGATCCCGAGCATCGCCGCGGCGCGCGTCTGGTTGCCCGCGCACTGCGCGAGCGTTGCCTCGATCCGCTTGCGCTCGGCCTGGGTCGCGAGCTCGCGCAGCTCGGCGGGCCCGAGCTCGTGGAGCGCCGGGCCGGGCGGCATCGCGGCCCGCGGCTCGCGCGTCGTCGGCGCCGGCGCCGCCAGCGTGTGGCGCATCTTCTCGAGCGGGAGATGCGCGGGCTCGATGTCGCGACCTTCGCACAGCACGACCGCGCGCTCCATCGCGTTGCGCAGCTCGCGCACGTTGCCGGGCCAGCCGTAGTCGCGCAGGATCGCGAGACACTCGGGCGACAGCCGCGGCGGCCGCGCATGGCCGGCCTGCTTCGCGAAGCGCTCCACGAACACGTGCGCGAACGCCGCGATGTCGAGCGGGCGGTCGCGCAGCGGCGGGATCACGAGCGAGAAGCCGTTGAGGCGGAAGTACAGGTCGCGCCGGAACGTGCCGCGGACGACCTCGTGCTCGATGTCGCGATTCGTCGCCGAGATGAAGCGGACGTTGATCGCGCGCGGCTTGATCGCGCCGACCGGCAACACCTTGCGCTCTTCGAGGACGCGCAACAGCTTGACCTGCGTCGCGAGCGGCATCTCGCCGATCTCGTCGAGAAACACCGTGCCGCCCTCGGCGCTCTCGAGCAGGCCGATCTTCGCCGCGGTCGCGCCGGTGAACGCACCGCGCTCGTGCCCGAACAGCTCGCTCTCGAGCAACGTCTCGGTCAGCGCCGCGCAGTTGATGCGAACGAATGGACAGGTTCGCCGCGCCGATCCGCGATGGATGGCCTCGGCGAGGACCTCCTTGCCGGCGCCGGTCTCGCCGAGCAAGACGACCGCGATCTCGCTCTTCGCGACGGTCGCGGCAAGCCGATACAGGTCTTGCATCATCGGGTCGTGGACGACGATCGGCATCGTCTCGTCGGGCGGTGTCGTGCCGCGTGCACGCGAGGCCGCGAGCGCCAGGAGCGAGTGCGGATCGCGACCGTCTTGCGGATAGCTCGCGATGCCGACGCGCAGCCCGATGTTCCGGTCGCGGAGCGCAGTGGTCAGCTTGGCCGCGACGGCCTCGGCGTCGCCGGGGGATGCGTCGACGAGCAGGACCTCGAGCTCGGTCTGGCTGTACCGCCCGACGACGTCGGCCGTGCGAAACCATCCCGACAGCTGCTCCTCGACGAGCTTCGCGTGGCCGGCGGTGTCGGCCCGCACGAACACGATCGCGAACCCGCGGCTCGAGCGCTCGGCGCGTCCGCACTCCTCCTCGACGTGCCCTTCGAAGTAGCCGTGGTCCCAGATGCGCCGCGGCCGCGACGCCGGCAGCCGGCGCTGCAGGATCAGCGTGACGCCGCCGAGCTGGATCGGCTCGCCGAGCCGGATCGGCACGGCGGTACCGGGTGTCAGTCGCTGCTCGGCGCAGATCGTGCCGTTCGCGCCTCCGAGATCTTCGACCGCGAGCTCGGGACCGAGGTAGAGCAACGCGTGCTTGCGAGAGATCGACGCGTGGTTGATCACGACGTCGCATTCGTCGGACCGGCCGATCAAGACCTTGCCGCTGCCCGGCAGCGAGTGCGTCGCGAGGTGATCCGGCCCGACGACGAGCAAGTGCACCCCCGCACGCGCGAGGTCGGGATGATCGACGGGCGTCGGCGCATCGGTGGTGACGCTGGTGACGTCCGATTCGGTCGGCTTGCGGTGCGACTTTGCCATTATGCGGCGACCTGACCGGTGAGATGGATCGCTTCGTCGCGGCGCTCGATCGCGAATCGATCCGGCAGCAGCGATGCCGTCGTTTCGTCGATCTGGACCGCGAGGTCGACGCGCGGCGTGAAGGCGAGCTGGAGCGCCCACACCTCGAGCACCTCGAACGCCCACTCGAGAGCTTCGGCGACCGACTCGCGCTGGGTGTCTTGCACGAGGTGGCTGACCAGGACGATCGGCGACCCCTCCAGCTTCGTCGCGAGCGCGAGCGCGCACGACGCCGCGTTCCCGACGGTCGCCGCCATGTCCTGGCCCGACCCGAACGCGGTCACCGAGCCGTCCTCGTGGACCTCGACGCGCATGCCGTAGTTGCGCGCGATCGCCGAGAACGCGGAGCTCGGATCGCCGGACGAGACCCAGTCGCGGGTCGTGGTCGGTGCGGGCACGGCGAGGATCGCGCACGCGACCTGATCGCCGGTCGGCAGATCGATCGTCATCGCGGGAGGCTTGCGCGGTCCGAGCCCGGCCGGGCGCGCGGTCGCCATGCCTTCGTGCCAGCCCCTGCGTCGGCGGTGGTCGTCGGGGAGCCCGCCGAGCTCGGGCAGCTCGGCGAGCAGCTCCTCGGCGGTCTGATATCGGTCGGCCGGATCCTTGCGCAGCAGGCGCTGGACGCACGCGATCACGTCGCGCGGGGTCTCCGGCGCGTAGGACGCGATCGCCGGCGGATCGAGCATCACGACCTTGGTGTTGCGCGCGAGCGCGTTGATGCCGGCAAACGCCGCCATTCCGGTGACGCACTCGTACATGATCGCGCCGAGCGCGAACAGATCGGTCGGCGGGCCGAGCTGCTTCTTGCCGCGCACTTGCTCGGGCGACGTGTAGCCGGGCGTGCCCAGCATCGAGCCCGTCCGCGTGAGCGAGTGCGAGACGGCGTCGTCGATCCGCCGCGCGACTCCGAAATCGACGAGCCGCGGTCGTGAGATCTCGCGGTGCTCGAGGATGATGTTTCCGGGCTTGATGTCGCGGTGGATGATCCCCTTCATGTGCAAGGCGACCAGCGCCTCGGCGAGCGCGCGCGCGAGCGCGACCGCCTCGCGGACCGTGCAGCCGGTCGTCGCGAGGTAGTCGGTGAGCGTCGCGCCCTCGATCCACTCCTGCACCAGATACGGCGTGCCCTCCCACGTACCGTGCGCGACGTAGACGCCCAGCCCGGGATGGCGGATCTGCGCGAGCAGCTCGGCCTCGCGGCGGAAGCGGTCGAGCTCGTCGTGGAGCCCGTCGGCCACGACCTTGACCGCGACCACGCGATCGCATTCGAGGTCGAGCCCGCGGAAGACGCGGCCCATTCCGCCGGCGCCGGCGATCTTTTCGATCACGAAGCGCCCCTCGACCGTTGCCCCGGGGGCGATCGAAGCCATCCGGGGAATTGTACCGCGCTCGCCCGCCACGGGCGGAGGTGGTCCCAACGGTTACACGATCGTGATGACCAGCGGATACCGCGGCGAGCCCGCGAATCGAAAGCGCGTTGCTCCGTCGGAGCGATACAGCTCCTCGTGCCCGGCGTACGGATCGCGCTCGCGGACCGCCGAGCCCAGGACCGCGACGGTCTGCCCGACCTCGACCACCGCTTCTTTCACGCGCAGGCGCCAGTCCCACCAGTCGCGCATGTCGACGCTCGTGCGTTCGAACAGCTCGCGTTCCACCGGCGTGATCTCGCTGGTGCCTTCGATCGGGTGGCCCACGTCGTACTCGGCCGAGAATCGCGCGGCGATCGGATCGATGACGGCACGCGCGCCGTCGTCGACCTCGAACGGGACCCAGCGTTGGTCGAACGCGAGCTGCTGGCGCAGCGCGTCCAGGCGGCGCTCGCGCACGACTTCGACCGCGTAGTACACGCACGCGCGCCGGCTGAGCGGCGCGATCAGCGACGCGTCATCGAGCACGCGAACGACACCCGAGATGCGCGTCAGCGTGTCTTCGCGGAGCTCGGCGATGCCGACAGACGGCACCGCGGGCGTGCGATGGAGGAGCGCATCGAGCCAGCTCCGCAGCGTCACCGCTTGCCTTGCTGATTCAACCCGTACTTCTTCATCTTGTCGATCAGCGTCACGCGCGACACGCCGAGCCGGCGCGCGGCCTCGGACTGGTTGCCGCTGGTCGAGTCGAGCGCGCGCGCGACCAGGCCGCGCTCGAAGGCCTCGACTTGCTCCCGGAGCGTGGGGCCGTTGCGCGCGTCGGGCGCGGGCTCGTCGCTCGCGTTTTCGGGCGGCGCGGGAGGCGGTGCCGCCGGATCGGCGGCGCGACCACCGCGGTCGCCGACCGCGGACTCGAGATCCGCAAGGCCGAGCGTGCCGCCGGTCGACAGCGCGGCGAGGCGAGCGATCGTGTTCTCGAGCTGGCGCACGTTGCCGGGCCAGTCGGCGTGAACGAGCGCGTCGACGAGTGCCGGCTCCAGCGCGATCGCGCCGAGGCCGAAGCGCTCGCCGTAGCGGCGCGCGAACTCCTCGGCGAGCGCGGGGATGTCGTCCTTGCGCTCGCGCAGCGGCGGCACGACGAGCTCGACGACCGCGAGCCGGTAGTACAGGTCCTCGCGAAACGCGCCGGACTTGACGTCGGCGGCGAGGTCGCGATTCGTCGACGCGACGACGCGGACGTCGACCTTTTCGATCCGCCCCGAGCCGACCGGCTGGATCTCGCCTTCCTGCAGCGCGCGGAGCAGCTTGGCCTGGATCGCGAGCGGCAGCTCGCCGACCTCGTCGAGGATCAGCGTGCCGCCGTCGGCCTGCGCGAAGTAGCCGGCGCGGTTCGCGGCGGCGCCGGTGAACGCGCCCTTGACGTGGCCGAACAGCTCGGCGTCGGCGAGCTCGGCGGGCAGCGCCGCGCAGTTGAAGCGCACGAGCGGTCTTCGCGCGCGCGCCGACTGCGCGTGGAGCAGCTCGGCGACCAGCTCCTTGCCGGTGCCGGTCTCGCCGCGCACGAGCACGGTCACGTCGCGCGCGGCGACGCGACTGGCCGCCTCGAGCACGCGCCGGATGCCGCGCGAGCCGCCGACGACGCGGCGGCCGAGCGCCTGCTCGGCCGCGAGCCGGCGGTTGTCGGTGCGCAGCCGCCGCGCTTCGAGCGCGCGTTCGATCACCAGCGCGACCTCGTCGATGTCGAACGGCTTGGTCAGGTAGTCGTACGCGCCTTGCTTCATCGCGGCGACCGCGACCCGCTCGCTGCCGTGCGCGGTCAAGAGGATCACCGGCATCGTCGGATCGCGTGCCGCGATCTGCGCCATCAGCTCGAGGCCATCCATCCCCGGCATCTGGAGATCCGTGACGACCGCGTCGGCCTCGTCGAGCTTGACGAGCGCATCGCCGCCGGAGCGCGCGCCGACCACGCGGTGGCCGCGCTCGCTGAGCACCTCGGAGAGCGTGTACAAGACTCCGGGCTCGTCGTCGACGAGTAAGACCGTGCTCATGAGCAGATCACGCTGCTCACTACGCGCGTGCCTCTGCGAGCGCCGCGCGCACCGCCGGCTCGGGCGCGACGCTCGCGGCCGCCGGCAGCGTGACCACCGCGCTCGTGCCCTGGCCGACCGTGCTCTTGTAGGCGAGCGTGCCGCCGTGCTGCGCGATCACGCTCTGTGCGAGCACGACGCCGAGCCCGGTGCCGTCCGCGCGCGTCGTGAAGAACGACGTGCCGAGCCGGTCGAGGTGCTCGGGCGCGATCCCGCGGCCGGTGTCCTCGACCGCGAGCACGACCGCGCCATCGCCGCTCGCGCGCACGCGCAACACGACCCGGCCGCCGTGCGGTGTGGCCTCGAGCGCGTTCGCGACCAGGTTGATGAGCGCCTCCTTGAGCCGGCGCGGATCGCCCTTCGCCGGCGTCGCCACGCCTTCGACCGAGACCGTGACGCCGGCTTGATCGGCGCGGCCCGCGAGCACGTCGCGAACGTCGCGCGCGAGCGCCGCGAGATCGATCGACTCGGGCTGGAGGTCTTCGAGCGGCCGCGAGAACGACAGGTACTCGTGCAGGATCGTCTCCATGCGCTCGATCTCGGCGGCGACCACCGCGAGCCGCTCCTGCGTGCGCTCGCTCTCCGGCGTGCGCGCGACCAGCTGGCACAGGCCCTTGATCGCGGCGAGCGGGTTCTTGAGCTCGTGCGCGACCTTCGCGCCGACCGATTGTAGCCGGCGCAGCTGCGCCTCGGCCTCGGCGACGCGCTCCTCGCGCAAGCACGCGTACGACTCGCCGGCGAGCACCGCGGCGCGCGAGAGCTTGCCGGCGATGTGATGGAGGATGAACAGGCTCCACACGAGCGCGATCAGGACGCCTGCGATGTAGTCGGGATCGGGGATCGCCGCACCGGTGACGCTGATCGGCAGCGCGAACATCGCGACGATCAGGAGGCCGTTGCCGACCGCGATCCAGCGCGAGGCTGGAATCGGCCCGAAGAACAGGAGCGAGATGATCGCGGGCAGCGCGATCTGCGGGACGAACGGCGAGTGCACGCCGCCGGTCAGCGCGGCCGAGGTCACGATCATGAGCTGTGCGCCGACCGAGATCGCGACGAACGCGCCCTCGATGCAGCGCTGGACCAGCGCCTTGTGGATGTACAGGCGCTGGACGGACATGAACACGGTGAACACGCCGCCGACGACCGCGATCCGCCACGGCGCGAGCCCGGCGTGCCAGAAGATCGCGAGCATCGTCGCGTGGACGCAGCAGCCGCCGAGCGCGATCGCGAGCGGCATTCCCTGGACTTCCTCGACGATGAACGAGTTGCGACGACCTCTCCAGGCGTCGAGCTCGCGAGCAGGCTCGGGCACGTCGCGAGCGACTGCGAGGTGCATGCCATCGTCCATGTCCGCAACTCTACGATCGAAACGTGACCTTCGTAGTCACGAAACGTGACGGTCGGCTGTATAGCAGCCCGACAGCTGGCGGCGACCTGCGCGGAAACTCGCCGCACGCGCGGCTGGAAATGGTGGCACGTCTGGTGCTTTGGTCGGCCGCATGACGCATCGGCTCGCTAGCGTAGTCGTAGTTTCCCTGGCCGCGGCCTCGTCCGCGCGCGCGCAGCCCGCGGGCAAGCAGGCGCCGGCCGACGACATGGCCACGTTCGAGAAGGATCTCGACGCGCTGTTCGTGCCGGGTGGGCTGACGTCGGACGGCGCCGCCGCGCGCGCGGGCAACGCGTCGCCGTCGGTGCGCCGACGCGTCGCCGAGGTCCAGGCCGCGATCGCCGATGCCGAGGCCGCCGAGCTGCAACGCGTGCCGCAGATCTCCGCGAAGCTGACCGCGGAGCGGCTCAACAGCATCCCACCGTTCGCGATCTCGATCCCGCAGCTCGGCGTGAACGAGATCATCCCGTTCTTCACGCACTTCTACGACGGGCAGGTCAACGTCAACGTCAACCTGTCGGACTACGTGCTGCGCTACCCGAAGCTGGTCGATGCCGCGCACCTGGCCGAGGACGTCGCGCGCCAGACCCGCGTGTCGGCCGTGGTCTCGGCCGGCGAGGACGCGCGGCTCGCCTACTACGAGTGGGTCCGCGCGCGGCTCCAGGTGTTGATCGCGAAGCGCCAGCTCGCGCAGGTGCGGGCCACGCTCGATCAGGAGCGCGCGATGTTCGAGGTGCAGCGCATCTCGAAGGCCGACCTCCTGCGCATCGAATCGCAGGAGGCCGACGCCACGCAGACCCTCGACCAGCTCGACAACCTGTCGCGGTTGCGCGAGGAGCAGCTGCGCATCCTGATCGGCGCGCGCGACGAGGAGCCGCTCGCGGTCGGCGAGGACATCCGGCGCGAGCTCGCGGCGCCCGGCGCGGCGCGCCTCGACGATCTGATGGCGCGCGCGGAGTCGACGCGCGCCGACTTCCGCGTGCTCGACGTCGGCATTCGCGCCAAGGAGAAGCAGCGCGACTCCGAGAAGGCGAACTACTTTCCGAAGCTCACCGTGTTCGGCAACGTCGAGGACGCGAACCCGAACCCGCGCGTGTTCCCGCAGTCCGACAAGTTCACGCACTCGTGGTACGTCGGCGCCGGCCTGTCGTGGACGCTCAACGACGCGCTCGTCGAGCGCACGAACGTCAACCGGCTGACCGCCGAGGCCGACGAGCTGCGCGCCGACCGCGAGAACCTCGTCCACGGCACGCGCGTCGAGGTGCTGGCCGCGCAGCAGTCGGTGCAGCTCGCCGTGCACTCGCTCGACACGTCGAAGAAGGGGCTCGCCGCGGCCGAGGAGGGCTATCGCGTGCGCAAGGAGCTGCTCGCGGCCGATCGCGCGACCGCGGTCGAGCTCGTCGACGCCGAGACCGAGCTGACGCGCGCGCGTATCGCCGCGCTCAACGCGCGCGTCGATCTGCGCGTCGCGGTGACGCAGCTCGCGCACGCGATCGGCGACGATACGGCGAGCGCGCGCTGAGCTATTGCACGGTCGCGGAGCCCGACGTCGCGGTCGATTGCGGGTCGTCGAGGGTCGGGCTCATGACCGCATCGGTGTCGATCGTGAGGCCGGAGCCGCCGCGGGTGTTGATGCGGATGCGGCCGATGCCGCCGCCGCCTCCGCCGCTGAGTTGCGCGGTGGCGCCGCCGCTTCCGTTCGCGATCGCCCCGGCGGCGCCGGCGCCGCCCGCACCTCCGGTTCCGCCGCCCGCGCCGCCGAGCGCCTGGTTGCGGTCGAGCGTGCCGTCCGAGCCGCTGTCTTCCAGCATGCCGCCGCTCGCTCCACCACCGCCGTTGACCGCGAGCGCGCCGAGGATGCTCACGGTCGGGGCTTCGAGCAGGATCGTTCCGCCCGCGCCGCCGCCGCCGCCGCCGGCGCCGCCGTTGTGCTTGCCCGGGGCCCCGCAGCCACCTGCGCCGATCCCGCCGCCGGCCGCGATCGCGATCGTGCCGTTGGACGCGAGCTGGATCGCACCGCCGCCTGCGCCGCCGCCGGTGATCATCGCGCCGCCGCCACCTCCGCCTCCGAGCAAGGTCGTGATCGTCGGGTCTCCGAACGCCATGCCTCCCGAGGCAACGTTCGCGCTGGAGGCACCGCCGATTCCGCCCGTGCCTCCGTAGCCGCCGCCGCCGGCACCGTCATCGCCCGCGCCGCGCATTCCGCCGCCGCTGCCCGAGCCGTCGACGCCTTGCATTCCGCCGAAGAAACCACCTGCCCCCGGGATTCCGATGGCGCACCCGGCGTCCATCGTGCCCGCGATCGTGATGTCGCCATCGGCGACGAACGCGGCCGGGTAGTTGCCAATGACGCGGATCGTGCCGTTCACGGTCAGCTTACCGAATCTAAACACCGCGACGTTGCCGCGCATGACGTAGGTGAAGCCCGACGTGACGCCGGTGATCGAGCCGAACGTCGTGTTGATGGTGGTTCCGTTGCCGAGCGTGACGTCGGCGAGCGTGGTGTCGGTCAGGACATCGCTCGGCAGTGCGCCGCCGCCGGCGGGAACCAGCTCGAAGCACGCCGCAGCAGGCGCGCCTTGGTTGCAACCCCAGGCGCACGGGGTCAGCGTGCCGGCCATGCCGGGCGTCGTGCACGTGAGCAGCGTGCTGGCGTCGAGGCAGCTCGTGCCGCTGCCCTCGCAGGTCGTCGGCGTGTCGATCATCGCGTCGCCCGCGCTCGCACCGCCGACCGTGGGCGTGTCCAGACCGAGGAGCTGGCGGCAGCTCGCCACCCCGACGACGATCGCCGCGATCCGTGCGCCCCGCGCGAGGTTCACGCAGGTGATCGTATCAAAGTCGGGCCCGCGACACTGTCGGGATCCCTGACAGCCCCGCGTCGCTAACCGCGCGGCCCGGCGGTGGACGGCGTGGCAGGCTCCGTGCATGGTAGCGCCACGATGCGTGCCCTAGCTGTCGCCGTGGCCGTGCTCGCGATCTCGCCTGCGTGCAAGAAGCCGGGTGATGACGCCAGCTCCGGCTCGACCAAGCCCTCCGCGCCGCCGATCAAGGTGGCTGTCCTCGCCGCCGCCGAGGCGCCCGCGCCCGAGGTGCTGACGCTGACCGGCATGGTCGCCGCAGATCAGCGCTCCGACGTCACCGCCGACACCCAGGGCAAGGTCATCAACGTGATGATCGAGCGCGGCCAGCGCGTGAAGAGCGGCCAGGCGGTCGTGCAGCTCGACGTGCGGAGCGCGGCGCTGAGCGCGAAGGAAGCGGCCGCGAACCTCGCCGGGGCGCGCGCGCAGAAGGAGCTCGCCGACGAGGAGTGCGAGCGCACCAAGACGCTGCTCGCGAAGGGCGCGATCACGCAGTCCGAGTACGACCGCCAGATGACGCAGTGCCGCGCCGCGCAGGAAGAAGTGTCGGCGACGCAGGCGCGCACGGAGATGATGGCGAAGACGGTCGCCGATGGGCTGGTACGCGCGCCGTTCGACGGCGTGGTCGCCGAGCGCGACGTGTCGCCGGGGGAGTGGGTGCAGCCGGGCAAGCCGCTGTTCACGCTCGTCAAGGATGACCCGCTCAAGATCGAGCTGTCGGTGCCCGAGGCCGCGGTCACCGCGATCAAGCAGGGCGAGCGCGTCGAGGTCGTCGCGGTCGCGCACGAGGACAAGACGTACGGCGCGGAGGTCACGCGCATCGGCGCCGAGATCGGCAAGACGCGCTCGCTGATCGTCGAGGCGCAGCTCGACAAGGGCAGCGACCTCGTGCCCGGCATGTTCGCCGAGGCGCACGTCGTGATCGGCCAGACGCCGCGCGTCGTCCTGCCCGACAAGGCCGTCGTCAAGCGCGGCAAGCAGTGGCACGCGTTCGTCGTCAAGAACGGCGAGGCCGAGGATCGCATCGTGCAGCTCGGCACGCCGCCGGCGACCGGGCAGGTGACGATCGTGCAAGGCGTCGCGAAGGGCGAGCAGGTCGTGGCGTCGATTCCGGCCGCGCTCGAGGACGGCTCGAAAGTGACGAACTAGCCGTGCAGTGGCTCGCGAACATCTGCGTGCGGCGGCCGATCTTCGCTGCCGTGCTGATCCTGCTGTTCGTCGTCGTCGGCGTCGTCGGTTACACGAGCCTCGGCGTCGACAAGTTTCCGAAGGTCGACTTCCCGCTCATCACGATCGTCACGCCGTATCCCGGTGCGTCGCCGGGCGCGGTCGAGACCGACGTCACCGACAAGGTCGAGGAAGCGGTCAACACCGTCAACGGGCTCGACACGCTGACGTCGGTGTCGACCGAGGGTGTCTCGCTCGTGATCGCGCAGTTCGATCTCGAGGTCGACCCCGACAAGGCCGCGCAGGACATCAACGAGCACCTCGCGACCGTGCTGCGCGATCTGCCCGAAGGCACGCGGCCCGAGGTGCGCAAGGCCGACCCCGACGCCGCGCCGGTCGTCGTGCTGTCGGTGAAGGGCCCGGCGGGCACGCCGTGGCGCGAGATGACGCGGTTCGCCGACAAGCAGGTCAAGCAGCGCGTCGAGCGCATCGCCGGCGTCGGCCAGGCCGTGATCCTCGGCGGCCAGGACCGCCAGATCGACGTCAACCTCGACGCGATCCGGCTCGCCGCGGCCGGCGTGTCGGCGCTCGAGGTCGAGCGTGCGATCGCGGCCGGCAACGTCAACGTGCCGGGCGGCGCGATGGAGATGGGCCCGAAGAACACCACGCTGCGCGTCGAGGGCCGCGCGGTCGATCCCGATCAGATCGGCGACATCGTCGTGCGCCAGATCGGCTCGAACCCGGTCAAGGTGCGCGACGTCGCCGACATCGAGGACACGCAGAAGGACGCCGAGACCAGCGCGGTGCGCAACGGCACGCCCGCGATCGCGCTGTCGATCCGCAAGCAGACCGGCACGAACACGGTCGCCGTGGTCGACGCGGTCAAGGCCTCGGTCGCCGAGCTCCAGAAGAGCCTGCCGCCCGGCTACTCGGTCGATGTCGTGCGCGACAACTCGATCCAGATCCGCACGTCGGCCGATCAGGTGCTCGAGCACCTCGTGCTCGGCGCCGGCCTGGCCGCGCTCGTCGTCTTGCTGTTCCTCGGCAGCCTGCGCTCGACGATCATCGCGGCGCTGTCGATCCCGACGTCGATCATCGCGACGTTCGGCCTGATGATGGTCGCGCACTTCACGCTCAACTTGATGACGCTGCTCGCGCTCGCGCTCGCGGTCGGCATCGTGATCGACGACGCGATCGTCGTGCTCGAGAACATCTATCGCTTCGTCGACGAGAAGCGCATGAAGCCGTTCCCGGCCGCGATCCACGCGACCAAGGAGATCGGCCTCGCCGTGCTCGCGACCACGCTGTCGCTGATGGCGGTGTTCCTGCCGGTCGCGTTCATGACCGGCATCGTCGGCCGCTTCCTGTACAGCTTCGGCCTGACCATGGCATTCGCGATCGGCGTGTCGATGATCGTCGCGTTCACGCTGACGCCGATGATGGCCGCGCGCATGCTGCCGCTGCCGCCGCCCGAGGGCCAGCACCGCCGCAAGACCGTGCTCGAGCGCACCAGCGACTTCATCTACCGCCCGATCGCGCGCGTTTACTCCGGCGTGCTCGCGTTCTGCCTGCGCCATCGCTGGATCGTCGGGGTCGCGATCGCGGGCGCGTTCGCGTCGTGCTTCGGCGTCGTCAAGAAGGTCGGCGGCGACTTCCTGCCGCCGAACGACGAGGCGCAGTTCGAGATCTACGTGCAGGCGCCCGAGGGCACGACGCTCGAGGCCACCACGCTCACGTCGGAGCGGCTCGCGCGCCGCACGCGGCTCCTGCCCGAGGTCGACTCGACACTCGTCACGGTCGCCGGCGGCGACCAGCGCCAGACCAACGTCGGCAACGTGTACGTGCACCTCGTCGATCCCGAGAAGCGCACGCGCAGCCAGGCCGAGGTGATGGAGGACGTCCGCAAGCACGTGCTGAGCGACGTACCGCCGGGCACGCGCGTCGCGGCGCAGCAGGTCAACGACTTCTCGATCGGCGGCCAGAACGCGATCGTGTCGTACGTGATCTCGGGCCCCGACCTCGACAAGCTCGAGCACTTCGGCAAGACCGTGCTCGCGAAGATGCACGAGGTGCCGGGCGTCGTCGATCTCGACTCGAGCCTCGTCGATCCGGTCGACGAGACCACGGTCAAGCCCGACCTCGACCGCGCCGCGATGCTCGGCGTCGACGCGAGCGACATCACGAACACGCTCGCGGTACTGATCGGCGGCGTCCAGGCGTCGACGTTCGAGGACCGCGGCGATCAGTACCCGGTGTGGCTTCGCGCCGCCGAGCGCTACCGCGACGATCCGCAGGCGCTGACGCTGATCGCGGTTCCGTCGCGCACGCTCGGTCAGGTCCCGCTGTCGGACGTCGTGCGCGTCGGCGGCAACCAGGCGATCTCGAAGATCACGCGCCAGAGCCGCGAGCGCGCCGTGACGATCACGATGAACGTGTCGCCCGGCTTCAGCGAGTCCGAGATCGTCGGCAAGCTGCAGCAGACGATCAAGGATCTCGACCTCCCGCCTGGCTACACGGCGGAGCCGTTCGGCCGCAGCAAGGAGATGGCGAAGATGGCGAAGGCGTTCCTGTTCGCCATCCTCCTCGCGATCGTCTTCATGTACCTCGTGCTCGCGGCGCAGTTCGAGTCGCTGCTCTATCCGCTCATCATCATGCTCAGCTTGCCGCTGACGTTGCCGTTCGCGGTGTTCTCGCTGCTCTTGACCGGAGGCTCGCTCAACATCTTCTCGATGCTCGGCATCATCGTGCTATTCGCGATGGTGAAGAAGAACGCGATCCTCCAGGTCGATCACGCGAACGGACTTCGCCGCCAGGGCTTGCCGCGCACCGAGGCGGTGCTCGCGGCCAGCCGCGATCGCCTGCGCCCGATCTTGATGACGACGTTCGCGTTTGTCGCCGGCATGCTGCCGCTGATCACGAGCCAGGGCATCGGCTCGGGCTTCTCGAAGGCGATGGCGTCGGTCGTCGTCGGCGGACAGACGCTGTCGCTGTTACTGACGCTCGTTGCAGTGCCGGTCATCTACACGTGGTTCGACGACGTCGCCCGCTGGTTCCGCGGCGACAAGAAGCACAAGATCGATCGCGGCGCGGCGGAAGTCGGCGTGATCGACATGCAGTGACGAGTTGTCGCGGTAGTGAGCTTGACAACACCGTGAACATTCGGACGCACGCGCGCTCCGGAGCTGAAACATTTCGGCCGAAATTCGGTTCCGATCGCGATCGCACTTTGGTATGACGCGAATCCCTCACGCCGCGCCTGTTCGTAACAATGTCGAAGACGCCTCGTACCCCTCGGACTCGTGACCTCCGGACCTTGCTCGATGTACCCCAGCACGATCTCCAGGCGCAGGTGGCCAGCCGGCTGTCGCGCCTGGGGTTTCCGTCGCTGCGCCCGGCGCACGTGCAGCTACTCTCGGCGATTCCGCCCGATGTCGGCGTGCGGCTCGCGGACCTCGTCTCGGCGAGCTCGCTCCCGAAGCAGACGGTCGGCGATCTGATCGACGATCTCGAGCACGCGAAGATGGTCGAGCGATTTCCGGATCCCGATCACGGCGTGATCAAGCGCGTGCGCCTGGGACCGAAGGGGCGCTTGTGGGCCGCGGAGGTTCGCCGCGTCGCCGTCGCGACCGAGGCACGTTGGGCCACACGGCTCGGCTCGAAGAAGATGAAGTCGCTGCGCGCGCTGCTCGAGGAGCTCGCCGCGACGGTCGAAGACGGCGTCGTCGTGACGAACGGCGTGCGCAACCACAAGCGCTAGGCGCTGGGCGAGAACGCACACGCGCTCGCCTTCGCCGCGGCGCTGCGCGAGGGATGGGGCACGGTCCGCGCGCTCGCCGAAGGACGCCCGTGCTCGGGCGAACGGGCGCGAGGTAGGTGCACGCTAGGAAGTCCAATCCTAGTCACGAGCGCGCGTCCCGACCCCACCCTCGCTGGGCGCGCCGCGTCTCGGCTCGCTTTGACGTCGTCACGAGGCACCGCTTTCGAGAGCATAGATGTCGAACGACAGCTCGATTTCGAGCTCGGCCAGCTTCTTCGTCTGAATCGTCGAGACCGTCGGGCCGCCGTGGCCACTCGCCGATAGCCAGTAGCAGAAGATGTCGATTCGCGCGCCGCGGTCGACGAGATCGCGGAGCGCGGTCCGTCTGCCAGCTAGCTGGTCGAGGATCCAGTCGAGGTGACGCCGGAGGTCTTTCGAGTCAACAGCTTCCTTCGACGTGAGAAGCCACGCGTGATGTCGGGCCGGTGCGCCGTGCCGCAGCTCGCCTGGGCGAATGCTAACGGTCGGTGTAAGGCCGACGCTGCGAGTCACTTCATCCGGCGCGAGGCCGTAGATGCGAAGCGTGGCGTATGTGGCGCGGCAGGTCTTGTACTCGTCGTCGTACACAGCTTCGTCCCGCAAGCGTCATTCGTCGTCAACGCTCGGTTCGCAAGGCGCGTCGCGCCGCCTCGAGCCGAGCGCTGGCGTCGGGCCGATCCCGCGTGAAGATCCTCTTCGTCGACATTCATGCGGGGTTCACGGTGTCGGCGCGCGCGGCTCCGTCCTCCGAACGCTCGCCAGCAGGCTCATCGCGAGGGCACCCGCGAACCACCAGTACGCGGCGAGCGCGCGCTCTCTGTCGTCGACGAGCATCGTGTGCCACGGCACCACGAGGGCGAGCGCGAGTCCCACTGCGATGCGACGTCCCGCGAGGCGGCCGACGACGAGATGTCGGAGGCCCGCGAGCGTCGCCAACACCGCGATCGCGATGGCACAGAAGGACCACGCACGAGGGAAGGTCGCGCACCACCCCATCGCTTCGTCGCCACCGTCGCAAGACACGCACGCGTTATTGAAGCATACGTCGTCGCGCCAAAGGCTCACGAGCGTGACGGTATCCGGTGCAACGCCATCGTCGTTGTAGCGATAGGGACCGACGATCAGCATCGGCCGAAGCGAGGCGATCCATGCTGTCAGTACGAGGATCGTCGGGAGGAGCCGAGACACGATCTTGCGCACGTCGACAAACGTGTCTTGTCGCGATCGTATTCCAACGCGAACGCTCGGCTCGCAAGGCGCGTAAGCGCGGGTGGGCTCGGGCCGGGCGCGTGTGAGTACGCTGGGCGGTTCTAGCGTGCACGTACCTTGCTCCTGTTCGCGCGTGCGTCGGGCGATCAGTGGCACGCGCCCGGACCGACGCCCATCCCGCGCGTCGCGCCGCCGCGAGCCGAGCGTGTGCGCGTTCTCCGCCGACCTCGGCCCCGTCAGTCCTTCGGAATCGCCCGCAGCCGATACCCGAAGCGATGACGCGACTCGATCAGGTCGCCGATCTCCGACTTCATCAGCGCGCGGCGCACGCGGCGCACGAGCTGCTTGACGTGGTTCTCGCTCGGCTCGCGCGTGTCCCACGACAGGTCGGCGATCAGCTCCGAGCTGCGCACGAAGCCGCGCACGAGCTCGGGCTGGTGGCGCTCGCTCGCCATGCGCTTGATCATGAGGGCCATCAGCTCGAACTGCGTCGTCGTCAGCTGGACCTGCTTGCCGTCGATCTCGACCAGCCCGCCGCCGCCGCCCGTCGGCTCGTGGAGCGCGAACCGCATCTCGGGCAGACCGACGTTGGTGCGCTCTTCTTCGGCAAACTCGTCATCGGGCGGCGGTGGCATCGCGACCGGCGCCGCGGTCGCTGCAGCGGTCGGCGGCAGCGCGGCCGAAGCGCCGACCGGGATCGAGGCCGGGCGCAGCGTGTTCGTCTGCGTGCGCGCGATGCGCGGCGGCGGCAGCTCGCCGATGTCCTCGACCAGGTAGAAGCCGATGTGGCCGAACCGGATGCGCGAGCCGTCGTGGACCTCGATCGGGGCCTCGACGAGGCGATCGTCGACGAACGTGCCGTTCGCCGAGCCGAGGTCGCGGATCGTCCAGGTCTCGCCGTCGAGCGTGAGGTGCGCGTGGTGGCGCGACACGCTCGGCTCGAGCACCGCGAGCCCGTGGCTGTCGATCTGGCGGCCGACCAGCGTGCGGGGATCGAGCGGGTGCGGACGGCCCCACAGGTCGACGAGCGCGGCCGGCGTCGGGCGCTGCACGCGCAGCTGGATCTGCTCGGGGCTGATGCGGATCGGAGTCGCGAGCTCGTCGCGGCACTCCTCGCACAAGACGCCGATCTCGGCGGTGCGCTCGGAGCACACCGGGCAGATGTTCGCGGCCATCGCTTCGAGCGATTGTACGCTACTCCCAAGATGGATACGCGCGACCTTGCACGGGTTCCTCGACACGGTCCGGCGCGACCGCCAGCCGGAACGGGAACGAGCGCGCCGATCGGCCGTCCTCACCCGCGGTCATGACCTGGAAGTGCAGGTGCGGCGTCGTGGAAAATCCGGTATTCCCCGACAGCGCGAGCGGATCGCCGCGCGCGACCCGGTCGCCGGGCGCGACCTTCACCCCGCTCGGCGCCAGGTGCATGTACTCGCCGAGCGTGCCGTCGTCGTGCAAGACCAGCACGAAGTTCGCGCGGCCGTACTCGAGAAACTCGGGCGTCGTGCCCGAGCCCTGCGCGCCGTCGAACGTCGCGACCACGATGCCGGGCCGGGCCGCGAGCACCGGCGTCGCGACCGGGCAATCGAAGTCGACCGCGTACTCGTTCGAGCCGCGGTGCGAGAACACGCCGTGAAAGCCCTGCAGCACGGCGAACGTGCTGCCGCGCGCGTACGGCAGCCGGTACGCGTACGGCCGCGGCCGTGCGAGCGGATCGCCGAAGCGCGCGTGCACGGTCACGACCGGCGGCCGGACCGGGGCATCCGGCGCCGTGAGCTCGAGCTGGGTCAGCGCGACCGCCGCGCCTTCGCCGTCGGGCGCGGGCGCCGGCGGCAGGCGCACGACGCCCGTGGTCGCCATCAGCGGCACCGCGCCGGCGGCAGCGACGAGCTCCCACTCGAGCACGATGCCGACCGCGTAGCGATCGCGCGCGATCTCGTACAGGTGATCGCCGTCGCGGCGCAGCTCGAGCTCGACGCGGCC
>Ga0335083_10002486_pt1 | contig 24257 bp, 21 predicted proteins | sample Lox_Sample_42_FD_206716 | JGI IMG/M metagenome (GOLD analysis project Ga0335083, IMG submission 206716) | Soil microbial communities from Loxahatchee National Wildlife Refuge, Florida, United States - Lox_Sample_4.2 | ecosystem: Environmental > Terrestrial > Soil > Wetlands | place: USA...
TGGCTCGCTGTCGTCGGGCATGATGCTGTACGGCATCTCGCTGATCTACGGTTTTACCGGCTCGCTCGACTTCCACGTGGTCGCCGGCATCATCAAATCGGCCGGCGTCTCGACCGGATTGATTTTCGGGCTCGTGTTCCTGCTCGCCGGACTGGCATTCAAGATATCCGCCGTGCCGTTCCATATGTGGACTCCGGACGTCTACGAGGGCGCGCCGACGCCGATCACCGCTTATCTCGCCACAGCATCAAAGGTCGCCTCGCTGGCGATGGTGGTGCGCGCGGTCGTGGTGCCGTTTCCCGGCGCCTTCCATCAGTGGCAGCAGATCGTCGTCGTGATCTCGGCGCTGTCGATGGCGCTTGGCGCGTTCGCGGCGATTGGCCAGACCAACATCAAGCGGCTGATGGCCTATAGCTCGATCGGGCACATGGGTTACGCGCTGCTCGGTCTCGCCGCCGGTTCGCCGCGCGGCATTCAGGCCGTGCTGTTCTATCTGGCCTTCTATTCCTTCACCAATATCGGCATCTTCGCCTGCATCCAGGCGATGCGCCGCGCCGGCCGCGCAGTCGAGGACATCTACGATCTCGCCGGCCTTGCGCGCACGCAGCCGGCTCTTGCCTTTGCCTTCAGCGCCATGATGCTGAGTCTCGCGGGCCTGCCGCCGGTCGCCGGCATCGTGGCCAAGGCGCTGATTTTCCTCGCGGCGCTGGACGCGCATCTTTATGCGCTTGCGATCTTCGGCGTACTGACCAGCGTCGTCGCCGCCTATTACTACCTGCGCATCGTCAAAGTGATTTACTTCGATGAGGCGGCGGCGCCGTTCGACTGCAGCATCGGATGGAGCGTCGGCATCATTACCGCGATCACCACTGCCATGACCTTCGCCTTCGTCATCCGTATCGATGTGCTCTTCGACTACGCGGATCTGGCGGCGCGGAACTTGCTCAAGTGAGTTGGCCTACCGGCTACGGCCTCAAGGAATTCGACGCCATCGACTCGACCAATGAGGAAGCGCGGCGCATGGCGTCGCGCGGCGAGACGGGACCGGTGTGGATCACAGCACGACGTCAGACCGCGGGCCGCGGCCGTCGCGGGCGCCAGTGGGTATCGCCGGAAGGCAATTTGTCCGCCACATTGCTGATTGCTCCGTCCCGTCCGGCATCGGAATGTGCCCAACTCTCCTTCGTTGCCGCGTTGGCCGCCAGCGATGCCATCTTCGCATGTGGCGCCGAGCCCAGGGTCAAATGGCCGAACGACGTGCTCATCGGCGGCCGTAAGGTCGCGGGCATATTGTTGGAGTCCGTGAGCCAGGGCAGCGCCGACCCGCCCTGGCTCGCCATCGGCATCGGCATCAATCTGAAGCACTTCCCGCCGGACACGGAATTCCCGGCGACCTCTCTTACTGCCGGCGGGATTTCGGCGCCCAAGCCCCGACAGGCACTGGACCGGCTCGCTGGCTCGTTCGCGAAATGGTATGAAACCTGGCGGACAAGCGGTTTCGTACCGGTGCGTGAGGCTTGGCTGGCCCGAGCAGCGGGCCTTGGAACACGGATCCGCGCGCGGCTGTCCAACGAGGAGACGTCAGGCGTGTTCGAGGGCATCGACGAGAGCGGCGCGCTGCTTCTGCGCGAGGCACAGGATCGGTTGCGCACGATCGCGGCAGGCGAGGTTTTCTTCTAATGCTCCTCGCCATCGACGCCGGGAACACCAACATCGTCTTCGCCGTTCACGACGGCGAAAAGTTCCGCGCCCAGTGGCGCGCCGTGACCAAGACCGCCCGCACCTCGGACGAATACGCCGTGTGGCTCAGCCAGCTTCTCGCCCTGGAAGGGCTTTCCTTCGCCGACCTGACCGGCGCGATCATCGCCACGGTGGTACCGGCCACGTTGTTCGATCTGCGCGCCCTGTGCCGCAGCTATCTCAAATGCGAGCCGATCATCGTCGACAACACGCTGGACCTCGGCATCGGCATCAATGCCGACCGGCCGGCGGCCGTGGGCGTCGACCGGTTGTGCAACGCGGTGGCGGCGCATGAGAGCTACAAAGGCGCCGTGATCGTGGTCGATTTCGGCACCACCACCAATTTCGACATCGTGGCCGAGAACGGCGATTTCGACGGCAGCGTTCTCGCGCCCGGCGCCAATCTCTCGGTCGAGGCGCTGCATCAGGCGGCCGCAATGCTGCCGCGCGTCGCCATCCACCGCATGCAGAAGGTGATCGGACGCGACACGGTGCCGGCGATGCAGTCGGGCATCTATTGGGGCTATGTCGGTCTGATCGGCGGACTTATCGACCGCATCAAGAAGGAGTACGCAAAGCCGATGACCGTGGTCGCGACCGGCGGGCTCGCGCATCTCTTCCAGCCCGATATCCCCGCCATCGATCACGTCGATCCCGACCTTACGATCCGCGGCCTGGTGCAGATCTATCATCGCAACGCAGCCAAGCTCGGAAAGCCCGCGGCCTGATGGCGACGGCGTTCGGCGACGAGTTGGTACTGCTTCCCCTCGGCGGCGCCGGCGAGATCGGCATGAATTTCAACGCCTACGGCTTCGGTCCGCCGGACGAGCGCCAATGGATCGTGGTCGATTGCGGCGTGATGTTCGGCCGCGAGACGACCTCGCCCGGCGTCGACGTGATCATGCCCGACATCCGCTATCTCGCGGAGCAGCGCGAAAACGTGCTTGCGCTCGTTCTCACGCATGCGCATGAGGACCATATCGGCGCGGTGGCGCATCTGTGGCCGATGCTGCGCTGCCCGATCTACGCGACCCCGTTCACGGCGCGGCTGATCGAACTCAAGCTCGAGGAAGCGGGCCTTCAGGACCGGGTGCGCGTGAAGCCTGTGCCATTGAGTGGCCATGTCCAGGCGGGGCCGTTCCATGTCGACTACGTCTCCATCACCCATTCGATTCCGGAGCCGAACGCCCTTGCGATCCACACGCCGCTCGGCGTGGTGGTGCATACCGGAGACTGGAAGATCGATCCCGATCCTTTAATCGGCGCGACTACGGACGAAAACGCCCTGCGCAAACTGGGCGACGAGGGCGTGCTCGCCACCGTGTGCGACTCTACCAATGCGCTTGTGCAGGGCCATTCGGGCTCCGAGGCGCGCGCGCGACAAGGCCTGTCGGCGCTCATAGGCTCGCTAGGCGGACGGATTGCGGTCACGGCGTTTGCATCCAACGTGGCGCGACTGGACTCCGTCGCGAAGCTCGCACGCGAGCACGGCCGGGAGGTGGCACTTGTCGGCCGCGCCATGCACAAGATCGTCGCCGCGGCCAAGGAAACCGGTTATCTCAAGGATTTCCCGCGCACGCTGGACGAGGCCGAGGCGGCGCAGCTCCCGCCCCGACGTGTGCTCTATCTCTGCACGGGCAGCCAAGGTGAGCCGCGCGCGGCCTTGTCGCGCATCGCGGAGGGCAACCATCCGACGGTGAGCCTCGGCTTCGGCGACGCCGTGATCTTCTCCTCCCGCATCATTCCCGGGAATGAGCTCGCGATCTTCGCGCTGCACAACAAGCTCGCCGAACTCGGCGTCGAGGTGTTGACCGAACAAGACCATTTCGTCCATGTCAGCGGTCACCCCTGCCGCGACGAACTGGCGGAGATGTATCGCTGGACCCGGCCGCGGATCGCGGTGCCTGTCCACGGCGAGCTGCGCCATATGAGCGAGCATGCTCGGTTGGCGCGCGCGCTGCAGGTGCCGCAAGCCATCGTCGTGCAAAACGGACATTTGCTGCGGCTGGCGCCAGGCCCCGCGCAACTCATCGACGAGGTGCCGTCGGGCAGGGTGCATCTGGACGGCAAGGTGCTGGTGGAAGCGGGTGCCGGACTTGCCCGCGCGCGCCGCGCGCTGAGCCATTCCGGCATCATCGCGATCACGCTGGTGCTCGACGGCAAAGGCCGCGTGGCGACCGACCCCGCAATCATCATCGACGGCATGCCCGATCCGGTCCAGACCGCGGTCCGCCAGGCCGTCGAGAGCGAAATCCGCCGCCACAAGACCCGCGACGACGAGGAGCGGCTCAAGGAAAACGTCCGCCGCGCCGCGCGCCGCGCCGCCCAGGATGCCTGGGGCAAGAAGCCGGTGACGCGGGTGGAGGCGGTGTGGGTGTGATGGAAATCGGAATTCGGAAGTCAGAAATCAGAACGATTGTACTCCTTGCGATTTCTGATATCTGACTTCCGATTTCCGCGTGGAGCGCATCATGATCGGCCGCCTCAACCATGTCGCCATCGCGACCAGCGACATCAAGAAGGCCGCGCAGCTCTATCGCGACACGCTGGGCGCCACGGTGTCGGGCGAGGTGCCGCAGCCGGATCATGGCGTCACCACCGTGTTCGTCGATCTCGGCAACACCAAGATCGAGCTGCTCGAGCCGCTGGGCGAGAATTCGCCCATCGCCAACTTCCTCAAGAAGAATCCGAACGGCGGCGTGCACCACGTCTGCTATGAAGTCGAGGACATCTATGCGGCGCGCGACCGGATGCGCGCGGCCGGCGCCACGATTACCGGCACCGGCGAGCCGCGGATAGGCGCGCACGGCAAGCCGGTGATTTTCCTGCATCCGAAGGATTTCGTGGGCACCCTGGTCGAGCTCGAACAGGCGTGACCCTCGCGGCCGTCCATGGCGCCGTGCTGGTCAGCGCCTTCCTGATCTTCTGGTTCCTGGCGTTTTTCAGCCTCTTGTCGGTGGGCCTGGGCGAGGTCGATCCCGAAACCGGCGCGCCGGCGAACCCGAGACTGCTTTGGAAAGCCGGCATCGCTACCGCCGTCGCGGCGCTGTTGTGGGCGATCTTTTATGGGTTGATTGCATTCAAGATTCTCGATCTGTAATTCGTTCCGTTTATGTCAAAGCAATCTTGAGCACGAACGCCAGCGCGATGATGGCGACCGCGGCGTTCACTTCGCGCCAACGGCCCGAGACGATCTTGATCGCGGCATAGGCGATGAAGCCGATGCCCATGCCGGCGGCGATCGAGTAAGTGAAGGGAATGGCGAGCGCTGTGAGGATAGCGGGTGCAGCCTCGGTCAGATCGTCCCAGTCGATCTCCTTCAAGCCTTTCGCCATCAGCGCCGCGACGAAGATCAGTGCAGGTGCGGTCGCATAGGCGGGTACCGCCGCCGCCAACGGCGCGAAGAACAGGCTCAGCAGGAACAACGCCGCCACGACAACGGCGGTGAGGCCCGTCCGTCCGCCGGCCTGGATGCCGGTTGCGCTCTCGATATAGGCGGTGACGGGCGAAGTGCCGAGCGCCGCGACGAGCATGGTTCCGGCTGCGTCGACGCTCAGCGCGCGCCGCGCCTGCGGCAGGCGGCCCTGCGCATCCAGCATTCCGGCTTGGTGCGCAAGCGCGGTCAGCGTGCCGGACGTGTCCAGCATGTCGATAAGAAGAAAGACGAAGACGCTGGTGGCGATCAACTCCACTGGCGCGCCGATGAAATGAAATTGCAGAAACGTGGGTGCGAGCGGGGGCGGCAGGCCGGCAAGGGTCGCGGGCACGGGCTCGAGTCCAGACGCCATGCCGGCGATCGTCGCAACCACGATGCCGATCAGCACCGCACCGATTACCTTGCGCGCCGCGAGTGCGAACATCAGCACGAACGCACCTGCCGCGATCAGAACTCTTGGGTCCGTGAGCGCGCCTTCCTGGATAAGCGTCGCGGGACTTGCGACCACCAAACCAGCCCCTGTAAAGCCGATCAGCGCGAGGAAAAAACCTATCCCTGCCGCGATGGCGAGCTTGAGGCTCTGCGGGATGGCATTGATCAGCCATTCGCGCGCGGGCGTCAGGGAGAGAACCACGAACAGGATCCCCGACAGGAATACGCAGCCCAGCGCCAGGCGCCAGTCGCCGTGTAGCGCAGGAACCACAGTGAAGGCGAAATAGGCGTTCAGCCCCATGCCAGGCGCCAGCGCCACCGGAAGCCGTGCGTACAGCCCCATCGCTGCCGTCGCGATCGCCGATGCGAGGCATGTCGCGACGAACACCGCCCCCTGGTCGAGGCCTGCCGCGCCCAGGATCTTGGGATTAACAAACATGATATAGGCGAGGGTCAGGAAGGTCGTCGCGCCCGCCGTAATTTCTCGGCGCAGAATCGTGCCCCTCATGTCGAGCCGCTCCGAATCGGACCCGGCTAGCCTGACATGCACGCCGCGTTTAGACTAAGGCCGTGGTGGGGAAATCCGGCATAGCGGCACTGGCCGCATTGCTCCTGTGCGTCTGCGCAAGCGCGGCGCATGCCGGCGCGTGGCGCATCCTCAAGGATCACTGGAGCAAGGAAGATGAAGCCGGCTTCGGCCGCTTCGTGGCGGCGATCGGGGAAAGCGATTGCAGCTCGTCGGAGAGCTGCCTGCGTGACCCGGCGAATCCCTACCGCAAGACCGATCAGCACTTCGTCGACATCGACGTCGATTGCGCGAAATGGCCGTATCTGCTCCGTGCCTATTACGCTTGGAAGAACGGGCTGCCGTTTTCCTATGTCGATAGCGTGAGCGGCGAGGGCGGCGACCTGCGGTTCTCCAAGACCGCCAACCGCGCGACGGGGCGCCGCGACATCATCGACCGCGGCGAGGGAATCGACGGTCCGGAAGCCATCCGCCAACTCATCGATACGGTGTTCTCCGCCACCTACCGCACCGATGCGTCGGAGACGCGCGGCGTGCTGTCGGACTTCTATTCGCCGGCGCTCCGGCCCGGCTCGATCCACCCAGGAACGCTGATTTACGACGTGAACGGTCACGTCGCCATCGTCTATAAGGTCGACGAGGACGGGCGCATTTTTTACATGGACGCCCATCCCGATTTCACGATCACTCGCAGCGTCTACGGCGCGCAATTCGGCCAGAGTCCTGCGAGGTTGGGGGGCGGTCTTAAAGATTGGCGGCCGTTCAAGCTGGTCAACTACCACCGCGATGCGCAGGGCCATCTGCTCGGCGGCCATATGGCCTATGCCGAAAACGACCAGATCAACGATTTTTCGCTTGTGCAGTACGCAGGTACCGAACCCAATCCCAAGCTCGACGTCAAGCACGCGCAGTTCTTCTATGGCGGCGCGGAGCTCGGCTTCTATGAATACGTGCGCGTCGCGGTGTCGGGCGGCAAGATGTCGTTCAATCCGATCTACGAGTTGCAGGCGACGATGAAGACGTTGTGCAACGATCTCAACGACCGCGCGCAATATGTCGATCTCGACATCAAGGACCAGATTTCGGTCAAGGACCATCCCCACCGCCTGCCCGACAACATCTACGGTTCCGACGACAATGAATGGGAGACCTATTCCACGCCGTCGCGCGACGCGCGCATCAAGGCGGCCTTCGTCCAATTCTACAAGGATTTGAAAGAGATGATCGATCTGTGGGTCAAGCGCGACCCGCGCATCGTCTATGACGGGTTGTTCCTGCAGAAGGATCTGCGCCAGACCTACGAGAAGCAGTCCGACGCCTGCACCATCACCTATCTGAGTTCCGCCAAGAAGCCCGTGGCGATGACCTTCGACGACATGATGCACCGGCTGTGGCGCATGTCGTTCGATCCTTACAACTGCATCGAGCTGCGCTGGGGCGCAGAGGGCGCCGAACGCGAAAGCTGTCCGGATCAGAAGATGAAGCTCAAATGGTATGACGCCGAGCAGCGGCTGCGGAACCAGCCCGACCGTACTTATGACATCCAGATGGGCTTCGACCTCGACGAGTTGAACCGCCATGTGAAGGGCACCGGCATCGACACCCCGCCCCCGATCGACATCAAGGCGTTGATCGATTCCATGCCGGACCAGGTCGCCTTCACGCCGATGAAGCCGGGGGACCGCTAGGCGTATATACATGTATTGACATTACTGGCAGTGCGTTATACAATTTTTCTATGGCCACGACCAAAGTCTTCAAATCGGGCAACAGCCAGGCGGTTCGCATTCCCGCCGACATGGCCTTTGAGGAAGGCACCGAGCTTACGATAACGAGATCGGGAAGCACGATTTTGCTCTATCCCAAGCGGCCTTCGATGGAGGAAACGATCGCAGCCTTGCGAGCATTGCCGGTCGTACCTGTCGAGGAAGACAACGAACGCATCGACATGCCAGATCGTAACTGGGACTGAAGGTGCGGTACCTGCTCGATACGAGCATCGCCATCCATGCAGGCGCGGCGCGGATCGAAGTAATCGAAAAATTCCGCGAGCGCGCCGGCGCACTCGTTACCTCGTCGCTGGTGCTAACAGAACTCTCCAGAGGGCTGTACAAAAGGCCCGCTCACCACGGCGTCAGGCGAATGCAACTCGAGATTCTTTTGCAACAAGTCCTCGTTCTCGATTTCGATACGTCTGCCGCGGAAGCCTATGGAAGGATTCTATCCGGGCTTGGATGGGTCAAGGGGCGCGACTTCGACCGCATGATCGCGGCTCATGCCATTAGCTCGCGCTCGATCCTCGTCACCGCGAACGAGCCGGATTTTCGCGACATCCCGGGACTGATGATCGAAAATTGGCTCCTTCCGCCCTAAGTCCGCAGATTTGCCCTTGGCCGCAGCCTTCCTTATGAATGGTGCGCCGCAATATTCCCCGGTCGCCCATGCGCCTGTCCCGTTACTTCCTGCCTCTCCTGAGAGAGACGCCCGCCGAGGCGCAGATCGTCTCGCACCGGCTGATGCTGCGCGCCGGCATGATCCGTCAGGAGGCCGCCGGCATCTATGCCTGGCTGCCTTTGGGATTCCGGGTGCTCCAGAAAATCGAGCAGATCGTCCGCGAGGAGATGAACCGCGCCGGCGCCATCGAGATACTGATGCCGACCTTGCAGCCTTCCGAACTGTGGAAGGAGACCGGCCGCTACGACGCCTATGGGCCGGAGATGCTGCGCATCAGGGATCGCCACGAGCGCGAGTTGCTCTACGGCCCCACCAACGAGGACATGGTGACGGAGATCTTCCGCGCCTATGTGAAGTCCTACAAGGCGCTGCCGCTCAATCTCTATCACACGCAGTGGAAATTCCGCGACGAGGTACGGCCGCGCTTCGGGGTGATGCGCGGGCGCGAGTTTCTGATGAAGGATGCCTATTCTTTCGACATCGACATGGAGGCCGCGCGTCGCTCCTACAACAAGATGTATGTCGCCTATCTCCGCGCCTTCACGCGGATGGGGCTCAAGACAATTCCGATGCGCGCCGAGACCGGGCCCATCGGCGGCGATCTGTCCCACGAATTCATCGTGTTGGCGGAAACCGGCGAGAGCGAAGTGTTTTGCCACAAGGACCTGCTCGACATGCCGGTGCCGGACGAGAACGTGGATTTCGAGGGCGATCTCGAGCCCATCGTGCGCCAGCGCACCGCTCTCTATGCCGCGACGTCCGACGTGCACGACGTCGCGCGCTTTGAGAAGGAAGTGCCGCCGGAGAAGCGACTCAGCGCGCGCGGAATCGAGGTGGGGCAGATCTTCTATTTCGGCACCAGATATTCGGTTCCCATGAAGGCGACGGTGACCGGCCCCGACGGCAAGGACGTGCCCATCCATGGCGGCTCGTATGGTGTCGGCGTGTCGCGGCTGGTCGCTGCGATCATCGAGGCAAGTCACGACGACAAGGGAATCGTCTGGCCGAAGCCTGTCGCGCCGTTCGAGATCGCGCTGATCAACTTGAAGCGCGGCGACGCGAAGACGGATGCGGCCTGCGAGGAGCTGTACGCGAAGCTCGCTGCAGCCGGAAAGGACGTGCTCTATGACGACACCGAAGATCGCCCAGGCGCCAAATTCGCCAGCATGGATCTGATCGGCCTTCCGACCCAGATCGTTGTCGGGCCACGGGGCCTGGAAAAGGGCCTCGTCGAGGTCAAGGACCGCGCGACTGGTACAACGGAGGAATTGAGCCTGGAGGCGGTGTTGAACAGGTTTCCGCAGGCTTGATTTTAGTATCGCATAGGATACAATCATGTTTGAGATCGAAGAAACCAGTCGTTATCGGCTCTGGTTCTCGAAGCTCAAGGATGAGCAAGCCAAATCGCGCATCGATATGCGATTGCGGCGTCTTCGGCGCGGAAATCTCGGAGACGCAAGGCCCGTGGGGCATGGCGTATCAGAGCTCCGCATCGATTATGGCCCGGGATACCGGGTGTATTTCATGCGAAAGGACAGAGTCGTGATTGTTCTTCTGGCAGGTGGGGATAAGAAGTCGCAACCGCACGACATCGCCATGGCGCTCGAGGCGGCAGAGGCACTGAGGGGCAGTCGATGACGAAGTCGATGCGGAAGGTACGGACTTATGCCTGGGATCCCGCCCGCCATATTGAGACAGAAAAGGACGTGGTGGCTTATCTCGATGCTGCGTTGGAAGAGGGCGATCCCGCTATTATTGCAGAGGTTCTAGGAGATATCGCGCGCTCGCGCGGCATGGCTCGGATAGCAAAGAAGGCAGGAATGGGCAGGGAGAGCCTCTATAAATCCCTTTCAAAGGCGGGGAACCCGGGACTCGCAACGTTGGTGAAGGTTCTGAACGCTCTCGGATACCGGTTGTCGGTCAAGGCTCTCGCCGCCTGAATGGCCAGCACCACCCGCCCCTTCGCTCGCTTCGAATGGATGCTGGCCGGGCGCTATCTGCGCCCCACGCGCAAGGAAGGCTTCGTCTCGATCATCTCGATCCTGTCGTTGCTCGGCATTGCGGTCGGCGTGGCCGCGCTCATCATCGTCATGGCGGTGATGAACGGCTTCCGGCACGATTTGCTGGGCCGCATCCTGGGCCTGCGAGGGCACATCGCGGTACAGGGCATCGCCGGTCCACTGCCCGATTTCGACGCCATCGCGAAAAAAATCCGGATGGTTCCCGGCGTCACGCACGTGGCGCCGATCGTCGAGGGACAGGTGATGGCGACGTCGAACGGCGCGTCGGTCGGCGTGCTGGTGCGCGGCACGCGCAAATCCGATCTCGCCGACATGCCGGTCGTGGCCAAGGGCCTGTCGCCCGGGGCGCTTGCGAATTTCCAGGGCGACGATGCTGTCATCATCGGCCGCGGTCTCGCCGACAAATTGCGGCTCGCAACCGGCATGACCATCACCTTGATCGCGCCGCGCGGCAACGTCACGCCGTTCGGGGTTACGCCGCGCATCAAGACCTATCGCATCGTAGGCACGTTCAGCATCGGCATGTCGGTGTACGATTCCAGTTACCTGTTCATGCCGCTCGAGCAGGCTCAGCTCTATTTCAACATGGTCGCGGGCGTCAGTTCGCTCGAAGTGATGACGTCCGATCCGGACAAAGCCGATGCGATCGCCAATCCGGTCGCAACGGCGGCGGGGCCCGGCACGCGCGTCTATACCTGGGAGGACATCAATTCGAGTTTCTTCGACGCCATCGTCGTCGAGCGCAACGTGATGTTCATGATCCTGACGCTGATCGTACTGGTCGCTGCCCTGAACATCATCTCCGGGCTCATCATGTTGGTGAAGGACAAGACCCAGGACATCGCGATCCTGCGCACCATGGGCGCCTCGCGCGGCGCGGTGATGCGCGTGTTCATGATCGCAGGATCGAGCATCGGCATCGTCGGAACCGCAATCGGCTTCGTCATCGGTGTCGCTTTCTGCACGAATATCGAGTCGATCCGGCAGGGCCTTTCGCATTTGACCGGCACGCCCCTGTTCGATCCCACCATCTACTTCCTCGAGCGCATGCCCGCGCGCATGGAACCCGATGAAGTGACGGCGGTGGTCGTGATGGCGCTGACGCTTTCCTTCCTCGCGACGCTCTATCCGGCGTGGCGTGCCGCGCGGCTCGATCCGGTGGAGGCGCTGCGCTATGAGTGATGCCCTCGCGGACGGCGTATTGCGCCTCGACAAAGTGGCGCGGAATTACGCCGAAGGGACCGGCATTCTCGAAGTCTTCCGCGACGTGAGCTTGACGTTGCGCGAAGGCGAGGTCGTGGCGCTGGTCGGCCCTTCCGGCGCAGGCAAATCGTCGTTGCTTCATATGGCAGGTCTGCTGGAGGCGCCCACCGCGGGCGATGTGATCGTTTCCGGCGCCGCTTCGTCGAAACTGTCGGACGCCGAGCGCACGCGCCTGCGCCGCGACGCCATCGGCTTCGTCTATCAGGCGCATCACCTGCTGCCGGAATTCACGGCGCTCGAGAACGTGATGATGCCGCAGCTCATCGCCGGGAAGCCCCGCGCGGAAGCCGAGGCCGAAGCGCGCCGCCTGCTCGACCTTGTCGGTCTGTCGCAGCGCCTTACGCACCGGCCGGCGCAGCTTTCCGGCGGCGAGCAGCAGCGCGTGGCGATCGCCCGCGCGCTCGCCAATCATCCGCGCGTACTTCTGGCCGACGAGCCCACCGGCAATCTCGATCCGCGCACTGCGGCGAGCGTCTTCGACGCATTAGTCAAGATCGTGCGGCAGGAGAAGACGGCGGCGCTGGTCGCCACCCACAACCTCGAACTGGCCGCGCGCATGGACCGCGCCATGATCCTGCACGAGGGCCGCCTGCTCGACGGCGGCAAGCTGGCTTCGGCGCGCCCGGCGTCGGCTAGTTAGAACTTCCTGTTCCCTTTTTTTCCTTGTGGGTCGATGTGGTGCTTGTCGGGCGCGGAGAAGACACGCCAGCCGGCTTGCGGCTCTGAAGCTTCCCGCCGCTGACGCTGGTGACCGCATTCTGTATTTCGGACGAGGCACTGGACGACGGCGTGGCCGGCTCGCTGGTCGCTTGCGACTGCGCAGACTGCCCCTTTACCCAGTTCTTGATCCGGCCGAACAAACCACCCTCATCCGACGACTGCGTTGGCGCCGAGGTGACTGCCTGCGGTGCCTGGGTAAGCGTTTGTGTTGGCGTTGACCCCAAGCGGTGGCGGCCCGCTGTGCCGGTTGGATTGTACTTGCGCGTCAGTTGATCCGCGCTGCGAGGCATTCTTCCTTCGGCATTTCGACCCGCTCCGGTGGCATTCAAGTCGTTCCCTGCTCCGCGCATGCCGCGACCCGGACCATTCGCGGATTCATTCCGACCGATGGCATTGGACGGATTTCCGGCCTTGTCGAGCGCTTCAATCGCAGCGCGGTGCCGTTCGGCCAGGGCCGGAATCTGGTTCAACCGAGCGACGGTGTTGCTCAAACTATCGCGTGTTCGAATGAATTCGGGGCCCAAAGGGTTTTGCGAAACCAGGGACAGTGCATCGCGGTAGGCATCGGCGGCCTCGCCGAGCGCGTCCTGATCACCACGCTCCGTTGCGAGACGATACAGTGCGTCGCCCTTCTCCGTTCTCAATTGCCAAACCAGATGGGAATCGTACGGAGCGGCGAGCATTGCGGCGCGGTCAAAGTCTTGCGCGGCGGCGCCATATTGTAGTGCCAGTGCCGCAACTTGAGCGCTTCTCTGAAAGGTCCGTGCGGCACCGAGCGCTCTCGCTCTTGCTAGGTTGAACAGGGCGATCGACGCTTGGCTGTCAAGCGTGGCTGCCTCCCTAATTTTTGCGCTAGCCACGCCAAAGTCACCCTGTGAAAGGGCCGTTTCGGCTTCCTCCGTCAGTATCCGCGCCCGCGGATCGGCAGGTCTTAGCTCCGCGATGTATTGCTTGAGCACCGGATATTCGGCGACTTTTTGGGCAAAAACCTGGTCGGTCTTTGCAGGATCAAGGCCGACTGTGAACTGGTCGACCTGGCTGCGAAGCATTACGAGCGTAGAAATCGGGACGTTCATTGTCAGATTAAATTGATAGATTTGTGTTCTCTGCGGTTTGCCGAGTGTGTCAAGTACAAGTTGTACTTTCTTGTTGACGCGTTCAACATTGTCATCGACTTGATTGAACTGTTTCTGAAAGGGGTCCAAATCGAATCCGACCTTTGCCACGTAGACGCCGAGAGACAGAATTGCGGTGAACGTGCAGAACATGATCACTTCGGCGATCCTTGTCTGCAGCCTTAACCAACCAACATAGATCGCGAGTACGCCGACCGTGGCGCAGCCTCCCGTCGTCGCGCTAATGCACAGCATCCAGCTGGGGTGCAGATGGATTAGGAAGTCGCTGATGAACGCGGACCCAGCAGCAAAGGCAGCGATGTAGTGCATTCTATCCGCTGTCTTCCTTATGATGTCCGGCAAATGGCCAGCCAGAATCGTCGGAATGCGTCGGAATGCTGCAAAGGCCCCCATCGCAGTCGGCTCCTGCCCCACAACGAGACGCTAACACAGCCATTGGTTGTGTCAACATTGGCCGATAGGTCAAGTGGAAGAAAAAAGGCGACATTGAGCCGAAGTCCGCAGTGAACTATCTGCACTCCTCCCCTACAGGAGTAGCCTTTCGATGAGCCAATCCCTCTGGAACGACGTCGATACCTATTTTGAACAGTCTCTGATCGGCAAGGATGTGGGAGTGGATGCCGCGCGCGAGGCCAGCCTTGCCGCCGGTCTGCCCGACATCGCAGTGGCGCCGAACCAAGGCAAGCTGCTGCACATCCTGGCGCGCTCGGTGAACGCGCGTCGGATTCTGGAAATCGGCACGCTCGGCGGTTACAGCGCGATCTGGATGGCGCGTGCGCTGCCCGACGACGGCGAGATGGTGACGCTCGAATACAATCCGCGCCACGCCGAGATCGCGCGTGAAAACATCGCCAGGGCCGGGCTTGCGTCAAAGGTCAAAGTCATTGTCGGTCCTGCGATCGAAGCGCTGAAAACGCTTTCAGGTCCATTCGATCTGTCCTTCATTGACGCCGACAAACGCTCAAATCCGGATTATTTCCGCTGGGCGCTGAAGCTTTCGCGCAAGGGCAGCTTGATCGTGGTGGACAATGTCGTGCGCGGGGGCAAGGTGCTGAACAGCTCGACAGACGATCCGGATGTCCAAGGCATCCGCCGCCTCTTCGAGATCATGGCCGCCGAGCTGCGCGTCGTGGCGACCGCGATCCAGACGGTCGGCGCAAAGGGGCACGATGGCCTCGCCGTCGCGCTGGTGACGACGTAGCGATCAGTTCCGAATTGTTTTGCCGGTTTCCTTGGCCTTCATCGCGCCGGCCAGATCGCGCGCGGCGACCGCATCGCCCGGGTGCACGGCGAGCGCCATCTTATAATCGGCGATTGCCATGTCCAGTTTGCGCTCCGCGGCATAGGCGGTTCCCCGATTGGTGTAGGGGACAGGATTGTTCGGCGCGATCTGGATTGCCGCCGTGTCGTCGGCGATGGCTTGATCGTACTGGCCGAGTGCGTGATAGGCAGCGCCGCGGTTGATCAGCGTCGCAACGTCGCCCGCATCGTGCTGCAGCACCGCCGTATAATCGGCGATCGCGTCCTTGTAGCGGCGCTGCGACAGATAGGCGTCGCCGCGATTGCGCACGAGAGTCATATCGTTCGGATTGGCCGCGATGGCCGCGCTCAGGCTGTCGGCTGCCTGGGTGGGCGCGCCGAGCTTGGCCAGCGCATTGGCGCGGTCGACGAGGGCATCCGGATCGTTGGGTTTCAATTTCAACACCGAGTCGAAATCGTCGATGCCCTGCTGGATTTTGCCTTGCGTCACGTAGGCGTTGCCGCGATTGACGTAGGCGGGAACGTAATCGGGCTTGAGCCGGATGGCCTCGCTGAAATCGGCCACGGCCTGATCGGCGCGGCCCATGAGCGCGTAGGCAAGTCCGCGTCCCTCGAAGGCATAGGGCGACGATTTGTCGAGCTGGATCGCGGCGCTGTATTCGTCGATGGCTTTGTCGCGCTCGAGCTTCTGGCTGTAAAGATTGGCGAGGTTGAGATGCGCGATGGCGTTGCCCGGCGCCTGTTTGATCGCGGCAGCCAGATCGGCGATCGCAGCATCCAGGTCGCCTTTGGCCTGATGCGCGCTGGAGCGCATGATGTAGGTCTGGGCATTGCTTGGACTCCGGGCGATCGATGCGTCGAAATCGGCGATCGCCTGGTCGTATTTTCGTTCGGACAAATAGATGCTGCCGCGATCGTAGTAAGCCGTCGCCAAACTGTCGCCCGACAAATCTCCGGAACCGATCGCCTTCGTGAGAAGGTCGATTGCCTGATCGGCATGCCCTGCCTGCATCGCGCTGACGGCCGAATTGACTTGGTCCACGCCTCCGGACGCATTGGCTGGCGCCGCGCCAAGGAGCAAGGCGCCACAGGCCAGTCCCAAAGAAAAGCTGCGCATCGCGGAGCACGTTATAGGCTTGGGATGAAGGCGGCCACATGACCTGGATCACAATGAATTCAAGAGCTTGACAGCTGGGCCGCAGTCTCAATTTGAACGCCATTTGTTTACTTTATGTTCTTGACGAACAATTGAAGAACAAATAGGATGACTTCTTTTGATGGGGAAGAGGACATGGTTTGGCTGAAGGATGCCGCCGCCGGCATCGGGTTGGTTTGTTTCGTGGCCTCGTCGTTCGCACTTACGTCCGCGTTGCAGGCGCTTCTGGCGGGATAGGTTGTGGACGGACAGGACCGGCTGTCGCCCGCTCGGCGCCTGCGGGCTAGGTATGGAGAGGTTCGAGTCTTTTCGAGGCGCTGATGACGGACGGCCGCAAACGTGCAGGGTTTGTGCACCTTCGGGTGAAAAGCGCTTATTCGCTGCTCGAAGGCGCGCTGAGGCCCAAGGATCTCGCAAGGCTCGCCCGTGACTTTGCGATGCCGGCGGTCGCTGTGACCGACGTCAACAACCTGTTCGGCGTGTATGAGATCGCCGATAGCCTCGCCAGCCAGGGCATCCAACCCATCGTGGGAACCTTGCTGTCGGTCGAGTCGACGGCGACCGAGACTGCGGCAGGGCTCGGAACGAGGCGAAAGCCGCCGGGGCTGCCGCTGCTGGCGCAGAACGAGCAGGGCTACCGCAATCTCAGCAAACTCCTGAGCGCCGCCTATCTCGGCGCCGAGCCGGGCGATTTTCCGCATGTCAAAGCCGAGGTGTTGGCACGGCATGCAGACGGCCTGATCGCGCTGACCGGCGGGCCGGGCGGACCGTTGAACCGGTTGATCGTCGAGGGCCAGTTTGAGGCTGCGGAAGCGCTCATCCAGCAACTGGCCGCGATGTTCCCGCGACGGCTCTATGTCGAGCTCCAGCGCCATGGGCTGTCCGAAGAGCGTGCCGCAGAAGACGCGCTGATCGACCTCGCCTATGCGCTCGCGCTGCCGCTGGTGGCGACGAACGATGTGCATTTCGGCGGCGACGACATGTATGAGGCGCACGACGCCTTGCTCTGCATCGCGGATGCGGCATTCGTGGGCCAGGAAGACCGTAGGCGGCTGACGCGCGAACACCGCTTCAAGAGCGCCGCCGAAATGACGGCACAATTCGCGGATCTGCCCGAAGCGATCGACAACACGCTCGAGATTGCGCGCCGCTGCGCTTTCCGGCCGAAGAAGCGCCAACCCATCCTGCCGCAATTCATCCCCGAATCCGGCCGCATGCCGGCCGACGAGTTGCGCGCGCAGGCGGAAGAGGGGCTGGCGCGGCGGCTCGCGTCTCATGGTCTGTACGCGGACGAAAAGGTTTATCGCGACCGGCTGGACTTCGAGCTGGACGTCATCATCCGCATGGATTTTCCCGGCTACTTCCTGATCGTCTCCGACTTCATGAAGTGGACGCGCGCGCACGGCATCCCCGTCGGCGTGCGCGGGTCGGGCGCGACCTCGCTGGTGGCCTGGGCGCTCGACATCACCAATCTCGATCCCATCCGGTTTGGGCTGCTGTTCGAGCGCTTCCTCAATCCCGAGCGCATTTCGATGCCGGACTTCGACATCGACTTTTGCCAGGAGCGCAGAGACGAAGTCGTGCGCTACGTGCGCCACAAATATGGCGAGGACCGCGTCGCCCATATCATCGCGCTCGGTTCGCTGCAGGCGCGCGCGGCGGTGCGCGACGCCGGACGCGTGCTGCAGATGCCGCTCGGCCTCGTCGACCGTATCGCCAAGCTGGTGCCCAATCCCATCGGCGGAAAGACCGTCACGCTCAAGGAAGCGGTGGAGAGCGAGCCGCGGCTGCAGCAGCTTGCGGAACAGGAGCCCGTGGTGCGGCGCCTGTTCTCGATCGTGGAAAAGATCGAGGGGCTTTACCGCCACGCCTCCACGCATCCGGCGGGCGTGGTGATCGGGGACAAGCCGCTGGACGAGATCCTGCCGCTTTATCGCGATCCCCGCTCCGAAATGCCGGTGACGCAATTCGATTACGAAGACGCGGAGAAGGCGGGCCTCGTCAAGTTCGACTTCCTGGGCCTGAAGACGCTCACCGTCATCGCCAAGGCCGAGGCGCTGCTGAAGAAGCGGGGCATCGCACTCGACACGCAGAACATCGATTTCGACGACCGCGCCACTTACGACATGCTGGCGCGCGGCGACAGCGTGGGCGTGTTCCAGCTCGAAGGGCAGGGCATGCGCGACCTGCTGCGCCGCATGAAGCCCGACCGCATCCAGGACCTCGTCGCGCTCGTCGCGCTGTATCGCCCGGGTCCGATGGACTCGATCCCGAAATACATCGCGGTCAAGAACGGCAAGGAACCGCCGGAATATCTCCATCCGCTGCTCGAACCGATCCTGAAAGAGACCTTCGGCGTCATGACGTACCAGGAAGACGTCATGAACATCGCGCGCGAGCTGGCCGGCTATTCGCTCGGCCAGGCCGATCTGCTGCGCCGCGCAATGGGCAAGAAGATCAAGTCCGAGATGGACCTGCATCGCGAGCGCTTCATCGAGGGCGCCGGCAAGAAGGGCATCTTCAAATCGATCGCCGAACAGATCTTCGAGCAGGCGGCGAAGTTTGCGGGCTATGGCTTCAACAAGGGCCATGCGGCTGCTTATGCGCAGGTCGCCTTTCAGACCGCCTATCTCAAGGCCAACTATCCGGTCGAATTCCTCTCCGCCTCGATGACGCTCGACATCGGCAATACCGATCGCCTGAATATCTTCCGCCAGGAGGCGCAGCGTCTTGGCATCAAGGTGCTGCCGCCCGATCTGAACCGCTCGGAAGCGGCGTTCGCTTGCGACGCCGAGAAGGGCGTCATCCATTACGCGCTCGCGGCGGTGAAGGGCGTGGGGTTCCAGGCGATGGAAAGCGTCGTCGCAGAACGACACGCCAACGGCCCCTTCCGCAGTCCGGCCGATTTCGCCCGCCGCGTCGATCCCAGGCACGTGAACAAGCGCGCCTTCGAGAGCCTGGCCCGTGCTGGCGCCTTCGACGGTCTCAATTCCAACCGGCGGCAGATGGTGGAGTCCTCAGATCTGTTGCTCGGCAGCGCGCAACGCAACGCACGCGAACGCGAGATCGGCCAGATCGCGCTGTTCGGCGCCACGGCCGAAAACGCCGATGACATTCGCCTTCCGCCGGTCGCCGACTGGCCGATGCATGAGCGCCTGGGCGAAGAGTTCAACGCCATGGGATTCTATCTCTCCGGCCATCCGCTCGATGCGTATGCCGCAGCGCTCAAGCGGCTGGGCGCGGTGACTTATGCGTCCCTTCTGGAAGATCGCCGCCGCTCCGGTTTCAAGGCCGTGCTCGCCGGAACGATGATCAAAAAGCACGAGCGCCGCAGCCGCAACGACCAGCCCTATGCCTTTGTCTCCTTCTCCGACCCGAGCGGAATGTTCGAGGTGATGCTGTTTCCCGAGGTGCTCGCGGCCTCGCGGCCGCTGCTGGAGGCGGGAAAATCCGTTCTCGTTACCTGCAGCGCCGAATGGGACGGAGACGACTTGAAACTGCGCGCGGCAAGCATCGCGGACCTCGATGCCGCGGCCGAGCAGGCGGGCGAAGGACTTCGCATCCATATCGAAAACGAAGACGCGCTCGGCCCGATCGCCGCGAACCTCAAACAACCTGGAAAGGGGATCGTGACCCTCGTCGTTCCGGGCGCCCGTGGCGAAGAAGTTGAGGTCCGGTTGCCCAAGCGGCACCTGGTCTCGGCGGCGCTCAAGAACGCCATCAAAACAATGCCGGGCGTGACGCTGGTGGAGTCGGTGTAGGGGGGAGGGGGATATCGAAAACTGAAACGGGTTTGCTCCCTCAGAGCAGGTATTGGACGCCTTGACATTTACTTTAGGATTTGACGCCGAATCGAACATTACAGGAACGTTCCTTGACTTTAATTCCTTGGTGATACCGTCACCGCCCCCTAGCGAATCGGTTAATGGAGTGTTAAGGCCCAGAGTCGAAACGCTCTAAGCCATTGAAAATACTGCGTTTTCTAGGACTCGCAAAAGTTGCAATTTTCGGCTAGCTTGTTGGAATGTTGGAAGATCGCGAAACAGGCAAAGCATCGCAAGGCCAAGACCCAATAGAGGGTGCCTTGAAGCTGTTTCTGGCCGAGGCGAAGGCTGCCGGCCATTGCGGTCGGCCAGATAGGGCCGTGATTCTAAAGCTGTGTGCAAGAGTGCCCGAGCCCAGTAGGTCGGCGTATTTGAAGGTGCTTGCGGACCTCCCGCTCCAGGCGGATGCGCGCGGGACAGAAGTGTACCAGCGTGTCGTCCGCATCATTGATCGGCACCCCCAGAAAGAGTGGACAACCGTTGATCTAAAAAAGCGTATCGAAGATTCGGGAGTGAGGGTTGACGCGAAGCGCGTCGGGAACCTAGCTGGATACTTCGTCAAGTGTGGTCGGTTTGAACGATTGGGCCGGGGCCACTACCGAGACAGGCAAGGCAATCTGTTTGTCACGTCTGAGGAACTCCCGACCTACGACATACCGCGTGGGAGCGACAATGAAGATTGACGCTACCAATCAACAAAACGGGCCAGAGGTGAATTTCCTCTGGCCCTTTTCTGAATTGCGCTATCGGCGGTTGGCTACCGTCATCTTGAACCGGTTGGTGGACCGGAGAACTGCGAGGTGCTCAGTGCGTATAGACCGCATGTTAAAAGGCTAGCGGGCCAACCGCGCCATTGGTCTAGCCCACCGGTGGCGCGGCGTCCGCATGCTCCTTCTCGCATGCTTGAAAGAATCTGTCAAGAGTCTCAGCGGCTTACGTTGTCTCTGAGGAATGGTTGAGTATTGCGTATTGGAACAACGCGTTGTCCGGTGGCGTGAGGGGTGGTGCCAGCGGGGGAGCAAGACGAATGACGTTCAGAAGTTTCTCGAAAGAACTTGAAGCGCTGGCAGACGTGTGGTCGACGTCCGCAACCACGAGCGATTCGTGGACGCCGACTGGTCGTAAGTGGGCAACGAACTCAAAACCGTTTGAAGTTCAGAACCAGAATAACGTCCGCGGCGTAGCGAAGCCGGGTGAGATCATAAATGATCGTTGCTTGCGCGCAGCCCATGAGAAAATTGTTTCAGATCTCGGCTTTGTATTGCGGTTGCCTATTCCGCCTGTGACACTATGGGATCGCGGTGAGAATTTTGTCGGAGATCGGCGCTGCGCAGTCTCGGCGTGGGCGTTCCCCAAAGCGGTCGAGTGGCAGCACATCGCAACTCAGCTGACAGCACAGCAAATTGAAATCGCGAAACGCGGCGCCGGCGCAATGCGTGCATTTGATACTTGGCTCGCCGCCTCTGATCGGAAGAACGATCACGTGCTCGTGCACGATGATGGCGATGCAATGAAGCTCGAATTGGCGCATATCGACTATGCCTTCGCCCTCAGCTACGAGTGGACCGGGGTGTGCGCGCCACAGCCAGACCCCCGGCCAGCATTTCCTACGGGAATCGATTTTGACCGCAGTGCCTGCCTCGAAATGGCTGCTTTGATTGAGAAAATTGAAGAAAGCCGCATAGTGGAAATCGTTAATCGAATCCCACAAGGATACTTCCCTGACGGCGTCAGAGAAGTTATCATTAAACAATTGCTCGGCCGTCGCGGAACTTTGCGCACATGGCTGGCTTTATAGAACAGGAGAGAATTGAGTGGCAGACGCAATCGTGCGATTTCCAACAGGTTTGTTGAGGGTATCGCGGATCGTCTATTTCACGGACCTTCAACACGTCGATAGCAGAGAGATTCCGGTCGGAGTTGTCGCTGAGGTCGCGCTTCCGACATTGCACGCTATTGGCACTGCCCTAGTGCCTGGATTTCACGAATCCGAACTTGCGATGATGGGCCCGACGATGCGTGAACTCATCCGCAGGCCGATGAATTTTTTGTGGCCTGAAATTGTGGATGCACTGAATACAAGTGAGCCTGGGCGCGCACTTGAGAATTTGGGTTCGCGGCACAGTAGCTCGTTATCAGTTCTCGCGCCGGCTTCGCTCGATGTTCCGCGCCAATGGCTACTTGAGAAGAGCGATGATAGGCTTTGGCCTCTTGTCGAGCAACGCATGCGTGTAATGCTCGAGGACGAATACTACAAGTTTCTCTTCCCGCCCCGTGACGACGGCGTCGATGATCCAAACGTCGATACAAGGCGTGCGGCGTGAGATTGCGACGAAAGCGAGTCCTATCCCTCTCAGCCGCCGTGGCGACAGATCAACTCCAAGCCTTTGTTTTACAAGAAGAAAAGCGAGGCGTCCAGTCGGCGGATCAGGGGGCGTTTGACGCTGCAGTCGCGAAGCTAGTCAAATCGCCGCGACCAAAACGTCGAACATCGCGTTGCCCATCTCGCGATGGTTCTGGCGGAAAGTGAATTCGCCAAGATACCTGTCTGCGTAAGCCTTGCTGATTTGAATATGCGTTGAACGTACCGACGCCTTGAACAGCTTCCAGAAATTCTCGACGCCGTTGGTGTGGTGCCGGATGCCGATTTCATCGGTAGTCGCATACTCTTTCGCCCCATGGTTCACGGTGCCGTGCCAGTGACCGGATGGCGTTACTAAATTGTAGCCTGCCCATTCGTCCGTCGAAACAATCGTGCCCGGCTTCACAGTCCGGTCGAATACGTCCCTAAGCGATGCAGTACTGGCGTTCGGGATTGCTTCGGCCTTGATGTAGCCGCCGCGCTCTTTCACCGCCATCACCACGGTTTTGCCTTCGGCACCGCGACCACGCTTGCCGCCGCTCTTACGTCCACCGATATAAGCCTCGTCGATTTCGACCTGTTTTCCAATGCCGCCAAGCATGCCCTTTACGTCGCCCTTCGCCATAAGCTGACGGATTTGCATACCCATGCGGTAGCCGGTCTTGCGAGTGACGCCGAGGGCGCGATGCAGCTCCATGCCGCTAACGCCGTGGCGTGTCGTTACAAACAGGAAGATCGCATAGAACCAGACTTGAAGCGGTGTCCTGCTCTTTTCAAAGATCGTGCCCGCGCACGGGTACACATGCGTGCCACAGTGAGCGCAGCAATAAGCCTTCCGGTTCTCAAGGCGATGGAAGGTCGCATCCACAACGCCGCACTTCTGGCAGGTATGGCGAAGGCCAAACCGCACGTCCATCACATGCTCAAGACAATGCCCTTCGTCGGGAAACCGTTTGAAGAAGTCCCGGACCGTCAGCTTGCGGGTAATGTCGTTCTTGTCCATTGCCGTTGCCCTTGCTTATGTAAACAATCTAGTATACGCTCTATAGCGTGTCAACCAGAAAGTTTACAAATGGCGATGGATTTTCGGGCGGCAACGGAAGCCCTATTCGACCGAGTAAGGGTGGAAGACTTAGCCGGGGAGCTACATTGCTCCCCGCAGTCCATTAAACAGGCGAGGATGGCCGAAGATGCCGGGGGCCGTCGGTCCCCGCCCCCCGGCTGGGAGGCCGCCGCTGCCCGTCTTGCCAAGAAAAAGGCTAGAGAACTCTTTCGGTTAGCGGAACGTCTTTTGGACACGAATTGACACTGGACTCCGGGCGCTCAGCAATTCAACCTATGGCCGCTTAGTGAGGCCTTAAGAGCATCTTGAAGCCTAACTGGGCTGTCCCGTCCGTTGGCGAAGATAGCTGATTGCTAATGTTCGGCCGAACTATGCATAGGCGATTCCGAGTGCCAAGGGGATGCCCGGGACACTGCCGCAGCCGCTTCTAGAGCGACTATGGTGGGCCGATAGATTCGCGAGCGGCGGTCAATCCGCAACGCGAAGCGCGAAGACGCAACCCGAACTGGGCGGCGCCGGCGTGGCCCGGAAAGGCTGCCGTGATGCGGTGTCTAATCCGGATCACAGTTGCGCTAAAGCTCGATCTTGCGGCGGTGTTAATTGCCATCGCCACTTTGATCGCCACGCTAAAAGCGTAAAGGGAGGCGGAGGGTCATCAGGCCCTCCGCCTTTCGCTAGCTGTGAGCTTTCAATAGGTTGTCCATCCGGTTCCGGCCGGGGAAGATGAGGTTGCGAGACTTCATTTTCCTGAGGAGAGGAACCGGATGAACGTTCACAAGAATGCCCGTTTGACGCCGCGCGGTCGAGAGTGGGTTGTGAGCCAGGCTTTAAGCGGGCAAACGCCGAAGGCCATTGCGGGAGCCG
>Ga0335083_10002487_pt1 | contig 24254 bp, 15 predicted proteins | sample Lox_Sample_42_FD_206716 | JGI IMG/M metagenome (GOLD analysis project Ga0335083, IMG submission 206716) | Soil microbial communities from Loxahatchee National Wildlife Refuge, Florida, United States - Lox_Sample_4.2 | ecosystem: Environmental > Terrestrial > Soil > Wetlands | place: USA...
CCGCCCTCGATGCCGAGTGAAAACACGATGCCGATAGTTGTTGAACCCCGAGAACTTCGTAATGAAATTCCACACCTCCTCGTTCGAGGTATGAAATAGATGGGAGCCATACCGATGCCACTCGATTCCCGTCGCAAGGTCGACCTCCGAGTAAGCATTGCCTCCCGCGTGACGGCGACGCTCCAGCACTAGCACCGGATACCCTATATCGGTCGCAACCCTGTGCGCGATCGTCGCACCGAAAAATCCGGAACCTACGACGACGAATTTGAATTCACCGATGCTCATGGATCTCCGCCGAATCTGTCCTTTGCTTTGATCTGGGGAGGGCCGCCGGAATGTGTCGGGACCAAGCTCAATAGCCGGACTCCGTTCAATGAGACCAGTCCAAGAAATCAGACGGAGATCAGTTGTATAATGCTACTGGCGTTGGAAATCCACTTCGCGGCCGAGCCACGGCGCTGCTGATGTCCTGGGGCCAAATCGCATTTTAGGGGTCGGCCTTGATCGGAACACGTGGGCCAATTGCGATCAGCGTCGTGGTCTGTTGCTTCAACAGCGAGCAACGATTGCCGGCTGTACTTCAGCATCTGCTTCGGCAAGAGCGGGACGACACAATTTCGTGGGAAGTAGTCGTCGTGGACAATGCTTCCAGCGATGCTACGGCAATGGTTGCGAGGGAAATCTGGCCATCGAATGCGCGGGCTCAACTGCACGTCGTCGAGGAAAGACGCCCGGGATTAAGCCACGCTCGCCGACGCGGAATTGAGGCAGCGCGAGGAGCCATCGTCAGCTTTGTGGACGACGACAATTGGGTCTGCGCGGACTGGATTTGGCGTGTCCACGACATCTTCGCCACGCATCCGGAGGTCGGCGCATGTGGAGGAATGGGCGTTGCCGTATTTGAGGCCAACGAGCCCGCATGGTTCCACGCGCTGCAAGGTTCCTACGCCGTCGGCCCGCAGGCAGCTGAAGCCGGTTACGTCCCGGACGAGCGTGGGTGGTTGGCGGGTGCTGGGTTATCAATAAGGCGGTCGGCGCTGATGGCCCTTTTTCAAGCGGGTTTCGAAAATCTAAATCTAGGGCGCGTCGGCAAGGCGCTTACATCCAGCGAAGATGTGGAACTCTGTTTGGCGCTTCGGCTCGCGGAGTGGCGGCTCTATTACGATCCTCGACTCAACTATCAGCATTTCATGCCGAAGAATCGCATGCTGCTATCGCATCGACGGCAGATGCAATTTGCCAATGGAAGGGCCCAGGTTGTGCTTTGCCACTATTTTGCGGCACTCGCTGGACGGTCGTTAGCCGAGTCCTCGCGGTCCGGCCGGCTCGAGTGGCTCCGCCAATACTGCCGCGCGCTTCTGAGTTTGGTCGGTTCGATGTTGGTATTCCCTGTACGCGGCATACGTTCAGTAACCTATCGAGCCGACTTGATCCATCAGATTGGATTTGTGACGGCATTGGGCTGCTCACCTCGGAGCTTTGCGGCCGACCGGAAGAGAGTGTTTGCTTTTGCGAAGCGGTTGCGAGAGCAAAGGACCTGAGAGTCGAACATGAGTGCCTCCCCGAGCGATGTCGTACGAATCGATGGGACGCGAAGAACGCGAACGTGTACTGGTATCGCAAACGAGGACATCTTCGGATGTCGTGGTTGATCGAAGCACTCACGCCGCTCGTTCCGTACGGGCTGGTGCGCCGGCGCCGGGTTCGCGCCCGACAAGTTCAAAAAGCTCGGAGTGGATGGCAGGATCGGCGTTCTCATGAGAACTTAGCCGAAACCGTGCCCGCCGCCTTCATTTGCCTTCGTTGATACGGGTCTGACGACGACCATAGCAGCGATCATATCGACGCGCCTGTTTGGCGCATAAAATCGCCGTGACCAAGCTAGGCCGCCAATCTAGGATTTGCGGAGAATGCGCAATTGGAAGTCACCTGCTCTCTTAACCCCGTTCGAGTTGGGCATAGCGGAGCAACACACGCAGGGCGGGCGAATAACGTGATCTCCGACATCATTGGTCAGACTGCTGACGTTATTCTGATACTCGCGTTGGTCATCTTTTTGCTGCTGGGATTGCGGCTGACGCAATCCGTAGTTTTGCAGCGGCGTCATTGGAGAGCCGGGTTGGCTCACGAGCAAGTCGTGCTGGGCAAAGCCTTGCCGCCGGAGAAAGATTTGCCGGCTGTCCTCGTGCAAATCCCGTCATACAATGAAGGAAAATTGGTGGAGCGGGCAGTCGCGGCGGCTGTCGCGCTCGACTGGCCACGGGATCGGCTCCAAATCCAACTGCTCGACGACAGCAGCGGCCACAGCGCGGAGCTTGCTCGCGCGACCGCCTCCAAGTTCCGCCTGATGGGCCACGATGTCGTACTAAAGCAGCGCACCGATCGAACAGGCTTCAAAGCCGGCGCATTGAAGGTCGGGCTGGAATGTACCAAACAACCATTCCTCGCGATCTTCGACGCAGACTATGTCCCGCCGCCGGAATTTCTGCGCCGTTGCATGCCGGCGTTATTGTCCGATCCAACGCTTGCCTTCGTGCAGGCACGCTGCGATTTCCTGAATGCAGACCAAAATAGGACGACGCAGGCCCAGCGCATCATTCTGGAAAGCCATTTCGGCGGAGAGCAGCCGACACGCAGTTGGGCAGGGCAGTTCCTGCCCTTCAATGGCACCTGCGGGATCTGGCGGCGCGCCGCGATCGATGATGCCGGAGGCTGGCAAGGCGATACGCTCACCGAGGATCTCGATCTCAGCTACCGCGTCCAGATGAAGGGCTGGAAGGCCCTATTCCTGGTTTCCGTGGCGGTGCCGGGCGAACTGCCGGATACGCTCTCGAAATGGCTTACGCAGCAACGGCGCTGGAACAAGGGCTTCGCCCAGTCGACCAGAAAGCTGGTTCCAGCGCTGTGGCGAAGCGAGGTGGGATGGCGCAACAAACTCGACGCCTCACTTATGATTTGCGGGTGCATTCATGCGCCGCTGGCGATTTTAGCCATAGTCGCGGCGGCTCTCGACCTCGCCCTGGGCACGATGACCTATTCGATCGTGGTTCCCCTTGGCGTGCTCGCGTTATCGCAGGCGGCGGTGGGTGGCATTTCCATGGCAAGGATGAGCAGTCAACTCCTCGCCCTCGCCAGCCCCGAGCGACCTCGCAAAGCCGAGCTCGGAATAATCCTATACACGGTACTAATGCATGCGCGGGCTGCCATAGAGACTTCGCGGAGCGTGATCGAAGGTCTCATTGGGCATTATTCGGCATTCGTTCGCACTCCAAAAGGCGCGCAACCGGCCGATGACGAAAACGAGAGTTCGAGCGAAACGATCGTGGAGAAGAGCGCGCCTAATCTTCGCTGATCCAGGAAATTTCGCACTGTATTGTCTCGATCGCCGAAGATCATGTAGACTGCCGCAGAGAAGGTCTGCGATAGGACCTCGGTCGCACAAGGGGGCGTCGATGGCCGACATCGTGCTCATCAACCCAAAATTCGAGATTTCATTTTGGGGACTTAGCGAGGCGCTTCCGTTCCTCCGCAAGCGCTGCGCGATACCGACCTCGGCGCTGCCGCTCCTGGCCGCCCTGACACCGCGAGAGCATCAGGTCACCCTCATCGATGAGAATGTGGAGCCCATCGATTTCGATCGCTGTGCGCGCGCAGATATCGTGGGTGTATCCGGCATGGTCGTGCAGCGCGGCCGCATGCGCGAAATTTTGGTCGAGCTGAAGAGGCGCGGGGCATATGTCGTGGTTGGCGGGCCGTGGATCACCGTTAACGAGACCTACTTTGGCGATCTCGTGGATGTAGCCTTCATTGGCGAGGCCGAAGAGACCTGGCCCCGGTTCCTATCGGATTGGCAGCAGGGCAAGACCGCCGCGCGTTACGAGCAGGCGGAAAAAACCGACATGACGCGGGTGCCAGCCCCGCGCCTCGATCTCTTGAAAATGAATCGCTATGCGTTCGGAAGCGTACAATTCAGCCGGGGTTGTCCGTTCGAGTGCGAGTTTTGCGACATTATCGTCGTCTTCGGCCGCCGGCCGCGCCTGAAAACACCGCAGCAAATAATCGCCGAGCTCGAGGACCTGCGTCGATATGGGATGCCGATGGTCTTCATCGTCGACGACAATCTCATCGGCAACAAGAAAGCTATTAAAGTGTTGCTGAGGCACGTGATTGCTTGGCAGGAAGAGAACGGTTACCCGCTGTCATTCATGACGGAAGCCTCGATCGATCTTGCGGACGATCCCGAGCTGATGGAGCTGATGGCAAAGGCTAACGTGGGGTCGGTGTTCGTAGGAATTGAAAGCACCAACGAAAGCTCGCTTCGCGAGGTAAAGAAGCTGCAGAACATCCGCCGCGGCGGCACGATCGCAGAAAAGATCGGCCGTATTCAGAAGGCCGACATCGAGGTGTTCGGCGGTTTGATCGTAGGCTTCGACAATGACGATGAAAGCGTTTTCGCCAATCATCGCCATTTCGCCGATGCAGCCCGGCTATCGATTGCCATGGTCGGCATGCTATCGGCAATTCCCAAGACGCCGCTGTACAAGCGGTTGGCCGCCGAAGGGCGGCTCGACGAATCCGATGAGTTGAAGTATGGCACCAATGTCACTCCGGCGCAGATGTCGCGCGAGAGACTGAGTCGGGGCTATGTGGATCTCATGGGCGAGCTCTATGAGCCGCAGGCCTTCTTCGAGCGCCTTGACGCGCTGTTTGTGGAGCAAAGAATTGTGCTCGATAACGGCTGGCAAAAATACGCGGCACAGCATCCTTGGAAGCGTCGCGGCCGCCACTTCGGATTCTGGCTGCAGGCCTATGGGCTCATGGGCGCGTTGATGCTCGGCGTGCGGGACCCGTCATTGCGCCGCATCTATTTCCGGCAGTTCCGGCAGTTCATGCGTACTCGACCCACGGCGGTCATGGCACGCGCCTACGCTTTGCGATGCGCGATCCATTTCCACATGCATCAGCTGGTTCGCGTGCTCAGATCGGGAGATCGGGCGCTGCTCAACACTTATTAACGGGGCCGAGCGAGCGGGGCAAGATCGGGCACTCTGCACGGGTCGTCAGTCGCTGCGCAACGCGCGCCATTCCTCGTCGATGATCTCGATGGACTGCCGTATCTGTTGCTCGCTATGCGAGCAGGTAATGAAAAACCGCAGGCGCGCGGAACGCTCTTCGACCGCTGGATACAGGATCGGCTGGACGTGGATTCCACGGCGGAAAAGCGCATCGGTAAGTTTGATGCAATGTTGCGAGTTTCCGATGATCAGGGGAGTAATGGAATAGCCCCGTCCGAGGCCGGTCGCTAGGCCGCGCTCACGCGCAAGTTCCAGAAAAAGCCGGCCGCGCTGCTGCAGCTGCAGAACGCGCTCCGGCTCCTCGTGCAGGATTCCGATTGCCGCAAGCGCCGCCGCCGCGTTTGCGGGCGATAGGCCGACGCTATACACGAACCCCGGCGATGTGTAGCGCAGCGTGTGAGTTAGGGCGATGTTCCCGGCGATATAGCCGCCGCAGCTCGCGAGCGACTTCGATAGCGTACCCATCCAGATGTCGACGTCCTCGCCGGAAAGCCCGAAATGTTCGCAAATTCCGTGCCCGCGCTTCCCCATGACGCCCAGAGAGTGCGCCTCGTCGACCATCAGGAAGACCTTGTGGCGGTCGCGAATCTCGACGAAGGACGGCAAATCCGGAAAATCGCCGTCCATGCTGTAGATGCCCTCGACCACCACCAGCACGCGCTCGTATTCGCGCCGATGGTCGCGGAGAAAGTCGTCCACGGACTGCCAGTCGTTGTGGCGGAATGGCATGCGCCGGGCGCCGGAGAGCGTCGCACCAGTGATGACGCTGTTGTGGATGAGCGCGTCATGCAGCACGAGATCCTTCGGGCCTAGCAGATGAGCGATCGCGGTGACGTTGGTGCCGTAGCCGCTGACCATGACGACCGCGTCTTGAGCGCCGTGGATCGTCGCTATCGCACGCTCGAGCTCCCGGTGGATTGGCCGCTCGCCACCGACGAGCCGGCTCGCAGAGACCGAGGTGCCGTACCGATCGATCGCCTCCGCGACGGCCGCCTTCACCGCGGGATGGCCGGATAGACCTAGGTAGTTGTAGTTCGCAAAGTTGATGTATTCGTGCCCGCCGATCGTCGTGGTGTCGCGAGCTATGCCTAGATGCGATCGGAAATAGGGATCCACATAGTCGGTCGTGCCAGCGGCATGTAGAAAACCCACGAACATCGGGTGATGCTCGAAGCGATAATGCGACTTTGGGATTGCGTCCGGCTCCGCACCGGCGGGAATGGCCTGCTCGCGCAGGAGCCACGCTGCCAACTCCCGCTTCTTTTCGGGAGTAAGCTGCATCACCGTATCGCGTAAGTCCATGGATCTACCTCTGCGTCACCTTGCTGTCCAACTTTCGCCCGCGTTGCAACGCAGTAATCTGCTCCAGCACTGCTGGACGCGGGGGATCGGTCTCGGCTTGAGCGGGAGATCGTGGCGCTGCGGTGGGCTCCGTGGATGGGCCGGCTCCCAGCTTGTCCGCCACCTTTCGTGCGAGTTGGCTCACGGTGGCAGCCTCCATCACTTCGGCCGGAGAGATCGTTGTGCCGAATTGCTGCTCCATGGCGAGCTGCCACTCCACCACCATGAGAGAATCGAGCCCGAGATCCGTCAAGGCTCGGGATCCGTCGAGTTTCGTCGCCGGCATTCGCAGGACGGCCGCGAGTTGTCCGAGCACGAGTTGAAGGATGAACTCGTGACGCTTGCCAGGCTCCATCGCCGCAAGCCGACTTTTGAGCTCCGATGGATCGAGACCGGGCGTGGCAGCTGTCTCACCCGGAGGCGGGCGTACGTCGGCATATCGCGGCGAGCGCGCAACTCGCGGGAGTCGGGTGAGTTTCGTCCAATTCAGATCGGCCAAGGCCACGACGCCGCTGGCGCCCATTACCAGCGGCTCCAGGCGGTCCAGCAGCCGCTCCGGCGCCATGAGCTTTACCCCGAGGCGCTCGACGGCGATCTTCGCGATTTGAGTGTTCTTGGCGAAATGACCCACGCCATCGACTGCGTCCCATAAAACCGTGAGCGCCGGCCGCCCCATAGCCCGGCGCCTCTCCGCGAGCGCCTCGAGGTAGATGTTCGCCGCGATATAGCTGATCTGGCCGGGATTGCCGAAGAGCGTTACCGCCGACGAGTACATGATGAAGACATCGAGCGACATGTCACGGGTCAGCCGGTCGAGGTTATGAGCCCCTAGCACCTTCGGCCGCATGATCTTGCGGAATTGCTCTCTCGTCACATTGGCAAGCGCGGCATCCTCGATGATCGCCGCGCAGTGGACGACGCCTCGGAGCGGCGGTAGGTCTCCCCGGATCTCGTGTAGCAGGCGTTCGAGTCCTGCGGCATCGGCGACATCGACAGCCGCCTCGCGCACGGCTACGCCGGTCTCGCGCAGGCGGTCGATCGCAATTGCGGCTTCGGGACGCGTTCTTTCGCTACGACCTACAAGCAGAAGATGGCGCGCGCCCTTGGACGCGAGCCACTGTGCGGTCGCCAAGCCGAAGCCATCACGACCGCCGGTCACGAGATAAGTGGCATCGGAACGCAGCGAAAGGCGGCCAGCCGGCGGCGGCTCGCTCAACTCGACCTCGCCCGTCAGATCGACCACGACTTTGCCTATATGGCGAGACTGCTGCATATGACGAAATGCTTCGTTGATGCGCGAGGCGGGGAAAACCCGGTGCGGCAGCGGACGCAAGACGCCGTCCGTCACGAGGTTCGACACGTCGCGCAATAGGTCCCGCGACATTGCGGGCCGATCGACGAGAAGGCGGTCCACGTCGACGCCGCAAAACTGGATGTTGTTGCGGAAAGGTTTGAGCCCGAGCTTTGTATTGGCCCAGAAATCCCGCTTACCGAGTTCGACAAATCGGCCATAGGGTTTGAGCAGGGATACGCCCTTTTGCAGGGCCTCGCCTGCGAGCGAGTTCAAGACGACGTCAACACCCTGGCCGTCAGTGATCTCGCGGATTTCGTCGAAAAAGCCAAGGGAGCGCGAATCGACGACGTGCCTTACGCCCAGACGCCGCAGGAAAGCGCGCTTGCCCGGCGTACCCGCCGAGGCGAAAACCTCGGCACCAAGAGCCTGCGCATATTGGATCGCAAGCAACCCGACGCCGCCGGCACCGCCGTGGATCAGCACGCTCTCGCCGCGTTGAATCCGGGCGACCTCCTTCAACGAATAGCAGACTGTCAGGGCCGCGACGGGGAGAGTAGCCGCGCTCTCAAAACTCAATTCCGGTGGCTTTGCAAGCAGTAGCGTAACCGCCACCTTCACGTGCGAGGCGAAGGCGCCCGCCGCGAAGCCGAATACCGCATCGCCGAGCTTGAACCGATGCACCCCGGGACCGAGCGCCACCACCTCACCGCTAAATTCCATGCCTAGGGCATTGCCGGCAAAGCCGCCTTGAAACGCCTCCTCGCGCAAGATACCGACGCGTTGGAGGACATCTCTGTAGTTGAGCCCGGCGGCACTCACCCGCACGACGACCTCTCCCGAGCCGGGCTCAGGCATTGGAATCGGTAAAAAGCCGAGTCCGTCCGGGCGATCGCCGACGCGAAGAGAGAGCCGATGGGCGACCGGTACCGAGCCGCCGTCCTCGCCTCGGACCTTTCTCTGGGTGCTCGGCACGCCGCGGTGAAGCCGGTGCACATAGCGAGCACTGCCGCGAAGGACGATCTCGTCCTCGTCAGTGGGATGCAATAGTTCGGCGCCCAGGCACTGCTGCGCAAGCGCGCTGCGGTCACCGGGGTCAATGTCGATTAGGCGAAGCGCCATGTCGGGTCGCTCGTTCATCAGCGTGCGCGCGACACCCCAAATGGGCGCGCCGGCGGCGTCCACCGGCTCCTCCCGGTAGGGCACCGCGGCTGCGCCGCTGGAGAGCACCCACAACCGGACCCGTCCGGACAGGCCGGCGCCGGCCAACGCCTGCGTCAACAGCACGAGGCCGAAGCTATCGTGCTCTTGTACGGCCATCGGATCGTCGTCGGTGCACTCGACCGGCCGATGCAGACCTCTGGCGTACACAACGTCGAGACCTCTCTCCGGCTCGACGGTAAACGCCTCAACCAACCGACGGTAATCATCCGGCCCACTCAATGGCGCGTACAGTAGATCGTCGCGCAGCCGCTCCCATCGATTGTCCTCGTGCACCGTCAGCACGCGCTGGCCATTCTCGCTGAGGACACGCACGAGGCCGGAAGTTCGATCGTCATCTTGACCCGCCAATACCACCCAGTTCCGCGGTTGAATGGGAGTATCGGCGTGCGCATGACCGTTGCCGTGCGGAGCGCGGGCGAGGATGACGGCGACATGATCCGCCCCTCCCTCGGATTGCTCCGAAACCTCTACGACGTCTTGGAACCCGGCATCGGTGAGAAGGTCCATCCACCGTGCGGGCGGTGAAGTCGACTGCCATGTCGCCGGCTCGAGATCGGAATCGGTTTGATGAACTTCGCGCAGCGCGGAGACGAGATCGAGAAAGCCGCCCGGAACTGTCTCTATCAGCAGTGCCAGGCCACCTGGCTTTACCAAGGATCTAATTTGCGCGACCATACTGCTGGGTTCGCTCGCGCGGCCCAAAGCGTGCGTCGCCAGGACGATGTCGAACGGCACCCTGTCCATGCCATCCAAGCCCGCGTCTCGGCCGCCGTTGAATATCGAGAACCGCACAAATGGATACGCGGCCAACCGGGTCTCGGCGCGCGACAGCGCCCGTTCATCGGGATCGGTCAGGAGATAGTCGACGCGATCGGACGGTAGGACCGGCAATATCGCGCTGGCAAAGGCGCCGCTGCCGCCGCCAATCTCGATGATCCGCAAGGGCCTGTCCGCTGCAGTCCAGCCCTTAACGTAAGCGAGGACGAGCGCGGCGATGTCGTTTGCGGCGCGAAATCCCGGATCGGAGTCGAGCAATTGCTCGCCTGCATTGAAATCACGGTCGGGATGCGTAATTGCTTCGGCGTTCACCTCGCCACGCAACAGATGAATTAGCTGCTCTCCGCAGCGCGCGACGATCTCGAGGCTCGCAAGACACTGCGGATGAGCCCACATGAGCTCCCGCCAAGCAGTCTCGGGTGCATCGGCCGCCGCCGCTCCCGAAATCATCCAGCCGGACTCTGAATGCGCCGCAAATCCGTGGCGCATTGCAATCGTCAGCAGGCTCAAGAGCAGACTGCGTCGCGCGAGTGACACGCGACCCCCGTCGATGAGCGAGGCGAGCGACTGCGGCTCGTTCCCAAGCCCAAGCTCTTCGAGGGCGCGGCGAGCATAAAGTCCCGCGATGCGGTCGAGTGCCGGCGCGACGGAAATCAGAAACGCGTCCTGACGTGCCCGCAATTGAGCGACCTCGGCGCGTATTTCCATTACGACGCTTTTGGGGCTGGGTAGGTCGCCGCTGGTCTGCACGCCCAACGGACCCGCCTTCGGTTCGGCGCGCCAATGCCAAGCCTGGACCTCGTTGGCCCTGCCGAATGCGAAGCGCTGGAGTTGCAGCCCGTCAATGACGGCGATCGGCTTCGCCTCGGCATCGTAGATCTGAAGCCGCAATGTCATCTGGTGGCGATCGGCCCGCACTAGCGTCGCATGACACCAGCCGGGAGTGCCCCCGCGCCCGTACAGTCGGGCACGTTCCACATGGACGGGGACGAAGGCTGCGCGGTCGTCTCGCGCTTGCATCGGCATGACGCCGGCGCTCACCTGAAAGCAGGCATCGAGCAGCGCCGGGTGGATGTGATAATCGCCCGCTTCTGCCGCCACCGCCACGGGCGCTTCGATCCGACCCAAGGCCTCGCCCGCGCCGACCCATAGGTCGGCAACTCCCTGGAATGAGGGGCCGAAGGCCAGTCCGCGCTCAGCGAGCGAGCGATAATGCTCATTTGCGGATCGTCGCTCCGGCAAGCGAGCGCAAATTCCCTCGATGTCGAGCGCTGCTTGCGAGGGCTCCCCCGCAATAGCCGCGACTTGGCCGACCGCGATCGGCGGCTGCGGGGCAGTGGCATTCTCCCGCGGCGCAACGCGAAAGCTGTTGTCCTCGGACTCGATTTCGAGCTCTACCCACTGCTCGCCTCTCCCGCTGAACACGAGCGGGCGCCTGATTTCCAGCGCCTCGACTTCGATCGCATCGGTCGCGAAGTGAAGCGCGGCCGCGGCCGCGGCCATTTCGAGATAGGCGCTACCTGGGAACAATACGCTGCCATGCAGCACATGGTCCTTTAGAAAGGTAAGCTTTTCTGGGTCGAGTTGGCCGCACCATGATTTGCGGCCAGTCGGCATGCGGTATCCCAGCAGCGGATGAACGCGCGGGCTTAGCAACGGGAGCGGCACGCGACCCGTCCTATTGAACCAATGTCGTTCGCGCTGCCAAGGATAGGAGGGCAGCGCGATCCGCGCCGCGCCCTCGGGAAACAGTTGGTGAAAATCGGGGGTGAGGCCAGCGGTATAGCAGCGGGCCAATGTCATCCATATTGTCTGCCCGCCGGCGTCGCCACGCTTCAACGTTGCGATGACGTTACCGCTCACGGATCTGCCATGCAGAACCTCGCGCAGATAAGCCGCGAGGATTGGATGCGGTCCGATCTCAATAAATGAGTCAAACCCCTGTTCGATGAGATGCTCGATGGCGGCGGAAAAGCGTACGGGGTGCCGAATGTTTTTCCACCAATAGCCTGCGTCAAGCGCGGCGCCGCAGCAATCGGCGCCCGTGACCGTCGAAATGAATTTTTTCGTTGCGGGTTGCGGCGACAGCGTTGCCAATTCGCCCGTCACTCGGCTTTGGATCGGGTCCATCGCCGGGCTGTGGAAGGCATAGTCCAAAGCGAGTAGGCGGAAGAACACGCCGCGCGACTTGAGGCTCTCGCCGAGCTTCTCGAGTGCGGCTCGATCTCCGGCCAGCGTCACTGAGACGGGGCTGTTGACGCCCGCGACCGTCAGAGCGGCGCCGTAGGGGGCGATCGCTTCGACGGCCTGCGCCTCGGACAGGCCGACCGCGGCCATATTGCCGGTCCCGGCGGTCCGGCCCTGTGCTTGGCTGCGGCACGCGATGACGCGGCAAGCCTCCTCAAGCGAAAGCGCGCCCGCCGCATAGGCCGCCGAGATTTCGCCAACGCTATGGCCGACCATTGCCTCGGCCGTGATGCCACGCGATCGCAGTGTTTCGACGATCCCTAGCTGCAGCGCAAAAAGCGCGGGTTGCGCGATCTCGGTCCGATCGTAGAGGTCGGCGGGCGCATCCTTGCGCAAGACCTCGAGCACCGACAATTTGAGGAGCGGTTGCAGAACCGCATCGATGTCGGCGACGCGGCGCGCAAAAATCGGGTCGTCCGCCAGAAGCTCGCGACCCATGCCGACCCACTGCGATCCATTGCCCGAAAAGACAAAGGCGACGCGCGATTCCTTGCCATGCGCCTCCCCGTTTGTCAGCTGCAAGGCCGGTTGATCCGCTGTAAAGGCCTCGAGGCCAGCGGCGATGTCCTCGGAGCCGAGTCCAATTAGCGCGATGCGATGAGAATGATGACTGCGCCGCAACGCAATCGCAGCTGCGATGTCGGCAAGTGGCGGCGCATTCGGGGAGCGCAGCAGCTTGCTGTAACTCCGAGCCATGTCCTTTAGCGCGTCGTTCCCGCGCGCCGAGAGGAAGAAAGGCACCGCCCGAGGCTGATCGGCCGCTTTCGTCCGGGCTGGCGCGGCGCACTGCTCCTCGGCACGCAATATCACATGAGCGTTCGTGCCGCCGAAGCCAAAAGAGCTCACCCCCGCCACCGGCGCAGCGCCCCGGTCGGACATCGGCACCAGCCTGTCGACCACGGACAAGTTGAGTTCCGCGAACGGAATCTCCGGATTGGGTTCCTTGAAGTGCACCGTCGGCGGCAGTTCGCGATTTTGCAGGACAAGGATCGCCTTGATGAGGCCGGCGATGCCCGACGCAGGCTCCAGATGGCCGATGTTGGTCTTGACGGAGCCGATCGGAAGCGGATCTCCCTTCCTGCGTCGCGAACCGAAGAAGTGACCCAGTGCGGTGCATTCCGCGCGATCGCCGGCCTTGGTTCCCGTGCCGTGGGCTTCGATATAGCTCACGTCTTGGGGATCGACGCCGGCGCCGCGATAGACCTCTTGCAGGAGAGACTCCTGGGCTCCGATGTTCGGCAATGCGATACCGCGCGTGCGGCCGTCGGAATTCACACCGGATCCCAAAATCGTCGCGAGCACGGTATCGCCGTCTCTGCGCGCCGCTGCGAGCGGCTTCAGAATGATGACCGCGCCTCCTTCGGCTCGCGTATATCCATCGGCGGCAGCATCGAAGGTGCGGCAGCGTCCGGTGGGTGAGAGCATCGACGCCTTGGCGAATGCGATCGAGTTCTCCGGCAAAAGCAGAACGTTGATTCCGCCGACGATGGCCGCGCCGCTCTCGCCGCGCCAGAGGCTCGCGCATGCCTCGTGCACGGCGACCAAAGATGAGGAGCACGCCGTGTCGATCGCAAAGCTCGGGCCATGCAGGTCGAAGATATAGGAAAGCCTGTTGGCGATGATGCTGACTGCGGCGCCGGTGGCAGCATATGGATCGGAGTTACCCTCGACCTCCCTGCTCACCAGAATGCCATAGTCGTTGGACGCGGCGCCAACGAAGACACCCGTTTTCGAACCCGTGAGCTGCGATGGAACGATGCCAGCGCTCTCCAATGCCTCCCATGTCAGTTCGAGCAGAATCCGCTGCTGCGGATCCATGAGTCGCGCTTCACGCGGAGAGATACCGAAAAAATCGGCATCGAACGTATCAATAGAGTCGAGAAAGCCGCCGGCGCGCGCATAGGTGCGGCCCGGTTGAGCCGGGTCCGGGTGATAATAATATTCGACGTCCCAGCGATTTGCCGGTACCTCGCGTACGGCATCGACGCCGGTGCGCAGAAGCTGCCAGAATGCAAAAACGTCCTTCGCGCCGGGGAACCGGCACGACATTCCCACGACAGCAACTGGGAATGGACGCGCCTCAATCTCGGCGCTATCCACTGCCGCATCTTTCCGGGCGCAAGAGCATCACCTCCCCATCGTTTTATTGCAAAGGTGACCGAACCCGAGGCGCGCTAAATCCCCCATACCTTCCCCCTATGAAATGTTAATCATAGGCTAGTTCCCGATACAATCTTCTCACTACGCTCGAGATGAGCCCGTATGCAGCGCGCCTCCTAGCCGAGAAGGATGAGCCAATAGCGTCGCCCGCTATCCGAGAGAAGTGCCCGCATCTTATAGCGCATTCGCCGGATGGGGCGTAAGCTTCAGAATCCCGATTCGGCTATATTTTGCGGCGACTTCCTATCGCATGGAGGGGTTCCAGATGGCGCACCCGGCGGGTGAATCGATCGATGGGTCTCTCCGGGTCGATTTCGATCACCGCCTGATGCTCCAGTTTTGCGGATCGGTGGTGACCTCGGATGCCGGACCGCTCGCTTCTCGCGAACTCGACAACGCGTTCGGTCTTACCGCGATGGCGCCCGAACGTATCGCCGACGCCCGCACCGGCAAGAACGGACGGCACCGCGCTTCAGGAACGCATCGGTTATCTGATCGCGCGCCCCGTCGGCCGTCCGCCGAACCATGTGCGGCGATACCACGCCAATTTCAATAATCAGGCCGCGAGCTGGTCGAAGCCGCGCCGGGTCGTCGCCAAGGCCGAGTGGCATCCGGGCGAACTTTATCCGCGCGTCGGCTTCATCGTCACCAACATGGCGCGGCCGTCCGAGAACATCGTCGGCTTTTACAATAAGCGCGGAACCCGCGAGCAGTGGATCAAAGAGGGCAAGGGCGCGATCAAATGGACGCGGCTTTCATTCCGCTCCTTCGCCGCCAAGGCGGTTCGCCTTCAGCTTCACGCGCTCGCCTACAACCTTGGCAACTGTTTTCGCACGCTGGCGACGCCGGAGCCGATCAGGGACTGGTCGATGACGACGCTGCGCGAGAAGCTGATCGAGATCGGCGCGAAGGTCGTGGGGCATGCGCGCTATGTCGCATTCCAGACGGCCGAAGTCGCTAACCCGCGCAACATGTTCGCCGACATCCTGCGCATGATCGGGGACCTGAGGCCGCCGCCTGTCGCGTCCACGGGGGAACGGGCGGCAGGCGTGACGCCTTGGAATGAAACTGACGGGAGAAGTGTGTCCTGATGACGGATGAGAGCGTGACAAACCCGACACGATGCCCATTTCGATGGCCCGGATCGGTCAAACCCGCGCCGAACGTGACCGCGCGCTTGCCAAAATCGACAAACTCGGAGAGCGTGAGCATCGGAATGACCGGCATCCGGCGGATGTCGGAAAGATACGCTGCGCTTGGCGTACGGCTTGGCATCGAGGATTGCGCACGAACAATTCGGTACAGGCAGGGTGAGAGCCTTCAGCATGGGCATCGTTCGGCTCAACTGGCCGGTGATCAGCACGGTGGCTGCCGCGCTCTATTGCGTCGGCATGGCGTTGGCATGGTCCTTAAGCACCCAAATGCCGGTCGATTGGGCATATGAGCTTCTCGTCAATAACCGGTTTCAGCTTTCCTATTACGAGTCGAACCCGCCGCTTTACAGTTGGATCGTTCATGTGGTGCGGATGCTTATGCCGCCGGGGCCCGGAATCTTTTTGTTGATCAACTATTGCTGCCTGTTTGCAAGCCTAACGCTCGTGCTCGCCATCGCGTCCAGGATCCTGGTTTCACGAGTGCTGATCGCCTTGGCGCCCTGGTCCTTGTTTCTCGATTTCTATTTCAGCCGTCTGAATTTCGGTTTTGAGCACACACAGCTCGTCATTTTGTTCTATCTGCTGACCGTGCTGCTTCTAATGCGGATCGCGACGGCGCCCCGTCCCTTGGATTTTCTGTTGCTCGGATTGGCCGCGGGCTGCGGAATCATTGCCAAATACGACTACTGCTTCGGGATCGCGATATTGTTGACGGCCTTCTGTTTCCGTCCGCGCTTGCGCGCAAGAATTGCCACCCCCTGGTTCGCCGTGAGCGGCGTGATCGCAGCGTCGGTTGTGGCCCCCGTCATTTGGAGTTTTTATGCAGAGGGGTGGGGTCTCTTTGGTCTGTTCGCCAAGAAGACGGGCATCCATGGTACCGTCGAAACCGGAGGCTTAGGCGAGACAATTGCAATTCTATTTGTATATGCCGGTCCGTCGCTCGCGCTGATCGGTGCGGTGATGCGGCTCGGACGCGCCGATGATCGGCCGAACGAGGCGGATGAGAAGACGCTCCTGTTCGATTTTCTGCGCGACGTGCAATGGATCGGCTTGGCCGTCATCGTGATCGGTGTATCCCTGTTTGGCGTCAGGCGCATTGATAATTGGTATCTTCACGTCTTCTTTGTGCTTCTGCCGCTGATATGCCTCGGCGTCGCCGACCGCCGGCCACACATCGCGCAAACCGTTCCGCTTTGTGCGGCATCAATTTTCGCGATGGTCTTTTTGGGCACGGCGAACCGGCTCTTGGCATTGACGCCGCTTTGCATGGGTGAATGCCGCGACATCGTTCCTTATGACCGGCTTGCGGTGGAGCTTCGGCGCGCAGGTTTTCGCCAGGGTGCCGTCCTGTCGCCGGATGTGAGGGTGAGCGGCAACCTTAAGCGCTATTTTCCCGAGTCTGCCATAGGTGATTTGGCCGGGATAGCACCGGATGCGCGCGTGCCGGGCGCTCCGATCGGCCAATGCCTTGTAATCTGGCAAGATCAACAACCGGCAGATCCGCCGCAAACGCAGAGTCAGCCACCGAATCTTCCGTCCGCGACCGGGAAGATCCGGACGGTGGAAATTCCATTCCGTTTCGGGACCATCGATGCGCCGGCCGGGGCGTTCCGCCGGCGGAGCGCCGTGTGGCGGTTTTTGCTGGACGAACATGGCTCGCAGAAATGCGGCTGACGAAGGCGCGACCCGATCCGATGCGGGCCGGCTAATTTCCCTTTTGCTAATGCCCATCGCTGATCGGCGAAAATTGCAAATCTTTGACCTGCGGTTCCCGTTTGATCGACGTAGCTGCAGCGATAGCCGTTGCGGGTCGCAAATCTGAGCATGGCTCCTTGGGACATTCGGACTTATGTCTCTTGGGACCTGCGCCCGCTTGACGCTTGAAATTGCAGGCAATCGAATGGGAGCCGCTCGATGGGTCCTGTGCTAATTTACGGGCGGTGATGGGATGAGGAACCCTCGTTCAATCCTAATAACCGGCGCCAGCAGCGGCATGGGCGCGGCCTTGGCACAGGGTTACGCCGCACCTGGGGTTAGTTTGGCACTCACGGGCCGCCGTGCGGCGCACCTTGATAGCGTCGCCCAAGCCTGTCGTGCAGCGGGTGCCGAGGCCGAAACCGCCGTGCTTGAGATTACAAGCGCTGAACCGCTTATCAGGTGGATCATGACGGTCGACCGGCACCGTCCGCTCGATCTCGTCATCGCCAACGCAGGAATGACTGGCGGCGACACCGAGCTCGGCGACGAGGAAACGGCGGACGATGTCGAACGAATGATGGCCGTCAATTTCGGCGGTGCAGTCAGTACGATCCATGCCGTCATCCCCGCCATGCAAGAGAGGCGCCGCGGCCAGATCGCGCTGGTGAGTTCGCTTGCAGCGCTCCGCGGGTTGCCCTATTCGCCGGCATACTGCGCTAGCAAGGCAGCCCTCAAAGCCTATGCCGAGGCGCTCCGCACCCGCTTGCGGCGCGACGGGATTGCTGTGTCCATCATTCTTCCCGGCTTCGTCGACACCCGCCTTTCCCAGCATGTGGACGGACCGAAGCCTCTGATGATGTCGCCGGAACGTGCCGCGCGAATCATCCGCCGCGGCCTTGCGCGCAATAGTGCGGTAATCGCCTTTCCCTTCCTTCTCTATGCGGGAACCCGCCTCCTCGCGGCGTTGCCAAGCGCGCTCGTGGATCCCTGTCTTAACGCGATTCGTGTCGCAATCCGGCGGTATGAATGAACGGCGATGTCGATATCGCCGAGGTCGCGTCCCGCGGCGAGCTGCGGCGCTTCGTGCGGATGCCTCACCTCGTCTATGCCGGGGATCGAAACTGGGTTCCACCACTCGACTTCGAAGTCCGAAAGCTGCTCAATCGGCGTCGCAATCCGTTCTTCGAGCACGGTGAGATCGCGCTCTTTCTCGCACGCAGAGGGGGCAAGACAGTCGGCCGTATTAGTGCGCAAATCAATCGGCGGCACCTTCGCCTGCATGACGACGCGACCGGTCATTTCGGCTTCCTGGAATCCGTCGACGATGGCGCAGTGTTCTCGAGATTGCTCGTCGCCGCTGCGGATTGGCTGCGCGCGCGGGGGATGAAGCGAATTGTGGGGCCCGTGTCCCCGTCGATTAACGACGAGATCGGCGTGCTTATCGACGGCTTCGAACACCCGCACATGATCGGCATGCCCTACTCACCACGCTATTACGGCTCACGGCTGGAGCAACAGGGCTTCAGCAAAGCGCGCGATCTCTACGCATTCAAGTTTGATCTGCACGGGACGGACAACCGGGAACCGTTGCAGCTGCAGCGCTTGGCATCGCGCATGCGTGCCGCGGGTCGGTTCGAAGTCAAGCCCATCGATCTCCGGGACTTCCGCGAGCAGATGAGGCGCGCCATATCGGTGTACAACGACGCGTGGCACGGAAATTGGGGCTTCATCCCGGTGAATGAGCGCGAGGTCGATTTCATGTCGCACGCCCTGCGACCGGTGATGCGTCCGCACTTTGTGCTGCTGGGCGAGGTCGGCAAGGAGCTAGTGGGGATCTTCGTCTCGCTTCCCAACGTCTACGAAGCAATCGCCGATCTCGACGGCCGGCTTTTCCCCCTCGGTTGGCTAAAGCTCCTCTGGCGCTTGAAACGCGGGCGCTTTCGGTCTGGCCGCGTGATCCTCGCAGGCGTACGCAAGGAGTATCAACAATCGCCCCTGGCGGCGGCGATGCTCTCAGAGATGCTCTCGAAAATCATCAGTTTTGGGCGCGATAATGGCTATGAGTGGGCCGAGCTCTCCTGGGTGCTCGAGGATAATGCCCAGTCTATGGCCTTCTGCCAGCACTCGGGGGGAAAGGTCTATAAGACATACCGCCTTTACCAGCGCGGATTGAGCCCATGAGCGCAGCCGGCTTGTTTATGATAGGTTTCGAAGCGGATTTTGATCCCGCCGACCGCCTCTCGAGAGCGAGACGACAGAGTCCATGCTAACGCCGCTCGACCACCGATCGCGCGAGCTGACCCCGAACAATTCCGTCGCGGCCAATCTCGCATGGCTGGCTCAGCCATTGAGTACTGCTTGGCACTATCGGGAGCTAATCGTGGCGGTATTGCGGCGCGAGCTCGTGAGCAGGTTCAGCGGGTCGGCGTTCGGCTGGCTGTGGGCGATCTCCGGTCCCATCATCACGCTTGCCATCTACACGGTGACGTTCACTCGCGCCGTGCGCTTGCCGGTGGCCTCGGCGCAGGGCACCGCATCAGATTACGCGCTGCAAATCTTCGTGGGATTGATGGTTTTCGGTCTGGTGACCGAGCTATGCTGTCGGGCACCGTTGCTGCTGCATGAACATTCATGGCTCCTCAAGAGTTCGATCTTTCCGAGCGAGGTATTTGCGTGGATCGCAGTGTTCCGCGCGCTGACGTTTGCCGGAGTGAGTCTGTTGGTGCTCCTCACCTTTCAGTTGGCGCTCACCGGCGCGCTGCTGAGTTCGCTCCTCTTGCTGCCTTTTATCGTGATCCCCTTCACCCTCTATCTGCTCGGCGTCGTTTGGTTTCTCGCGGCGCTGGGTGCGTTCACGCGTGATCTATCCTATCTGATGGCAAGCTTTGTCCCATTGATGATGGTAGTGACACCTGTATTTTATCGTATCAACGACCTTCCTCAGAGCCTGCGTCTCTTCGTCTATTTGAATCCCCTCAGCATCGTGATCGAGATGGCGCGCGCCCTGATCCTTGGGACGGAGACGTTCTCGCTTTTGGCGTGGAGTGCATTCTGCGCGGTGTCGCTCCTAGTCTTCCGCGCCGGCCATGCGGTCTTTGCGCACTATCGAGGGATTGCGCTCGATGCAATCTGAAATTGCAATTCGCTGTCGCGGTTTGAGTAAAGCCTTTCAGCTTTACGCTCGGCGGATCGACCAGCTGAAGCAGATGCTGTTCGGCAGCTTTCATCGCTTCTACCGGGAATATTGGGTCTTGCGCGACGTGGATCTCGATATCGCCCGCGGCGAATCCGTCGGGATTATCGGTCGGAATGGCGCTGGTAAGACGACGCTCCTGCGCCTGCTTTGCGGCATCACAGATCCGACATGCGGCGAGCTATCGGTTTTGGGACGGATCGCTCCCATTCTGGCGCTCGGCGCCTCCTTCGATGCAGAATTGACGGGCCGACAGAATGTGATGATTGGTGGCGCAATATTGGGGCTTCGTCGGTCGGAGATTCTTCGGCGCGTGCCGTCGATTGCCGACTTCGCGGCAATTGGGCAGTTTCTAGATCAGCCGGTGCGGCTCTATTCCACTGGCATGCGAGCGCGGCTGGCTTTTGCGATCTGCGCCAATGCGGACGCGGATATCATCATCGTTGACGAAGCGCTTTCTGTCGGCGATGCGACATTTCAACGAAAGTGCTGGGCGTTCATGGAGTCGTTTCGGCGTCACGGGACCCTCATCTTGGTCGGTCACGATATGACGCACCTGCGGCGGATGTGCGATCGTTTGATCTGGATCGATGGCGGGGGTATCCGAGCCAGCGGCGGCGTCGAAGAGATCATCGCGCTATACGAGCGCGCAAGTGAGGCCGGCGATGACACCGGGCGCTTCTACTTTGAGACGGACGTCGGCCGAATCGCGGTGAATGCAGAACGCAGATGATAGATAGGTGTGGGATTCGGCGAGCGCCTGCGACCCTGCCCCTCGTGCCATAGGCCCATCATGCTGCTGATTCAGCGGGATATGTTTCGCAGGCTCGTGGTCGGTGCAGCACTGACCACAATGACCTTGGGGTTGGCGGAACTTCTCGCCACGACTCAGCCATTGACCAATTATCTTGCCGCTGGCGCCCTGACCCCACGCGAATATGCGCTGGCATTGCTCTGCGCACTACCGACAATTATTTATCTTGCGGGATCGGTAACTTCCTCCGCCGCGCTCAGCTATTTCTATCATGAATGGGGCCGCCATCAGCAGATCGTCGCGCTGCGCATGGCTGGTCTCTCCGACCGCGCCATCGCGGCGCCTGGCATCGCGGCCGGAGTTGTTGCCGCGGTAATTGTCGCGTCAATGTCGCTCTATTTCGTCCCGGTCGCGGCCCGTGTCCTGACCGATATCCGGTATGCCGCCCTAAAGCGCCTCACACTCGAAGTCCTTCAACCGGGCCAAATGCAGTCGATAACACCGGAGTATTCAATCTGGTTTCGCGGTCGAACCGAGGCCGGGATTCTACACGAAGTCGTGGTTGTCGACGGACGCAAACCAGACCACCCCAGCTACGTTTTCGCCAGCCGAGGCTATGTTCTTCCGCCTGCCGAGCGGGCGAGTGAGCCTGCGCTTCTTTTGGACGACGGCACGCAGATGGTTGAGGACGAAGGGAGTCGGGAGGTGAAATTCGTCTCGTTTCAGCACTTAGTGATACCCTTGATGTACCTTGCGATCCCCCGTAATTGGCGCGGCTTCTTCGAGGAGCATATTGGTGCTCTGCTCGACCCGCCGCCTGACGTCCGCGCGGATCGCAACAGTTTTGCCGCCTGGCTGGAGGAGGGGCATCGCCGCATCATCATGCCGTTGCTCGCGCTGAGTTACACGATCTTTGCCCTGGGAGTGATGCTGCGAGGCGATCCGCGGAGCCGAGCATACCGAGTGATTGCGATTGTGCTCGGCATCGGGCTCTGGCACGCACTGATCGTCGTTTCGCATTCGCTGATCGCCAACACGCCGGAGGCGATTCCGGCATACTACGCAATGGCTCTGGTGCCTGCATTGATCGGCGGTGCGATGCTTCGTCTGTGGCGTTTGCGGTCGCCGGCATTGCCTGCAGCGTCCAATCCCGATCTGGTACCGTCCTGAGATAAGACCGCGACGGCTCGATCAAGTCGCCGAGGCGGCCGCACGGATCAGTCCACGCTTCAGACATCCGGATCGCAGCGCTCCGAGGGGCCAATAGCGTGGATTCAGGGCTTCCACTCCGATTTTGAAGGCACCGGCCCAGTGAACCGCTACGACATTCCTGCCGCTTTTTTTGTCGATCAGGTGATCGTCTCGAAAGCCTATATGTGAGCTCCGGAACGATGCCATGCCGGCAAGGCCAGGATCGAGATCTCTGATGTGCTTGCAGATCTTGCCGGCTCGATCGAGAACGAAATTTAGCAGCGGTTGGTCGTAGAGCGAACCGCGGCGCCGAAAGGCCTGGTAGAGATCGTGGTGCTCTTCGATTGTAGCGATCATCTCCTTGATGGAGATTGCATGCCGGGACGTGATGAAAGCCGCTGCCGAAAGCTGACTCAAATTCGGAAACTCCGCGCGTGCCATCGACATTCGATCCTTCCGATAGACGTGGCCGGGGCTGGTCGCGAGGTAGACCAAGTCGACCACGCCGGGCTGCACATGTCCGTATAGCCGCGCGGGATCGATAAGAACCACGGAATCGACGTCGAAATAGGCGATCTCATCGCACTGCAGTTGCAGCGCCGCGTATTTGCGTAAGTTGGCGCGCCTTGCCAACCGGGAGGGAAAGAGCCGGTTCGCAAAGGCGTCGATTGTCGTGAAATCGGCGTCGATGGGCTCGAAATTGAACGCGGCGCTCAGCGATCGAATTTTGCGTACGTTCTCGTCGTACGGTATCCAGTACATGGGCAAGCGGTCATTCCGCTCACGCACGCTCTGGAGAAATGTCAATGTCCATCGATAATAACGGTCGTTGGCCATGAAGACGAGCGCACCGCGCACTGTCGGGTCCTCCAAAGGCCAAACGTTCCCAAGGTCATTGAACGCTAGCACAACCGACCGAAAGTTTATATCCGCGCTCCCGCCTGCATTTTCTGGTATTGGGTCTGACTCGCACATCGTTGGCGAGCGTTGACATTGACCGGGCCCTGCCCAATCATCCTCTTGTAAGCGTTGGATTCAAGGCGCGAGGCGCTGATGGCCGGCACGCATTGGCAGCCCCCCGAGGAAGCCGAGCGGAAGAGCGCTCGCCCGGGGTATGCCGCGAGCGCATGCCCGTCGGATATTCGGCTGTTCAAGTACGATTTCATGGAGCGATTCACGCGGACGAGCGTGACAGCAGTTATTTTCGTCTGGTTACCGGTATCGTGCGCTGCCCTTGTTTTCGGCGCACGAGAATTGCAGATGAGCTACGGAGCGGTTGCCGGTTACATCGTGGCAGGCATAAGCGCGTGGACACTGGTCGAGTACATGCTGCATCGGTTCGTCTTTCATCTCGATCGGTGGATTCCCGCGTCGGGCAAGCTGTGCTTCCTCATTCATGGATGTCATCACGCTGATCCAACGGATGCCAGCCGCGACATCATGCCGCCGGCGGGGTCGGCACCGTTGATGGGAATGGCGTTGGCTGTGTCCATCTGCCTTCTGGGCCTGGCGGGAGGCCTCCTCTTCTTTGGGGGATTCAGCATCGCCTACCTTGTTTACGACGTGACGCACTATGGATGTCACCAGTGGCAATTGCCGGGCCGGCTCGGCGGATATCTCCGCCGTTATCACCTATTGCATCACTATCGCGATGAAGAACGGCACTTCGGCGTGACCTCGCCGTTTTGGGACTGGATTTTCGGCACGCTTCGCCTGAGGCAAGGGCATGGGTGAGGAGTGGAGCCATCGTCAACGCCGCATTGCCATGCTCCGAGATGTGCCGCAGGTCCGGGCTCTCTTCGGCCCATGCCGTGCGACCGCGCTGTTCACCGCAATTATCGTCGCCTGCCAATTCGGGCTCGCGTGGGGCGTTGCCGGAGCTTCATGGTGGCTCGTGCTCGTGCTCGCCTATGCCGTTGGAGCGTTCCTCGCGCACTTCTTGAATGTCGTAATTCACGAGTGCTCGCACAACCTTGTCTTTCGCTCAACGCCGCTGAACAAGGCCATGGCAATCTTTGCCAATCTTCCGAACCTGCTGCCGAGCGCGATTCCCTTCCGCCATTATCACCTGCTGCATCACCGCTTTCTCGGACATCACGGAATGGATGCCGACGTGCCTTCGCGTTGGGAAATCGCGCTAGTCGGG
>Ga0335083_10002488_pt1 | contig 24253 bp, 23 predicted proteins | sample Lox_Sample_42_FD_206716 | JGI IMG/M metagenome (GOLD analysis project Ga0335083, IMG submission 206716) | Soil microbial communities from Loxahatchee National Wildlife Refuge, Florida, United States - Lox_Sample_4.2 | ecosystem: Environmental > Terrestrial > Soil > Wetlands | place: USA...
CTCGAACCGCAGCCGCTGGGTCGCGTCGTACAGCTCGATGTCCACGCCCAGGTCGTAGGAGTTGAGCTTGAGCTCATACCCCGGCACCAGGCCGCCCTGCTCGGCGACGTCCATGGTCAGGGTGGCGACGGCTCCGTCCACCGTCAGCCGCCAGTGCCGGTAGCGGCCCGGGTCTGTCCTGAACTCAACCTGCGCCGGCGCGGCGGCCGGCCAGCTGCAGTCCTCGGTAGCCGGGCGAATGTCGCTGGCCTGCATCGTCACGGTCATTCCTTCCGTTGTCGCCCTACCCCTGAATGCTCTACTGTTATTGTTTATTACGTCAAGTTTTTGTAGCATATTTATAATGGATGATGCTGGCCCCGGCAGGCTGCCACGATCTGGGGTTCCAGGCAGCAGCCGGTGCCCTGCGCCGTGATTTAAGAGGAACGGGTGCGGCTGACTCAATCAGTCACCCGCACCACGACGGCCGCGCCGGTGTCGCCGGCAGCACAGCCAGTGAACAGACCGGTTCCGCCGCCGCGCAGCCGCAGCTCCTCGATGAGCTCGGCGACCGAGCGCAACCCAGTCGGCCCCTGCGGATGGCCGAAGATCAGGCTGCAGCCGTAGGAGTTCATCCGCTCTAGCGGGAACCCGGTCTGCCTGGAGAAGTAGATGTCGTTGACCGCGAACGGGTTGTGGGTGGTCACCGCGTCGAGCTGGCCGATGTCCAGGCCGGCGGCCGCCAGGGCCGCGGCGGCGGCGGGGACCGGTGCCTGCGGCATGCGGCTCGGCGCCACCCGCGCGAACCCAGCGGCCAGGATCTGCACCACGCCCTCGCCGCGGGCCATCTCGCGGGCCTGCTCGACGGTGGTGATCAGCGCGCCGGCCGTGCCGTCGGCCGGATGGGTCTGGCTGGCGAAGGTGTGCAGCCCGTCCTTCGACGCCGGCGGCAGCCCGGCGATTTCGTCGAGCACCGCGGGGCGGACGCCCTCGTCGGCGGCGATGACCTTGGGCGCCTTGCGACGCTGCGGTATCTGCACCTCGACCATGTAGCGGCGCTGGAAGGCACGGTCATCGGCCAGGGCCTTGCTGTACTGGTCGGACCGCAGCGCGGTCAGCTCGTCGAGTTCGGCACGGGAAGTGCCGGACTCGGCGGCCACCATTTCCCCCGCGGCCAGCATGGACGTGCCCGCCCAGGGGTCGCGGGCGAAGCTTTCAAGCACCCAGTTCGTGGCGATTGGGGAGCCGCCCATGGCCGACGGGGACGGATACAAGATCTGCGGCCCGTTGCTGATCCGGTCGGCGGCGACCACGAGCTGCAGCCCCGCTCCCGTCTCGACGGCGGCGGCCGCCGCCGCCACGCAGGCCACCGAGGTGGCGCACGCCTGGCTGATCATCGGGCCGCTCAGCGCGCCGGCGCCAAGCCGGGCGGCCAGCGTCGGCGCACCGTAGAAGATATCCTGCTGCGGCGTAGTCCAGCCTAGGACGAGGCCGTCAAGCTGGGCCGGATCGACTTGCCGGGCGGCGAGCGCACGGCCGGTCACGTCGGCCGCGAGGTCGATGGTCGGCACCTCGGACAGCGAGCCCTGCCACTTGACGAAGGGCGAGCTCCAGGCCATGCCGGCCGGGATGGCGGCGTTGTTAAAGCGCATTTTTATGACGACTTCCTGCGATGATGACGCCGTCCGGGGCCGGATCGGCGTACAGCAATTCCACGAGCCCCGCCCGGCGGGCGAGAACCTTCCGCTGGTTGACGTATCCCTTGTCGGTGATCTCCCCCTCGTCAAGGCTGGCCGGCTGGACCAGCACCACCAGCCGCTCGACGCGGGCGGACGACCCCACCACGTCGTTGTGGTCGGCGAGTGCCTGCGCGAGGTGCCTGCGCAGCGGCTCACCGCGGATCAGGTCGGTGGCCTGAAGCAGGTCTTCGCCGAGGAGCTTGCTCGCCTCGGCGGCGTTCAGCCAGGCCAACGCGGACAGGTAGTCGCGGTTCTCGCCGGCCAGCACGGCATCGGACAGCACGGGGATGGCCGAAAGCAGCGCGGTCCGCACAGCGCCGACCCGGACAAACGTGCCGGTCGCCAGCTTGAAGTCCTCGGCGACGCGCCCGCGGAACAGCAGTCCCGCGTTGGGCTCCGCGGGGTCGGCGAGCACGACCGCGTCCCCAGTGCGGTAGTAGCCGTCTTCGTCGAACGCGTCCGCGGTAAGGTCGGGTCGCTTGAAGTAGCCGGGAGTCACCATTGGCCCCTTGACTCGGATCTCATACGCGTCCTCGACCGCGGCGAGCTTGACCTCGGCACCCGGCAGCGGCACCCCGATGCAGCGGGCGTCGGCGAACTCGAAGTGCGCCGACGTCACGGCGGGCGCCGTCTCCGTCGCCCCCCACGAGCCGGTGACCGGGATGCGCCGCCCGGTGGTCCGCTCAGCAACGGCGCCGAGCCGGTCCCGCAGTGCTTCCGGCAGCGCCGCCGCCGCGTTGAACATGAGCCGCAACCGGGAGAAGAACCGGGCGGCGAAGTCCGGATCGCTTTCCAGGGCGGGGACCAGCTGCGCGTAGCCGGCCGGGACATTGAAGTAGATCGTCGGCGGCACGTCCGCAAGGTTGGCGACCGTCTGGCCGAACAGGCCAGGGGCCGGGCGGCCGCCGTCAACGTAGAGCGATCCGCCGTTGGCGAGCATCATGTTCACGTTGTGGTTGCCGCCGAAGGTGTGGCTCCACGGCAGCCAGTCGACGATCACCGGGCGCTCCCGCCCGAGGAACGGCCACGCCTGCCTGATCATTCGCTGATTCGCCGCGAGCATGCGGTGGGTGTTCAGCACCCCCTTCGGCGTGCCAGTAGACCCGGACGTGAACAGGATCTTCGCCACCGCGTCCGGCCCGAGGGCGGCGAACGCCGCCTTGACTTCGGCCCGCGGCTCGGTGGCGAGCAAGCCTGCCAACGGCTCGGCTCCAGGCCGACTCCCATGGGACACGATCGCCGGGACGGAGCCGAGCGCGTCGAGTGCCGGGCCGAAGCGGGTGGCGTCGTCGGCGAACACCGCGCCAGGGCGGATCAGCTCGGTGATCGCCTTCAACCGGGCATGATCGCTGCTCTGCAGCGAGTATGCGGCACTGGCCGGAGCGACAGGGATGCCTGCCGTCATCGCGCCAAGCGTGATCAGTAGGTGATCTACGCTGTTCGCGGAGAGAACGAGCAGCGGCCGGTCCGGGCCAAGGCCCCGCTCAAGCAGCGCCTGGCCGATGGAGTCAGCAGCCTCGACCGCTTCGCCGTAACTGTAGCCTCGCCAGCCCGCAGCGGGATCGGTGCGACGCTCGGCGACCAGGAGGTGCCCGGGATCCGCCTGGGCGTGCTGCCGCATGCTGTGGATCACGGTGACGGGGTGGTCGCCGAGCGGCTCGGCTGAGCGCAGTACCAGGGCGTCGCCTGGTTTTTCGACCATGATGCGCGGTGGCGCGAACAGGGACAGTGGAACGCCGGTGTTGCTGGCCATGTCTCGCTCCTGATCCAACCTGCAGTTATTCAACAAAAGGATGAGAATCTGACATCCCTTTGTAGTCCGTTCTCGGGCCGCGGCACAACCATCGGGGCGTCGAATATGACGGACGGACACTCCCCGTGCCGCGCCCGTCAAGTCATTGACCAGCCTCGACCGTAAGCCTAGGATCAGCTGACATGTCAGACATTACCGCTTGAAGTGTCAGACGTCGAGGTTTTGGCCGACCAGTGGTTGCGCTTGCGGCCCGCCGACTGCAAAGGGGTAAGTCATGCGGTTCTCGATCATCGGGGGTCCCCGTCAGCGACCCGATCTCGGCCAGTCCGCCGCCGACGCGTGGTGGGATTATCACAACGACGCGGTCCTCGCCGAGGAGCTCGGCTACGACGCCGTGTACTTCGGCGAGCACCACTTCTGCTTCGCCTCGGGGAACTCCTCCCCGCTGACGCTGGCCATGAGCGTCGCGGCGAAGACCTCGCGCATCCGCATCGGGACCTCGGTCATCTGCGCGCCGTTCCACAACCCGCTGCGGCTCGCGGAGGACATCGCCGCGGTCGACATCGCGTCGAACGGACGGTTCGACCTCGGCATCGGCGTGGGATCGCAGTGGGAGGAATTCAACACGTTCGGCATCGACCCGGCGGAACGGTTCGGGCGCACCTGGGAGATCATCGACATCATCGAGCGCTGCCTGTACGGCGGCGAAGAACGATTCGACATCAAGGGGAAGTACTACGACTTCCCTGATGTGCACTGGATCATGCGGCCGGTACAGCGGCGTATTCCTATCTTGTGGGGCGGGTTCGGGCCGCAGGGGGTCCGCCGGGCCGCCGAGCGCGGTTACCACCTGATCGCTCCCGACGTCACCGGCACCTACGAGCGGGTCATGCGGGAGCACGGACGGCGGCCTGAGGACTACCTCATCGGCTTCAACAACCCGCTCAGCATCGCCGACACGTGGGAGGAGGCGTTCCAGGCCATGGCCGAGCCGGCGGTCTGGGTGAGCAACCAGTACGCGCTGCGCAAGGGCCTGGACGGGGTACAGCCGCCGGAATCGGCCCGCGTCACGACGGAGACGGTGCGACGGGCGGCAGAAACCGGGGAACCACTCGTCTTCGCTGTCCCCGGCCCGGGCTCGGTGGACCAGGTCATCGAGAAGTTCCTGCCAGTCGTCCGCGGCGAGCGCGGCCTGATCACCCACCTCGGCCTCGAGGTGCGCCTGCCCGGCATGCGCACCGACGACGTGCACCGCACCATGCGGCTTTTCGCCGAGCATGTCATGCCCGTGCTGCGGGAAGAGGCCGCGAAGGCTGGCCGCTTAACTCCGCGGGCGCCGGGAGCGGAACCAGCGGCGGCTCAGTGCGCGGAGGTGCCGATCTGGGAGACCTGCGGGATGGTCGTCACAAGGTGCAGGACGGCCGTCTCGGACCAGACGGACGTCGCGTGCGGCACGTCGCCTGGAAAGCGGACGAAATCGCCGCGCGAGGCGGTGATCTCCTCGCCGGCCGGGCCGATGCTCACCTTTCCGCTCATCACGTAGACGTGGTGCAGCGTCCCCGGCCGGTGCCGCTGGTGGGCGACGGGAGTTTCGCCCGTCCGGGTGTACCGAATGAGCGAGGTGCGGACGTACCCGAAGCCGTATATCTGGTCAAGCTCGCGGGACTCACCGCCAGGCCCCGGCGACCAGACCGCGTCCTCGCCCCGCCTGACCAGTATCGGCGAGCCGTACTCGGTGAGCAGGTGCGCCACCGGGACGGCCAGGGCATCGGCGATCGCGGTCAGGGTCAGCACGGTCGGGTTTGCCTCGCCGGCCTCGATGCTGGACAGGGTCTGCTTGGCCAGCCCGGCACGCCTGGCCAGCTCGGCTTGGGAATGTCCCCGCTCACGTCGGAGCCTGCGCACGTTCCGGGCCACGAGGTGGAACTTATCGGTTGTCAAAGCGATCACCTACCGAACAGTATCGTCCATCATATTGGACGCACGTCCACCTTGGCAGTACGTATGGAGTGCACAATACTAGCTTCCTGCGGCTACTGCCAGCGTCGACCTGAAGCGTGGCGAGCGGACTCTCCTCCCAGGTCGCGGCGCGACTGTATCCGCGGGTCAGGCCGCGGCGGTTGATCGCGGGGAATGCCGAGGAGGCAGAGAGTTGCGGGTTGTCGGTATCCGCCGGGGTAACGGCGTGGAAGTCGCACGGTTGTCAGACGACGGCTCGGAAGTCACCGTGCTCGGGTCGCTCGAGGAGTTCTGGGCCGCCCCGTTCGCCTACACCTCTCCGGGGACCGACGGATCGCCTGGGTCCGGAGGGGAGTCGGTCGCGTCGCGGTCGGTGACGTTCGTGCCCCCGGTGCTCCCCGGCGCCCGGGTGCTGTGCACCGGGCTGAACTACCTCAAGCACGTCGCGGAGGGCAGTTTCCGCGACCAGGAGCTGTCCCCGTACCCCACGATCTTCGGCCGCTGGACGCAGTCGCTGACCGTGGACGGCGCGGAGATCCCCGTTCCGGCCAGCGAGCAGGGGCTGGACTGGGAAGGCGAGGTGGTCGCCTGGGTGGGCGCGCCGCTTGCCGACGCCACGCCGCAGTACGCGCTGTCGGCGGTCGTCGGCTACTCCACCTTCAACGACCTCACCTGCAGGAAGGCGCAGAAGCTCACCAGCCAGTGGACCCTCGGCAAGAACGGGGACCGCTCCGGGCCGCTCGGGCCGATGGTCCCCGCCGCAGAGGTTGGCGATCTGCGTGACGGGCTGCGAGTGCGGACCCGGGTGAACGGCGAGACGGTGCAGGACGCGCGGACCGACGAGATGATCTACACGGTAGGTGAAACTCTCAGCCTCATCTCGCACACGTTCACGCTGCGCCCAGGCGACCTGCTGGCAACCGGCACGCCGTCCGGCGTCGGGTACGCCCGTACCCCTCCGTGGCTTCTGCGACCCGGGGATACCGTCGAGGTGGAGGTGGACCGGCTCGGCGTACTCCGCAACACGATCGTAGGCAGCGACGGGCGAGTGTCTCAGGCGTGAGCAGGCTCAGCGGCTGTGTCCCCAGCCGGACTCCATGCTCATTACTTGATGCCCAGCAGGCTACCCGGCGGCCCGCGGCACCGCACGGGCAGCCCGCGCAACGTCCCCGGCATCGCGGGGCAATCGCGCGATGGCGGGCACCGAGGCCAGCGGCAGCAGCGACATCAGCAGGAAACCGAGCATGCAGGCGGTCCTGGCTCCTGACTCACCGGGAACCAGATGGCCGGCCCAGGCACCGACACGCAGCGCGATGGTCGCGGCCGCGATGCCCAGGCCCGCCGAGAGCTGCTGGGTGGTCGCGGACAGGCTGTTGGCGTGCGGCATCTGCGCTTCAGGGACGTCGCAGAAGCTGAGGGTGTTGTACGAGGTACCGCAGACGGAGCGGGCCATCCCGCTGATCACCGCGATTACGATGATCACCGCGAGCGGGGTCTGGCCGGTGATGAACCCGGCGGCGGCGACCGAGGCGGCAAGCGCAAGGGAGGCGGCGAGCAGCACTGCCCGGAACCCGAACCGCCGGACCAGGGAAGCGATCGCCGGCTTGATCGTGATGTTGCCCGCGAAGACGAACAGCACGATTGCCCCCGATTTCACCGGGGACCAGCCGAGGACCGTCTCGAACAGCAGCGGCAGCAGGAACGGGACCGCGCCTATGGCCATGAATGACAGCGACCCGCCGGTGACGGCGAGCCGGAACGTCGAGATGTGCAGGGTGCGCAGCTCGATCAGCGGGTCCGGCACCCGGAGCAGGTGCCTGATGGCCACGGCGAACAGGCCCGACGCGGGGACTCCCACGGCGATGACAACCGCCCATGCCGGGGCGGGCTGGGCGAGGAGGCTGGCCGCGTAGGTCAGCCCGCCGAGTGCGACGCAGGTCATCAGGACGCCCGCCCAGTCAAGCGAGGGAGGCGAGGTCGCGGGAAGGGACGGCACCAGCCGGACCGCGGCTGCGAAGGCGACGATCCCTAGGGGCACGTTGATCAGGAACAGCCACGGCCAGCTGGCGTAGGTGGTGATGAACCCGCCGGCCAGCGGGGCGATGACCGGCGCGAGCAGCGCGGGCCAGACGATGTAGGAGATCATCCGCATCAAATCGGACTTGGCCGCCCGTGCGAGCACCGCCAGCCGCCCGACCGGGACCATCATCGCCCCGCCGGCACCCTGAACGACCCGCCAGGCGACCAGTTCGCCGAGGCTGCCACTTGACGAGCACAGCAGCGACGCCGCGGTGAATGTGACGATCGCGGCCAGGAACACCCTGCGGGTGCCGAACCGGGCAACCGCCCACCCGCTGAGTGGGATCAGCATCGCCCCGGTGATCAGGTACGCGGTGATCACCAGCCCAACCGTTGAGCCCGGCACCCGCAGGGCGGCTCCGATCCGCGGCGCCGCCGTGGATACGACCGTCCCGTCGAAAATCTCCATAAACATGCAGCCGGCAACCAGGAAGCCAAGCCGGCGCTGCCGCGTGTCGATCACCGGCGGGCGTGCTCGCGAAGGGCGAGCGAGGCCAGGAACTCCAGCGTCCGCTCGTGCAGCGGCGCCTGGTCGAACTCCGCCGAGCCGTGGTCCGCGCCCCGGATGACGACGAGTTCGGCCCGCACGCCTGCGCGGGTAAGCGCCACGTGCAGGCGGCGGCTCTGCGCGATGTCGACCCTGTGGTCGCCGTCACCGTGCGCGATGAGAAACGGCACGCTGGCCGACGTGACGTACCTGCACAGGCTCGCCCGCTCGGCGTCGTCCGGCCGCTCGGAGGGCACGAAGCCAAGGAACCGGGCAGCCGACGTGCGGGGGGCATTGGCAGGCTCGACGATGCCCGGGCCCGAGTCTTCGTCGAACCGCAGGAAGTCGGTGGGCGCGAAGTGGTCGACAACCGCCGCGAGCCCGCAGGACACCTGCGGGAAAGGTCCGAGGCTGCCAGTCAGTTCCGGATGGTCGTCACCCGCCAGCCCAACGGCGCTCACCAGGTAGGCGCCTGCGCTTGAACCGAACCCGACCACGGCATCCGGGTCAAGACCGTACTCCCCGGCGTGAGCCCGCACCCAGCGCACCGCGGCCGCAACGTCGTGCACGGGCCCGGGAAACCGGCACTCACCGCTCAGCCGGTAGTCCACCGACGCCACCGCGTACCCGGCCGGGAGCAGGAACGCCCACGGCCCCATCGCCCGCATGCCGCCGAAGAACCCGCCGCCGTGCGCGTAGACCACGACCGGGATAGCGGCTCCGTCCCTGGACTGCGGGACATGGAGGTCAAGAACCAGGGGACGGAAGCCTGGCGGCGTGGCATAAGCCAGCTCGAAGTAGCTGACCGCGCCGTCGAAAACGCGCAGTTCCCTGGTCCCGGCTAGTTCCGGTCGGGCCAGCGCTCGCATGTCGAGGTCAGCGGGCAGCGGCAGCGCCCGGCGGGCGGCGGCGGGATTGTCCAACGGGTGTCGCTCCTTAGCAGGTGAACGGCGGCTGATCAGGCGCGCAGGAACGAACTGGCCGGCGGCAGTTCCCCTGACACCTCGTACGCGCCCACGTAGGTGTTCTTGGCGTCCGTCGGATCGTGCGAGGCGAAGGTCCTGGCGTTGCGCCAGAACCGGTCCAGGCCGAACTTACCGGCGGTGGCGCGCGCCCCGGCCACCTCATGCACCGCGCCGGCCGCCGCGAGCGCGGCTTCCACGCACGCCGCCTTGGCGCGGAACCCGTCTACGGTGACGGCTGCGATCTCGGCTTGCTCCTCGCCACACTGCTCGAGGAGGTCAGCGGTCGCGTACAGCAGCGCGCGCGAGGCAGCCAGCCGACTGGAAACCTCGCCGATCCTGCGCAGGATGAGCGGGTCGTCGGCGGCGGTCGCGAACTGCGGCAGCGTGCCCCGCTTGAGCGTGCGAACGTAGCTTGCCATGGCGTCGAGCGCCCCGTCGCCGATGCCCTGCAGCAGTCCGGAATGCAGTAGCATCACCGCGCCGAAGAACAGGGGGGAGGGCGCATGGCCGGGGTAGTGCCAGCCGTCGGCGACGAAGATGTCGTGATACGTGAGCGTCTGGCTGCACGTGCCGCGCTGGCCCATGTTGTCCCAGTCGTCGTGAAACTCGACGTCCGGATGGCTGAGTTCCACCAGGACGTGATGGCGGCCGGGACTGCCCTCAAGAACACAACCGACGTTCGCCAGCCCTAGGCCGCCGCTGTTGGTGTTGAACGACTTGGTGCCGCTCAGCACGACGCCACCGGGAACAGGCCGGGCCATAACAGGCCCGCTCCCGGCAACTCCGGTTTCCGCGTTAGACGCGACCATCCGCAGTCCCTCGTGCAGCAGCCGGCGCGCGATCTCCTGGCGCGTCTCCTCGGGCAGCCCGTTGCCCTGGTCGAAGATCTCACGGCTGACCAGACCGGTGGTGCCCCAGTTCTGGCAGGTAGGCCCATCGCCCGCGCCGATCTCGGTCTCGGCGCGGATGAGCGCCCCCCAGCCGCCGAACGTCGACCCGTCCCACAGCCCGCCATACCCGGCCGGCACCAGAAGCCGGTTTGCGCCCGCTTCGGCCAGCAGCGCCATGTTCGGCGCCGTATCGCGGCCGACCCGATCGTCTTCAAGGCCGTTGGCGGCCAGCGCCGGGCGCAGCGACCGGATCGAACGCAGCAGGACCCGCACATCGGCCGGCGCCGCGATAGCCGCGCCTGCCGGCGTGGTCGTCATCGACATGGCATGCCTCCATAATGTAAACGAATATTATCGTTTACATAATCATGGAACTCACCTCGTTGGAGGTCAAGGTCATCGTCACGGCTGTTTCCCGTTCTCTCCACGGCGCGGCCCCTGTCGGCAGGGGTGCTCAGGGCCACGCCAGTAGGGTGGGGACGTGAGCACCGCAAGCGCCGAGCCGACGCCGCCGGGTTTCCGGCCGCCGCAGCAGGCGCGCAGCCGGTTGGCGTTGCAGAAGATGCTCACCGCGGCCCAGGAGGTCCTAGCGGCCGAAGGGTACGACGAGTTCACGATGACCGCGGTCGCCGACCGGGCGGGCATGTCGGTGGGCACGATTTACCGCCGGTTCGACGGCAAGGAGCAGCTGCTCGCCGCGGTCAAGGACCGAATGCTCAGCGAACTGGAGACCGGCCTGGCCGAGCGGCTGCGCGCCGCCGACCCGGACCTCGCCGGAATCATTTCCGCCTTCGCCACGACGATCGCCGATGCCTTCGTGACCGGCGGCGTGGCGTGGCCGTTCCTCATCAGGGGCACCGGACGCTCCCTCGAGGCCCGCGGCGTGCAGGCGCTTGGGACCACGCGCCGGCTCTTCATCGCCGCAACCCGGCCGCATCTTGGCGAGGTACGCCGCCCTGACCCGGAAGCAGCCCTTGACGCGGTAGAGCGGATGATCACCGGGGCTCTGATCCACCAGGCCGCGGCGAACGCGTCCGCGGGAGACGGTCTCCCGATGCGCGAGTACGGAAGGCGACTGTCCGATATGGCCGTGGCATACTTGCTGACACCCGGTCACCCAGGCGCTTAAGGCGGCGCGCGTCAACGGCTATGCCTGCGGACTGGGCGCTGGCCCAGGAGGCCGCTCAGGCCGTTTCACCTGCTTGCGGGCTTGGCAACTACTTCGGTGTCATGCTAGCAGGCGTGCCGGAATATGCCGGGGAATGCCGTTACGTCCGTGGGTTTCCTGTGGGGACGTCTCTCAGGGCGGCGGACTTGTGGGAATTCCTAATAATCTGGCCTGACTCAAGGGCGAGTGCCTGGGCCCCCGGCGCACCACCGCCACGCCGGGCGTCCGACGGTGGCGCAGCGAGACTGGGGTCGCCCCGTTCTTCAGCGCTTGACCGGGCAGTCGCCCGGATCGCAGTCCACGACAGCCTGCGGCTATGGGTCACGGACCGCTGTCAGCAGCAGTCGTCTCCGTGCCAGGCGCTGATGCCCTCGCGGACCGCCCAGCCGGCCAGCAGCAGGGCGACCGCCGGGTCGAGCCAGGACCAGCCCCAGGCGGCGGTGGCCGCGAGGCCGGCCAGCACCGCGCCGGCCTGGGCGGCGCACAGCAGGTTCTGCGTGCCCTCCCCGGCGGTCGCCCCGGACTCCAGCCGCGCCCCGAGACGGCGCTTGGCGTAGCCGAGCGCGGGCATCAGCACCAGGCTGGCCGCGGTGACCGCCAGGCCGAGCGCGCTGGCGGTAGCGCGGTGGCCGGAGACCAGGGCCCAGGCCGCCTCGGCCGCGACGTAGGGGGCGAGCAGGAAGAACGACACCGCGACCGCCCGCTGCGCCCGCCGCTCGGCGTCTTCCGAAGCCAGGCGGCTGCCGGTGAACCGCCAGATCACGATCACCGCCGCCAGCCCCTCGATCACCGAGCCGAGCGCCCAGGCGACCAGCGAAATCGACCCGCCGACCACGCCCGCGGCCAGGCCGAGCGCGCCCTCGGCCGTCATCCAGGCCAGCGAGAACCACGACAGCCAGCGCGCGGCCCTGGCGGTCTGGTGCCAGCCGCGGCCGCGGTCCGGCCGGCCCTGCTCCTGCGTGCCGGGCGCGCAGGAGCAGCCGGGCTCGCAGCAGTCGTCAAGGACGGGGAGGGCAGGCTCGCGAGCCGGGCGGGCGGCGGTCACGGCGCGTCCTGCCCGCAGGTGTCCAGCCCGTAGACCGGGCACAGCGCGACGGCGCTGCCGGTGGCGGCCAGCACCGCCTCGGCGGCGGCGAGCATGTCGGCCAGCGCGGGCTGGGCCAGCCGGAACACCGACGCCCGCCCGGCAGGCTCGGAGGTCACCAGACCGCAGTCGCGCAGGCAGGCCAGGTGCTTGGAGACCGTGGACTGCGCCAGCCCCAGCGCGGCGGTCAGATCGGTTACCCGGGCCGGGCCGGCCGCCAGGCGACGCACGATCACCAGCCGCGCCGGGTCGCCCAGCGACCGGAACAGCGCCGCGGCCGGGCCGAGCTCCGTCCGCTCCAGCTCCGCGCCAGGAGATCTCATCGCCATCAGACGATGATATCGCGAGACAGGCCGGGAGAACAGCGCGGCCCGGCCTCGGGGCGATCGGCGGGGCGCTGTGGGTCGACGGCGGCCCGGTCATCGCGGTCGCGGCCGCCGGGATCGCCGTCAACGTGGCCGCCTCCTGGGTGCTGCTGCGCGACTCCGGGCGCATCCTGCTGGAGGCCGCCCCCGACGGCATGGACATGGAACAGGTCCGCGCGCACCTCGCGGAAGTCCCCCACGTGCTCGGCGTGCACGACCTGCACGCCTGGACCGTCACCAGGAAGTTCACCGCCAGCAGGTCACCCAGCGCGAAGGCGCCCCACCGGCGGCCTAACCGCTCGTAGATCAGCCGCGCGTGCCCGCGCCGGTCACCGCCCCAGGCGGCCCACCATCTCCTGGTTGACCAGCACCACGCCCGCGAGTACCGCAAGCAGCCACAGGAACTTCAGCCCGTAATCCTGGCCCACCTGGGCGTAGGTGGAGATCCCGCCCGCGTCGTTGTCGGCCGCCAGCACGACCACGCCGGGGCCCATGACCGCCAGCAGCGTCGCCGTGCGGCCGCGCAGCGAGTGCCTCGGGCTGGTGTCCTGCGACTGTATCCGGCCCAGTGCGCCGGTGATGTCCTCGCGGTGGGCCCGGTCCAGCACCGACCGCCGGTCCTCCGGGGCGGTGAACACGGCCCGCGTGACCCGCGCCCGGCTGCCGGGCGCGGGCGGCGTGGGCGTCACGGCGCCCCTCCGGTCCCCTCGGCGGGAGCGGGGCGGCCGGCCGCCCGGCCAGGGCAGCGTCCAGGTGCTCCGCGCCACCCGCGGCCTGGCATGGCCCACGCTCGCGTCATCCCGGGGGCCCTGCCTCCCGCCACGACCACCGGGCGGGTCAGCACCACATGATAAGCCCGCACCGGCGGCGGAGCCGGGTGGTGCCAGGGACGAGGCATCCGGCGGCGGTGACCCTGCCGCCTCCTGGCTGAACCGGCACCCCTGGCTCTCACTAAGGTAAGCGTGGCCAGGTGACGGAGTACGGGCGGTGGGCTAATGGGGCAGGGTGCGGGGCGGCTGGCGCTGGCTGTCGGGGCGCTGGGCGTGGTGTTCGGGGATATCGGGACGAGCCCGCTGTATACGGAGCAGACGGTGTTCAGCCCGTCCGACCCGCACCCCGTCCAGGTCTCCCAGGAGAGTGTCTTCGGCCTGGTCTCGCTGATCGTATGGTCGGTGGTGATCGTGGTCACCGTCACCTACGTGCTGCTGGTGATGCGGGCCGACAACGACGGCGAGGGCGGCATCATGGCGCTGATCACGCTGATCCGCCGCGGGGGCGCACCGGGCGGGCGCCGGGCGAGGGTCGCGCTGGCGGCGCTCGGCGTGTTCGGCGCCTCGCTGTTCTTCGGCGACAGCATGATCACCCCCGCGATCTCGGTGCTGTCGGCGATCGAGGGCGTCAAGGTCGCGGCACCGTCGCTGTCTGACCTGGTGGTGCCGGTCACGGCGGCGATCATCGTGGGCCTGTTCCTGCTGCAGCGGCTCGGCACCGGCACCGTGGGCCGGCTGTTCGGGCCGGTCATGGCCCTGTGGTTCACGGCGATCGGCGCGTTCGGCGTCCGGGGCATCGCCGGTCATCCCGCGATCCTGAAGGCGCTGTCCCCCGGTTACGCGGCGGGGTTCCTCGCCGGTCATTTCACGGTCGCGTTCTTCGCGCTGGCGGCGGTGGTGCTGGCCGTCACCGGCGCCGAGGCCCTGTACGCGGACATGGGCCACTTCGGGCGGGGCCCGATCACCCAGGTGTGGCTGCTGCTGGTGTTCCCCGCCTGCATCCTCAGCTACCTGGGGCAGGGCGCCCTGATCCTGGACGACCCGGCCGCGGTCGCCAGCCCGTTCTTCCTGCTGCTGCCCGGCTGGGCGCGGCTGCCCATGGTGTTCCTGGCCGCCGCCGCCACCGTCATCGCCTCCCAGGCGGTCATCTCCGGCGCGTTCTCGGTGACCCGGCAGGCCGCCCAGCTCGGCTACCTGCCCCGGCTGCGCATCGCGCACACCTCCGAGGAGCAGATCGGCCAGGTTTACGTCCCGTGGATCAACTGGGCGCTGCTGGCCGCGGTCCTCGCGCTGGTGTTCACGTTCAAGAGCTCCCAAGCGCTGGCCTACGCGTTCGGCATGGCGGTGACCGGCACGATCACCATCACCACGCTGCTGTACTTCTACGTCGTGCGCCACCAGTGGGGCAAGCCGCGGTGGCTCGTCGCCGCCGGCGCCTGCCCGCTGCTGGCGGTGGACCTGCTGTTCCTCGCCGCCAACGTCACCAAGATCCCGCACGGTGCCTGGCTGCCGCTGCTCATCGCCGTCGCGGTGTTCACCGTCCTGGTCACCTGGCAGCAGGGCCGCGCGCTGGTCACCCGGCTGCGGGAACGGGACGAGGGACCGCTGCGCGATTTCGTGGACCAGTTGCACGCCCGCCGCCCGCCGCTGCACCGGGTGCCGGGCACCGCGGTCTTCCTCAACCGGGGCAAGGCCACCGCCCCGCTCGCGCTGCGCGCGAACGTCGAGCACAACCAGGTGCTGCACGAGCTAGTGCTGATCCTCGCGATCGAGACGGTCCCCGTCCCGCACGTCCCGCCCGCCGACCGCCTCGAGGCCGACGACCTCGGCTACAAGGACGACCGGATCATCCACGTCACCGCCCGCTTCGGCTACATGGACACCCCCGACGTGCCCAGCCTGCTCCCCCTTATCCGCCAGGCGGACCTGGAAAGCCCGCTGGACGAAAGCAGCATCTCCTACTTCCTGTCCACCATCGACATCCACCCCGGTACGCACCCGGGCATGAGCCGGTGGCGCAAGCGCCTGTTCCTCGCCACCGCCCGGCTCACCGCCGACGCCGCCGAGTACTTCCGCCTCCCCCGGGACAGAACCGTCATCATGGGCTCCCGCATCGAACTCTGATACGGCAGCCCGTAGCTCTGAGTGCCGCTTCATGCCGCGTGCGCCGAGCTGTCGCCGATCGCGTGGCCGGCGAGGCCGGCCAGGGCCACGGCGACAAGGCGGGCGCGCTGGGATGGCCTGGCACCGGGCTTCGGCAGGCCGAGCACCTCGATGAGCTGCCGGCGGACGTGCTCGACGACATCGTAGGGGGTGCCCGCCTGCTGCGTCAGCACGGCACTGCTCACGATGCGGGTGAAGTAGCAGCAGCGCCGCCAGCGCGAGCGGCGGCGGCGACGGCCGCCCCGGTCCCTGGTCAGGTAACGGGTCATGAGACCCACCCTCTCCCTGCGGATCGGCGCTACTTCGAGCATGGCACATGGAACGCGCATGAAGTCAGCCCCGCACCGCTTGGAGTCCGTTAGGGACCCCGGCGGTCCCGGCAGGCTGGTGTAGCGTCCGAAGCCCCGGCTACTTCGGAATGCTCAACTTGGGGCCGGCCGGAGCGCATCACCGGATAGTTGCCACGGCGGTAGCCGCTTCCGGCCGGGAGACCGTCGCGGGCGCGCAGTGCAGAGGGCGCGCCCGCGACGGCTATCCTGGTGGCGGTGAGCCGGGAAGCCTGGTCGGCGCTGATTCCTGATAGCGCCAAACGGACGAGGACCGGGCACCATGCGCATAACCCTTCGCGGGCTCGCCGTCGAGTCGGACTGGCGTGACGAGGCACTCCGCACGAACCTGTGGCTCATCCCCGCCATCGAAAGCCTGGCGGCGGTCGCGCTGTTCGCGGTGACCTTGAGCATCGATGAGGCCGTCTCCCATGGCGTGCTGTGGCTGCCGTCGTGGGTGATCAGCGGCTCGCCGGACGCCGCCAGGCAGATCCTGTCGTCGCTGGCCGGGGCGATCATCACGGTCGTCGGCGTGGTGTTCTCCATCGTGATCGTGACGCTGACCCTGGCGTCGCAGCAGTTCGGGCCGCGGATGCTGCGGACCTTCATCAGGGACCGGGGCGCCCAGGTGACCCTGGGGACGTTCGTGGCGACGTTCTTCTACGCGATGCTCGTGCTGATCTCGATCGGCAGTACGTTCGTGCCGCACCTGTCGGTGACGGTGGCGCTCGCCCTGACCGTCATCGACCTCGGCGTGCTCATCTACTTCATCCACCACATGGCCACCGCCATCCAACTGCCCGCAGTCATCGCCAGCATCGCGCACGACCTGGCCGGGGCCATCGACGACGAAGCGGCCACCGCGACGTCCGACGGTCCCCTGGGCGGCCCGGGTGCCGCACTCAATGGCACCGTCCCCGCCAACGGCCCCTCCGCGGAGATCCTGCTGGCCCGGCTGAACCGCTCGGGCCGCGTCGTGGCGGCACCGGCCAGCGGCTACCTGCGGTTCGTCAAGCACGCGACCCTGGTACGGATCGCCGCCGAGCACGACGCCGTCATCCGGCTGCACTTCCGGCCGGGGCACTTTCTCACCCAGGGCCACCCCATCGCGACTGTCTGGCCGCCCGAGGCGGCGGCCGCCATAGGCCGCCGCCTCGAGAGGGTGCACATCACCGGGCCATTGCGCACGCTCAGCCAGGACATCGCCTTCGGCATCGACCAGCTCGTGGAGATCGCGATCCGCGCGCTGTCCCCCGCCGTCAACGACACCTTCACCGCCCTGACCTGCATCGACTGGCTGGGTGACAGCCTGTGCAAGATCGCTGTGGAGTGGCACCCGCAGTCCTGCCACCTCGATCACATCGGCACCATCAGGCTCATCACGGTCCCGGTCAGCTACGAGCGGCTGGTGCAGCGGTCATTCGAGAAGGTGCGCCAGGCCGCCGACGGCATGCCCGCGGTCCTGATCCGGCAACTGGACGCACTGGCCAAGGTCATGGCGGTGGCCCCGCCCGGCCGGTCCCAGGTCCTGCTCGACCAGGCGGCCATGATCGCGCGGGTGAGCGAACGGACCGTCGCCGAGCCGGCCGACCAGGCGGACGTCACCGCCCGGTACCAGGCGCTCCTGGCTCACCGTGCCCAGGCCAGTCATCCCCAGCCGAACGGGTCAGCGTGAGCGCGGCGCGGTGACAGGAGCAGGCCATGGCCAGCCTCAGCCCACGATGCGTTCCCCGACCGGCCCCAAGATGAGCATGGGGAAGTAGATCAGGCCGCCGACGATGACGATGACCCCGGTGAGGAAGCCCGCGAACGTGAGGCCCGCCGTGTCCAGGGTGGCGCGGGTCCTGGCGTGCACCCGGGCGCCGCCCAGCGAGCCGGCGATCGCCAGGGCCAGCACGATCGGCACGAACCGGCCGATCAGCATGGTGATGCCGAGGGTGACGTCGTACCACGGGGTGTTGGCCGCGAGCCCGGCGAAGGCCGACCCGTTGTTCTGCGCCACGGACGCGTAGGCGTAGGTGATCTCGCTCAGCCCGTGCATGCCGGGGTTGAGTGCCGGGCTCGTCCCGGGACTGATCACCAGGGAGATCGAGCCGAAGACCAGCACCGTGACCGGGATCGTGAGCACATACGCGACCACGAGCTTCATCTGGGAGCTGCGGATCTTCTTGCCAAGGAATTCCGGTGTCCGGACGACCATGAGGCCGGCGATGAAGACCGACAGCAGCGCGAGCACGAGGATGCCGTACAGGCCGCCGCCGTCGCCGCCGGGGCTGATCTCGCCGAGCAGGATGCCGGCGAACGCGGCCGTGCCGCCGACCGGGGTGTAGCTGTCGAGCGCGGAGTCGGTGGCGCCCGCGGTCGTGCCCATGGTGCCGACGGTCATCAGCGCGGACCCGGACGGGCCGAACCTGACCTCCTTGCCTTCCATGTTGCCGCCGGGGCTGGCGGCGCTGGCGGCCTGGGAAACGCCGGCGGGCAGCCGGGAGTTGCCGTGCAGTTCGGCCTGCATGGCGATCATCGTGTAGCGAGAGGTGACGTCGTGCGGTCACCAGCCGTGCTTGTGAAACTTTTCACAAGCACGGCTGGTCCGGACCGCTGTGAGTTGATCACGGGATCGCAGTACCTCTCCGCCCTTTGCCGACCTGCCGAATCCGTTCTAACACCCGGCTACGGCGTCAGTCACGGTCGCGCCAGCTTTACTGACAGGTCCCATGCGCTTCCCTAACAGGGACGCGGATGATCACCCCGGACGTCGTGGCCAGAGGGGCTGAATTGAACTGCCAGAGAACGCCGCAGCCGTTCGGGATCATGCACAAGGTCATCCCGAACGGATGCGTGGTTCCCGTAACGCCCTCGCATGAGCCCTGTTAGGGCCTCGCTCGCACCGGTATGCACCCCGCCTGGGCGCGATTGGATGAGTCCAGGTATCGAGTGGCGTCGGCCGCAGACAGTGGCGGCGCCGGGATGGTGGGAGGCGAGGCGTAGTGGCCTCGGTGGACCGGGTCGTTGTCGGCGTGCACGGGTCGCTGGGCAGCCTGCAGGCGCTGCGGTACGCGGTGAGCCAGGCACGGGAGCGGGACGTCCCGCTCGTGGCCGTCACCGCCTGGGTTCCGCCTGGCGGTGAAGTCGCCGAGCGCCGCAGCCCCTCCCCGCATCTCTGCCGGATCTGGCGGGAAGCCGCCTATGAGAAGCTGCTCGGCGCGTTCGCGGACGGACTGGGCGGCCCGCCGCCGGGCGTGCGCCTCGAACCGTGCGTCGTGCGCGGTGACGCCGCGGCGGTCCTCGTGGACGTGGCCAGCCACCCGGGTGACCTGCTCGTCATCGGCACCGGGCAGCGCGGGCGGATCCGCCGGGCGCTGCGCCGCTCTGTGGCCCGGTACTGCCTCGCGCACGCCAGGTGCCCGGTCGTCGCCGTGCCGCCGTCGCCGCTGATGGACGAGGCTGGCCGCCGGTTCCGACGCTGGTCACGGCGTCGTGTCCGGCTGCTGGCCGACAGCACATTCGAAGCCGCGTGACTTCATGGCCTTGGCAGCGAAGCAATCGCCTGGCTGCCCCGGGACCCGCCGGCCAGACCCGATGCTGGCCGCTGCCCAGGGCTTCTGGCAGCTACCCGACGACGAGCTTGACCAGTTGCTCACGCTGAGCTGCGAGGCCGACCGGGTGGAACTCAAGTTCACCGTGCGCGAGTCCGCCCACGAGGCGACATGCGCGGCGCTCGGCGTCGACTTCGCCCGCGTCCGCGCCCACCGCGTGTACTACCTCGACACCGAGGACCGGGCGCTGCACCGTCACGGCGTGGTGGTCCGGGTCCGCAGCATCGAACGTCGTTGAGGTGGACGGGATGCCCGGCGGCGTCCCCGGCGCGAGCTGTTTTCCAAGCCGCAGCTGAGGCTGCTGGCAGCCCATTTGTCCGGCAGGCCGGGAATCGACGATCTCACCATCGTCGGTCCCGTGGAGGCGCGCCGACGCAACCTTGCGCCTGCCGGCCTCGATTGCACTCTGCACGTCGAGCAGTGGACCTTCCCCGACGACTCCCGGATCCTCGAGCTATCCACCCGCTGTCCGCCTGACGCAACCCTGCGGACCGCCGCGCAGATGGCCGCGGCCCTGCACGTGTACGGCGTTGACCTCACCGGTCCGCAGCAGACCAAAACACGCGCCACACTCGACTTCTTCTGCGCGCGGCCGGCACCGCCCGCGAACGATCGATAACCGGCGCAGGCGTACTCTGCCCGAGACCGCCACTCGTCAGCGGGTTCCCGGCGGGGTCATCGCTGCCTGCGGCCTCGCGCTTGTCCTCGGCTATCGCTAAAAGCCGGACCAATGGCACTGGTGAAGGACAAGGGAGCAGGCGAGTGTCAGCAGCAGGACCCGGGCACCATTGAGTGAAGGGCTGCTCCGAGAAATCGAGGAGATGGACACCCATGGCGTACGGTCACGCCGAGCGCACCCTGGCGGCAATACAGCGCCTTGAGGCCGAGACCGTTCAACTGCTTGACTCGCAGGATCACCTGGATCCGGACCAGGAGGAGTGGCTGCGGGAAGTGACTTGGCCTGATTCCCCGCACATCCGGTCACCCGGTGCCGTGCCGTCGGCCTGCCGCATACCGGTGCAGGCATGGCGAGTGCACCAGTCATCGCGGTAACCGGGCATTCGCCGCGGCGGGGAGCGTGATGACCACCGTCCGGCCACCGTCCTTGTTCTCCGCGCACCGAAGGGTGTCGCCCATGGCCTCGGTGAGGTCGCGGGCCAGCCGGAATCCGAGGGTGTCGGGTTCGCTGCCCTGAGCCTGCTGCGGCCCGTGGTCGGTGATCCGGATCTCGGCGTGCCCGCCGGCGCTTGCGGCGGTGAGCTCGGGCGGGCGCGCGGGAGGACTGCGGTGCAGTGCCTCGGCGGTCAGGCCGGTGAGGATCCGGGTCAGCAGGTCGGCGTCGGCGATCACGTCGGGCAGGTCTTCCGGCACGCTGAGCGTGATGGCCGGCCCGCCCGGGCCCAGGTCCTCCAGGGCTGCCGCGAGTACCTCGTCCAGGTCAACCGGCCGGAGGTAGGTTTCCAGCGCTCCGGTCTGCAGCCGCCGCAGGTCCTTAAGGTCGGTGAGCAGCATGCTGACGCGTGCGACCGCCCGGCGCGCGTCCGCGACCAGGGCGGCCCGCTCTCCGGGGGTGATGACGGCGGGGCCGGCCAGGGCGGCCAGCGCGTCGCCGGCCTCCTTGAGCTGCTCGGTTGCCTGCCGGCCGGTGGCGGCGAGCAGGGCCGAGCGCGAGCGGGAGCCAGTGACCTGCCATGCGGCATGCTCGTCCTGCTCGTCCTGACGGCGCCGGATCAGTCCGGCTACCAGCGGCACGGCGCACGAGGCGAGCAGCCGCGCGTCAGCGCCGCTGAGCGGACGGCCGTGGCCAGCTAGCGTGAAGGTTTCTGTGACCGGCAGCGCGACCTCGGCGGCGGCGCTGTCCGGCGGCTGCCCGCCCGCGCTGGCCGTGACGTACCAGCCCGGCCCGGCTCCGTCGCGCCGACGCTCCAGGAGGCTCACGCTGGTCAGGCCGAACATCTCCCTGATCTCCTCCAGCAGGGCGGGCGCGTCGCCGCGCCCGCTGAGCACGCTGACGGCGAGCCGGCTCAGCGCCTCCGCCTCCGCGGCGGCCTGCGTTGCCCTGGTGTGCTGGCGGAGGGCGGTGAGCGGCTGCCTGCGCCCGGAAACGCCCTTCCGGCTTACCAGGTGGACGTCGATGTGCTCGGCCCGGCGGGCGAGCCGGGTCGGGATGCTCTTCCCCGCGAGCAAGGTAGTGAGCCTGCCGCGGCGGCTGGCGCCGAGCACCATCTGGGTCGCGTTCTGGGCGCGGGCGAACCGCAGCAGCGCCTCGGCCACGTCATCGCCGGGAACCTCCTGGAAGCTGCCGCCCAGCGATGCCACGAGCGCCCGCTGCGCCTGCAGGGCCTGACCGGGGCCGCCGCTGAGGCCGTCGTCGCGGGTTACGTGCACCGCGAGCAGGTCACTGCCCGGGGTACGGGCGGCGATCCTGGCCGCGCGGCGGATCACCGCCTCGTCGTCCGCCTCCCCGGCGACGGCGACGGCGATCCGCTCCCGGGTTTCCCACTGCGCGGCGATGCCGTGCTCGGTCCGGTACCGCTGCAGGCCCTCCTCCACCCGGTCGGCGACCCACAGCAGGGCCAGCTCGCGCAGCGCGGTCAGGTTCCCCGGCCGGAAGTAATGCGTGAGGGCGGCCTCGATCCGGTCCGGGGGGTACACGTTGCCGTGCACCATCCGCCGCCGAAGCGCCTCCGGGGTCATGTCGACCAGCTCGATCTGGTCAGCCCGGCGGGCGATCTCGTCCGGCAGGGTCTCGTGCTGCACGACGCCGGTAATCTGCCTCGTCACGTCGCTGAGCGACTCCAGGTGCTGGATGTTCAGCGTGGTGATGACATCGATGCCGGCGTCGAGCAGTTCCTCGACGTCCTGCCACCGCTTGGCGTTACGGCAGCCGGGCACGTTCGTGTGCGCGAGCTCGTCCACCAGCGCCACCTGCGGGCGCCGGGCGAGGACCGCGTCCAGGTCCATCTCGGTGAAGTCCGCGCCGCGGTAGCTCATCGGCCGCCGCGGCACCGTCTCCAGGCCCTCGGCCATCGCCGCGGTCAGCTTCCTGCCGTGCGCTTCCACCAGCGCGGCCACCACGTCCGCGCCGCGCGCCCGACGACGCTGCCCTTCCGCGAGCATCGCGTACGTCTTGCCCACGCCGGGCGCCGCCCCCAGGTAGAGGCGCAGCGTCCCGCGCCGCGCCGCGGGGATGCCCGCTGCCATGCCGCTACCGCCGCCCGTCCACGGCGGGCTTATCCCAGGTGAACCAGCACTTCATGAGACTAGTGTCATGGCACGGCGCTGACGTCATCAGGGCCGGACGTCCCAGACCAACGGCATGCCGCTGTCGTCCTGTTTTCATGGCGGCTCGCCTCGCTGCCGGGCGTCTAGCGTGACAGCCGCGGCGCCGCTTTGTCCGGGCACCCGATCTGCGACGCGGCACCGGGAGGTTAGCCGGGCGGCTCAGCGAGCCGCTCTAGCCGCGTCCAGCGTGCCCAGCCGCGCTCGCGCATCAATTCCTGTAGCCGTGCTACCCGGTGGTCGTACTCGTTTCCCAGCGCGTCCAGCAGGTCGAACGGCAGGTCGTCGTTGGCCTCTTCGCTGAAGCTGGTGTCACCGGCGGTGTATGCCCGCTCGGCTAGCCTGGCCATGATGTCGGCGGCTTCCTCCAGGCGCGGGTCGTCGTCGCCGGCATCGCTGGCGGTCAGTTCTGACAGGACCTGGTAGAGGCGGACGACCTCAGGGTCGTCAAGCTCTGCGAGTTTCGCGGGCATCCACTCGCGGACGTGCTCGGGCCAGCGGGCCGCGATCAGGATCCAGCCGTCTCTCTGCCCCTCCACCAGCCGCTCCGACATGCCCATTTCCCTGAGCCGGTCGAGGTAGGGGATCACCTCGGCTGGGAGCACGAGGCTGTCCCCGGCGGCAAGCTGGGCGACCTGCTTGCGGTTGGCCTCAAGCCGTCCGATTTCCTCGCGCAGGTGGCTGTCGATCTTCTGGACCGCTTCAGCGAAGGCCGTTTCGTCGGCTTCGAGCAGTTCACCGATTTGGGACAGCGGCACGCCGGCGGTGGCGAGGGTGCGGATCTTGATCAGGGACACCACGGCCGCCGCGCCGTATTGCCGGTAGCCCGAAGCATCCCGCTCCGGCTCGGGCAGCAGCCCGATCTGGTGGTAGTGCCGCACTGCCCGCACCGTGACGCCGGCGTACGCCGCCAGCTGGCCGATCGTGAGCATGCTCTGATCCTCCCCCACTTGCCCGGTCCGGTGGCACCGGGTTCAGGTGATCCTGCGACGGTAGACGATGACGGCGAACGTGCAGGCAACGACGAGGATGCCTGCGCACCAGGCGAGGGCGGTCCAGGCGCTGGCCCCGGCCGGCTGCCCGGTGAACAGGTCGCGGATCGCGTTGACGATGGAAGTCACCGGCTGGTGCTCGGCGAAGGCGCGCACCGGGCCCGGCATGGTGGCGGTGGGCACGAACGCCGAGCTGATGAACGGCAGGAAAATCAGCGGGTAGGCGAACGCGCCCGCACCGTCCACAGACTTGGCGGCCAGGCCAGGGATGACGGCGAGCCAGGTCAGGGCCAGGGTGAACAGGACGAGGATGCCGGCGACCGCGAGCCACGCCAGCACCCCGGCACCCGAGCGGAAGCCCATGGCGACGGCGATGAGCACGACGACCGCGAGGGAGATCACGTTGGCGGCCAGCGAGGTCAGCACGTGTGCCCACAGCACGGCCGGCCGGGCGATCGGCATGGACTGGAATCGCTCGAAGATCCCGCCCTGTATGTCGGCGAAGAGCCGTACCGCGGTGTAGGAGATACCCGACGCGATGGTGATGAGCAGGATGCCGGGAAGCATGTAGTTCACGTACGAGGTCGTCCCGCTGTCGATCGCGCCGCCGAACACGTAGACGAACAGCAGCATGAGGGCGACCGGCGTGATCACGG
>Ga0335083_10002489_pt1 | contig 24243 bp, 16 predicted proteins | sample Lox_Sample_42_FD_206716 | JGI IMG/M metagenome (GOLD analysis project Ga0335083, IMG submission 206716) | Soil microbial communities from Loxahatchee National Wildlife Refuge, Florida, United States - Lox_Sample_4.2 | ecosystem: Environmental > Terrestrial > Soil > Wetlands | place: USA...
GCGTAGTTCCTATTTCAAGACGCTATCCAGGTACGCACCCACCTTCGCGGCCCACAGTCTGCCGTGGGCCTGCAGGCCTTTGTCGGTGAAATGCACGCCTCGGCCGCCATTCTGCCGATTGTCGCCTGCGAGTTGATCGGTGTCGGGACCCTCGAGTGCGATCCCGCTCTTCCAGAGTGATTCCTGCGCGTCGCGGATTTCCGCGCTTCCCGTGTCGGCGGGACTGTGATAGCTTGCCTGCGCCACGAACCAGGGGAAATCCCAGCCGGCCTGCCGGTGCGACGCATCGATCAAGCGGGTGAGGAGACGCGCGTAATCGCCGCCCGAAATCTCGTGGCCGGGCTGCTGGTTCGCGTCGGATTCTCCCTGGTGCCAAAGCAGCGCCCGAAAGCCTTGTGGGCCAAACTGGCGGACCACCTTCATCATGCCGTCGAACAGCGTGCCGTCCGATTCCCAACCGCCGCCTGGGGCGGGATGAACGAACTTCGTCATGGTGGGCTGCCTCTCGAACCGTTCGCCTTCCGGCAGCCACTGGCGGACGCTGGTAGATCCGTGGCCGGCGGCGGCGACGCCGATGGGGACGCGATATTTCTCAAACAGCGCGTCGCCGAACGGCGGGATGAAGCTGCCGTTCCTGCTGGAGTCCTGTACGCCGGGCTGAGGGTCGTCGGCGAGGGCCCAGCCGTTCGGGCCGAGGGCCGCGACCATGCCGGTGCGTGTGCGCTGCTTCACCTCGCCATAGTTGGTGGAATTGGACTGTCCGGCAATCACGAAGACCTCGCCGATGCCTACGTGCGGAATCCTCATCTCGGCAACAGTTTGTCCGGATTTACGGAGGCGCAGGCCGAACTTATACCAGCCGCCGGCGGCAGCCGGGAGCGGGCCGCGGAAAACGCGGCTACCGCGGTCGAAAGGGATCGGCTGCCAGTCGCCGGAAGCGCGAGCCTCGATCGCATCGCCATCGACGCCGGCATGGCCCGCGACCCAAATCGTGCCCGACGTCCTGGACTGCCGTTGGAATACTTGATACTCGGCCGGAGACTGCAGAGTGATGGATGACTGCGCCAACAGAGTCGCTGCAAACAACAGAGCCAACGTGAGAGTACGGGGTTTCAGCGCCCCCAGACTAACAAAACTGGGCCGGTAGCGTCCATCCCATATCGACGGACCGATATGCGTAAGGATCTGCGCTTTGCATTTCGAATGATGCTGCGGCAGCCGGTTCTGACGGCTGCGGCCGCGTTGACGGTGGCTTTCGGCGTGGGCGCCAATACGGCCATTTTGAGCGTCCTGCAGACGATTCTGCTGAACCCTCTCGGCATGCGGCATACGCAGGACGTGCTGGTAGCGCGCGTCCACATCGACAGGCTGCAGATGAAGGATGCGGCAGATTCCGGCGTGGAGTTTCGGGAACTGCACGACATGCGTGACGCCTTCACCACGGTGGCCGCCATGGACGGCCGCTCCTGGACATATCAGTCCGGCGGGCAGGCCACGCGTCTGCTGGGCCACGCCGTGACGCCCGAATTCTTTCAGGTTTTCGGCGCCTCACCTGCGTTGGGGCGGTTCTTCAACGCCGGCGATCGCGAGAGCCTGGTGCTGTCCTACGACATGTGGCAGGCGCGGTTCGGCGGCGAGGCGGGCGTGTTGGGCCGGGCGCTCGTACTGGACGGCGTCAGCTATCGAGTCGTGGGCGTCGCGGCGCGCGACTTCAAGTTTCCAGCCGATGCCGCAGCCTGGTCACCGCTGGTGCTGTCGAAGGAGCGGCTGACGCGTCGCGGATGGTTCATGAATTTGACGGTTTTCGCGCATCTGCGCCCAGGCGTCAGCATGGCAAAAGCGCGCGATCGCGTGAACCGCTACATCGCGGGCGTGATGGCATCTCCCGGCAGCGGCGAACTGGCCAAGATGGGCTACGGAATCCATCTCGATCCCTTCGCGATCTACCTCGCGGGCGATTTGCGAAATCCTCTATGGCTGTTGTGGGCGGCGGCGCTGGTGGTGCTCATCACCGGATGTGCAAACGTCGCCGGACTGTTGATGGCCCGCAGTTCGGGAAGAACAAAAGAAATTGCCGTTCGCCTATCCGTGGGCGCGACGCGATGGCACATCCTGCGACAGCTCTTGTTAGAGAGCGCTCTGCTGGGCCTGTTGGGCGGAATTACCGGCCTGGCGATGAGCGAATTGGGCGTGGCGCTGGTGACGCGGCTCCCACTGCCGGGGAAACAGTTACTGGAAATGGTTTCTTTGGACGGGCGGATGCTGCTTTACGGTCTCGCACTGGCCGCGCTCAGCGCGCTGATCTTCGGGATGATCCCCGCGCTGCAGGTTCTGCGTGCGAGTCACACATCGGCCTTGGTACGCAGCCGTCGCCGCCGCTTCCAGGACCTTTTCGTGGTGGCCGAAGTCATGGGAGCCTTCGTTCTCGTGGTGATGACGGGTCTTTTGCTTCGCAGTTTGTGGAAGGTCGAGCGGATCGAAACCGGCTTCGATCCGCGGAACCTCACCACGGCGTATTTCACCCTGCCCAAGAACGATCCCGGATTTGAGGATCGTGTCCTTGCGACGCTGCGGAGCGCGCCGGGAGTGGTATCGGCGGCGCTGGTCTTTCCGGTGCCGTTTACCACGGGCGGGCTTACCAGTGGTCTCCAAATCCGCAACCGCCAGCCTCAACCCGGCGAGCCGGAGTGGCACGGCGAGGCGTATTTCGTCACGCCGGAGTACCTCGCAACCATGCATATCCCACTTCTGCGCGGGCGCAACCTCAGCGCGGCGGATAGAGAGAACCTGCCGATGGTCTGCCTGATCGATCGCAGGATGGCGGATCGATTCTTCCCCAACCAGGATCCGCTCGGACAGCAGATTTCCATGTACGGCGGTTGGGCGCGGATCGTCGGAGTTGTCGCGACCGTGCGGGCCGACGGGCTGGAGGCCGTTGAGCGGCCGGTAGTCTACTACTCGGCGATGCAAACCGTGCCGTTCTTCGCGCAATCGGCCGCGATTGTGCGATCGGTAAGGCCGGCGGGAAGCTTGATTCGCGAAGCCGTGCGGCAGGCGAACGCTTCGGCGCCAGTCTTCGATGTGCAATCGATGGAGGAGCGAATCGGCGAGTCGCTGGGCATTCGTCGAGTGCTGGCGTGGTTGCTGGCGATCTTCGGCGGCATCAGTTTGGCGCTGGCGGCTATCGGAATTTATGGCGTGATCGCGCAGGTAGTCGCGGAGCGGACTCAGGAAGTGGGAATTCGCATGGCCATCGGCGCGCGGCCGATGCAGATCCTCGGACAGTTTTTGCGGCTCGGTCTGCGCGCCGGCGGAATCGGATTGCTGCTCGGCGCGGCTGTGACTGTGGTGATCCGGAAATGGGTGAGTGCGCTCCTGTACCAGACGCCGCCGCTCGATTGGGCCGTGCTGATGGCGGCGGGAGTCGGGATCGCGCTGGTCTTGACGGCGGCCGTGTGGTGGCCGGCCCTGCGCGCGTCGAGGATCGATCCGCAGACAGCGTTGCGGCATGAGTGAGCGTGGCGCACGCACTCTTGCGTGCAGCGCCGGCACTCCTGCCGGCGTTCCGATCTCCGCAACAAAGTTCGATCTGTGTTCGCACCGTGTTTCGGCGAGAGTGCGTGTATTCCTCGACGCTTTTCTTACGGATCGGCCGTGGAATGTGAGGCTACATGAATGAGGTGCTCGATTTTACCTACATACTCGTCGACCGCGGTGGATTCCTCCGCCGCCGTCCAATCCAGTTCCCGGCGGAGCAAACTTGCCACCACCGGAGCCGCTTCGATCGCCAGACGCCAGCTAAATAACTGCAGCCCGATGCGGCGCGCCAGAACATCTTCGATCGTCATCGCCATCTCCGACCGTGCGGCATAAACCACCTGCGCGCGGATCGCGGGATGTCCTTCGACCACCGGCCACCCGAGCGATGCGTCGGACGCGGCGGGTTCGAGAACGTCCGGCGTCAGCGTGCCGTATTTGTGCGCGAGATGCTGAGCGGTGGCCGGCGGAAGTCCGATCGCCTTCCAGTAGTCCCAGTGATAGCCTGCTGATCCGGCCAACGGGTAAGCGGCGCTGCGCGACTCGCCCGGTTTCTGCAAATACTCCTGGACTTTGTCGATAGCGCGCTCGGCCATCAGTCGGTAGGTTGTCCATTTGCCGCCGAGGATACTGATGAGACCGGAGCCCGGGTCAAGCTCGACCTCGTCATCGCGAATCAGTTCTTTGGTATCTCCCTCGCCATGTCCCGCGACCAGCGGACGCACTCCGGCAAAACCGCTGACCGCTTCCACGGCATCCAGGGACGCCTTCAAATACGGATTGAGCTGGCGCATCAGGTAGTCGATCTCCTCGCGCGTGACCGCCAGTTCGTCCCCCGGGGCGTAGCCCGTGTCGGTGGTGCCGACGAGAAGACGCCCGTTCCACGGAATGGCGAAGATCACCCGGCCGTCCTGAGTTTTCGGGACGAGAAGCGCGTTGTCCTCGGAGAAACCGTCGAGTGGAAAGAGGACATGCACTCCCTTACTGGGGCGCATTCGCGGCGCGGCGTCCGCCGAAGCCAGATTGCGGACGGCATCGGAGAACGGGCCGGTGGCGTTGACAAATACGCGGGCGCGGATCGCGAGTTCTTCCGACGAGCCAGGATCGGAGAGGAGCACCCCAGCGAGCCTTCCATGAACGTCCTTGGCAAACTCGACGGCCCGCGCGTAATTCAGCGCTTCGCCGCCGGCTCGAACGAACGACTCGACCAGGGCCAGCGCAAATCGCGCGTCATCGAATTGGCCGTCGGCGTAAGCGACGGCGCCCGCAAGTCCAGCCGGCAGGATGGCGGGAATGCGGCTCTGGGCTTCATCGCGCGTGAGAAGCCGGCTGGCGCGCAGACTGGAACTGCCGGAAATCCAGTGATACGCCTTCAGGCCGAGACCATAGTAAAGCTGTTCCAGCTTCGTCAGGCAAGGCACCACGAATTCGATGGTCTGCGTGAGATGCGGGGCATTGCGAAGCATGATGGCCCGTTCGCGCAATGCGTGCCGCACCAGCTTGTATTGTTGAACGTCGAGATGATTGACGGCTTCCTGCAGGTAGCGCACACCGCCGTGGATCAGCTTGGTTGAGGCAGTTGATGCGCCGGACGCAAAGTCGCCCGCTTCGACCAGGACCGTGTTCAGTCCACGCAATTGCGCGTCGAGCGCGCAGCCCGCTCCGGTGGCGCCTCCACCGATGACGCACACATCAAATGTGGCGCCGGCGATTCGTTGGATAGTCTCGGCGCGCTGGCGCATCGATGTGAGCCATTCTATGTCGATTCGTTCCGGAATGGAATGCCTGGCGGGGCGGACAATTCGGAGATAGTACTCCTATCTCGAAAGATAACGGTTTCAACAAGCGGGCGCGCCGCTCAGAAGCCGTTCAAAGACGAGCACTGGCGGGGCGGGTGCAGCGAGTAGTAGTAGGGATCGGCGAACTTCTGTTGAAAGACCATTTCCCAATGCGCGTTGTCCACGCAGGTACGGCACTTGCCACAGGTGCAACGGCGTGGTTGCGCCCGCCGGGCCGGCGCAGCGCGCCGGTCGCTTCGACGCATTCGGGTCTGCGGCACGGTAACCGCGCGATCCATCAGTTGGGCAATCATGGCTGAGTCAGCCAGCTCGAGTTTGGCGGCGTCATTGCGATTCATGGAGTCTTGCTGCATGTCGATTCTCGCTTGACATTCTTATCGGCCGGCAAGGTGGTTTTTCGAGAAGAACCCGGTCAATCCGGTCACGCACACAATAATCTCCCGGCGCGGCCTAACATCCTGGTTATTAGTACTACTAACTTCTCACTTAGTGGCGTATACCGCGCGGCTAACCCGCATTTCTCACCGGCGGAGCGTTGACCGCCTTGATAGCTCGGCGGTGGGTTTTCGTGGCCAGGAAATGCCGAAAACCTGCATACACCCTTGCAACGTGTATAGTGCAGTGGGGGCTGGCGGCCCATCCAACGGCCTCCAAATCCCTGGAAATGTGAACCCTGCGCCGACCTGAGGCAAAGCTCCGCCCAGTACCGGCGTTCGTGAATTGCTGAAGGAATGGTTGAGGCCGTCGCCCCTCAGGTGGCCGCCAAAGGCGTCGCCCGCAACTGCTCATAGACTCGGGCAAATAAGCTCCTCCACGGATAACTCGCTGCCAGTGACAGGTACACCCGCCGCACACTCACCCGCACCCGCGCGCCGATCTTCAGCAAGCGCGTACGAATCGTGGACACTTGCGCTTGTGCCATCTCCGTACCCTTCAATCCCAGACGACGCAATCCGCACACCAGCACGTAGGCCATCGCCGAAAAATACATCCGCATCTGGTCTGCTCTCATGGTCTCGGCGCTCACACGATCGGCGAATAGACTCAACTGCTCCTTGATGCGGTTCTCCATTTCGCCGCGGGCGCAGTAGAAATCTTCGTACAGCACCTGTGCGACCCATCGTTCCGCAGGCAGCGATGTCACCACGAAGCGGGGATTCTCTTTGCCATCGATATGCTCGGCCTTGGCCACCACGCGCCGCTCCCGGTCCCAACCGCTTTTCTTTCGTTTCCGGGTCTGGTAGGAGAACTCCGTAAACACGCGAGCCGGCTTGCCGGTCCGGCTCCATTGTTCGGTCGCCTCCCGCATGTGCGCCCCGATAATCCGCCGCAGCCGCTGGTTCCGCGCCATCCCGAACACGTAATCCACCCGATGGTTTTCGCACCAGCTCATGAGCTCGTTCCGGCAGAAGCCGGAGTCTCCCCGCAAGACGATTTTCACCTCCGGCCAAGCCGCACGGATCTGCTCTACGATTCGTTCAATCTCCACCAAGCTCCCGGCCGCCGCGTCGCTGTTGGATTGCCGCAGCCGCGCGCACAGAAGATGATCTCCGCAGAAGATGTACAGCGGCAGGTAGCAATAGCAGTCGTAATAGCCATGGAAGAAACGCCCCTCCTGCTCCCCGTGCAGCGGAAAATCGGTGGCATCCACATCCAAGACGATTTCCTCCGGGGCGGTGCGCTGCGACTCCAAAAATACTTGCACCAGCAACTCGTCGATGGCGTGTTTCCAAAAAGTGATCTTCTTGTATCGGCTCGGCGTGCCGTCGCTCAACTCCAACCGGTTCAGCGTGCTTTTTCCCGCCAGCGGACTTTCCTCCACATCCGCTTTACCCGCCAGAACTCGCATCAAAGGGTCCTGCCGCAGTTGCTCGTGATCGTTCAGATCTTCGTACCCCAGCGCCAAGCCGTACACCCGCTGCGAGACCAACTGCTCCACCGAATGCTCCACCAACACCGGATTGCGCGCGTCCAGAAAACACTCCGCCAACCGCGGTAGCAGATTCAACCGCCGGTCGGTCTCACGCAGCAGCAACCCACCGCTGTCAGTGGTAATCGTCCCCCCGTCAAATCGGGCCACTACCTGGCGCGAAAAATGTGCTTGGAACTCGAACTCCGATTGGATACACTCTGTCATAGCAAAGGCCGCTCTCTTTCTGGCTGGAACATTGTGTGGAAACTATGTATATGCCAGAAGAAGCGGCTTTTTGCTAGTCCCCCTGTGAGAAATGCGGGCTAGGCGGTTCGGCAGTAGCGGCCGGGTCGAGAGGCGGATTAAAATCCGCCGCAGGTTAAAAACCTGCCCCACGGTTCTTGCGGCTCGCGCTCAGGGAAGATGAGAACCGATCGAGAATGACAGACGACGAAATGCGATCGTCTGTCCTACTGGCCCGATAGGGCTTTTTGGATAGTGGCGAGGTTCTGGCGGGCGTATTTGGCTTCGTCCATGTCGGGGTTGATGGCCAGCATTTCCTGAAAATGCTTGACGGCCGGCCCCAACTCGGCGATGCTGTTGGTCTCGTTGAACTTGGACATGTAGGCCAGGCCCAGCGCGTAATGCGCGTACGGATCCTGCCCGTAATAGCTGAGCGACTTCTGGCAGGCGGCGATGGCCTGGTCGATTTGCGATTGGCGACGGTCGCATTCGCAAACGCCGAACCATGCCAGGCTGCGAAGCTCGCTCCAGATATCGTGGGTGGCGGCGTGGTGTTTTTTGCCGACGCCGAAGAAAGAGCCGAGAATAAAGTAGTTCAACTGGCCGCCCAGGTGGCTGTCGAAATCGCTGAGCTTGAGATACTGATCGTACTCGGCGCGGGCTTCGGGAAGCTTGCCGCTCAAGCGCAAACTGTCGCCCATCCAGAGGTGCGGCTCGGCGGCCTTCGGCGCGAGTTGGACGGCTTTGTTAGCGGCATCGATGGACTGCGGGTAGAGCGCCTTAAAGCGGTAGGCCTGCGCCTGCATGGTGAGAGCCTCGACGTTTTTGGGATCACGCACCAAAACGGTGTTGATCTGGCGCAGCGCTTCGTCCACGCTGCCGATATCGAGGAGCATGCCGGCGTAGCTGGCACGGGCCTGCTCATAATCGGGATCGATGGCGATGGCCTTTTTGAAATTCAGCTCGGCCTTATCTTCGTCGTAGAGCGCATTGTAGGTTTCGCCGAGATAATAGGCGGCCTGGCTGTAGTTGGAGTCGAGCGAAAGAGCCTGTTGGAACTCATCGGCGGCCTTTTTATAATTCGCCTCCGAACCCTTTTGATAAGCTTCCAGACCTTTGTCGAAGTGATCTACCGCGGCTTTGTTCTTGCGGCGCGGAATCAGAATCTTGATGGTGACCGTGGATTCGGCGCCGGGATAGACCATCTCGGGACGAGGGCCATCGGGTTCGTAGCCCATCTTGACGCCCTTGACCTGGTGTTCGCCCGGCGGCAGACCCGGGACGGAAAGCGTCTGCCCTTTTTTCTCGAGAACGCCGATGGATTTGTTGTCGACGAAAACCTCCACGCCGTCCATATTGGCTTCGAAGATCAGAGTGCCGTACTTGGCGGCGGGCGGCGCGCCGGGCTTGGCGGTGGACGGGGTGTAGGCCAGCGGCAGATTGGGATCGAAACTGCCGCGATCGGAAGTGGGATTCTGCTTGCCGCCGGTTTTCTCGCGGACTTGGGTGTGGACGTACTCGGCCAATTCATCGGCGGTAACCACGCCGTCGCCATTGGTATCGGCAACGCCGCTCATTCCTTCGACGACGTAGTAGGTGAACACGCCGTGGCCGCCGTCGAAATCGGGGCTCTCGTAGGAGGTTTCGCGATCGCGGCTGGCGGTGAAGGAAAAGAGCGAGTTGTGCAGGTTGGAAAGCGCGGAGTTGACGGCCTGGGAATCATCGGGAGAAATGGCGCCGCTATGGCAGGCGTCGGTCATCAGGACCTTGTAGGTGGCGTGAATCTTGCTGCCGATCACCTGCCCGAGTTCGTCCATGGGATAGCCGGTTTGCTCGATGCGGGCGGGATCGAAATCGACGGGCGCGAGGTAGCCACGGCCGTTGTAGATGAATCCGTGTCCGGCGAAATAGATCAGCACGCGGTCGCCTTCCTGCGCGATGGAAGGCAGCCAGGTATCGATTTCGCGTCGCATGGCGGCGAGGGTAGCTTGGGCACCGGTGAGGATTTTGACGTTTTCCGCTTTGAAGTTGCCGCCTTCCGGGCTCATCAGAATGGTGTTCATCGATTGCGCATCACGCTCGGGGTAGTTGAGCTGATGGCTGGAATCGAGTTTGGGGTATTTGGCGATGCCGATGACAACGGCGTAGCTGCGCGGCGGAGTTTTGGATGTGGGAGGGAGCGTGGGCTCGTCCAGTTTCTCCACCTTGAGATCGCGCTTCTGGTTGGGGGGCGTTTGCTGCGGCTGGGCGAGAGCAGCGGCCGAGAGGAGAAGCAGCGCGGCGCATCCGCGTAGCGTCCGGCGGCCAGCGCCGCCTGAACACTGCCCGCGGCCGAGTTGTGTATGCGTTGCGGAGGCCGACCAGGCCGACTGCCAGTCGGCCGCAGGCTGCCAGCCTGCCCCACAAGGCACCACAGTTTCTACCGGAATTTTGTGCATGTCGATCACTTATGCGCCAGGCGGAATTCGTAAATCAACGGGCCGGTGAGGGATTGCGGCGAAGAAATCACCGAAGTATCGTTCTGCCTCAGAAAAACCAGATCGCGGGGCGTCATGCCGCCCACACCCTTGATATTTTGTGGCAACTCGGCATCCTGCGGCACCAATTTAGGCCCGGCGGTGTTGTCGATGCACTGATTGCGGGCCTGCAGGATCGCCTCGTCGCAGCGCGGGATCAAAGTAATCGGTTTCGAAGGACGGTTGACGGAGGGGGGCTCGGGCCGCGGCGGGGAATCGTTGAGCCGGGCGGGGGTCACAATCCAGTAGACAACTTCGAAACCGGGCGGTCCGGCGATGCGAAACGCGGTGGAGGTCGCCGGCACTTGATACTCTTTTCCGGCGGTGACATGGTTGTCCTGTCCGGTTTCCTCGCGCGGGAACAACTGCTCGTACTTTCCCGAGGTGCTTTGGTTCATCACGTAGAGGAAGCCATCGAAATCGGTGTGAATCCGGAAGCGGACGCGGTCGCCCTGTTCCAACACCAGCCCCGGATCGATGACGTGCCATGTGGAACCGTCGAGCCGCTCCAATTGAATTTCCACGCGGTGGCGGCCTTGGGTCATGGTCGCGGACTGGCAGAATGCGGTGAGCGGCAGCGCCGCGATGGCAAACAGGAGAAAGGGTCGCATGACTGGCCTTACTTGTGGATCAGGGTGAGATCGGCCACCACCCGCGAGTCCTTGCTGCCGGTCGGGTTGACGACATAAACGGCTTTCTCTTTGCGGTCGCCGGGGGTCTGATCGGTGATGGTTTCCACGATCAAATCGCGGGAGTAGGCGTTGCGCAGACGGCCGACCATGGTGTTGTCGATAGAGGCAGTGGCAATGAGAGTGTGGTGGGAGGTATCCGCCCTGTAAGGCGCGTCGGGCTGCGCCGCGGGTTTTGTGGCGCCACCCTGGAGCGAATAAATCACCTGCTCCAGGTCCGGCTCAGGCTCCCGGGACAGTACGATGAAGACCTTCTCTTCGCCGACAAGCTGGTCGAAGGTGATGCGGCTGCCCGGCGGCATGGTGTAGGAATGGAAGCCGTCAATGTGATTACGGCCGTCGTCAACGCCGGAGGTTGGGAACATGGGTCTCCACACCCCGCTGGAACCGAGGCTGACGATGTAGAGGTAGCCTGGGGAATTGCTCTCGACGTTGAAGCGGATGTGATCATGGGCATGAAATACGGTATCCGGGGACACTTCTACGTAATCGCCGCCGATTTCCTTGAGGATCGAGTATTTGAGTCCAAGAGCTTGCCCGGAGGAAGGCGCGGGAGCGGTGGTAAGGGACGCGTTGACGACGCGCCCGCCGCCCGGCAGTTGGCCGCCCTGCGGCGCTGCGGGCGTCGTCGAAGAGCGCTGCGGCGGCGTGGAATTGTTGGTGGCCACCTCGACCGGCCTCGCCGGCGTCGAGTTGTTCTTGGCCTGGATGGGTTTTGCCGCCGGCTTCGCCGGTTGCGATTTGGCTGGAGACAACTGGGCGGGAGCATCGGCCGCGGCGTAATAAAGCTCTCGGGCAGTGAATCGGGGCGCGGCGGAGTCCTGGGCCGAAGCCGGACCAACCAGCAAGCCTGCGGCAGAAAGTAAGGAAAAGACGATACAGGATCGAACCATAGTCGCCCTACCCCCTTCAGAGGGCCATGGTCTTACGATATCACCGGCGGCATAAGGTGGACGGATTGGCACAAGAAAAACTAGTACTACCGTTACCGGAAGGCCCGGTTGAGGGGGGTGAACGACGTCACGAGTTGTAGCCCGAGCACATCGTAGTCGTGGCCGGCGTCGCCTTGCATGTGCAGCCAGGAGTAGCTGATCTTCACCAACTGCCTGCGATTCAACCAGATCCCGGCGCCGGTCTCGAGGTTCCGGAGCCCAGGAGCGAAATGATCGGCGCGGATACCGGCATGGTCAACTATTTCGCCAGGCGAGAGCCAGCCGGCGCGGCAGGCGAGATAGACACGGGGTGTCAGCACGGCTTTGAGTTCGCCATATCCCGCGGTGAGCGAGGGTGAAACCTGAAATCCGGGTTCGGCGAACCAGAAGCGCTGCCATTCGGCATTCAGGCTGAATCGTCCGCGGGCCCATTGGCTATCGAAGCCGAGGCCACCGGCGGGAAAGCTGCGCGGGCTCGAACCCGACGGCAGGGCGCCTCGAAGACCCGGGCTCAGGTAAGGGCCGCGAAAGCCGGACATGCCGGCGCGGAAACCCTGGCGGATGGTGTAGCCGCCGCCGGCTGCCCACTGCGCATAGCTGCGCGGGGAGACCCATCCGAGCGGATTCGCGGGCGAACCGTCGGCCAATTGCGCGCGCGCATCGAAGCGGCCGGAAGAGAGCTCGATCTGCACTCCCGGCAAGGCGTATTGGGTCGCGGGGACCGATCCATCGACCCATCCGGACGGCCCGCCGCAGAAATTCCAAACGTAGCCGTAGGACTGGTGCAAAACGTCGCGGGTTCCGCAGGGGAGTTGGCGCGCTGTGAGCGGGAGCTGAGTGTTGTAGGCGAGCGGCTGATCGTTCAGGGGGTTCTGCATGTCGTCGTATCGGAGAGGGAAGGCGCCGAAAGCGGTGGAAAGCTCGCCGGCCTTGAATACCAACGCGGTCTTCCCAGACCGCAGCGAGTATCCGAGGAACGCCTGCAGGAGATCGAAGTCGAAATCGTGATCGGGATAGTATGCGTCGTAGTAGAAATACGGCGTCAGACGCTCCTGCAGCGAGGCATACACGAACCAGTGACGGCCGAAGCGCAGCGTCGGCGAAGCCGTAACGCGGAAGCCATAGGTCGCGGCCCGCCGCGATGGATCACTCTGCTGCAATCGATGCGTATCCATGACGCCAAACGAGGCAGTGACGGGCACCGTCACGCCGTAAGTGCCGTCCTGAGCGAGAGCGAAGGAGGAGACGGCCGCGAGAATGATGGCCGCATTTGCCGCCCGGCTCAACACGGGCGAACCTCCTGGGCGATCAGAACGGGGGCGGCCCCGGAGTCCGGGGACGACTGGAGCGGCAGTTCCACGGTGAAAGTGGATCCTTCGCCGGCACGGCTCTCGACGGTGACGAAGCCGCCCATTAAATCCACCAGTTCCTTGACAATCGACAAGCCAAGACCGAGCCCGCCATATCGGCGAGACATGTGGCATTCCACCTGTGTGAAACGGTCGAAGATGACGCCCAGTTTGTCGGCGGGTATGCCGATTCCGGTATCTCTGATGATGAGCCGAACCCGTCCGGCGCCGCCTCGTTCGGCGCGCACTTCGATTTCGCCCTTCGGCGTGAACTTGAGCGCGTTGCCGATCAAGTTGGTGAGCACCTGGCGGATGCGAACGGCATCCCGATCACGCGGGCGTTAACGGCCGGCGAGTAGTCCAGCGTCAAGCTGAGGTGCCTGGCAGCGGCCTGAGCGGACAACAGGCGGACGATATCGGATATGGCGCGGCGGAGGTCGAAGGGCGCCGGCGCGAGGACAATCTTTCCGGACTCGAGGCGGGAAAAATCCAGAATATCGCTGATCACCACCATCATGGCGTCGGATGAATCGCGCACGGTCACCGCGTAGTCCCGCTGCTCTTCGTCCAGCTCCGTCATGAGCAGGAGTTCGGTCATACCGATGATTCCGTTCATGGGCGTGCGCAGCTCATGACTGACGTTGGCCAGGAAATCGGATTTCGCGCGGCTGGCCGATTCAGCGGCGATTCGGGCCTCTTCCAGCTCCGCATGGGTGCGCGAGACGGCGGCGGCGACGCTGTTGAATGTCGAAGCCAGTTGCTGCACCTCGGTGATGCCCTGGCCAGCGGTCACGTCGCGGGGAAGGGCTCCAGTCTGCTCGCCGGCTTTCAATTGCGCCACCAGATCGCGCAGCGGCCGGGAGACCGAACGTGACGTGATGAGAGTGAACAGGAGAGCGAGAAGAATTCCGCCGCTGGTGACTTCGCCGAAGACGAAGCCCCATCCCGATGTGAAGTCGTGGACGGCTCGATCGAGCGAGCGGAACTCGGCAATATAACAGGCGCGTCCCAGGCCGGGGTCGCGAACGGGAAGCACCAGGAAATTCTCTCCGGCCCATTGGATCTCGCATTCCCGCGAGTTGCTCTCACAATGGGCCAGGAGGCTTTCGATGGCCGCCCAACGATCGCGTGGAAAGGTCGATTTGAGGATGTGCCCATCGCGGAGGACGGCTGCCTGACCGCCGATCTGGTAGGGGTCGAGATCGAATTCGCTGCCGAGCCTCAGGGCGCCGATCTGCGAATCTCCCATGAACAATGGAGTCGAGACAACCGAGTACAGCCGGCCGCCGAACTGGCTGAGTCCGGAATCGGCGGAGAATTCCGGCAGGCGGTTCAAGCCGGGCTGGGGGGGAGAGCCGAAGTCGACGGCGGCGATGGTCCGGCCGTGCCAATCGGTGACGGCCAGGAAGTCGTAGCCGGCCAGCGAGTGGAGTTCCTCGAGCTGCTGTTCGATGGTTCGCCGGACCTGCTGCTGGTCGGCTTGCGGTTCATTGAACAGGCCGAGCGCGGCCTTTAATCCGGGATTCTGAGCCAACACCGGCGCAAATTTCTGAATGCGGTGCGCCGATTCCTGGTTGGCGTGGATGACCAGCTCTTCGGATTTTTCGAGAGACTCCCGCAATCCGCGCTTGACGCCGGTTTGAACCAGCGCATTCAAAGCAACAAATATTACGGCAAGGACGGCGCACAAGGGAAGAAACGAGAACAGAAAGGCCCGCGTGGTGAGCGAGATCTGGCGCCTGAATCTCAATTGCGCGCCTCGTCGATGGGAACCCCGATGGCGATATGCGCCGCGCCTGCGGCGGGCACATCGACTTCGACTACGTGCGCTCCGGCGACTTTGTGCCAGGCCACGATGCGATAGTGGCCGGCGGGCATATTGTGAAACACAAAATCGCCGGTATTCGCCAGTTTTTGCCACCATGGGTTGTCGGTAACCACGATGGCGGCATACATATTGGCGTGAATGTGGCAGTAGACCTGAACCACGCCGGGCTGGTCGAAGGTAACCGATTTGCTCTTAGACCGCGGGTAGTAACCAAGATCGAACTGGCGCGCCCTGGACAGCGAAAACACATTGTGAAAAATCGGATCCTGGTTGGGAAACTGCACCGTGGAGCCGACCGGAATGATCACCAGATCCGGTTCGAAGCGGCTGTTGCGCTGGGCGATGACAGCGGTCTGGGGCGGCGGCGGCGCGATTTTCGCTCCCTCGACAAAGACCACGGTTTGCGAGAATTCATCGACGGCGGCATCGGAGGAAACCGGCGCGGCGGGCGGAGCGGCGCCGCGCAGGCTGTAGGTCGCGGGACTGATGGTTCGCCGGCTGAGTTTGCGTGAGATGACAACCTGACCCGTCAAGTCGCCAGCGAGCGCGAGGCCAGCAAAAATGAGGGCACCCACAGCGACACGCGTCAGAGCCATGACAACTTCCTTCCAAGTGCTTCGAGCCGGACGAGAGTTTCCGGCTGCGTCATCTGCACCCTAGCATCGCGTTTGTCGGGGCCTCAATACTGTCTTTAATTATGAATAGATTATGGCTATGGCCACAGCGCTGGAACCGGGGGATTCAGTTACACCGTTACGAAGCTGGGCCCGCGACCTAAGGGTTTGAAAACAAGTTAATTGGGAATTGTTACACCGCCATGAAGCGGTGGCGTGCCGGCGGTTGGCATCGAGGAGGCGAGGAGTTGGTACAATCACTTTTTGCATGGGTGAACGAGTCGCGCTATTCGTTACCTGCATAGTCGACCAGCTTTTTCCCAAAGTCGGCATGGCAATGGCCTCGGTGCTGGAGCACCTGGGTTATCAGGTGGATTTCCCGGAGAATCAGACGTGCTGCGGACAGCCGGCCTTCAACAGCGGGTACCGGCAGGAAGCCCGCACGGTGGCGCGCCACTTCCTGGACACGTTCGCCAACGCCGAGCGCATCGTGGTCCCGTCCGGGTCGTGCACATCCATGATCGTGCACCACTTCGCGGAATTGTTTCACAAGGAGCCGGAGACGCTGGAGCGGGTGCATGCCATGGAAAAGCGCGTCTGGGAATTCTCCACGTTCCTGACGGAGGTTGCCAAGGTTGAAGATGTGGGGGCACGCCTGGACGAGGTAGTGACGTTCCATGACGGATGCCATTCGCTCCGCGAAATGGGTGTGCGCGAAGGTCCGCGGCGGCTGTTGAGCAAGGTTCGCGGTTTGGAGTTGCGCGAGATGCAGCCGGCCGAGGAATGCTGCGGCTTCGGCGGGACGTTCGCGGTGAAATTCGCGGAATTATCGGGCGCCATGGCGCGCACCAAAATCGACGCCATCCTGGCGACGGGCGCGGGGACGGTGGTGTCCGTGGACCCGAGTTGCCTGATGCAGATACAAGGCGCTTTATCGCGCGCCGGCAAATCGGTGCGGACGATGCACCTGGCGGAGGTCCTGGCGAGCCGCTGAGGCGGGCCGCGGGAGATCGCATGTCGGTTGAATTCGATCAGAAGATTCACGATACGCTGGCCGATCCCAAACTGCAGTTGGCGATCTACACTTCCACCGCGCGGCTCAAGCAGAATCGCATCAATACAGTTGCGGCCGAAGTGCTGCCGGATTACCAGGAGCTGCGCTCTCAGGCCAACGCGATCAAGAAGCATTCGATCGAAAATCTTGACCACTACCTGGAAGAGTTCGAGCGCAACGTGACGGCGCGCGGCGGCAAGGTGGTGTACTGCAAGGACGGCACGGAAGTCTCTGACTTTGTGCTGACGCTGGCGAAGGAACGCGGCGCCAGGCTGATCGTGAAATCGAAATCCATGACCACGGAGGAAGTGGATCTCAACGAACGGCTGGAGCATCACGGTCTGGAATCGGTTGAGACCGACCTGGGCGAGTACATTCTGCAACTGGCGCACGAGAGGCCCTACCACATCGTGGCGCCGGCGCTGCACAAGACGCGCTACGACGTAGCGGAAATTTTCAGCCAGTCGCTGCACGTGCCCAACGAGACGGTGATCGAGAATCAGACCATGCTGGCGCGGCGCGTGCTCCGCGAGAAATTCCTGGCGGCGGACATCGGCATCAGCGGGGCGAATTTCCTGGTGGCGGACTCGGGCGCGGTAGTGCTGATCGAGAACGAAGGTAATGCCCGCCTCACCACCAGCGCGCCCAAAATTCACATCGCCATCGCGGGCATCGAGAAGGTGATTCCGCGGGCGCAGGATCTGGCGACGTTTCTGAAACTCCTGGCGCGCAGCGCGACGGGGCAACTGCTGTCGGTGTATACGTCGTTCCTGAGCGGACCGCGCCGGGAAGGCGAAATCGACGGGCCGGATGAGTTTTACGTGGTTCTGCTGGACAACGGCCGGACGCGGCTGCTGCCCGATAAGGAGAAGCGGCAGACGCTGTATTGCATCCGCTGCGGCGCCTGTCTGAACACCTGTCCGGTGTATCGCAAGATCGGCGGGCACAGCTTCCCGTGGGTGTATTCGGGGCCGATCGGCGCGATCCTCACGCCGCAGTTCATGGGAGTGCAGCACGAACCGGGGCTGCCGTTCGCGTCCAGTTTGTGCGGGGCATGCGGCGAAGTCTGCCCCGTGAAGATCGACATTCCCAAGGTCCTGCTTGACCTGCGCAACGAGGTCCAGAAGGCGCAGACGCGCGAGAAACTGAACCGCTGGGAGAAGCTGGCGTTTCGCGCGTTCGCCTGGCTGATGACGCATCCCCGGGTCTACGAACTCGCCGGTCGGATGGCCGCGGCGATGGCGCCATCGGTGGACAGCCGGTGGATTTCCAGCGTGCCCCCGCTGATGAACCTGCCGCCAGTGCGGGCGTGGTTGAGCCAGCGCGATCTGCCGCCGGCGCCGGAGCGGAGTTTCCGCGAAATGTGGAGGCAGCGGCGTTAGCCGGCGAAATCGATGACCCGCGACCATATCCTGCATCGCATCCGCACCGCGCTGGGCCGCAGCGCGGGACAAGCGGTGGCCGATCCGCCGCCGGTGCGAATCCGCATCGCGGAGGTGGACCGGGAGGCGCGCGTGAGATCGTTCACGACGCGTCTGGAAGCGCTGGCCGGCAAGGTATACTACGTAACCACCGACGCCGAAGCACGCGACCTGGTCGCTTCGGCAATTGAAGGCAAGACGGCAGTGGCGTCGAACGCTCCGTATCTCCGCGAATGCGGAATCACCGGGATCGCGGGCGTGGAGACCGGCATCACCGGCCGCGATGAGCTTCGCGAGCGCTGCGCCGCCGCCGGCGTCGGAATCACCAGCGCCGATTATGCGCTGGCCGATACCGGATCGCTGGTGATGTTGTCGACTCCGCGGGAGGCGCGGCTGGTGTCGCTGCTGCCGCCGGCGCACATCGCCGTGGTGCCGGTCGAGCGGCTGCTCACGGGACTCGACGAGCTGATGTCGATCCTGCCGCATCCAGGCGATGCGACCAGTTCGATGGTGCTGATTACGGGGCCGAGCCGGACGGCCGACATCGAGCAGATCCTGGTGCGCGGCGTGCACGGTCCGGGGCAGATCACCGTAGTCCTGGTCGGCTAAGTAGGACGTAGGACGGACGGTCGGTTTTTGCCGTCTGTCATTCCTCACCATCGGGTGTGTCGACAAGCACAAAAAGCGATCGCCTGTTTAGGCCGGGAGCGGGCCTCGAGGCCCGCGCGGGATAAATCCCACCCTCCTGGTACAATCCAAACTGCGGGGCGCGAAGAATGAGCCAAGAGGCAACGCCGGCCGGCGATGTCATCCTCCATTACCAGATTACCGGGCGGCTGGGAGCCGGCGGTATGGGCGTGGTTTACCGGGCATTCGACCTCCGATTGAAGCGCTACGTGGCGTTGAAGTTCCTCCCACCGAATCTGATCCCCGATCAATCCCACCGGGACCGGCTGCTGCGCGAGGCGACCGCCGCTTCGGCCCTCGAGCATCCCAATATCGGCGCGGTGCACGCCATCGAGGAAACTCCGGACGGACAGATGTTCATCGTCATGTCCTGCTACGACGGCGAGACTCTGAAGGACCGCCTGTCCCACGGCTCTCTGCCGGCGACGGAAGCTCTCGATCTCGCGCTGCAGGTCGCCCGCGGATTGCGGGAAGCGCATAGCAAAGGGATCATCCACCGGGACATCAAGCCCTCCAACCTGATCATTACCCCGCAGGGGGTGGTGAAGATTGTGGATTTCGGGCTGGCCAAAATCCTGGGCGGCGTCGATCTCACACAGAGCATGGTGACCATGGGCACGGCCGCCTATATGTCTCCGGAACAGGCTCTGGCGCGGCCGGTGGACAACCGCAGCGACATCTGGTCCTTCGGGGTGATGTTGTTCGAGATGCTGAGCCTGCGGCTGCCGTTTCAAGGCGACACACCGACCGCGCTGTTGTATGCGGTCGTCAATTCCGATCTTCCGCCGCTGGATCATCTGACGCCGCCGCTGCAGTACATCGTGCGCCGGTGCCTGGCCAAATCGGCGGCCGAACGGTATGCGCGCATGGAAGATCTGATCCGCGACCTGGAGAGTGTGCAACGGACCGGAACACTGCCCGAATCGAAGGAAACCACGCGTTCCATGCCGGGCCCGGTCTTTCAAACGGAGCCGGAGCGCAGACCGATGACCATGTGGGTGGCGGCTGGAACGTTGGTGGTGCTGGTCGGCGCGGGCGCCTGGTGGATCAGCCGGAAACCGCCGGAACCGGCGCAGACCGAAGTCGCGTCCGCAAAACCGTCATCGGCGCCAACCGTTTCCGGGGCGGTTCCCACGCCGGCGGCGACGCCATTACCCAAAGCCGAAGTGGCGGGACACACTCTTCCGCCAACGCCCGTTCCGGGGACGCGAAAGCCGCCGGAACCGGCCCGCTATAACGGGCCGAAAGATGGCACGATGACCTGGACCGGCGATCTGGACCCAGGTCAGGTGTTGGACATGACGGCGGCAGCTTCCCAGGCGTCGGTGAGGGGTGCGGTTTTGCCCGGTGAGCCCGTCTCGATCGAAATCCATCCGGATGTCGTCCGCGTAGTCACTCCACCCGGCCCCAGTAACAAATGGCGAACCCTGGTAGTAAGGAACGAGGCGAAGGTAAAGCAACCTTACATCGTGGTAATCTGGCACATAAATCAAAACTAGCCCGGAGGGGAGATGCGGTTTCATTATCTGCCGGGGATACTGCTCTTAGGCGCCGGACTTTGGGCGCAGGACGACTCCATATCCAGACATCTGGCGGCTGCAAATACGGCGCGCGAGCAAAAGCTCTGGGTTGAGGCGGAAAAAGAAGGCGCTGCCGCCGTGGCGGAGGCGGAAAAGCTAGGGGAGATCAATCTGCGTTTGAACGACGCCCTGGCCGCGCTCGGCTACACCTTCTTTTCGGAGCGCAAATTTGCGCAAGCCGAGCCGCTGTACTTCCGCGCTTCGGAGCTGGCGAAGCCGGCAGGGGCGTCGGATCCCACTCTGGCCTACGAGCTGGATTTTCTGGGCGCGTCCCGTTTGCGGCAGAACAAGTACGCGGAGGCGATCGATCCGATCCAACGATGCTTACAGCTGAGGGAGAAACTGTTGGGTGTGGATTCGCCGAATCTGGTTAATTTGATAAAGAATCTGGCAGCAGCCCAAGCCGGAATGGCGCGGTGGAAGGAAGCCGAGGCTACCTACGACCGCGCCGTAAAAATCCAGGAGAAGTTAATCGGCCCGGAACGGACAGGACTGGCCGACACCCTGATGATGCTGGCATACATGCTGCAATCCGAGAGCAAGTACGCAGATGCCGAAAGCCGCTATCGCGAGGCCTTGAAGATTCGCGAGGCGGTACTCGGACCGGATGATGTCGCGGTTGCCGACACCCTAAGCTGGTTAGGCGACACGTTGCGTCACCAGGGGCGCAATCCGGAAGCGGAGACCATTTTGCGGCGTTCTTTGAGCGTGTCGGAGAAAACTCCCAAGAACCTGGCACTGGCCAGAAGCTGCAACAACCTGGCATTAGTTTTGGAAGCTCTCAACCGGATGGGCGAGGCCGAAAAATTCTTCGGGCGCGCCATCGATGTCGCGGGCGAAGTTGCGCAGGACAACCAGGCGAGCATGTCGCGGTACATGGGGAACCTGGCCGCGCTCTACCTCCGCGAGGGGAAGTTGCCGGAAGCGGAAAGTCTGGGTAAGAAAGCGGTGGCCGAGCGGGAGAAGGCTGTTGGAGCAGACTCACTGGATTTGATGTACGAAGTGCAGACCCTCCGGGACGTTTATGCGGCCGAGTACCGCTTCGATCTGGCCGAACCGGTGGCGCGGCGCGTCCTGAAGATCGCAGAGGCCCGGCTTGGACCGGACCACCCCCAGGTGGCCAGCGAGTGCGCCCGGTTGGGCAATATTCTGGCCAGCGAGCGGAAGTTCAGCGAGGCCGAGCCGCTTTACAAACGGCAGCTGACGTTTGCTGAATCGCATTACGGCGCCGACGACTTGCGGACCCTCACCCCCGTGGAGAACATAGCGCGTTTCTACCTGCGCGCCCTGCGGTACAGTGACGCCGAACCTCTGTACCGGCGAGCCATCGAGATTGTGCAGAAGCACCTCCCGGACGCTGCCGATCGATTGGAAACCGCGCTGAACAACTACGCCGTGTTTCTGCGCGACCAGGGGCGTTACGCGGAAGCGCTGCCGCTGCTCGAGAAGATCAACGCTCCCGTACCTGGGGCGTCCGCGCCGTCCTCGGTGCCCATGGAGAACCTGGGGGACATGTACGCGCGCCTGGGGTATTACTCGAAAGCCTTGCCGCTGCTGACGAAAGCCATGGATTCGGCGCAGCCCGGGCAGGGCTCGCCGGGACACCGGCTGCTGCGGTTGGGCCAACTCGATGAATACCAGCAGCACTACAAGGACGCGGCCGGCGAGTTCGAACAGGCGCTGGCGCTGGCACTGAAGTCGGGCGATATCGAGGCGCAGATGGTGGATACCGAGGAACTGGCCAACGTCAAGCGGGACACCCGCCAGTTCGCGGAGGCCGGCAAGTTGTACCACCAGGCACTGGTCTGGCGCGAAGCGGAAACGCCGGATAGTCCCGCGTTGGCCCAATTGCTGGACAATATGGGGCTGCTGGCCATGCGGCAGGGACTGCCGGGCGAAGCCGAGCCGCTGCTGGTGCGGGCATCGGGGATGTATGGACGCGTCTTCACCTCCGATAGCGCCTTCACCGCCATCTGCAAGGCCCACCTGGCGATGCTGTACCGGGAGCAGAAGCGATTGGATAAAGCCGAGCCGTTATTCCAGCAATCCCTGGCAATGCAGGAAAAGACCATGGGCAAAGACGCTCCGGCCCTGGCCGCGACCCTGCGGGAATATGCGCAGTTTTTGCGGTCCGCCAATCGCGTCTCCCAGGCCGCGCAGTTGGAGGCGCGGGCGCGCACCCTGTCGCCCGCGAGCCCGCAAACCCCGGCGCGCACGGAAGCTAAAAAATAGTCATGCTGAGGAGCGACCCGTCGGGCTGCACCACGAAGGTAGTGCGGCTGCGGGAGAACGTGTAGGCCACGTTATCGCCCTGCTGTTCCAGCTTGAAATCGTCGCCCGCGAACTTGCCTTTCATGTAGGCCAATTGGGCGCTCCACGCGATCTTCCAGGCGGGAAAGAACACAGCCGAAGCCAGCTTGCCGGACGGGCCGAAACGCAGCGATGCCCGGGCAAACGATGTGTTCTGCGTTTCGAAAGTAAGCACCGTTCCCTGCGCGTCCTGGGATTGATCGCGGACAGCGCCCATGCCGGCTTTGGCGTCATCGGCGGACCAGACGCCGACTTTGCCGCGGACGTAGGTTTCCAGCTTGTCGGCGGAGACTTGAATGGCCGGGCCCTGACTCTGCGGGTAGGAAGGTGATGGATTGGCGAGTCCACCGGGTATTCCGCCCACTACTCCGGCGACCGGCGTAGTGACATTGGATGCCGCGCCGGACTGTGCGCGGATGAGGCGGATCCGGCCACTGACATCGCACACGAACAAATCGCCGGCCGGACCGACGGCGATGCCCTGCAAGTTGCCCAGCGCGGCACCCATGGGAGGGCCGCCGTCTCCGGACACGACACGATTGCCGTTGCCGGCGATGCTTTCGATGGTCCCGTTGGCCAGGTCGATGCGGCGGACACGATTCGCGGCCCGATCGATTAGGTATAGAGCGCGGTCGCGGCCCACCACCAGGTCGATGGGATTGTTCAGGCTGGCGCTCAACGCCGGGCCGCCGTCGCCGGCATACCGGTTGAAACCGTCGCCCGCGACGGTGGAGATTACGCCGTCGGGCGAGACGCGCCGGATTCGGTGATTCCCGATGTCGACGATGTAGAGGCTGCCATCCGGAGCGCAATCGATTCCGTAAGGCGCGTTGAGCGATGCGCGTTCCGCCGGGCCGCCGTCGCCCGAGAATCCCTGGGTTCCGTTGCCCGCAACCAGTTGAATGGTGCCGTCCGGCAGGATTTTTCGGACCCTTTGGTTTCCCCAATCCGTGAAGAACACGACACCGGCGGCGTTGAGACAAACGCCGCGAGGCGCGTTCAGGCTGGCATTGATGCCCTTGCCGCCATCGCCGGAGTAGTCGCGCCGGCCATTGCCGGCGAGCGTGTGCAGTTTGCCATCAGGCGTGATTTCGCGAATGCGGTTGCTGTTGCCGTTTTCGGCGAACACGATGGCCCCGTTGGGACGTACGCGGATTCCCGCCGGGGGATCGATATTAGCCAGGCGGGCGACGACATTCTCGCCGCCGTAAACCAGATGGCCGGTGCCGGCCAGGCGTGTGACGACGCCGTCGCGGCTGATGCGGTAAATGCGCCCGGCGTTAAAGTCCGTAAGATAGACCGAACCGGCGCTGTCGACGGTCATCTGGGCAGGCAATTGGAATACGGCGTTCACGGCCTTCGTCCCGTCGGTAGGAGCGCGCCAGTTGCCGGTGCCGGCCGCAATGGAGAAGATTCCGTCGTGTGAAATGCGGTAGACGTACCCAAAATCGGGTCCGGCCACGGCTATGTCGTCCTGATCGTTCACCGCGATGGTCCATTCGTCAAACGAAGCCGCGATCGCGGGGCCGCCCATCCCGGAAGGCTCGAATCTACCCGGCCCGCTGCCTCCCACCACCGCGAGTTGCCCGCCCCGCAACGCATAGATCCGCCGTTTGCAGGGATCGGCAATATATAACTCGCCGCGCCGATTGACATCGACGCCGATGGGGCACGCCAGAGATTCGGTGGTGACGCCGCCGCCGGCCACGGTCGTGATGATCCCATCCGGCGAGACCTTGCGGATGCGCGCGTTGAATTCGTCAGCGATGAAG
>Ga0335083_10002490_pt1 | contig 24243 bp, 39 predicted proteins | sample Lox_Sample_42_FD_206716 | JGI IMG/M metagenome (GOLD analysis project Ga0335083, IMG submission 206716) | Soil microbial communities from Loxahatchee National Wildlife Refuge, Florida, United States - Lox_Sample_4.2 | ecosystem: Environmental > Terrestrial > Soil > Wetlands | place: USA...
CGCTCGATGAGGAGGCCAAGACCCGGGTTGAAAAGCGCTTCGCACTGTGGTGTGCAGGCCAGGCGGTGGGCGCATGGCTCGAGAATGACTGGCCCAGAACGAAGATGGATCGACGCCTGGTCGCCTGCCTGCTTGCCATGACGGCGTTTCTCGATGGACCTACTGAAGCGGGGTTGGCGAGGTTGAATCGTCGCAGGAATATGCTCTCCTGGAACGACCTATTCAACGGTTGCGAACAGGTCGTCGTTTCAGTCGTCTATTCCATGGCCGTCATTATCTATGGCCCTTTCTGCCGCATGGACCGAGTTCTCGATTGCGTCGCCGATATCGATTCCGATGAACAGCGCGCCGCCCTCGCCGAGTTGGTGCTGGCGGAGCTGGCCCGCTCAGCTCGGCAGGACTGGCGCCCAGAGCATGGGATCGCTGAGGACTACTACGCGAGGTGAGCCATGGGCGCGAGCAATTACGCTACTCGTAGCCCGAGGCGTTGATGTTGAGCCCTGGGTTGCTCCCGCAGTTGCCGTGGTTGTATCGGATGCAGATCCGGTGATTCGCCGTCACGGTCGGCGGGGACGAGCACGGGAAATAGCCCTGGGTGCCGCTCACGTTCGAGCAGTTGATGCTCGAGGTCACGCAGACCTGGCTCCCTCCGTCGGGCCCGTCCAGGTCAATCAGGGACAGCGTGTAGGTCTGGCCAGCGCTGCCGCCGTTCGCGGTGGATGACTGGAAAATATAGGCCGGGGTAAAGGCCCGTTGGGGCTCAATACAGCCCAAGATCGGATCGGTGGTCCCGAAGGTGGAACCCGGGGCGTAGCTGGCCACCGTGATGTAGTCGGGCGCTGCCGCGGGAATGTCGGAGAGGAGGGCGACTCGGCCCAGATCGGTTTGTCCGCTCTCCCCAAAATTCTTTACCGCGTCCAACCCCGCATCCGCATAGCCCCTGATTGAAATATTGGAGTTGTCGCCAGTGCCGATTGCAAAAAAACCAGTCGATGTCGAATCCTTACTGTTGACATATACACCGGGGTAGATGCCATTCAGAAGGTCTGTGCTCCAGACGCCGCAGTCTCCGGCGTCCGGGTAAAAACAATCCTGCAACTCGATGACGGGCGAACCGGACGCGGGCAGGTTCCCGAATGGGATCGAGGGAGCGAGTAGGAGCGCTGTGTTGAGTGTGTAGACCCCATACGGAGCTCCCAGGTTTGAATATCCGAGATAGTGAGTGCTGGTCGGGTCAAGTCCGAGATATGCGCTGTGCACGCCACTATGAAACGCAAAAAGGACCTGGGTGCCGCCGTCGGGTAGCGAAATACTTTTTGCCGGCACATCGCTTGTGATCTGTCCCGCGCAGTCGATGGTTGCAATGGTCCCCGCGTCGGGCCCCAGCACCAGAATCGGGCAGCCCACGCTCCCACCCGGCAGCGCCATCCCGCCATCGACCGGGTTCTGATTCGAGACCCAGTAGGGCCCAGCAATGAACCGCGAGGATCGGCACTGGCTCGATGCACTTTGGCAGTTGTTCGGCACCTGGGCCATCGCCGCACTCGGCGGGGCGAAGTGCACCCCCAGCGTCAGCGCCGCCAAAGAGCACAGCACCGCCAGCACCGCCAGGCACCACTCCAGCAACCGGGACTTCATGGGGTACCTCACATAAAAACACCACCTCTACCGTCAGGAGGGCGGACGGTAGAGGTGGTCAGACTCCAGCTGCACAGGAACAACCGGAGCCAATCTCGATCAGCCTCAGGTGTGCTGCGACGCCTGGTAGGGCCCCGGAGTCCAGGTGCTCTCGTTCAGATGCGTCGGCCACAGCAGGAGGTTCGAGAACCCCCAGTTCTGCTGGTACTTGCTGTTGAGCACGAAGTAGCCCACGCCCAGGTAGACGCCCCCATACATGAGGAACTTCTTCTTCTCTTTCTCTTCCATGTGCTGCTCCTCTCTTCAGGGGCCGGTGGGCCCGGTGGGCCCGGTGGGGCCGGTTGCGCCGGTCGGTCCGGTCGGCCCCGTTCCTCCGGTGGCCCCCGTCGCGCCCGTGGCCCCCGTAGGGCCAGTGGGTCCTGTGAAAGAAGCTGCCCCCGTGTCGGTCCAGTACCCAGCCGGCGGACCCGAGGTGGCCGTATACGGCACGGTATACGGTGCCTCCGTGGTCGGGTCCAGCCCCTCGAACTCCGGCCCGGAGGGGTGCGCCTGATCGGACACCTGCACCTGCACCTGCAATTGCGCATTGTTCGAGCCGTCGATGGACAACACGGTTGCGTAGCGGGTGACCGTGTCTCCTGCGTCGTTGACGAAGGAGTAGAGCACCTGGGTTCCGGCCGGTACGACAGACATGGCAGTGGCTCCTTACGACCCAGAGGGCCCGGTGGGACCCGTCGGACCCGTCGGCCCGGTGGGACCCGTCGGACCGGTGGCCCCGGTTGCACCCGCTCCGCCCGTCGCACCCGTCGCGCCCGTTGGGCCGATGTAGCTGCCCTGGCCAGTGGTGGTCCAGGTGTCAGACACCCCGACGGCTGCGTTGTAGGGGATCCACAGGCTCCCATTGACCGGGTTCACCGCGAAGAACGCTGGCTCCGGGTGGAATGAGTCGCTGATTTGCGGCTCGACCCGCAGCTGGGCGTTGTTCTCCGAGTCGATGGCCAGCACCATCGCTCGCCGGGTCACCACCCCCGTGCCCAGGGAGGAGGTGGCGGTGAACGAGTACCGGACCATCTGCCCAACGATCGCAATCGACATGGCTCACCCCTTACGGACCCGTGGGCCCCGTCGGTCCCGTCGGTCCCGTCGGACCGGTGGGCCCCGTGCCCCCGGTTGCGCCCGCTGCGCCCGTTGCCCCGGTCGGTCCCGTCGGCCCGGTGAAGGCCGGCAGCGCAGTGTCGGTCCAATAGCCGTCGGAGGGCCCCGTAGCTGCCGTATAGGGCACCAGGTAATCCCCGGCCGGGCCTGGCGGGTAGAACTCCGTCACCGGACTCTTGAAGTCGCCTGCCAGCGGAAACACCATCAGCCTGGCTTGAGCTCCGCTGTCTTCGAGGTCCAGGATCTGGGCCCAGCGGTTCACAAGGACCCCGTAGTCGTTCGTGAACCCGTAGTAGACCCGGCCTCCGATGACGCTGCTCATGAGGCGTGCCTCCGTCGCTGGTACAACTCCAGGTTCCCGTTCAGCCGCTCATCGGTTGGACAGGCGAGTAGCGCCTTCTGCAGCGCTGACTCCCCAACCTCGTGCTCCCCAACATACCATGCGGCAGTCGAAAGCAAATCGGCTGCCTGCAATCGGTAGACCTCCGACTCCACGAACAGGGACCGGCTCTGGGGCAGGGGCAGCTCTGCGGCTCGCTTCGCAAACAGGTAGCACAGGGCCCAGTTCCGTTCCAGATGGTAGTGCTGGGCGATTCGATAGAGCGGCTCCGCTCGAGCCGGGTCCACACTGAAGGCGGCCAGGTAGTTACTCATGGCCAGCGTCCAGGGCTTCCGTTGCGCCTCCTGGCAGCGCGCAATCCGATAGAGACTCTCGTAGACCTCCTCTGACCACCCGCCCATCCCAGCTCGCTGCCCATAGAGGGACTCCGCCCGGGCAAAACTCCCCAGGCACTCTAGAGACTGCGCCAGGTAGAAACAGGCCCGCCGGTCGTTGGGGTCATTCAGCAGCTGCCGCTCCAGCAACTGCACATCCTGAAACCAGCGCTTCCGACACTTGAGCGGATCTCGCCGGGAGAGGTCATGCACCACAGTAACGCCCTGTAGCCGAACCTTCGCCCCGTCTCCGTTCGCGTCGGTCAGCACCTCATGGGTGAGCCCCCGGTACCTCCACCTGGCATGGGTCCTCATCACCCGGGCCGAGTCATACTGGTCGGCTCCAAATTGTACCCTCAGGTGATAGGCTCCCTCCGAGGCATCCTTCAGCGCCATGCACTGCTTGAGCAGGGCCTGCTCCGGTGCCACCAGGTGCTCATCACCGGAGAGCAGCAACGCAAAGGTCGCCTTCTCTCCCAGCATCTCCAGCGCCTGGTTGCGGGTGGTGGAGAAGTCGATGAAGGGCGCAAAGCGTACTTCGCCCGGAACGCCGCGCATGATCTCCTGGATGATCCTGGGCGTCCCGTCGGTAGAGCCGGTGTCCAGGATGAGGTAGCGACCTACCTGCCCCAGCACACTGCGCAGGGTGCGCTCGATGCCCCTGGCTTCATCCTTGACGATCATCGACAGTGCCAGCAGATCGGTCATGCGGGCACCGTGATCTGGTATTCGATGCTGACCGCGGTTCCGCCGGAGAGCGCCAGCCCCTTGGGCACGTAGGCCAGTCGTCCCGCCGGTACCAGCACCGACATGTCTCCAAACTGAATCTGATTCTCTGCGGTGGTGTATCCGCCCTCGGAGGTGGGCAGCACCAGATCCAGGTCGGGGCAGCGTACCCAGGTGGTCGAGCCCTGCAACTGCTTCCATGCGTAGAGCTCGCCCTGCCCTACGATCGTCTGCCCCACTGGGGCCTGCAGCGTGATGTTGATCCCGCTCGCTGAAGCAAGCGGAGCACCTGCGGTTGTCGAGCCCGGCGCAGAAGAGGAGTCCAGCGCAAGCCCTGTGTCCTGGGCAGTGATGACCTTGACGGAGCCGCTGCCACCGCCACCGGAAGGAGTGAAGCCGTCGGCGTAGGACTGAGAGGGAAAGACCTCGTCCCCGCTCTGCTGAGCGATCTCGAAGATGTACTCCTGCCCAAGGACTCCGCCCGTCAGAACAGGGTCGGCACCACCCTCGATCTGGTACCAGTGCGGCCCATCGGGCTCGATGCTGAAGGGGCCACGGGGCGGATCCTGGCCAGGGGCCACCGGTATGGAGATCTGGATCTGCACCTGCAGGCCGACATAGGCCGCCTGCACATCCGCAGGTCCTGCGCCCTCCGCCAGAACGGGACGGACCCGGAACCCCGGGACCACCTTGTTGGCGGTCTGCGTGGGATCGTAGATCTTCTGGGTGTTGGTCCCGTCATAGGTGACCGAGAATTCATACATCAGTCACCCCATTCCCAGGCAGCCAGCATGACCAGCACAAACAACAGCAACTGAATGTTCCGGTGGTGCAATGCGTTGATGGCGTCTGCAGCCAGGTTCCCCAGCGGATCGCCCGGGATATCTACCTTCCTTCGACCGCCCCAGCCATAGTGCCATCGCTCGCCGGTCGCGTCCCGGTAGATGTTGTGCTGCTCTCCCAGAATCGCAAAGGTGTCGTAGTCCTGGGCGTTGCTGAAGCTCAGGTCCAGTGCAGTTCCGCGCTGGTGCTCGCTCCAGCCTGGGTAGGCAACCTCTCCCAGTTGAGCTCCGGTCGCGTTGACCGTGCCCCGCTGGTAGGGAATCGGGTTGCCCGGGAACGGCGGGTTCATCCTCTGGTTCCACAGCCCGATCTGGCTGGAACCGAAGGTGGGGTCGGGCGGGGTGCTGCTGGCGTTGTCGTCGTTCTGCCCCATCAGCCGAAAGCTGGAGGTGACCGAGTAGCCCAGGCCCTGCGCCTCCGCTGCCGTAAACAGCGCCTCCCAATCGGGCAGGCTGTCTCCACTGACCCAGGCCCCGGGCCGAACCTCGTACAGGGTCAACTGTTGGGGCACCCCGTTCCGGTAGCCGGTCACCTGCTGCTGGCTGTAGACGGAGGTATCGAGGCCCAGTTGTTGGAATCCCGCGTGGAAAGCCGCCTTGGCCTTCTCCGGAGACCGGAACTGCAGGGTGCGGCCAATCGCGCTCAGCGCCGAGGAGTCATCCTTGACGCCCAGCTGCCTGCACCACTCTCCACTGCGCCGATCGGCGCAGGGCTCACAGCGGGCGCCCTCCAGATGCCCCACCTCGTGGAACAGGGTCCACAGGCGGGTCATGGGGCCCGCCTTCCCCCACCAATCCTGATCGATGTAGAGGCTATTGCTGGCGGGTACTGCTGCCGCCTTCCGGCCCTTGGCGGGCCCATCCCATTGCGGAGGCAAAGGGATGGCAGCCAGCGGCCGGGGCTGGATCACACAAGGCGGGTCCGCCTGGCAGCCGGCCCATGCCATCAGGCAACCTCCTTGACCTCTTCCACCATGGGCTCCACCACCTCGGCGGCCACATCCACCACGGGCGCCGCTGCCTCACCCACGGCCTCCTTGACCGGTTCCACCACGGGCGCCGCCGCGTCCACCACCGGCGCTGCCACCTCGGCCACGGCTTCCTTGACCGGCTCCACCACGGGCTCCACCACCTCCTCCACCACCCGAGAGACCAGCGGTACCTCTGCGGAGGGCTCGGCACAGACATAGATGATCGCGCCGAGCAACAGCAGCAGCGCCAGCGGCTGCCAGCCTGTTGAAGGAGACCAGGAAGGCGCAGCAGAGCCGGCTGCTCTGCCGCTGAGCTGGACCTCCTGGGGAGAGTCGGTGGCCACCAGCACCAGGTCGTTGGCGGTCCCGTAGTTGAAATTCGCCCAGTCGAAGGACTGGCCCTGGCTGACCCCCGGCACCACCACCACCGGGCTAAGCACCGGAGAGGCCGGGTTGCTCATATCGACCAGGGCAATTCCCACCTGCACCGGTTTGGTGTTGGGCACAAGCGACCCCACCAGCGCCACATTCACCCCCAGCGCCGAGGCCTGGGTGGCGTCAGCCTTGGCCTCAGCCATCATCGAGGCCACCGAGCGGAAAGTGAAGTAGTTCAGTGCGAACTGGCTCTGCACCTGGGGCAACAGCGCTGCAGCTACCTGTGCCCTCTTCTGTGCATCGCTTGTGCTCATGACTTGCCCTCCGAATGCCGAAAGAGGCCCATCTGCCAGGCCACATAGAGAACAACCCCGGCCAGCACCACCCCACCGGCAAGCCCCAGGGGTGCCCCGACCTGATTGAAGAACTGCTGCAATTGCGAGCCGAAGGTGGTGGGGTTTACCCCGTTGTTCGCCTGCGAGGGGATGGGTGCACCCACGCCCACCACGGACACCGCCGCTGCCATATTGATCAGGTCCACCACCACCAGGTCCTGGCTGGGGTCTACCGCCACATTCGGGACCCGCAATACCTGCCCCGGGTCCACCGAGGAGGGTTTTCGCAGCACCGTGCCGAGGGGGTAGTACCCCACCCCGACCTGCTCTTGCACCAAAAAGGCTTGCACCGACCCGCCAGATAAAGCGATCACGACATCGACAAATGCGGTTGACGGGTCGAGCTCCGCCTCTTGCAGCAAGGTGGACATGCTCTGCCGGGCGATCAGGTAGCCCTCGAGGCCGACGCCGAACGGGCCAGGGATCTTCCCGAAGGTCTGATCGATCCAGTCCTGGTCAACGGTGTCGGCCACGGTCAGAGCTCCACCCAGCCCAGTGCCACCGCTACCGCCAAGGCCGCTGCCATCCCAAGCCAGATGGAGGTGCTGTCCGTGCTGCTGCTGGGTGTGGCCTGCTTCGGTGCTGGCGCCTGCTTGGGCACCGTCGTCTTGGGAGGACTGCTGGGCTTGGTGTAGTTGCTCGATGGGGTCGGCCCCTGTGGAGCCGACGCATACGAGCCGCCCTGCGGGTTCGACGCCCCGACGGTCACCTCGGCCTGAGAGGTGTCGCCCGTGAGCGCCACCACCAGCGCCTGGGTATCGTCGACCATCGCCTCGGGGATCTCCATGGCCCCCGGCACCAGCGCCGCCTCGCCCCACAGGGGCTGTCCGCTGGGGTAGTACCCCACCCAGACCTGGGCGTCGGGGTCTGCGCCGGCAACGTTGACCTCGAGGTTCACCGTGGCCGGGAACTCGGTGATGCCCGAGGCGCTCAGCAGCGAGGTCACATCCTGACTCCAGGCGACCTGGAGGTTCACATCGCCGCCCGGCACCCATGAGGATGGCACATCCATGTCTGACTCCCGTTCCTTGCTACTTGGCGCCCTCGCCAGACTTCTTCTTCTTGTGGAAGAAAACGAAGTAGATCACCAGTCCGGCGATCACATAGGTGGCGGTGTTGTTGCTGGCCGGGGTGGTGGTGTCGGGGGTGTCGGTGGTCGGCGGAGGAGGCGCGGTGGTGCTGCTCTTCTTCTTGAACACACTTTGAAAGAACTGGATGATCTGCGGCGCCAGGGTGATGATGATGCCGATGATGGTGGCGATGGTCACCGGGTCTTGCCCGAACACCCCGGCCGAGGTCACGCTCCCCACCGCTGCACCCGGCTGCGCTGCCGGCCCCTCCAGTTGGTAGTTCTCGAAGGAGGCGCCGAACTCCATGTTTCCATCGAGGGTCTTGATGCCCAGGGCGCTGCCGAGCTTTGCGGCCTCGGTGTCTGCCACCATGGCCATGTACACCAGCCAGTGGGTGGGGTCCTGGGTGGCAAAGCCCTTGTAGAGGTAGGTCGTGCCCTGGTAGGTCACGCTCGGGATGGCGTTGGCCACCGGGGTCCCGATGGCGCTCTGGAGCGCCTGCCACTCCGGGGTGATCACATTCAACAGGTCCGCCGGGGTCTTCGCTCCGGTGATCACGCCCGCCAGGGTGGTCAGCGCATCCTCGGCCTGGTCGAAGATGTTCCCACCGGAGAGGGCCTTGCCGGTGTTCTTGGCTGCGGTACCAACCGGGAAGCCCTTCAGCGCTGCCCACTGGCCATTGCCCGTCGGTCGGCCCGACTTGTTCCACAGGACCAACAGGGTCGTGTAGGTCGGCACGTTGACGTTGGCCATCCAGAAAGGCTCGGCACTCTTCTCCGAGCCGGGACCCGGCTTCCCGTCGCTCCCCACCGAGAGGGTGACCACCTTGTTGGTGTTGTCGACAGCGCAGATCAGGATGCCATCCGAGGGCGGGCCCTTCACATCGGAGGAGACCACCACCTCCATATCGAAGGGGCCGCCACCCCCCGGCTCCAGTCCGCCCGCCGGAAGCCCAAAGCCCTCCGTGTAGCCAGGGTAGATGGCCACCGCTGCGTTGTAGGCCGCAGTGATCGCGGCCTGCTGGGCCGAGTTCTGCCCGCCGTTGGAGAAGCCCATGGGTCACTCCTGACATTCGCGCCCGGCCCAACCCCCAACTTCATCTGGGGTCGGGCCGGGCGCCTACCGCTTGGGTTGTAGACCAGAGGCCGGCCCGGCCAGGCCAGCCAGAACCTCAGCTGCCCTTGGCCATCAACTGCTTGATCTGGCCCAGCACCGCAGGGTTGATCCCTGCCACCGGCGACGCCACGGGAGTGGCGGTCAATTGCTTCACGGCGCCGTTCTGCGCCAGCACGATCTGCGGCACCTGGGTGGGCAGACCGGCACGCAGCTCCTGCCGCTGACCGAAGAAGAAGGTCACGGTGAAGGTGGTATCCGCGCTCGCCGTCACCCCGGTGGTGAAATTCAGATAGGTGATGGTGTCGATGTTCACGGCCAGGCTGAACGTCGCCATGTTCTGCTGGTAGTCCTGAGGGGTCTTGGCGGTGCTGACCAGGGTGGTGTTCGAGTTGCTGCCCAGGAACGGGGTGGAGCGGGTCGGGGTCACGCCCATCGACAGCAGCTGCGGAGCGCTGCTGCTGCTCTCCGAAGAGGTGATCTGCAACGAGCGCAACTGGCTGGCATTGGCCATGAAGTACCGGATGATCTGCCGGTACGAGGCCACGTCCGGGGAAGTGATGCCGGTCGGGAGCGCGGTGATGGCCAGGTCGGCGCCGTTGAAGACGCTCTGGCTGAGCTTGGTTCCCGAGGCAGCAAAGAGCACCACCTGCAGGGTGCTCAGGTTCTGCTGGGTCAGGGTGTCCGTGGCCTGAGGGCTGTCGGCCCCGAACACATATGAGTTGTCCAGGCCCATGCTGGCATCCAGCATGTTCGCGTCCAGGGCGGCGGTCGAGGGATTGGAGAGGATGAGCGCAGCGAGCTTGGCCCGCATCTGATCGTTGGACATGTTCGGCATGGTCGGCTTCCTTTCAGGTGCCCGAAGCGGTGGTCGCCTGGGCTTTGGGCCCGCTCATTCCCGGGAACCAGGAGAGCATGCCGTGATGGTACATCCACAGACCGGCGAACACCATTGTGCCGATTCCAATCCAGGTCTTCGTGTCCAGGCCTTCTGCCATCTTCTTCCCTCGCGAGGAATGGCCTCCGGCCCGAAGCAGACTGGAGGCAACGGTCATCGGAATCAAGGCTTCCACCCTGCCATGCCTTGTCCTATGCAGGGTCCTCTGCAAAAGTCAACGCATGGAACCACCGCCTACCAGGGAGAATCCCACCGCCCGCTCTTCCTCGGGAAGCAACAGCGCAGCAGCCGCTGTGAGCACCTGGGCAACCGTACTGCTCTCCCTGCTGAGCGGGTTGGGTAGTTACGTGGCCAGCAGCAACAGCGCCGCCACTAACAACGCGCTGACCGCCGACCACGTGCGGCAGCTGGAGGCCTGGCGTGAGAAGCACGACGCGGAGGCCACCGACCTGGAGCGGAAGGTGGCCGACCTGGCCGCGCAGCAGAAGGTTGACGAGGCCGAGGTGACCGCCATCCTGGAGGGCATCCACAGGATGGAGGAGAAGCTGGACCAGCTGGCCGATCAGCGCCGGGCCCGCTGAGACTACTTGCGACCGGGCAGCTGTCGGTGGGCGACCTCCATCAGCCGGCCCGCCTTCTGGGCCAACTTCATCAGCGGGCCAGTGCAAGCAGCACAGCGATAGATCGGCATCCGGCCATCGACTGGCGGCTGCCAGACCATCATCGCTCCATCTGCCATGAAGGCCTGGACCAGCAAGGGAGGATGGGGCGAGAGTGAGGCCATGTTGACCTCGAAGGACTCTGCCTCCATCTGGTGCAGTGTTCGGCACTCCGCGCAGACCAGGCTGACGGTCTTCAAGGGGCCACCCCGTTCTTCTCGATGATGCCCATACCATGGGTGGGGCAGGCGCCCGGCAGGAAATCCCTGGGCCGGAAATCCGCAGGCAGCGTGATGCTCCAGTTGTTCTTGAGCATGAAGATCATCGCCACGATCGGCACCGCGCTTGGTGCGCCGCGAATGGCGAAGCTGTAGTCGCCGCATTCGGACATCTGGCCGCAGGTTAGACACTTCACCTTCATGGCGCTTCTCCTGTGGTGGATTTCTGCTTCTGCTGCCGTCGATTGATGACCCCGAAGACATCCACCACCCGGTTCTTGCGCTCGGGTCTGGTGGTGATCTCCAGCGCCAGCCCCGGTCGGGTGGGCAGCTTCTGTCGAAGCACATCCCGACCAATGGCCGGCACCCGGGCCAGGTACTCCAGGCAGCCCGGCTCCTCCATGGCAAACAGGTAGAGCCTGCTGGACATGGCGATGGCCAGCTTGGGAATGTCCTGACTTCGATGGCCAATCAGGATGATCGACAGCCGCAGGTGGCGGTTGCGCTGCCAGACCGGCTTCCAGGGCTTGTAGGGCATGCCCGCATCGAAGAAGGTGTCTGCGTCATCGAGGATGAGCAGCGCCCCTCTGCGGTCCACCATCTCCGAGAATGGGGGCCCTCGGCCACCCCCGGTGATTTTCCGCACCAGGTCCACCAGCGCGGCGGAGTCTTCGTGCGCCTCGGGAGGGAAGAAGGCGCCCTCCCAGCGCAGGTTGGGATCGATGGCGATGACGTTTGGCTTGACTCCGCGTCGACGCTCATGGGCGATGTAGTTCGCGGCCAGCTCCCGGGCCAGGGTCGACTTCCCCATCCCCTGCGCTCCCAGGATGGTGGTAATCGAGCGCTGGGGCGCTCCCTCGTTGGGCGCCTCGGCCCCGAGTTCCTTGGCCTCGCCGATGATCATGGGGCGCCATCCCGCTCGCGCTGGCGCAGCATCTTGTCGAGTTCGACGCAGGAGAGGATGCGCGGCGCAGCGAATCGAGCCAGCAGCAGCCCGAGCCGCTCGGTGGGCCCCAGTTGGATCTGCTCCTCCTCCAGGTAGTCGGCCATGGCATTGACCAGGCGCTGGCGATCCTTCTCATCCAGGCGCTGGCTGGCCTCATAGAAGAGCTTGAACTGCTCCGCATCAAGTCGATTGCGGAAGATCCGCCAGACCACGTAGTGGTTGCCGTCTTCCAGCAGGTCAACGATCAACTCCGCCAGGTCCAGGTAGTCATCCTCGCCCTTGCGCTTGCGCCGCTCCCGTCTCGGCCTTGGAACGCCATCCTCCGTGGTGCCGTGGTCGATGCGCTCAGCGGTGCCCGATACCGAGGGGCCCGACGGCCGAGGAGGAGGGGGTGCCCCCCCGTCCGGAGGAGGAGGGGGTACCTCCCCCGGAGGGGTCTCGGGGCCAAACACGTCGAAGACTCCGCCTTCCTCTGCCGCGTCCTCTGGCTCCGCCGCGGGTGCGGCCTCCGGGGCGGGCTCCGCAGGCGGAGGACCCGGCGGAGGAGGGGGAGGAGTAACGCCCGAGGGTGGTGCTGGAGGAGGAGGTGGCGCAGCAGAGGGGGCAGGCGGATCTGGCGGAGGTACCGCCACCGTGTTGCGCCCCTCTGCTGGAGGAGGAACGCCATTCTTGCTGCTTTCCGGGGTGGTCTGCATGGGGTCTCGGCCCAGCCGAAAGCCGGGCTTCTTCTTGCGGGGCGATGCCGATTTCCTGCCCGCTGACTTGCGGGGCATATCTCCTCCTCCGACGATGTGGTTATCTATCAGCACAGGGCGCCGGCTTAAATGGTCGGCGGACGATTTATGCGATCAATCATGAGGCTTCCGCCGATGCTTCCGGGCATAGCGACTGCCTCCACCAGCCTTCTCGGTGGTCTGCCCCCGCAGCGAGGCCTTCCGCTGTGCGTGCAGGCTCTCCTGCTGGGCGTAACGCTCGTCCTGCTCGGCTTCGTAGGCGAGGCCCCTCCGAAGGCGCTGCCGCAGGAGTCGGAGACGCCTGGCTGCGGAGTGGCGTTGATGCGCGGAGGGTTGGGTGTGGCGGAAGCTCATTCAGCACCCCCACACATGCAGTCGGCCAGGTCGTCTTCCGACTCGGCCGGTGAGGCTCCGACGAAGGGCAGCTCGGGCTGCCCCTGCGTCTGGGAAAGCAAGGTGGCGTAGGACGGCACGTCCGAGCGGAAGGTGGCGCCCGAGCCCGACGAGCGAATCGCGAGCGCGAGCCTCCTGGGTGTTGCGTAGAAATCGCGGGCCCGGCGCTCGCCAGGCGCAGGTGAAGCAGAGAGCTCGAAGAGATTGCCGGTGGTCATTCGGCACCCCCGGCGAAGAGATCTCGCTGCACCGCGCCCAAACAACTCGGTGAGAACCAGACGCGTTCACGTCGGGCGTTCTGGTTGTCCTTGTTGCGAGCGCCGTAGCCGCCCGATGCCTTCCACGCGACGCTCCGCCAGGAGTCCGGCATCGCGTGCTCGCCCTCGTAGCCGCACAGGGCAATGCGAAGCAGCGGGTCGTCGCCGTGCTCGATGGCCCACTCACGCACTTCATGGGCAACCGAGAGGTCGTCCTGTGCGTAGAGATTCTTGGCCCGCTTCGCCTCGGCCGAGTACGGAGGGTCCAGCAGAACCCCGGTCACCCCGATGCGCGTCGTTGGCGTGGGGCCGAGTACTCGACTCCAATCGCCACAGCACACGCGCACGCGACGCAGCCGTTCGGAGAGCGCCACCATCCATGCGCAGACCGCATCGGTCTGGAGGCGCGAGTCTGTGCCCCGGTCTGCCTTGGGCATCTTGCGGCTCAGCCCGCTGGCGTGAATGCCTCGACCTGTTGCGCCGCTGTTGCCGGCGAGGCAGGGCAACTGCTCCGAAGGCGAACCAAAGGCCCCTCCATGTGGCGGAGTACTCCAGTTCGAAGGACCGGGGGGGGTGGCAATGCTTCCGTCACGCCATGCCTGCCGCGCCCGAGCACGATTCGTCTTCGCGAGGGAGCTACCCCCCCCCGCCGAATTCACGCCCTTCGATCCGCCGCCGAGCTGTGGAACCTTTCGAGTCGGCTCATCATCGACACGGCACCAGCCGCCGCCGATCCACTGGCAGATGCCCCAAATCCACCAGCCCGCGATCTTGGCGTCGAAGTAGTCGGGATCCGAGAGCATGCGCTCACGGAAGTCGGACTGCTTCACCAGCCAACGATGCCGAGCACGGAGGTCTGCCTCTGAGACCGGCCAGTCGGCGAAGTGCGCGACGGCCTCGGGGTCGTGCTGCAGCGCACGCCAAAAGTTCGAGAGGTAGGCGTCCTTGTCGTTGACCGTCTCGACCCGTGGAGCACTCGGCCTGCCGAGGAGAACGGCGAGGCTGCCCGCGAAGGGCTCCACGTAGTTGGGCACGTCGCCGAACGCTTCCCACACCAAGGAGGCGGCGCGGCTTTTGCCGCCAAACCATGGAAATGGCGCTCGCGGGGGGGTGTTCATTCAGCACCCCCACACATGCAGTCGGCCAGGTCGTCTTCCGACTCGGCCGGTGAGGCTCCGACGAAGGGCAGCTCGGGCTGCCCCTGCGTCTGGGAAAGCAAGGTGGCGTAGGACGGCACGTCCGACCGGAAGGTGTCGCCACGTCCCGTTAGACCGCCGGCAAGACGAATTGTTTGCTCGGCCTGAATCCACCACTCGGCCAGGTCCGGCCTGTCGCGCATGATCCGCATGCGTTTGGCCCGGCCCTTCAAAAAGCAGAGATCGCAGTTGCCTTCCCAGGGCTTCAACTTCAGATCGAACGGTTGCCCCCCCCAGAACTTCTCAACATCAGCCTTGGTGATCCGTGCGTCGTAAAGAGGGCAGGCAACGTCCCACCGTTCACCGCGGTTGTTGGCACTCATCCGAGCGACCCGGCCGGGCTCGTCGAACCTCAATCCCACGGCGTTGGTCCAGTGCTCGAAGCCGCTCGCCTTCATCCAGTTGCGAAAGACGCGAATCTTCAGTTCTTCCGTGCAGAAGCGGGTGACTGGATTTGGCAGATACTTGCGCTTGAGGATCAGTGCTGAATACGGCTCGCCCTTGCGACTGGCCGACGCAAAATCCACCTCGGCCCATCCCTGCTCGTCGTTGCGGTACTCCAGCCATCGCACGAGCACCTTCCAGTGCTCGGCGCAGTCGCGCACGAACTCGAGCGTCTCCTCCCGCTCCTTGCCGGTATTGGCGAAGAGCACGTGCACATCCGCCGGGAGTTCGCCGCCCCACGCCTCGAGCATGTGGTGGAGCATGAGCGCCGAGGTGCGACCTCCCGAGAACGACACCACCGCCGGGCCGTCGATGCGGAAGGGGTTCATGCGCCCTCCCCCTCCCCGATCCAGTGATCGGGGGGCACGTAGGGCGGGGCTCCCTCCACATTGACATGCAGCGGCATGCCCAACTTCAACACGTAGTAGGGCTTTCGGCACGGCCGTCCCAGGTAGTTCATCCACAGGTTGAACAGATCGCTGAGCAGGATCTTCACCATGAAGCGCTTCGCGGCCAGGTGCCGATGCGCATCGCTCTTGCCCTTGCCTGCGCTTGCCCAGCGGTGCTTGTAATCGTCATAGTAGGCCCGGTAGGGACTCCCCGCCTTGATCATGCAGTCCGCCATGACCCCCACCACCTTGGTCTTCAGGAAGGGGTTGTAGGCGATCTTCTCTCCCCGGGTGGCATGGTCGGTCTGCCCCGAATCGATCTGCTCTTCCGGAGGCACCAGACCAAAAGAGAGCTTGCACTTGTAGCTCGGGTGCTCATAGGCAGGCAGGCCTCCGGCCCCCTCCACCTCCTTCAGCACCACGAAGCACACCCTGCACCTCTTGCGGGGGGTCACGGCCAGGCCGGCGATCTTCCAGAAGCAGGAGACAGACCGCGCACGGTCGATGTCCAGCTCCGAGAGCAGCACCGCGGCCATGGTGGGCCCAACGCCCTTCCAGCGGCTTCGGTCGGAGAAGGTGGCCCGGTAGAACCCGTCGCGCTCCAGCAGATCCTTGATGTGGTCCAGCGCCGCCTTCTCCTGTTGCTCCAGGAAGTTCCCATAGTCATTGAAGCGCTTCACGTCTTCTGGCTCCAGCTCGATGACCGTGGCGCGGTCATAGGTGCGCCCGTGAGACTGCATGCGCAGTCGCTGGAGATCGTAGAAGGCGCGGACCGCCTTGCGCAGGGCGGCCCTCCAGCGCTCCGCAGGAGTGAGGATCTTCTTCGGCTCTTCGGACTCCGCAGGCGCGGATGCGGCGGTGGTTGCGGTGACCGGGGCGGAGGGAGGCGGTTGCGCCCTGGGCTTGCGGCCTCGGCGGGTGGGCTTGGGGGTAGCGGGGGTCTGGGGGTCAGAGTCGTTGCTCATTCGCTTTCTCCTGTGTGCTGTTTTTTTTCGGGTGGCTTTGGAATCGCGGCGTGCTGTCGTTGAACGGGTGACTTACAAGTTGCGGCGTGCTGGGTGGCTGCGGGTGGCTGTCTTGTGACGGCGTGCTGTTGTATCTCGGGTGGCTTAATCGCGGCGGCGTGCTGTTGTCCTTCGGGTGGCTTTAGAATCGCGGCGTGCTGTCCCACGACGGGTGACTTTGATCTAACGGCGTGCTGATCCATGACGGGTGGCTATCGGTACGTGGCGTGCTGTGGGAATTCGGGTGGCTGTTAGTTGACGGCGTGCTGTTGTTTCCCGGGTGGCTGTCAGTTGACGGCGTGCTATCGTGCTTCGGGTGGCTGTCAGTCAACGGCGTGCTGTCGGGCTTCGGGTGGCTCTTAGTTCTCGGCGTGCTTCCATCCTACGGGCGTCTGTTTTTGCTTCCGGCGTGCTCATCCCTGCTGATCCTGATACCCCAGCCAGTCTGCAGCCAGCACCCGCTTGTGTCCCGGGTGCAGGTGTACCGACCTGGCGTGCTTGGCGACAGCCAACCGAAAGGCCTGGCTGTTGCCCTTGAAGCTCTCCAGTCCTGCCTCCCAGCGGAGCGTGATGGGCTCTCCCTGTGCGGCCCGCTCCAGCACCTCCCAGGGCACCCCGCCAGGCGGGGCTCCTCCGACTGCGACTGACTTGACCGGCTCTCCCTCTGGTGTGCGCAGCCCATACAGTCCCGGCTGCAGATACAGCGCCTCCACCGGCCCATGCTCGAGCCGCCACTGGCCAACCCCAACCCCCAGGGGCGCAGGGAAATCCTGGGGTGGGCAGTCGGTGTGGATGCTGTCGGTGTTGAGCAGGTAGATCCTGCGGTCGCGGTCGAGCAGCTCCTGTGCGACCCGCCAGAGGGCCAGCCGCCCCCGGGCCAGGATGGCAGCAGCAATCAGCGGGCGATGATGCCAGGTGGGCAGGCGCAACTCCCGGTCGGCCCGGTAGCAGGCCCAGCCACCACAGCCAGGGTCATGGTAGAAGGTCTCCCACTCCAGTCCTTCACAGAATTTCCCGTGCAGCGCCGAAAGTACAGCCTTCGCCCAGGGGCGGCCGGCGCTCTTGAGTGGGTAGAGGGCCTGGACCGTGCGCCAGCCGAAGTGCGCGGTGTGTTCGCTGATCCAGCCGTGCACAACGCGAGCATCGCCACCCGAGAGCCGCAGTAGATCCAGTTCTTCCTGGGTCAGCCACTGATCCTGGCCGTCGTATTGCCAAACTCCGTCAGGGGCTACCACCGGCAGGGTGGAGCGGCTCTGCCGGATCTCCTCACAGAAGTAGAAGCCGTATCGGCCAGGCACCTCCCGCTGTACCCTCCGGAACGGACCGATGGGGAGCGGCCCTTCGCCCCATGCCGCGTTGTAGGAGCCATTCCGGTCGTACTCGTAGACCGGAGAGCGATGCCCCAGGCAGAAGCTCTCCAGTCGGTTGCCCTGCACCGCCTGCCCGTGCGCTCGCCAATCCAGCGCTCCGATGGGGTGCTTGGCCAGGTGCTGCACCACCTCCGGTTCATAGGCCTCCAAGCAGCGGAGGGCGGTTGCGCCGGCAGTACGCGGCACGCCAGGCCTGGGGTGAGGCACTTGCACCACCCAGTCTCGATGGGAGAGCACCCCCCGAAGCAAGACTTCGCAGTCGCGCTGGCAGTGCTCCTCTGCTTCCGCCAGGGAGAGTTCGTGCATGCGGTCGGAGCGATTGGGGAGCTTCTGCAGGCCTACCGCCTCGCCGATCTTCTGCAGGGAGGTGGGGAGCAGGGCATAGGAGTCGTGCAACCAGGTCTCCCCCGACTGGGCCCGGAGCACATCGCCCCCCGAGAGCACCACCGACTGCAGTGGCATCAGGAACAGAAAGTCGAAGCCTCCGCCCCGGTGGGCGTAGACATGGGCCCCCCGGCCCAGCCCGCGGACCGCATCGTCCAGGGCGGCAGCTGAAGAGAAGTGCGAGACCTCGCCATACTCCGTGACCAGGCAGGCGGTCTTGAAGCGGGTCCAGTGTTCCGCCTCGATGTCCAGGGTGGCGATCATAGCGCTCCCTGGATCATGGCCCGGAGAAGCACAGTCTCCGCGCAGATGCCGAAGCAGGCCCTGCATGCATTCGGAGCGCGCAGGAAGGCCAGGGTGTCTCGCACTCCCCAACCCCTCACTGCCTGTACCGGGTCGATGCTGTAGCCCCAGCGCACCTGGCATGCGGCCAGGCACACCCCCTCATGATCGATCAGCCAATGCGCCCCATAGAAATCCTCGGCCTCCAGAGGGGCCTGCTGCATATCGCTGTCCATGTGCTGCTCCTGTGTCCTGTGGAACTGCCAATCGCCTACTCCTCTCTGCCTCAAGAGGGCACGTCGAGTTCCTCCTCAACCTCGGCCCCATCAAAGTCTGCCGCATCCCAGACCTCTTCCAGCCAGTGCTGCAGGTTCCCCCGTTGCTCCCTGGGTGCGTTCTGCACCAGGGCGGACTCCCGGATGCGTCGCGCCACCCGATCCGGCACTGTGCTGTGCGGCCGGCTCGCTCCCGCCTTCGTGGTGGCATAGCGCAGGATGCCATGCAAGTTGGGGCGCCCCTCCAGGTAGCCCAGGAACTGATTGCCGGTGCTGAACCACCGAGTGCCTCTCCAGTCTCCTCTTCCCAGGTTCAGCGATGCCGGTGCTTCGACCTCTCCGCTTCGTACCCCACCGACCGGCGTGGCGGATCGGGGAGACTCGGCCAGGAACCTGCGATGGTGCTCTACCTGCTCGAGCACGGCCCTTGCCTCCGCCCTCCGCGCAGCGGCTTCGGCCGTACGCGCCTGGCTTTGCAGTTGATGCTTGGCCCAGGACTCGAGCTTTTCGAGTCGGCTGCGCACGTCGCGGTGCTGGGCTGTGGCCCGGGTCTTCGATGGTGTACGAGGCCTGGGCGTGGGCTTGGGCTTGGATTTTTGCGCTGGCGGACGGGTCCCTCTGCCTTCGGGCCCAGTGCGCTTACCAGCCATCGGTAGTATCCCTCCTCTGGCAGAGCGGGGTCGGCAATCCAAACGGCCCGAAGGGTCACCACACGAGAAAACCCGGGCCGCAGCAATCTGTGGAGTAGTCGGCTCAACGCACTGGGCAGACCATACAGTCTTGCGCCGAACTCCAGTTGATAGTCAACCGCGCCGTTGGCGACCTCGGTGGCATGCACCCTGCCCTGCAGCAGACAGTCTTGACCGCGAGGCAGCCGCAGGCGCTGGGGCCCCTGGGCGATGCCGTTCACGGGGGCTCCTCAGCGCAGGACTCGCACAGCCATCGGGACCGGGGAAGCGGCACGAAGACCGCATCGTCCCGATAGCAAAAGCAGCACCTGATCTCGGGCGTGCTTGGCTGATGGATGCCGACTTTGCGGAGAGAGCCGGCCGGTCCATAGCTCCGCACCGCATAGATGGTTGGGGTCGGCTCAGGCGGGTGGCACTCCGGGTGCTCCCAGCAGGCAGGACAGCGGAGGTCGGACCTGAGCCGGAGGAAGGGCCGCATGGAGAGGCTGGGTTCGCTGCTGCTCTGTGCCGCTCCGCATGCAGGAGTGTGGATGCGATAGTCCTTGCTTGGACCCTGCTGGGCGAGCAGGCCCAGGTGGTAGCGCACCACCCGGGGGCCCTCATGCGCAGGCAGAGGCATCCTATGGAATCGAGACCGGAGCCTACCGACCATGGGACCTCCGGCGGTCTTCACACCATGCGGCCTGATGCAGTTCCTTCAGGATGTTCGGGAGGGCCAGGATCTCCTGGCGCCTCGGGTCACACATCCAGGCCGCGCGGCAGTTCAGGCAGAGGTACATGGCCTCTACTGCGGCCCCCTCTTCCCTGTGGCAGCCCATGCAGCGCTTCCGCCTCATGAGCGAGACCTCCGCTGGGGCTTCGGTTCGATCCGAGGTTCAGGTTCCTCTTTCATGCCTTCTCCTGTGAATAGAGTTCCCACCACTCCTGACTTCCCTGGGATGGCCTCCAGAGATCCCAGTGCCTCGACATGGGGTGCCACACCCTCGCTATGCCGCCAGCGAGGATGGCCCCCTCCCGCAGCAGCGCCTCCCGCCTGGCCTGGGGCAGGACCGAGGGCGGAGGTAGCGAGACCCGGGCCGGTGCTGGCTCCATTGGAAGCGGGCTGTTTTCCCTACCAACCGGCTCAAGCGCTGGCACCTCCGGCAGCGCCAAAAGCAGCTCCTTTTGCCGGCTCACCCAGTGCCCTCCGCATGGAGCCGGTCAACCTCCACCAGCAGAGCGCCGAGTCTGTTCCCCAGGTCGGTCAGGCACCAGACCGACCTCACCCCCTGGCCACTGCCGCGCACGACTTCCATCACCACGCCGGCAGCTCGAGCCTTGGAGAACCACCGACGCGCCATCTGCAGCCCCCCGGGACATCGGGCGTAGTCGATGAACTCCCGGAAGGTGAGCTCCGGTTGCTCCCGCTCCGCCTCGAAGCGGGTTAAGAGCTTGGCCACCAGGCAGGCCTCCAGCGGGAAGCCGGTGGCGTCCCGCGCAAGCCTCTGTTCGTTCTCGTTCACGAGGGCCGGCCCTGCGGGAACATCGCCTTCTCCAGCGCCTCATCGGGCCGGGGCCAGCCGCACAGCCAGGCCAGGATTGAGGCAGGGGTTACCTGGCCGGCGAGGTTGGAGTAGGCCTCCCTGTTCCGCATGTCCAGCACCGCCATACCGGCGGTCTGTGCCTTGGGCCACTCTGGGGTGGTGCGCACCTCGCCCGTGCGCTGGTCCACCACCAGGAATGCGGCATCCGGAGTGGTGGCCTGACATGCGGCCTCGACCTGAGGCAAGTACCGGCGCACGGCCCGGTCGGAGAGGAGTCGCTGGCGGGTGGGCGCCCGGCTGATCGACTCGGAGGCACGGGCCACCTCGCGCTGTACCAGTTGCACCAGCAGCGCGCCGGTGCTGGGGAGGCCGCGGGCCTCGGCCATCTTCTGGAGCGCCAGCTCCACCTCCGGGTGCGCTCGCAAATAACCGGTAATGGTCTCGCGCTCCCGCTTGAGTGCGAGGACTTCTTTCTTGATCTTGCTCAGGGTCGACATGGTGGCTAGTCCTCCATAAATCGGGTGGCACTCAGCAGCAGCTGGCAGAGGCGCAATGCCTCTGCCCGGGTGTGCAGTTCCAACGCCAGCCAGGCGCACCCGTCCGCGTCGTGCCGGTGGCAGTCCGGGTCAGTGGCCTCACTCGGGATGCACCCCTCCCGAGCGAGTAGAAACAGGCGCACCCGACCCGAGGTGCGGTCGACTGCGTAGCCTCGCCTGGTGCGGCTCATGGGTCACCCGGCAGCGGAGGGGCGAAGGCGGGTCGGCCCTCCATCGAATTGCAGAGCAGGCAGCGCACCTCGAGCGGCACGTCGCGCCGCCACTCCGCCCAGTAGCGGCAGTATCGGCCGTAGGAGTCCGTGCTGTGGACCCTCCAGGTCCGGCCAGCGACGTGGTGCACCTGGAGCAGCTTGTACTCCAGGCAGCCGCAGGCGCGACACTGGGGAGTCTGGCCCCCCGACAGGACCTTGAGTAGCTGATATCGGAGGCGCAAGGCCAGCCTCGAGCGGCGGCGCTGGCTGCGCGGGAAGTAGGGCCGGCGCCTGCGGCGGACCGGCCGGAGATCGGCGGTCTCGCGCCACTCCTCCAGCAGCGCCAGTCGGGCCTCGCGGGTGGCCTCCGGGGTGCGCTGGGACTGGGGGAGTGCCAGGTACTCGGTGGGCCTCACGTGCCCTTCTCACAGCTGGGGTGCGCCACCAGTCCCTCCAGCTCCTCCCACCAGGCCAGGGTCTCACCGCAGAGGCGACACCTCCGGCCGGGGAGGGAGGCCGCCGGCGTATCGGCCACCAGCCTGAGTGCCCGCTGGCGGCAGGGCACGCAGCGAGGGGGGAGTGCGGTGGGTCGACCGCACTGGGCGCAAAGCTTAAAATTCACCATCTGCCTCTCCTGTGAGCTCGCCCTATCGCGAGTGCTGGCCCGCCCTCCGCAGAGGGGGAGTCAGCACTCGGCCCGAGCACGGGGCTCAGGCGAGGCGGACTACTCGGTCAATCGATCCTGACCCACTCCGCGACGTAGGTGGCCTCCCGCCCCCTGGAGTCCACCCCTCCGCCCGCCCCCCCGGAGCGGACCATCTCCCACGTCCCGGGGTAGCCCCGGGACTCCGGGGTCCACCCCTCCACCACGCGCTGGTGGGCCCGCTGCTGGGCCTCCGTGTGGTGCCCTGCGTCCGTGAGGTGAGTCACCGTGAGCCGCACGGGGACCCCGCCTCGGGTGTACACATGTGAGCGGTTGTAGGTCGTCATTTTTTGCTCCTGTGATCTCGCCCTATCGCGAGTGCTGGCCCGCCCTCCGCAGAGGGGGAGTCAGCACTCGGCCCGAGCGCGGGGCTCGGGCGAGGCGGACTACTCGGTCAGGAGGCGGTAGCGGTAAGCCGCCTCTTGGACCCGCTCCTGGATTTCGGAGTCGCTGGCCCCATCCTGGGGCCAGCCGACTTCATGCTCGATCACCAGCCGGAGGGCCCCGTCATCGCAGCCCTCTCCGATCTGGCGCTGGGCCCAGCGCCAGAGTTTTTCGCCCTCCGCCGAGATCTCGGGCGAGGTCTCGGTGTACACATGTGAGCGGTTGTAGGTCGTCATTTTTTGCTCCTGTGAGTGGAGGCCCTGACCTCAGCCTCACACCACATACTCTATCGTCGGCCGACAGGCCTGTCAAGCCTATCAGCCAAAAAAAAAGGGGGGGGTCACCCGATGGCCCCCCCCCTGCACGCGCATTCAGTGTCTACTCGGATTTCTGCTTTTTCTTGGGTGCGCGGGCTTTACCCTCTTCCCGGTACTTCGCCATCATCGCCCTCCAGGACTTCGTCGCCTTTTCGGCTGTGGCGTGGGTCGAGATGACGTGGCCCGTGCTCGAGACCACCACGTACCGGTGTCCGTTCGGCCTGCTCGGGTCGTGCTTCACGTGGTGGTAGCCCTTCACTTCCTTCATGGTGTGCCTCCGCTCTGGTCAATGATCTGAGTCTCCTTGACCCAGTCCAGCACCTGCTGCACCTCTGACCTGATGGGGGAGCTGGCCGGCAGCACCACCAGCATGACCTGGAGCGCAAAGGCGAGTGCCTGTTCCATCACCCTGCGCTTGGCCGGGTCCGTCAGCTCGCTCCGCACGCTGGCCACCAGGTCCTGCAGAATCGTCTCCATGCCCATCGGCTATCTCCTGTTCTCCGCCGCGCTCGGCGGAGTAGTCGCCGGTCCATCCGGCGCACGCTCGAGATCCAACGCCAGTCTACGACAAACCTGGCACTGCTCTCCTTCGGGGTTCTCCAGGAAGCGACCCGGGTTCGGATAGAACACCAGCCCCGCGACGGCCTTGCCACAAGCCGTTGCGGCGTGCCCGGTCGATTCGGACCTCCCGAACAGGTGCACCATCCTCGGCGGGTCCGGCTCCCGATAGGGCGAAGCAAGCTTCTTGCGCTCCTCCTCCTCCGCCCTGCGCGCCATGGCCATGCGCTCGCGCTCGACCCCCACGTCCTGCTCCACCACCTCTCGAGCCGGCGCATCCGGCCAGTAGCACCTGCCGAGCCCCGGCCCTCGATGCCCCTCACCCTCCGACACCAGCTGGTGCAACTCCGAGCCCGGCACCGCCAGCGGCGCGAGCACCACCCCCTTTGGGTAGAGCAGGCCGTGTCCTCCTTCCCCTCGCACATCGACATCCCGCCCGGGGATCACAAACACCACCAGGTCCACCCTGCCCCCTGCGTACCGCACCACCTTGGCCGGCCGGTTCACCAGTCTGCCCTGCAGGTCCGCCAACCCATAAAGCGCCTCGAGCGTCTTCACTCGACCACCTCACCAATCTGCCGCTCCAGCAACCGCGGCATCTCGAACATCCCAACCGGCCCGCTCTTGCCCAACACCTTCGCCAGCGCCGGGTCGGGCCGGATCACCCGCTTCGAGAAGAGCCCCTTGCTCTTCACGTAGCCCCAGACCCTGCTGATCACCTCTGGCCTGGAGAGCACCTCCACCCCGAGCAGCTCACTCAGCTCCCTACCCAACCTGTATTCCCTCTGTCTCATCCCTACCTCCTTACCCCTACCCTACCCGAGGCACGGAGACCGGGACAGGAGGAGAGGGAGAGGGGGAGGGGGCGGGGGG
>Ga0335083_10002491_pt1 | contig 24237 bp, 27 predicted proteins | sample Lox_Sample_42_FD_206716 | JGI IMG/M metagenome (GOLD analysis project Ga0335083, IMG submission 206716) | Soil microbial communities from Loxahatchee National Wildlife Refuge, Florida, United States - Lox_Sample_4.2 | ecosystem: Environmental > Terrestrial > Soil > Wetlands | place: USA...
GAAATGAAGCGGACACGCCGGTTCGGCCTCTAGGCCTCCACCACCAAGGTTCCCGCCATCTCCTCGTGGCCATCGCCGCAGAAGACATCGCAGAAGAAGGCAAAGGTGCCGACCTTCTGCGGCGTCAAGGTCACGCGTGTCTCCTGATCGGGAATGATGTCGGTGCGGATGCCGAAGTCGGGCATCTTGAAGCCGTGGATGCGGTCGATCGAGGTCAGCACCAACGTGACCGGCTGGCCGACCTTCACCTTGATGGTGTCGGGTGAGTACTCGAACTTCGACGCCATCACCTTGATCTCGCCCGGGGTCTCGGCGGCCCACAGGCGCGCGGCTCCCCCGGCCGCGCTGCCGATCAGCAGCGCGGCGAATACTCTACGCTTCATGGTGTCAGGCCTTGGTGACGGGCAGCTCGGTGATGACGATCTTGCTGCTCATGGTGACCTCGCGCGTGCCGAGCGGCGCCAGTGAGGCGTCGAACGGCGGCGGCGGCGGACGCTTGGGTGCGTCGCCCGGCGCGGCCTGCGGGAAGATCAGCGACTTCGCCGCATGATGGGCGATGTGGCCGGTCATGTGGTGGTGCTCCTGGTGGATGTGGCCGTAGAAGACCACGACGTTCTTGTAGGGCATCAGGAGGTCGATCGCCTTGGCGCCGTCGGCCGTCGTCCAGTCCCAGTTGGGCACCAGGTCGAACAGCGGGCGATGGGTCAGCACGACGATGCGGTCGTCGGGCTTGCGCTGCTTGAGGTCGGCGGCCAGCCAGGCGAGCTGCTCGTCGCCCAGCTTGGCGCCGGGGTCGGAGACGTTGTCGAGGGCGATGAAATGCACGCCCTTGTGGTCGAAGGTGTAGTGCGTGTCGCCGAAGAACTCCTTGAAGGCCGCACCCTTGTCGAGCGAGGCGTCATGCTCGCCGGCCAGGAAGCGCACGTCCTTCACGTTCAGCGCCGAGATGATCTCCTTGAACTTGGCCATGCGCTCGCGGCGTACCTTGCCGTCCTCGGTGGTGTGCGTGAGATCGCCGGTGAAGACGATGAAGTCGGGCTTCTGGGCGAGGCCGTTCACCGTCACGATCGCCTTTTCGAGCGTGTGCTCGGCGTCCGGATTCGGTGGGCCCTTGAAGCCCCAGTGCGTGTCGGAGATCTGCACGAAGTGGAAGTTGCTGGCCGCCTGGGCCGAGGCCTTGTGGCCGGGGAACAGGCCTGCAGTGAATGTGACGCCGGCCACGCCGGCCAGCCTCAGGAAATCGCGACGATCGGTTCTCATCGAGGGAGCCCTCCTGTGTTGCATCCGAGGGCGACTACCGGGGGGCCGGCGGATTTATTCCGGATCGGGGGCCCTGGAATAAAATCGACGCCTCGCCGGTATTGATGGCCTAATGCGTGGCATGGAAGCGCCGAAACCCGACAGCGCCATGGTTGAACGGTTTCGCGCCGTCATGCTGCCGCATCTCGACGCCGCCCACGGTTTCGCGCGCTGGCTGACGCGTGATCCGGTCCGGGCACAGGATCTCGCGCAGGAGGCCATGCTGCGCGCGCTGCGATACTTCCACGCCTTCCGGGGCGAGGAGGCGCGGCCCTGGCTGTTGCGCATCGTGCGCAACACCTGGATCGATTCGAGGGCCAAGGCCGGTGTCGAGCAGCCGCTGGAGATGGTCGAGGACCGGCCGACGGAGGCGCCGGACCCCGAGCAGAACGCCCTGGCCGGCGACCGGCGCCGGCATGTCGCGGCGGCGCTGGCGGCGCTGCCGGCGGAGATGCGGGAGATCCTCGTGCTGCGGGAGATCGAGGACCTCTCGTACAAGGAGATCGCGGCGGTGCTCGATCTGCCGATCGGCACCGTCATGTCGCGCCTGGCACGGGCGCGGGAAAGATTGGCGGCCGCCTTGCGCGACCGCCTGGGAAGGAGTGGTCATGGACTGCCCGACATGTGAATCGCTGGTCGACGCCTATGTCGACGGCGAATTGTCGGCGACCGACAGCGCCGACTTCGAGCACGCCCTCGAGGCCTGCCCGGAGTGCCGCAAGCGCCTGGAGGCCGCGAGGAGCATGAGCGCGATGCTGCGCGAGCTGCCGCTGGAGCCCGCTCCCGACCTGCTGCACGCCCGCATCGACCGCGAGCTGCGTGCCATCGCGGGCGCCGCGGCGCCGCGCCGGGCACTGCCGCGCTGGACGATGCCGGTGGCGATGGCCGCGAGCCTGCTCGTGGCCGCCTGCATCGGCTGGGTCGGCGGCACGCTGACCGGCCGCGGCGGCGTCGGTGAGGATGAGATGGTCTCGACCTATCTGCGTGTCGCCTCGAGCGAGCACGCCGTCGACGTCGCCTCGTCCGACCGGCACACGGTGAAGCCGTGGTTCGCCGGCCGCATCGATTATTCGCCGCCGGTGCGCGATCTCACCAGCGCGGGCTTTCCGCTGGAAGGCGGGCGGATCGACGTGGTGGACGGGCGCAAGGTCTCGGTGCTGGTCTATCGCCACAACCAGCATCGCGTGGCGCTGTCGCTGTGGCCCGCGGCGGAGCCAGGCGACACTTCGCCCAGGGTGACGAGCTACAACGGCTTCAGCCTGGCGACGTGGCGCCACGGCGGCTTCGAGATGCACGCCGCGTCCGATGTCGCGCCGAGCGAGATGGCCGATTTCGCCGCGGCGCTCGATCGCGACACGGGCGAGGATCGCTAGGCCCCGAGTCTCACGCCCAGAGCCATCGAGTCTCACAGGGCTGAGACTGATCCGATACCGGTAGCGTAACGCTTTTGGCCCTGAGTCTCAGAGTCTCACCCCCCCCCCGGGGGGGGGCAGATGGGCTGAAGCCGCTTAAGCCAGCCGGTCGAGTTCCTTGACGATGGCGTCGCCCATTTCCTGGGTGCCGACCTTCTTCGTGCCGGCCGTGTTGCCCACCAGCAGGTCGCCGGTGCGGTAGCCCGCCTTCAGGACGTTCTCGACGGCCGTCTCGACGAGATCGGCCTCTTTGCCGAGGTCGAAGGAGTAGCGGAGCATCATGGCGTAGCTCAGCGTCTCGGCGATGGGATTGGCGAGACCTTTGCCGGCAATGTCGGGCGCGCTGCCGTGGATCGGCTCGTACAAGGCCTTGCGCCGGCCGGTCGCGTCGGGGGCGCCGAGCGAGGCCGACGGCAGCAAGCCCAGCGAGCCCGTCAGCATCGAGGCCTCGTCGGACAGGATGTCGCCGAAGAGGTTGTCGCAGACGATCACGTCGAACTGGTTGGGCGCGCGCAGGAGCTGCATGGCGAGCGCATCGGCGTACATGTGCTCGAGCTTCACGTCGGAGTATTTCTCCTTGTGCAGCTTGGTCGCTTCCTCGCGCCACAGCACGCCGGTGTGCATGACGTTGGCCTTCTCGGCCGAGAGGACCTTGTTCTGGCGCTTGCGCGCGAGCTCGAAGGCGACGGCGCAGACGCGGCGGATCTCCGGCGCCGTGTAGCGCTGGGTGTCGAACGCCTCGACCTCGCCCTTGGCATTGATGTGCCGGCCGCGCGGCTCGCCGAAATAGACGCCGCTGGTCAGCTCGCGGATGATCATGATGTCGAGACCCTTGACGATCTCGGGCTTGAGCGAGCTCGCATCGACCAGCGCGTCGAACACCTTGGCCGGGCGCAGGTTGGCGAAGAGGTCCATCTCCTTGCGGAGCCGCAGCAGGCCGCGTTCGGGCTTCTTGGAGAAGTCGGCCGTGTCCCATTTCGGCCCGCCGACCGAGCCGAACAGGACCGCATCGGCCTCGAGCGCGATCTTCATCGTCGCGTCGGTGATCGGTGTGTCGTGCTTGTCCAGCGCCGCGCCGCCCACCAGGTCTTCCTTGATGTCGAAGCCGACCGCGCGCTTCTTGCCCATCCAGGCGATGATCTTGCGCACTTCGTTCATGACTTCGGGGCCGATGCCGTCGCCTGGCAGCATCAGCAGATTGCGATTCGAGGACGCCATGATTACTCCGCGGCGTGCAGCCAGGGCTGCGCTTCTTTCTGTTTCTTCTCGAAGTCGTCGATCTCCGACTTCTTCTCCATGGTGAGGCCGATATCGTCGAGGCCCTCCAGGAGGCAGCGCTTGCGGAACGGGTCCATGTCGAACTTCACCGTGCCGCCGTCCGGACCCTTGATCTCCTGCTTCTCGAGATCGACCTCGATGACGGCGTTGGAGCCGCGGCTCGCATCGTCCATCAGCTTGTCGATGATCTCCTTCGGCACCTTGATCGGCAGAATGCCGTTCTTGAAGCAGTTGTTGTAGAAGATGTCGGCGAACGATTCGGAGATCACGCAGCGGATGCCGAAGTCGAGCAGCGCCCAGGGCGCATGCTCGCGGCTGGAGCCGCAGCCGAAATTGGGGCCGGCGACGATGATCTTGGCGTTCTGGTAGGCCGGCTGGTCGAGGATGAAGTCCTTCTTCTGCCCGTCGGCCGTCCAGCGCATCTCGTAGAACAGGCCGTCCTTGAGGCCCGTGCGCTTGATGGTCTTCAGGAAGTTCTTCGGGATGATCATATCGGTGTCGATATTGACCATCGGCATCGGAGCGGCGACGCCGCTCAACGTGGTGAATTTTTCCATCTGATTTCCCTCGCAGAACGCCGGAATAAACGGGCTTTCCGCAGGCCCGTCAAGCTGTCAGCCGAAGCCCCAGGTCGGACCTGACGCAGGTTGGCCGCGACTCAGTTTCGACAGGCCGTTGATGCTGCGGACGATGGCCCAAATCAGCCAGAACAGCAGCACCAGCCAGCCAATGAAGACGAAAGCCAGGATGAAACCCACCACGATCAGAGCGAAGCCGCGCCAGAAGGTCGAGATCTGGAAATCGTAGTGCGAACGGGCGAGCGCGTCGGCTCCGGCGCGGTTCACATAGGCCAGAACGAGCCCGACCAGCGCCGCCGGATAGAGGAAGAAGCCCGCCAGGTAGAGGATGTAGACGAGCTGCGGGATGTTGGCGAAGAAATCGCCACCCTGGATCAGCGGCGGCTTGGGCGCGGGAAGCTGGCCAGGCTGCGGATCAGTCATGAGTGCCCCCCAAAGAGATCGGGCGGTGCATCGCTGCACCGCCCGGGATTCTACTGGTAGTCGCGCCCTACTGGTAGTCGCGCCCTATTGATAGTCGCGAACGTCGGCCAAGGTGCCCTTGATCGCGGCTGCTGCCGCCATCGCCGGGCTCACCAGATGGGTACGACCGCCACGGCCCTGCCGGCCCTCGAAGTTTCGGTTCGAGGTCGAGGCGCAGCGCTGGCCGGGTTCGAGGCGATCGGCATTCATGGCGAGGCACATGGAGCAGCCCTGGTCGCGCCATTCGAAGCCCGCCTCGAGGAAGATCTTGTGCAGGCCTTCCTTCTCGGCCTCGGCCTTCACCAGGCCGGAGCCCGGCACGACCATGGCCGACACATTCGACGCGACCTTGCGGCCGCGCGCGATCTCGGCCGCGGCGCGCAAATCCTCGATGCGGCCGTTGGTGCACGAGCCGATGAACACTCTGTCGATCGGCACATCGACCAGCTTGGTGCCCGGCGTCAGGCCCATATAGGCGAGCGACCGCGCCCACGCCTCGCGCTTGTTCTCGTCAGGCGCGTTGGCGGGATCGGGGATCACGTCGGTGATCGGCAGCGCGTCCTGCGGGCTGGTGCCCCAGGTCACCATCGGCGGGATGTCCGCGGCGAGCAGGTCGATCTGCGTGTCGAAGACGGCGCCCTTGTCGGACGGCAGACGACGCCACATGCCCAGCGCCAGGTCCCACGCACCGCCCTTGGGCGCGGACGGACGGCCTTCGAGGTACTTGAAGGTCGTCTCGTCGGGCGCGATCAGTCCGGCGCGCGCGCCGGCCTCGATCGACATGTTGCAGACCGTCATGCGGCCTTCCATCGTCATCTCGCGGATGGCGCGGCCGGCATATTCGATCACATGGCCGGTGCCGCCCGCGGTGCCGAGCCGGGCGATGATGGCCAGGATCACGTCCTTCGGCGTGACGCCGAGCGGCAGGTTGCCTTCGACGGCGACGCGCATGTTCTTGGCGGGCTTCTGGATCAGCGTTTGCGTGGCGAGCACATGCTCGACCTCGGAGGTGCCGATGCCGAAGGCGAGCGCGCCGAATGCGCCGTGCGTCGAGGTGTGGCTGTCGCCGCACACGATGGTCGTGCCCGGCAACGTCATGCCCTGCTCGGGACCCGTGACATGCACGATGCCGCGGCGCGGATCGTCCATGCCGAAGTAGGGAACGCCGAACTCCTTGACGTTCTTCTCCAGCGTCTCGACCTGGATGCGCGATTCCTCGTCGGTGATGCCGAGCGCCACGTCCTTGGTCGGCGTGTTGTGGTCGGCGAGCGCGATCGTGGCGTCGGGACGACGAACCGGACGGCCGGCCATGCGCAGGCCCTCGAAGGCCTGCGGGCTGGTCACCTCGTGGACGAGGTGACGGTCGATGTAGATCACGCAGGTCCCGTCGTCCTGGCGATGGACGACGTGGGCATCCCAGATCTTCTCGAACAGGGTGCGCGGCGGCGGCGGAGGGGGCGGCGGAACCGCCGACTTCTTGCGGAACGCCATGGTGCGCCTACTTCTTGCCGCCGCCCTTGGCGGCGCGGGTGGCTTTCTCGCTCTTGGGCTTCTCTTTCTTGATCTTCTCGCGGCGCGGCGTCTTGTTCTCCGCCTGCTCGGCGACCAGCTCGCGCTGGGCCTCGGTGTCCTCCACGATGCGGCTCGCCTTGCCGCGCAGGTCGCGCAGGTAATAGAGCTTGGCGCGGCGCACGACGCCCTTACGGACGACCTCGATCTCCCAGATGTTCGGGCTGTAGAGCGGGAACACGCGCTCGACGCCCTCGCCGAAGGAGATCTTGCGGACGGTGAACGAGGAGTTCACGCCGTCGTTCTTGCGGCCGATGCAGAGGCCCTCGTAGACCTGCACGCGCTCGCGGTTACCTTCCTGCACCTTGACGTGCACCTTGAGGGTGTCGCCCGGCTCGAAGCGCGGCACCGGCCGTTCGGCCGTCACCTTGTCCATCTGGACCTTGGCCAGCGTGTCGAGAATGTTCATCGCATCCGTCCTTTCATCACTTCTCTTCGTTCCTCTTCGCGGTCCCGCGGCGGGCCCACAGGTCGGGCCGCCTCGTCCGCGTGATCTCTTCCCGCTGCTTCAGCCGCCACTCGGCGACCTTGCCGTGGTGGCCCGAGACCAGGACCTCCGGCACGCGCCGTTCGATCCCATCGGGGCCCGTCCAGGCCGCCGGCCTCGTGAAGTGCGGGTACTCAAGCAATCCGTCCTCGAAACTCTCCTCGTCTCCCGACTGGGCCGCGCCCATCACGCCGGGCAGCAGCCGCACACAACAATCCATCACCGCCATGGCCGCGATCTCGCCGCCCGAGAGCACGAAATCGCCGACCGAAACCTCTTCCAGCCCGTGCGCCTCGATGACCCGTTCATCGACGCCCTCGAACCGTCCGCACACCAGCAGCACGCCCGGCCCCTCCGCCAGCGCCCGTCCGCGCGCCTGACTGAACGGCGCGCCGCGGGGCGACATCAGGAGCTTCGGCACACCCGGCGGCGACACTGAAGCGATCGCGTCCGACAGCACGTCGGGCTTCATCACCATGCCGGCGCCGCCTCCGAAGGGCGCATCGTCCACCGTGCCATGGCGATCCTTGGCGAACCGCCTGATATCCACTGCCTCCAGCGACCACACGCCTTCCTTGAGAGCCTTGCCGGCCAGGCTCTCGCCCAGCGGGCCCGGAAACATCTCCGGGAAGAGCGTCAGCGCTGTCGCGCGCCACACTTACAGCACGATGACTTTTGCCACCTCCGACGTCCAAACGCTCGCAGCGCAGCGGCGCTCGCGTTTGGACGTCGGAAGGGGTCGTTGAAAAGTCATCGTGCTTTAGTCCTCTGCCTCCTTCTTCTCTCCGCCCGGCAACAGACCCGCCGGCGGCTCGACCACGACCTTGCCGCCCTCGACATCGATCTCGGGCACGGCCTCGTCGGTGAAGGGCAACATCACCCCGCCCGACACTTCCATCATCGACCCGGCGCCGAAATCGTGGAAGGCGATCACCTTCCCCCAATCCCTTCCGTCCGTGCCGACCGCCTTGAGACCGATCAGATCGGCCTCGTACCACTCCCGCTCGCCCGTCTCGGGCAGTGCGCCGCGCTCCACGTAGAGCCGCAATCCGCGCAACGCCTCGGCCGCCGTGCGATCGGCTACGCCCTCGATCCGGGCGAGCACCGCGCCGCGTGCGGCGCTCAGCGTCTCGACCCGGTACACCTTCTTCCCCGTCTCATCCGACAGCGGGCCGTAGGAGGCCAGCGCCATCGGGTCGCCGGTGAAGCTCTTGATGCGCACCAGACCGCGCACACCGTGCGGCGCCGCCACGACGCCGAGCAGGACGCGGTCGCCGCTCATCAGGACGCCGCGGCCTCCTTCGCTTCGCCCTCGGCAGCCGGAGCAGCCGCGGCCTCGCCGCCGGCGGCGGCCTTCATCCGCTCCTGCGCCTTGGCGCGCGGCTGGTTCTTCTTGGTCTGCTCGCGGCGCTCGCGCGGCTTCATCATCTCGGCCTGCGCCAGGAACTTGGCGACGCGGTCCGACGGCTGGGCGCCGGCCTTGAGCCAGTGGGCGATACGCTCCTTGTCGAGCGTGATGCGCTTCTCGTGCTCGCGCGGCAGCAGCGGGTTATAGGTGCCGAGCTTCTCGATGAAGCGGCCGTCGCGGGGGCTCCGCGAATCGGCTACGACGATGTGGAAGAACGGCCGCTTCTTGGCGCCGTGACGTGTCATGCGGATGGCTAGCATTCTCTCTCCTTGAAACCTGTTCGAACCTTCAAAACTTCAGCGCGGGAAACCGGGCGGCGGCTGCATGCCACCGAGGCTGCGCATGAATCCCTTCTCTCCGAGCTTGTTCACTCGCTTCATCATCTTGAGCATGTCGGCGTGCTGCTTGAGCAGCTTGTTGACGTCCTGGACCTGCACACCCGACCCCGCCGCGATGCGCTTCTTGCGCGAGGCGTGGATCAGGTCCGGATTGCGCCGCTCCTTGGGCGTCATCGACAGGATGACCGCTTCCTGGCGCTTGAGCTGCTTCTCGTCGATCTTGGCCTTGGACATGGCGGCCTTGGCCTGCAGCGCGCCCGGCAGCATGCCGAGCAAGCCCTGCATGCCGCCCATTTTCCTGAGCTGCCGCAGCTGGCTCAGCAGGTCATCCATGTCGAACTGGCCCTTGCGGACCTTGGCGGCGAGCTTCTCGGCATCTTCCTTCTCGATCGTCTCGGCCGCGCGCTCGACCAGCGAGACGATGTCGCCCATGCCGAGGATGCGGCCGGCGATGCGGTCGGGATGGAAGGGCTCCAGCGCATCGAATTTCTCGCCGACGCCGATCAGCTTCACCGGGCGGCCGGTGACGGCGCGCATGGAGAGCGCGGCGCCGCCGCGCGCATCGCCGTCGACGCGGGTCAGCACGATGCCGGTGACGGCCAGACGCTCGTTGAACGCCTTGGCGACGTTGACCGCGTCCTGGCCGGTCATGGCGTCGGCGACGAGCAGGGTCTCCTTGGGCTTGGCCAGTTCGGAGATCTGCTTGACCTCCGTCATCAGCTCTTCGTCGATCGCGAGCCGGCCCGCGGTGTCGAGGATGAGAACGTCGTAGCCTTCGCGCCGCGCCGTCTCGAGCGCGCGCCGGGTGATGCCGAGCGGCATCTCGAGCGGCACGATGGGAAGCGTCGGCACGCCGGTCTGCTCGCCCAGCACCTTGAGCTGTTGCTGCGCGGCGGGGCGGCGGGTGTCGAGCGAGGCCATCATGACCTTGCGCTTGGTGGCGAAGGTACCGCTGGTGCCGAACATCTCGGCCGCCATGCCTTGCGGGCCCTGGCTCAAGCGATAGGCGATCTTGGCGGAGGAGGTGGTCTTGCCCGAGCCCTGGAGGCCGACCATCAGGATGACGACCGGCGGGATCGCGTTGAGGTCGAGATCGGCGACGGTGCCGCCCAGCATCTCGACCAGGTGATCGTTGACGATCTTCACGACCATCTGGCCCGGCGTCACCGAACGGATGACGTCGGCGCCGATCGCCTTGGGGCGGACTTCGTCGATGAACTGGCGGACGACGGGCAGCGCCACGTCGGCTTCGAGCAGGGCCGTCCGCACCTCGCGCAGGGCCGCGTCGACATCGGCCTCGGTGAGCGCGCCGCGCCCCCGGAGCTTGTCGAATACGTCGCCCAGACGTTTGCTCAGACCCTCGAACATGCCTTGCCAGCCACTCCGTTTGCCCAAAGACGTATCGCGCCGATGCGCGAACCTTCGCGGATCAGCGGAGCTCCCTCACGCGGGAACCTGAAATCGGCACGACCGATTGAGCGGGTGGGGTATAAGGCGTGCCCAACGCGGAGTCAAAGGCTTGCCGGCAGACGCCAACTCATTGATTACAAAGGAAAAGCAACGTCTCCCATGGTGGACGGCGCTGATCTTCGTGGGCGCCCTGATCGTGACGTCCACGGCGGTGGTCTTTTTTCTGCAGAGCCGGGGATTGTTCTCGCCCGCCCATACCCTGGTCTTGCTGACTGGATTTTATGGCGCGGCCCTGGCCTCTGTGGTCCTCGCCATCGCTCCGGTGGGTCACGACGCCCTGCCGGCGATGGGCCTCCGCGGGGCTGGCTGGCGGGTCGTGGTGCTTGGCGTGATCGGCACAGTGGCTCTCTCCATGGGTGTCAGCCATCTCGGTATCGAGCCGCAGGGCGTGAAGCAGGTCATGGAGTTCGTCCGTGAGCCCGGCGCCCTCGCGCCAAGCCTGATCGTCTTCGCGGTGCTGGCGCCGCTGGTCGAGGAGCTGATCTTCCGTGGCCTGCTCTACGGCTGGATCGTGGGCCTCTGGACCTGGGCCGCCGGACACGAGCCCAGCTTGCCGGCGCGCTGGGCGACCATCGTCGCCTGGATCGTGAGCTCGCTCGCCTTTGCCGTAGCGCACTACGAGCCGGCTCACATCATCCTCGTGCTGCCGCTCGGCCTCATGTTCGGCTGGCTGCGGCGACGAACGGATTCGCTGCTGCCGTCCTTCATCGCCCACGTCGTCAACAACGGCTTCGCCGTGCTGGGCGCGATGCTGGGCGACGATTGAACTAGCTCGCGAGCTTACGCTCGACGAAGTCGATCCGGTCCTGGCCCCAGAAGCGCTCGCCGTCGATCACGAAGAAGGGCGCACCGAACACGTTCTGCTCGATGGCATGCCTGGTGTAGGCCTCGCGCTTCGCCGCCATGCCTTCGCTTGCTTTCAGGACGGCGTCGGCGTCGAGGCCGCATTCGCCCAGGATGGCCTTCAGCGTCGCAGGATCACCGGGATTGCGTTCCTCGGCCCAGATGGCGGTGAGCACGGCATGGGCGAGCTTGATCGCGTCGGCCATGCGGCCCTGCTCGCGCAGCGCGATCACGCACTGCGCCGCCGGCAGCTCGTTGGACGGGAAGAACTTGGGCTCGAGCGTGAGCTTGATGCCGAGATGATCGCGCCAGCGCCTGAGCTCCATCATGCGATAGGCCTGGCGCTGCGGCGAGCGCTTGGGCAGCGGCAGGCCGCCCGAGACGGCGAACACCGAGCCGAAATCGACTGGCCAGATGGTGACATCGGCCTTGTACTTCGCCGCCAGGGTTTCCAGGCGCTTCGATGCGAGATAGGTCCAGGGCGAGTTCAGCGAAACGTAGTAGTCGATGTGCTTGCCCACGGCTTCCTCCGGCGATTGCGGCTACACCCTAAACTGCCGGAAGAAGCCGTCCAGCGCGCCGTTCAGCCACGCGAAATCCGGGTCGCTCATCCAGGCGCGTTGCGCGGCTTCGATGTCGCGCTCGTCGCGGAAGAATTCCATCGCCGGTTCCAGCTCCGGCGCTGGCCGGTAAACGGCAACGCACTTCGGATAGTCGCGGACTCTCCATTCGGGCCGATGCGTCACGAAGAAAGCAAGACAGGGCACGGCGAAGGCGTCGGCCAGATGGATCATCGCCGTGTCGGTCGAGACGATCGCCTTGGCAGATGCAACGATCGAGCAGAGGTCGGCGAAATTCGCCGCCTGCCGTTCCTCCACGACTCCCGGCATGGAGAGTGTTGCCGGCAATTTCTGAGTGCGCACGTTCTGGCCGCGCTCCTTCAGCCAGCCGACGATGTGCTGTTGCACGGCACCGGGCATGTCGCGCAATGGCGTCGAGCTCTTGGGGCAGATCAGGACATAGTTGCCGTGGACATCGTTCCGCCGCCGCGGCGTCAGCCGCTTTTCAAGCCATCGATTGCGCTTCGAAGGGCCGGGCACCGTCGCGGGATCGACGCCGAGCTTCCGCAGGAAGTAGTCGACCATGGCGATGCCGCGAAAGGCGGGATCGAAGGCGAAGTCGCGGATGTCGATCACGTGCGCATGGTCTTGCGCGGGCGGGAAGGGAATGTCCGGCGTGGCGCATTCGTGCGGCAGATCGCGGATCGTGAGGAGATCGCTCGCCAGTGCGTAGATCTCGGGCAGCAGCGGCGAGAAGCCCGACAGCCGGTAGCCGACGACGGGTTGCGGCAAGGCACCGAGCTCCAGCGCAATCTCCAGAGCCTGCAGCCCCATGATGCTGTCGCCGATGGTACGGCCGAATCCATTCAAGAGGGCGGTTCCGGGGAACATGCACGGTCCGACATACCTTGGCCGCGATAAAACACCAAGGCAGGGCGGCCGAGGCATGCTATGCGAAGGCCGCGATGGCTCTCCCTTTCCTCAAGATGCACGGGCTTGGCAACGATTTCGTCATCCTCGACAGTCGTTCGGGGGCGCTCGACCTGCCACCCGATCGGCGGCGCCGCATCGCGCACCGCCAGCTCGGTGTCGGCTGCGATCAGCTGATCGTGCTGGAGAAGCCGACGGACCGCGAGGCCGATGTGTTCATGCGCATCTACAATCCCGACGGCAGCGAGGCGGGGGCCTGCGGCAACGCCACGCGCTGCGTCGCCTCGCTGGTGATGGACGAGGGCAAGACCGACCAGGTGACGGTGCAGACCATCTCGGGCCTGCTCGAGTCGCAGAAGGTCGGGGTGGGCCGCAACGGCCTGCCGCTGATCGCCGTGGACATGGGGCCGGCCAGGCTCGACTGGCGCGAGATCCCGGTCGCCAAGGCCTGCGACACCAACCACATGCCGGTCGGCGTCGGCGTCCTGCAGGATCCGGTCGGCACGAACATGGGTAATCCGCACGCGACCTTCTTCGTCGCCAGTGCCATGGATCGCGCGCTCGATCCGCTGGCCGCGGAGCTCGAGCGCCATCCCTTCTTTCCCGAGCGCGCCAATATCGGGCTGGCCGAGATCCTGGGCGACAACAAGCTGCGCTTGCGTGTCTATGAGCGCGGCACGGGCTTCACGCTCGCCTGCGGCTCGGGCGCCTGTGCGGCAGGCGTGGCCGCCGCGCGGCGCGGCCTCACCGGCCACAAGGTCGAGATCGTGGTCGAGCACGGCACGCTCACCATCGAATGGATGCCGGACGGACGGGTCACCATGACGGGCGGCATCGCGCTCTCCTATCGGGGCGAGCTGTGAGCGATACGGTCGAAAGCCAGGGCGACGTCGAGAGCGAGAAGAAGAAGGGCTGGCTCTCCCGTCTGCGCGGTGGGCTGTCGAAGTCGACCAAAAGGGTCACCGAGAGCATCACCGGCCTCTTCACCAAGAAGAAGCTCGATCAGGCGACGCTCGACGAGCTCGAGGATGCGTTGATCCAGGCCGACTTGGGCGTCAGCGTCGCGGCGCGCCTCGTCGGCAAGCTCGGCAAGGAACGTTTCGGCAAGGAGGTGACCGACGAGGAGGTGCGCTCGGCTTTCGCCGACGATATCGCCGAGATCCTGCAGCCTGTCGCGATCCCTCTGGCCATCGACCAGGCCCACAAGCCGCATGTCGTGCTGGTGGTGGGCGTGAACGGCTCGGGCAAGACCACGACCATCGCCAAGCTCGCCCATCTCTTCCGCGAGGAGGGCAAGAGCGTGATGCTGGCGGCGGGCGACACGTTCCGAGCCGCCGCCGTCGAGCAGCTCAAGGTCTGGGGCGAGCGTGCGAAGGTGCCCGTGATCGCCAAGGAGACCGGCGCCGATGCCGCGGGCCTCGCCTTCGAGGCGCTCGAGAAGGCGCGGGCCGCCGCCTGCGACGTGCTGCTCATCGACACGGCCGGCCGCCTGCACAACAAGACGAACCTCATGGAAGAGCTGGCCAAGATCGTGCGCGTCATCCGCAAGCTCGATGCGACCGCACCGCATTCCTGCCTGCTGGTGCTCGACGCCACCACGGGCCAGAACGCGCACGCCCAGGTCGAGACCTTCACCAGCCTGTCGCCGGTCGATGCGCTGGTGCTGACCAAGCTCGACGGCAGCGCCAAGGGTGGCGTGCTGGTGGCGCTCGCGGAGAAATTCAAGCTGCCGGTCGTGGCGATCGGTGTCGGCGAGGGTATCGACGATTTGCGGCCCTTCGAGGCGCGGGCCTTCGCGCGCGGGCTGATGGGGCTTCCGGCATGAGCGACGGCGACAAGGACATCAAGCCCGAGAAGGGCATGCGCAAGCTCTACGCCACGGCGCTGGAACTGGGTCCGCTGGTGCTGTTCTTCCTCGCCACCTCGCACTGGAAGGACGATATCCGTCCGGCGGCGCTGGTGTTCGTGATCGCCACGGCGATCTGCCTGCCGCTCTATCGCCTGCTCGAGAAGCGCTGGCCGATCATGCCGCTGGTCGGCGGCTTCTTCGTGCTGGTATTCGGCGCACTGTCCTATTGGTTCAACGACGCGATCTTCCTCAAGGTGAAGCCGACCGTCGTCAATTGCCTGTTCGGCGTGATCCTCGGCGGCGGCCTGCTGCTGTTCAAGCGGCCGCTGCTGAAGCCGATCTTCGGCACGGCCTTCAGCCTGAACGACGAGGGCTGGTGGAAGCTCACCGTCCGATGGGCGGTGTTCTTCTTCGTGCTGGCCGCGGTCAACGAGGTGATGTGGCGCAGTTTCAGCACCCAGGCCTGGGCGCTCGGCAAGTTCGCCGTCAGCTTCCCCCTCACCATGATCTTTGCGCTCTTCCAGGTGCCGCTGCTCAAGCGCCACTGGGAAGGCGACGACAATCCGTTCGGCTAAAGCAGCTGCGGCCGGAGCAGGTCGGCTTCTTCCTGCAGCGCCGGCACATGGCGTTCGGCGGCGGAGCCGACCGACGAATCCTCGACCCAGACCGGAACGCAGAGGGCCGCGATGGTGACGCCATCGTAGCGGCGCAGCGGCACGGCGGCGGCGTGGTAGCCGCGGCGCCATTCCTGCGCGGTGATGGCGTAGCCGTCCTTGCGCACATGCAGGATCTCCGACTTGAGCGCGCGCTTGTTGGTCACCGTGAAGTCCGTGATGCCCTTGGGCTCGAGCGTGTCCAGCCAGGTATCGAGCGCGGGGTCGGGCAGCTGGCTCAGGATCGCCCGGCCGGCGGCGGTGTTGAAGGCGGGGCGGCGCAGCCCGATGGTCGGCGCGAGCACGTCGGGCCGGCCATGCAGCGAATGGGCGATCACCATGATGTCGTGCCCGTCGAGCACGGCCGCGAAGCACGATTGCTCCGTGCGCTCGGCGAGGCGCTGGCAGGCGGGCTGCACCACGGTCGAGACCATGTTCGAGCCGAGATAGGCCGAGGCCAGCTCCATGATCTTGGGCGTGAGGCTGAAAGAGCGGCCGTCGCTGGTCGCGAGACCGAGGCACGTCAGCGTATAGAGCGCACGCCGCACGCTCGGCTTGGGCAGGTCCGTGGCGCGGGCGACATCGCTCAAGCTCATATGCGTCTTGGTCTGCCCGAAAGCGCCGATGACACGCAGGCCGCGCGCGAAGGCTTCGAGGAAATCCGGTCCATAGCCGCTTTCCGCGCGCTTCTTGGCATCCGAGTCGCGCAGGCGCGCCATCTACGGCCTCAAGCCCCAGGCATTTTCCGAGTCGACGAGCAGGGTCACCTGATCGCCGATCGACGCCGCGCGTGCGGCGGGACATTCGACGTGGAAGCGCCGCCCGGTCGTCTCGACCTGCAGCGAGCGACGGGGGCCGCGAAACACGCCCTCGACCACGTGGCCCATCCAGGCGAGCTGATCGGTGGTCGGCGCCGCGTCGGAAGCCGCGAGCACGACATCTTCCGGCCGTGCCATCACCAACACGGCCTCGCCGGCCCGGAAGCTCTGATCGCTGCGGCAAGCACCACGCAGGCCTTTGCCTTCGATGGTCAGACGGAAATCGTCGCCGCTCTTCTGGCACGCCGTCACGGTCGCCTCGATCAGGTTGGGCGTGCCGAAGAAGGACGCGACCTCGCGGCTCGCCGGCCGGCGATAGACCGTTTCGGGCGCGCCGGTCTGCAGGATGTGGCCGCCTTGCATCACCACCACGCGGTCGGAGAGCGCCATCGCCTCTTCCTGGTCGTGCGTGACATAGAGCGTCGTGATCTTGAGCCGCCGCTGCAGGGCGCGGAACTCGGCCCCCATCTGCGTGCGCAGGCGCGCATCGAGGTTGGAGAGCGGCTCGTCGAGCAGCAGCACCTCGGGCTCGAAGACCAGCGCCCGGGCGATCGCCACACGCTGCTGCTGGCCGCCGGAGAGCGCAGGCGCCGGCCGCTCGGCGTAACGCTCCATCTCGACCAGGGTCAGCGCCTTCGTCACCTTGTCGCGGATCTCGGCCTTGGGCACGTGGCGCACCTGTAGCGGATAGGCGACGTTGTCGAAAACCGTCATGTGCGGCCAGATCGCGTAGGACTGGAAGACCATGCCGAGCCGCCGCTGCTCGGGCGGCACGAACAGGCCGTTCGCCGAGTCGCTCACGATGCGGTCGCCGATCGCGATGCTGCCGGTGTCGTTGTGCTCCAGCCCCGCCACCATGCGCAGGGTCGTGGTCTTGCCGCAGCCCGAGGGGCCGAGCAGGGTCACGAACTCGCCGTCCTCGACCGCGAGGTCGATGCCGTCGACGGCGCGCAGGCCGGCGAAATGCCGGCCGACCTCTTTCAGGGTGACGCTGGGCACGTCTCAGTCCGTCACTTGTAGATTTCCTTGGCGAGGGCCAGCATCTCGTCCTGCTTGGCGGGGTCGGTCGTGCCCATCGCCTTGGTGTCGAGCAGTTGCCGGATCTCCGGCAGCGTCTTCTCGACCACGCCCTTCACCACGGGCGCGTAGCCCGCGTTCGCGAAAACGATCTGCGACTCGGGCTCCATATAGTGGTTCATGAACAGGCGCGCGGCGTTGGCGTGCGGGGCGTTCTTGAGCACGGTGAGGTCGAAGCGCACATAGGGCCGGCCCTCGGCCGGCACGATCGCCTTCACGGGCAGGCCCTTCAGGTTGTTGAGGTCCTGCAGCGAAAAGGGGATGTAGAGCGGGAACTCGCCGCGGGCACAACGGCGCTCGCTGTTGGCGATGTCACGCGAGAAGACCGGCTTCTGCGCCGCGAGCTTCTCGTGGAACTCGCGCCCGAAGGCCCTCAGCATCACCGGGAAGAACACGGCGCCGCCGCCCAGCGCGCGATAGTCGTCCGACAGGATCTTGCCCGCCCATTTGGGATCGAGGATGTCCTGCCACTTCTTCGGTTCCTGGTCGGGCTTCACCATGTTCTTGTTGATCATCAGGCAGTAGCTGATGACCTCGGCGGGGATCTTGATGTCGTCCGGCTCGTAGGTCGGATCGATGTTCTTGAAGTTGGGCAGATTGCCGTGCGGCTGGAAGTTGCCGTCGCGCGTCATCAGCCAGGTGGTCGTGCTGCCATTGTGATGGATGTCGCCCAGGAAGCGGCCCGCCGCCTGCTCGACCCGCACCCGCTCGCGCACTTCGCTGGCCCGCGCTTCCAGCAGCTCGACCTTGATGCCGTATTTCGCGGTGAAGGCGTCGAACACCTTCTTGTGGAAGGGCGAGCCGATAGAGGCGGTGTAGATGACCACCTTGCCTTCCTTCTTGGCCGCGTCGACGACCTTCTGCCAATCGGCGTCTTGTGCGGACGCCTCGTGTCCGACGATCGCCGGCGCTGCGGCCAGCAGGCCCAGTAGCTTTCTTCTGTTCATGACGTTCTTCCCTGTTTGGCTTCCCTGTTTTCCTTAGAGCGTGCTGAGACGGCTTTTTATGAGGCGAAGCTGCACCCAACGGAAGATCAGCACCAGCACCAGCATGACGAGGCCGATGACGCTCACTTCCTCGGGCTTGCCGCCCACCCACATCTTCAGCATGACGACGGACAGCACCTCTGTATCGGGCACGTAGAGCAAAATCGAGGCGCTCAGCTCGCGCATGACGCCGAAGAAGATCAGTACCCAGCCGACCGCGAAGGCGGGCCAGGCGAGCGCCACCAGGATGCGGCCGAGCGTCTGCCACCAGCCCGCGCCGTGCACGCGGCTGCATTCCTCGATGTCCTTGGCGATCTGCTGGTAGGCGCCCGAGGTCACGCGGACGGCGACCGGCGTGCCCAGCGCCACATAGGCCAGCAGCAGCGCCCACAGGGTGCCGTAGATCGGGATGCCGTGCGGCAGGATGGCGAAACCCCACAGGAAGCCGATGCCCAGCACCATGCCCGGCATCATCCAGGGCAGCCAGGCCAGCACGTCGATCAGACGGCGGCCGCGCCAGGTCGTGCGCGTGGTGATGTAGGCCACGATGCCGCCCAAGGTCATGGTCACCGTGGCGCCGACCAGGCCCAGCAGCATGGTGTTGCCGAAGGCGTGCCAGAACTCGCCGTTCTCCCAAACGTCGATGTAGTGCTGAAGGGTCAGCATATCGAGCTGGTAGAAGCCGAAGAACTGGAAGAAGGAACTGAGCAGCAGCTGGCCGATCGGCATCAGCACCGTTGCCACGAAGAAGGCGACGCAGACGGCGAAGGTGACCCAGCGCATCCAGCCAAGCCGCGTGACGTTGGGCGAGTAGCCCTTGCCGGTCACCGTGGTGAAGCTCCGGCCGCGCAGGATGCGGTTCTGCACCAGCAGCAGCACGAACATCAGCGCCATGGCGGCGAAGCCGAGCGAGGTCGCGGCCTGGTAGTCGGGCTGCGCGCGCTGGGTGATGAGGTTGTAGATCTGCGTGGTGACGACGTTGATGTTCACCGGCGTGCCGAAGAAGATCGCCGAGTCGAAGGAATCGATGCCGCGGATGAAGCTCAGGATGAAGGCACTGGTGATCACCGGCAGCATCAGCGCGAAGGTGACGCGCCAGAAGGTCTGCCAGCGCGTCGCGCCCGACATGCGGCTCGATTCCTCGAGCGAGGGATCCATGGCGCGGAAGGCGTCGACGACGAACAGGAAGATGAACGGCGTCGAGTATTGCATCATGTGCCAGATGACGCCGCCGTAGGAGTAGACGTCGACCAGGGTGCCGTCGGTACCGGTGAGCCAGCGCCAGGCGAGGTTGATCGTGCCGACCTGGGCGTTGCCCAGCATCGCCCAGGCCGTCGCCGTCAGGATGGGCGGGATGAAGAAGGGCAAGGTGATCAGCACCTCGAGCAGCCCGCGCGCGGGCGTATCGGTGCGGGCGATGATCCAGGCCAGCAGGACGGCGAGCGCCATCGAGAGCAGTGTCTTGACCAGCGAGATCGCGACCGTGTTGGCGAACGCCGCGAGATTCTCGCCCGCGATCAGGTTCGCGTAGCCTCCGAGATTGAAGGTGCCGGGTACGCCGGGCGGCGTCGAATGCAGGCTGCCGTAAAACAGCATCGCCAGCGGATAGAGCGTCAAGAAGGCGAGCAGCAGGACGAGCAGCGTGATGCCGAGACCACGGCCATACCGCGCCAGCCCGCGCGGCAGCGCGGCCGTCCGGTCGGGAAGAGTGACGGCCACCGTCATTGAGGAAGCGCGGCGGGGATTCCGCCGCGCTCCAACAGTTCGACGACTACTCGGCCGCCAGCGGCAGCCGCTGCAGCATGCCGAGCGGGCTCAGCGCCGTCTGCAACTTCTCGGCATAGGCGTCGAGCCAGTCCTGCGCGACAGGTGCCACGAAGGCGCCGCCGCGCGCGCGCTGGCAGAGGTGCTGGTTGTCGACCAGCGGCGGCACGGTGCCCTTGTTCATCAGCTCCTGGCAGGCCTCGATCAGCCGCTTGCGCGTGATGGCGATCATGCGGTCGGACGGAGCGAGATGCTCGAGACTGCGATCGACGATCTCGCCCATGCATTCCACGGCGGCCTGGTCCTGGCGGCCGATGCCCTGGATGCCGGTGTAGTTGGAGTGCTTCTGCGCGTCGCGATCGATGAAGTAGTCGTTGTCGCGCCGCGCCACGAGACGGTGGCGGCCCAGCCAGTCGTTGGTGTTGGGCAGGTACTCCATGTCGGGCTTGAGGCCCGGGATCCAGTCGCCGTTCGCCAGCGTCTGCAGCGGCGCCGTCTTCTTCACCCAGGTCAGGTTGTAGACCATGGTGTGGGTGTCATCCATCGGCACGTTCAGCGTGCACGCCACCTGATCCTCGAAGAAGCCGTTCGGCGTCAGCGTGATGAACGGGAACATGAAGTGGGCGAAGCGGTAGTAGTAGCTGCCCGGCTCGGCCGGACGGTAGGCCGCGTACATCGTGCCCCAATCGGTCTCGGTCGCCTTGTAGTCCGGCGCGCGGTCGCCGACGCCCCACTTGTGGATCGTGTCGGGCGAGACGTCTTCCATCTTGAGGCCGCCGATGTGCAGGAAGCCGAAGTGCGAGGTGTCGATGTCGCCTTCGAGCGACTGGAAATAGTTGCACTCGCGCTGGTGCACGCGGATGGTCTTCTGGTCTTCCGGCAGGTTCAGGATCTCCAGCGCCGGCAATTCGGGCGGCTGCTCGCGCTTGCCCATGTAGGTCCACACGAAGCCCGCGCGCTCGACGACCTTGTAGGCCTTGGCCTTGATGCGGTGCTTGAAGTCCTGCGCCGGCGGCACGTTCGGCATGTCGGTGCAGTTGCCTTCGACGTCGAACTTCCAGCCGTGATAGACGCAGCGCAGTCCGCCTTCCTCGTTGCGGCCGAAGAACAGCGAGGCGCAGCGATGCGGGCAGCGATGCTCCATGATGCCGACGCGGCCGTCGGTGTCGCGGAAGGCGATGAGCTGCTCGCCCAGCAGCAGGAGCCGCATCGGCTCGCCGTCGGACTTCAGCTCGTCGGACAAGCACGCCGGCACCCAGTATTCGCGCATCAGATTGCCCATGGGCGTGCCGGGGCCTGTACGCGTCAGCAACTCGTTCGCGGCTTCTGTCAGCATGGTTTCCTCCGATTTTGTACGCTCTGCGGACGTTCGTACGATCTTAGCAGATTTGGGCTTTGTTAGCGACTCTCCGTCAACTGGGGACGGCGGTTAGCAACGCGCAGTGGGCGAGGATCTCACGACAATTCGCGACGGCAACGGCCGTAAAGATTGCGAGCATAAAAAGGGCGACGAGCAGGACCCTGTACGCCACGAACTCGAACGCAACCGGCATATCCCCGATATCGGAGAAGGTACCAAGCTTTTCACGCGACGAAGCGAGGCCGCCAACCATCGCAACGATCATCGCGCCAACTGCGCAGAGAGTTAGGAAATCCGCTGCACGGTATCCTTCCGGCAATTCCTGTCCTTTGCATTCGGGACCATATGCACCCACGACTGCAAGGCAGGTGGCTATACAAACAACGACAGCCATCACGAGTGCCGCGATGAACGCAATCCTCGCTCTAACAAGATAGGTCGCGGTGTAGTCGGTTGTCAGAGTCCCTCCGGCTTGCGTGGCGGCCACATTTTTGCGAGGTCGCCGGTGGGGTTGGAGTAGGTCGCGAAATCGGTCCTGCCGCGCGAGTCGTGGAAATGCGCCAGGGCCCAGACGACAGTGGGGAAGGCGAGCTGCTCCCACGGGATGTCAGCGAAGTCGACCAGCGCCACTTCCTCGCTTTCGACTCCCGCAGCGATGTCGTCGCTGACGAGCCGCGCGCGATACATGACATGGACCTGGCCGATGCGCGCCACGCTGTACATGGCGAGCAGGCGGTCGATCTCGATGGTGGCGCAGGCTTCTTCCTTCGCTTCGCGCGAGGCCGCCTGCTCGGTCGTCTCGCCCAGCTCCATGTAGCCCGCGGGCAGGGTCCAGAAGCCCTTGCGCGGTTCTATCGCGCGCTTGGCGAGCAGGATCTTGTCGTTCCAGGTGCACACCGCACCCGCCACGATCTTGGGGTTCTGATAGTGGATGAACTCGCAGCGATTGCAGATCAGCCGTTCGCGATTGTCGCCCTCGGGAATCTTCTTCTCGAAATGCTCCGGCGGATCCCAGGGCAGGCGCGGGCGATCGGGTGCGGCGGGCGGCGGCTGGCTCATGGCCCGAAGGCTAGAGCGGTTTGCCCTCGGAGGCGAATCGCGCGCATTGCTCGACCACCCAGCTCTTCCGTTCCTCGAAGATGGCGGGGCGCTTGAGTTCGGGGCGCTCGTGGAACCAGCCGATGCTCGCCATCCAGCGGATGAGACGGAACGTCTCGATCGCGGGCTCGGCCGTGTCGGGCAGCGGCCGCTCGGCGCGATAGCCGCGGAGGAAGGCGCGTTCGATGTCCTTTGCGTTGGGCTTGCTCTGCCAGTAGGTGAGCACGACGGCGATGTCGTAGAGGTGCCAGCCGAAGCCCGCATCGTCGAAGTCGATGACGGTCAGCCGATCGCCATCGACCAGCACGTTGCCCGGATGCATGTCGGCATGGATCACGCTGTAGACGGAGGGACTCTTGTCGAGCCGCGCCAGCCACGCGCGCAGCCGGTCGCGCGTCGCGAGCAGCAGGCTGCGTTCGGCAGGCGTGAGCAGGCGATGCTCCCAGAACGGACCCCAATGCGGGGCTTCGCCCATCAGGCCGTCGGCGTCGAGATGGTGGCGCGTGAAGTGCGCCGGCGCCTGCCAGGCGCTCGCCTGGTTGTGCATGCGGGCGGTGATGGCGCCGAGCTGGCCGAAATAGTCCTCGACGACGTGGTCGTCCGTGGTTTCGGCCAGCACGTGGGAGAGCAGTCGGCCCTCGGTCCAGCGTGCGAGGCCGGCGTAGCGCTGCTCGCCGGTGGCCGCGATCGTCACCGGCACGTATTCGCGACCGTCGCGCGCGGTGAGCGCTTGCGGGACCTCGATGCCGAACGCGGTCAAGGCGCGGATCCAGGCCCGTTCGGCGATCAGCTCTTCCAACGTGTGATAGCCCGGCCGATGCAGGCGCAGGACCCAGGGACTGCCGTCGCGCCGGTCGACGACCTTGAAGGTGACGTTCTCGGCGAGATTGACCAGGACGGGATCGGCGGCGTCGATGGGGAAGAAGCTGAGGGCGGCGCGGGCGGCCGGCGTGAAGATCCGGTTGGCTTCGTCGTTATCCATCGAGTTCGGTCATGGTCGCGTCGAAAGCCGTAAGGAACTCCTCGGCATGCTTCTTGGCATAGACCAGCGGCGGACGGATCTTCACGACATTGCGGTAGGCGCCGGCGTTGCTCGTGAGATAGCCCTTGTCCTTGAGGCGATTGATGACCTCGACTGCCTTGTCGGCGTCGGGCGAACGATCCTTGTCCGCCTTCACGATCTCGACACCGACGAAGAGCCCGTGCCCGCGCACATCGGCGACGGACGCGAAGCGCGATTTGCGTTCGGCCAAGGACGATTTCAGGAACGCGCCCACCGTGGCGACATTCTCGGCGAGCTTCTCGCGCTCGATGACGTCGATCACGGCCATGCCGACCGCCGCCTGCAACGGGCTCGAGGCGAAGGTGTTGAAGTAACGGGTGGCGGCGCGGAAACCCTCGACCAGCTTGCGGCTTGCGGCGGTGGCGGCCAGCGGCAGGCCGTTGCCCATCGGCTTGCCGGTCACGACGATGTCCGGCGTGAAGCCCGTGACGTCGTAGCCCCACCAGGTGCCGGTGCGGCAGTAGCCGGCCTGGACCTCGTCGGAGATCAGCAGCCCGCCCGCGGCACGCACGATCTCGGCAGCCTTCGGCATGAATCCGCGCGGCACGTCGGGCAGGCCTTCGTTGGCGAAGATGGAGCAGACGATCAGGCCCGCGAAGCCCGTGCCGTCATCCTCGAGGCTGCGGATCGCGCCGCGTAGACGGTCGAGATAGGCCTCGCAGAGCTGCTCTTCGCTCGCACCCGGCACCAGCGGACGCAGCTTCTCGGGGAAGGGGATGGCGCGCACGTCGCCCTTGGCGTTGCTGATGTCGCCGATGCGCGTCAGCTTGCCGACCGCCACGCTGTTGCCGTGATAGGTCGCGTTGGTGCAGATGATGCCGCTCTTGCCGGTCTTGAGGCGCGCCATGCGCAGCGCCACCTCGTTGGCCTCGGTGCCGGAGCAGCTGAACACGACGCTTTCGATGGTCGGCCCATGCAGCGCCGCCAGACGCTCG